>Ga0190359_1000004_pt1 | contig 124893 bp, 116 predicted proteins | sample 48721823_MG_FD_161269 | JGI IMG/M metagenome (GOLD analysis project Ga0190359, IMG submission 161269) | Hydrothermal vent microbial mat bacterial communities from Southern Trench, Guaymas Basin, Mexico - 4872-18-2-3_MG | ecosystem: Environmental > Aquatic > Marine > Hydrothermal vents >...
CTGCGGACAAGAAGAGGATTCAACGCCATGACAACGGCACGCCCTGGTCGATGACTCCGCTTTCAGCGTTTCTACCGGTCCGCAGTCGTGGCCGGATCGCCCCCCGCTGTTTCGATGAACAGGGGGTGCTGATGTCTTCCGTCTTACGACCTCGATTCCTGTCTCGCGAAAGCAGCGGCTACGTCTTCAACGCCATGCTCACCCGCCTCTTCGAGGCGGCTCTCACCCTGGCCGCCAACGGGGTGGCATCGGTGGCCGACATCGACCGCTCCTGGATGGGAGTTACCCACATGCCCGTCGGTCCCTTCGGGATCATGGACAGCATTGGGCTGAAAACGGTCCACCAGGTCTGCGCTTACTGGGCCGAACGTCGCAACGATCCCCAGGCCCGGGCCAACGCGGCCTTCGTGGAACGCCTGGTGGCCGCCGGCCATCTGGGGGTCAACAACGGCAAGGGCTTTTACAGCTATCCGGACCCGACCTTCCGGCGCCCCGATTTTCTGGCCGCCGCAGGGCATCCCCGCAAAGGAGAAATCCCATGACCATCCATCGCGTATCCATCGTGCGTTACCAGGCGCCGGGCGAATCGGTGCGCCAGGCCGTAGAACTGGCCGGCGGCCTGCCCTCCCTCAAGCCGGGGGCCCGCGTCTTCATCAAGCCCAACATTGTCTATTGGACCCGGGCGGTGCCCTTTCCCAAGTGGGGGGTGATCACCACCAGCCGGGTGGTCGAAGACATGGTGGTGCTGCTCAAGGACAATGGCGTGGGCGACATCACCATCGGCGAGGGGGTGGTCACCGCCGACCCCAAGGATACCCAGACTCCGGCCCACGCCTTTGCCACCCTCGGCTACGCCACCCTGGCCAAGCGCTACGGGGTCAAGACCCTCAACGTCATGGAGGGACGTTTTGCACCGGTGGACATCGGCGGCGGCGTCACCCTGAAATACTGCGCCGACGCTCTGGAAAGCGACTTGATCGTGGATCTGCCGGTGCTAAAGACCCACAACCAGACCGTGGTGAGCCTTGGCACCAAGAACCTCAAGGGGCTCATCGACATCCCTTCACGCAAGAAATGCCACCGGATGGATGCCGAGGCCGACCTGCACGCCATGGTGGCCCGCCTGGCCGATCACCTGCCGCCTGTGTTCACCGTCATCGACGGCATATACACCGCCGAACGCGGCCCGGCCTTCGACGGCAAGATGCACCGCAGCGACCTGCTCATCGCCTCCGCCGACCTGCTCTCCGCCGATTTGGTGGGAGCCCGGACGCTGGGCCACGATCCGGCCGCCGTCCCGCACTTGGCCCACGCGGCCCGCAACCACGGCCGGCCGACGGATCTTTCCGACATCGAGGTGGTGGGCGAACCCATCGCCTCGGTGGCCCGCTTTCACGCCTACGACTTCGACTACGCCCAGGACCCGGACGGCAACTGGCTGCCGGTGCCGCTGATCAAGCAGGGGATCCGCGGACTCTCCTACCCCAAGTACGACTTGACCATGTGCACCTACTGCTCCGGAATCAACGGGGTGGTGCTCTCGGCGATCCGCTACGCCTGGAAGGGGGAGCCCTTCGATGATGTCGAGGTGCTCACCGGGAAGGTGATGAAGCCGACGCCGGGCAAGAAAAAGACCATCCTGCTGGGGAAATGCATGTATCAGGCCCACAAGGACAACCCGGACATCAATGAAATGATCCCCGTCAAGGGGTGTCCGCCCAAGCCGGAACAGATCGTCAAGGCCCTGCACCAGGCCGGCATCGCGGTGGATCCGGCCATTTTCGCCAACCGGGACCAGCTGCCCGGCCTCTTCATGGCGCGCTATCGGGACAGGCCGGAGTTCGACGAAAGGTTTTTCAGGATCCAGGAATGACAGCACCGCAGCAAGCCACATCCGCCCCCCCCATTCATTAAGATGACGAAAAGGAGACATTTTACATGGCCCGAATGACCGAACGAATGAAGGAACTGTTCCAGAACGTACGCACCGCGGTGCTGGCCACCGCCAGCCAGGACGGCGAGGCCAACGCCGTTCCCGTGGGGGCCAAGCGGGTCATCGACGAAGAAACCATCCTGATCTCGGACCAGTTTTTCAGAAAGACCCGCGCCAACCTCGAAGCCAATCCCCACGCCAGCGTCATGTTTTGGGAAGGACACGAAGGGTACCAGTTCAAGGGGAAAGTCACCATCGAGACCAGCGGCCCCCTCTATGAGGAAACCGCTGCCTGGGTCCAGGCCCTGGGTGACAAGGCGGGTTTTCCCCTCAAGTCCAAGGGGATCGTGGTGATGAAAATCGAGGCCATCTACGGCTTGGCGCCCGGCCCGGAGGCTGGACGCCGGTTGGCCTGACGCTTTTTTAGACCTTCCAGCAGGCGCGCCACCGCTTCGGGGTGGGCCCGGTAAACGGCATCGGCGCTTTGCCGGAGGGTTTCCCGGGCCTGTTCCGCTGACGGGAGTATCGGAAAGCTCGGCAGATCGAGGCTGTCAAAATCCAGCGGTTTGTAGCAGAGGCGCTCGTCGAGGCCGCAGTTGCCGCCACCGCCGCCGGTAATGCCCTCGCGTTCGATCTTGGCCGGATCGAACTGCTTGACGTACTGGAGCATCTCCGATGGAACGCAGTTGCGGTTGACGGCCTCGATACGATCGTTGATGAGTCGGGCCATCTCCTCCACCAACCGGTAGTAGACCGGATGATCACCATCGTCTCCGGACACGGACGCTTCCGGCTCGCCGTCCCGGTAGCGCGCCACGGCGGCAGCCAGATCCCGGTAGGCCTCGGCCACGACCGCCCGGTAGCGGCGCCGCCGGCCCCAGAGAAACGGCACCCGGATCCGGGGGCGAGGGGCTTTGCCGGCCGTGGCGGTAAAAGGCCTCGGGTCCACCCCGAGGCGCTGAAACAGCGCCTCGACGGCCGCCGCGTCGATGAGCACGGTCCCGAGAGCGGCGGCGGCGGCGGCCACGCGCCCGGCTTCCCGGCGCAGGCGGGCGACGGCCCCCTCGAAAGCTTCGATCATCGCATCCAGCTTGCAACGGGCACCGAAAAAAGAGCCGGCCACCTCGACGAGAAACTCGTCGGCCAGATCCAGGACCTGTTTTGTTTCCGTTTTCATCGCTTTGCGCCTGAATTCGTGCCGAAACCGGCGGGGTGATCCTTGTGTCCGTCGAGGGCTTGGCGCAGCCGGTCGCGATCGGCCCGGACGCGGGCCAGCTCCCGCGACAACGCCTCCCGCTGCTCCGGGGGCGCCGCTTCAAGGGCCTTTTCCAGGCGTTCTACCTCACGGGTCATGCGGTACAACTCACTGGCCAGCAGGCGAATCGACATCCTTTTCCCTCTTTATTTAGTGCCCGTCCATAAATGGCCTTTTTGTCCAATCTCTGCGTTCTGCTCAAAAAATAATCCTCGGAATATCAACCATATGCCTGCGGTTATTTTTTTCGCAGGCCTTGATCTTGAACAAAAATTCTCATTTCTGGATGGACACTATTTAATCAAATCCCGCCAGGCGCTGCTGGCCGCAGTAGACGCAAAGGCCGGCCGGGCCGGCCGGCGTGGCCAGGGTCATGTTCACGCGTCGGGCGAGGGAAACGGCGAGGGCCGTGGGCCGCGAGACCGCCGCCACCACCGCCACCCGGGCCCGGGCCGCCTTGTTGACCATCTCGAAGCTGATGCGCGAAGAGAGTACCAAAAGCCGGATGCGGTGAAAACCGCCGCCGAGCAGCAGCTTGCCCACCGCCTTGTCCAAGGCGTTGTGGCGGCCGACATCCTCGGCAACGCTGAGCAAATTGAGATCCGCGTCGTAAAGGGCCGCGGCATGGGCCGCGCGGGTGCGCCGACGCAGGGGCTGGAGAGTGTCCAGGGCCTCGATTTTGCCCCGCACCGCCGCCGGGTCAAACACCGGCCCCGCCGGCAGCGGGGCGACATCGTGGAGGTCGAAATCCGCAGCGTTGAAAAAAACTTGATCCGCCAGGCGGGATGCCACTGCCGCCAAGCGCCGGGCCGTCAAGGCCACCTGCGCCCCCTCTGCGTCCACCCGGACCGCCGCCAGGTCCTCCGGATCGCCGATCAAGCCTTCGCTGAGGCAAAACCCTGCCGCCAGGGCGTCGGCCTCTCCCGGCGTGGCCAGCAAGGTAGCCTCGGGGCGGCCCTGGATGCTGATGCGCACCGGCACTTCCCCGATCAGCTCGCGGGTCTGTTCGGCCTCAACGCCGCTGACATTAACCGAATGAATGGCATCCATGGGGTTTTTTCTGTTTTCGCTTGACAAAACCGGTGAATCAAGTAAGTGTAGGCATTTTCGAAATGCGCGGGAGCGAAGCACCAGCTTTTCCAAGGAGGAAATTTCGATGTACGCTATCGTGGAAACGGGCGGAAAGCAATACAAAACCCAGCCGGGAGAAGTGCTGCGGGTCGAGAAGCTGCCCGGAAATGTCGGCGACCCGGTGGCCTTTGACAAGGTCCTGATGCTGGGAACCGAAGACGAAGTGCGGGTGGGCAGTCCGCTGGTGGACGGCGCGCGGGTCACCGGCCGGATCATCAACCAGGACAAGGGGCGCAAGATCGTCGTTTTCAAGTTCAAGCGGCGCAAGCGCTATCGGCTGAAGAAAGGCCATCGACAGCTTTTCACGGCCGTGCAAATCGACGCCATCGAAGCCTGAGGGCTTTTGCGTCAATGAGATGCTCCAGGGCGGCACCACGCCGCCCGGGTTTAGGGAGATTCGACCATGGCACACAAAAAGGCGGGCGGCAGCTCGAAAAACGGGCGCGACAGCCAGGGCCAACGGCGCGGCATCAAGCGCTACGGCGGGCAACAGGTAACCGCAGGCAGCATCCTGGTGCGCCAGCTCGGCACCAAGATCCATCCGGGGGAAAATGTCGGCCTGGGCCGCGACTACACCCTTTTCGCCACCGTGGACGGAGTGGTGGCGTATGAACGCATGGGCCGCACGCGCAAAAGGGTCAGCGTCTATCCTGCGTGAAATTCATCGATGAAGTCAGCCTTACCGTGCAGTCCGGCAGCGGCGGGCGCGGTTGCGTCAGTTTCCGGCGCGAGCGGTTTGTTCCCCGCGGCGGCCCGGACGGCGGTAACGGCGGCCGGGGGGGGGATGTACGCCTCGTGGCCCGTGCTGGCCGTCGCACCCTTTATCCCTTTCGCTTTCAGCGGCTGTACAAGGCCGAAAACGGCGCCCCGGGCCAGGGCAATCAACGCTCCGGCAAGGCCGGCGCCGACCTGACCATCGAAGTTCCCCCCGGCACCCTGGTCTTCGATGCCGACACCGGCGAGTTGATCCAGGATCTCGTGGCCCCCGAAGACGTTGTCGTGGTGGCCGTTGGCGGCCGAGGCGGCAAGGGCAACGCCCACTTCAAGACCAGCACCCACCAGACCCCCCGCTTCGCCCAGCCCGGAGAACCGGGCCAGACGCGCCAGTTGCGTCTCGAACTGAAGCTGTTGGCCGACGTAGGAATCATCGGATTGCCCAATGCCGGCAAATCCACCCTCATCAGCCGGGTATCGGCCGCCACCCCGAAGATCGCCGACTATCCGTTCACCACCCTGACCCCGACCCTGGGCGTGGTCAATCCACCCTTTGGCGGTGAGCCCTTCGTCATGGCCGACATCCCCGGACTCATCGAGGGGGCCCACGCCGGCGTTGGCCTCGGCACCCGTTTTCTGCGCCACGTGGAGCGCACCCGGATCCTGGTGCACCTCGTCGACGCGGCGACCATTGATCCGTCCGACCTGACGCGCGACCTGCGCATCGTCAACACCGAAATGGAACGCTACGGTCGTCAGCTGGCCGAAAAACCCCAGATCGTCGCCCTGAACAAAATCGATCTCACCGGTGCCGAGGAAAAAGCCCGACAATTCGCCCAGGCGCTTGGCGAAACGGAGACAATCCTGATTTCGGCCGCCACCGGCGACGGCGTACGCCAACTGCTCGGTCGCATCGTTGCCGCCCTGGACGCCACGGAAGCTGGGCCCCGGTGACTCGGCTGGTCGGCACGATGCGCCTGAATTCTGATTCATAGACACGGCCATGAACCTCCCAAACCAACGAAGCGATTGCCTGCGCCTCGGACTCTTTGGGGGCACTTTCGATCCGATTCACCGCGGTCACGTGGAAGTGGCCGCGGCGGTTCGCCAACACTTCGCCCTGGATCGCATCTGCCTTGTCCCCGCGGCCCAGCCGCCCCACAAGCGCACCCTCACCGCGGCCGCCGACCGGCTGGCCATGGCGCGCCTGGCCGTGGCCGGACGGCCCGGATGGGAAGTCTCCGACGTGGAGCTCAAACGTCAGGGGCCGTCGTACACCATCGACACCGTCGCCCATTTCCAGCGCCAGGGCCCGGCGGGAACCCGGCTTTTCTTTCTGCTGGGAACGGACGCCTTCCTTGAGTTCAACACCTGGAAGGCCTATAATGCTTTAGTCAAGGAAGTGGCGCTGATCGTGCTGGCCCGCGGCGGCTGCGACGAGCCCTCCACGGCCGCCCTCATCCTTCGGATTGAGCGGTTCATGGCGCGCCATTTTCCCGCCGGATATCGCTGGGACACCGCCTTCGGCGCCTTCGTTCATCCCGACAGCCATCCCGTCTACCTTTTCGACGGACCGCGCATCGCCATCTCCGCCAGCGAAATCCGCCAACGGCTCGCCGGGGGCCAGGATGTGCGGCAGTGGCTCGACCCGGCGGTGATCGACTACATCGAACGTGAGGGACTCTATCGATGACCGAATGGCCCGACGCCAACCTGGACCTGTTCGTGCAAACGGCCCTGGCCAAGAAGGCCGAGGCCGTCGTGATCCTGGACGTGCGCCAAAAAACCTCCATCGCCGACGTGTTCATCATCTGCAGCGGCCGCAGCAGCCGCCAGGTGGAAGCCATTGCCGAGCACATCGTCGCGGAGATGAAACAGCACGGCTATCGCCCCTTGAGCAGCGAGGGCGTCAAGGAGGGGCGCTGGGCCCTCATCGACTACGGCCACATTCTGGTTCACGTCTTCCATGAACCGGTGCGGGCGTTTTACAACCTGGACGGCCTCTGGGTCGACGCCCCCCGGATCAGCACCCCCAGCCTGGCCGAGCAAGTGGTTCGACCTCCGGAGATTGAAGAATATGTCGAATAGACCCCGTCCCGTGATGTTGATAATTCTCGACGGCTGGGGCATCAACCCCTCCACCGCGGGCAATGCCGTGGCCGCGGCCCGCACCCCCGTCCTCGATGCACTCCAGGAAACCTATCCCACCACGCAGCTGATCACCTGCGGCCCTGACGTGGGCCTGCCGGAAGGCATCATGGGCAACAGCGAAGTGGGACACCTGAACATCGGCGCCGGCCGCATCGTCTACCAGGACCTGCTGCGCATCGACCGGGCCATTGCCGACGGCAGCTTCTTCGCCAACCCGGTCCTGAACCGGGTGATGGATGCCGCCGTCGAAAGCGGGGGGCGGCTGCATTTGATGGGGCTGGTCTCCGACGGCGGTGTTCACAGCCAGCTCACCCACCTGCTGGCCCTGCTGGACATGGCGCGGGCCAAAAAGGGCCTCGACACCTTTGTCCATGCCATCACCGACGGACGCGACACCGCCCCGGACAGCGGCCTGGGGTACCTTGAGCACGTCCAGGCGCACATCGCACGTCACAGCTACGGACGCGTCGCCTCGGTCTGTGGACGCTACTGGGCCATGGACCGGGACAAGCGCTGGGACCGCACCGCCCGGGCCTGGGCCCTGTACACCCGGGGCGAGGGTCACCCGGCCAGCGACCCCCTGGCCGCCGTGCGCGAGGCCTACGCCCGCCAGGAAACCGACGAATTCATCGCTCCCGTGGCCATTTTGGCCCCCGACGGCCGCATGCCGGGAAAGATTGTCGACGGCGATGCGGTGATCTTTTTCAACTTCCGCGCCGACCGGGCCCGCCAGCTCACCCGGGCGTTCACCGAAAACGGCTTCGAGGATTTCGATCGCGGCACGGTGCCGCAGCTGAGCGGTTTTGCCACCATGACCCGGTACGACGAAACCTTCTCCACCATACCGGTGGCTTTCGGACCGGTTCATCTCGAGCAGATTCTCGGCGAGGTGGTCAGCACCCGGGGGTTGCGGCAACTGCGCATCGCGGAAACCGAAAAATACGCCCACGTCACCTATTTCTTCAACGGTGGCGACGAAAAACCGTTTGCCGGCGAAGACAGATGCCTCGTCCCGTCGCCGCGGGACGTGCCCACCTACGACCTGAAACCCGAGATGAGCGCCGCGGCGGTCACCGAGGAAGTGCTGGCGCGCATCGACAGCGGCGTCTATGACCTGATCGTGCTCAACTTTGCCAACATGGACATGGTGGGGCACACCGGGGTGATGGCTGCCGCGGTGGCGGCCTGCGAAACGGTGGACCGCTGCGTGGGAAGGATCATGGAACGGTTGGCGAGGGTCGGCGGGGGCGCCGTGGTTACCGCCGACCACGGCAATGCCGAACAAATGCTAGACGAAAAGGGCCACCCCCACACGGCCCACACCCTCAACCCGGTGCGCCTGATTCTCATGGACCCGCGGCGCCGCACGGCCCGCCTGCGTCCTTCGGGGCGCCTGGCCGACATCGCCCCCACCCTCCTGGAAATGATGGGTATCACCCGGCCGTCGGAGATGACCGGCGCGTCACTGATCGAACCCGATTGACCCCCGGAGAGAATGATGCCAATGGCTTCCGATGCATCTGAAACGACGATCACCGACTACGTCACCGGCCACCCGGTGCCCGACGTGGGCGCCGAAGCCAATCGCCAGAGGGTGGAGCACGTTCTGGTGGACGAGAAAGGATACGCGCCCGAGGAGATTTCGGTGGACGCACCCATCAGCGTGGAAATCGATGGCGAGATCTACCGAAGCCGGGTGGACCTGGTGGTCTGCCTCGGTCCCCGGCCCTTGATGGCCGTCAAGTGCGCGGCCGGCAACCTGGACTCGCGCCAGCGGGAAATCGTGGCGGCCGCCCGCCTGCTGGCCCCGGATCGCACCCTGCCGCTGGCCGTAGCCAGCGACGGGAAGACGGCCGTGGTGTGGGACGCGGTGACGGGAAAAGAGATCGGCACCGGCTTGGAGGCCATTCCCGCCCGCGGTGAACTGGCGGACCGCTTTGCGGGCCAAGCGCCGGGCCCGCTGGCTCCCGAGCGCCTGGCCCGCGAAAAGATCGTCTTTCGCTCCTACGACAGCATGAACGTCAACATCGGGCGCTGACCCATTGCGCCCTCCCCGGCAGCTCGGCTTCCGGGGATCCTTTCGGGCGATTTAGGTCGTCCGCTCAAGAACGGCTGATGATGGTGTCGGCGATGGCCTCGAAGGCCTTGGCCACTGCCGAGTCAGAGGCGTTGTCCTGGATGCAGGTGCCGGCGTCGCCGCAAAGCACCTGTTTCGGGTCGAAGGGCACCTTTCCCAGAAACGTCAGGCCCAACTGCTGGGCGGTACGCTCGCCGCCGCCGGAGCCGAACAGGTTAAGCTCCTTGCCGCAGTGCGGACAGCTGAAGCCGCTCATGTTTTCGATCACCCCGAAAATTTCCATCTTGACGACCCGGCAGAAGTTGATGGACTTGCGCACATCGGCCAGGGCCACTTCCTGGGGGGTGGTGACAATGATGGCCTTGGCGTCGCTGACCGTCTGGGCCACGGTAAGCGGCTCGTCGCCGGTACCCGGGGGCGAATCGATGATCAGGTAATCGAGATCGCCCCAGTCGACGTCGGCGATGAACTGCCGAATGGCCGAATACTTGATCGGCCCACGCCAGATGATGGCATCATCCTTGTCCGGGGTCAGCCCCTCGATGCTCACCGCCTTGAGATTGTCGTTGTATTTGAGCGGATTGAGCTTGCGCTCGGGGCTAACGTCCAGCATTCCCTTGAGCCCGAGCATGCGGGGCACGTCCGGGCCGTGAAGGTCTACGTCCATGATACCCACCTGGCACCCTTTTTGCGCCAGGGCCACGGCCAGGTTCACCGAGGTGCTGGTCTTGCCCACCCCGCCCTTGCCGCTCATGACAACAAATTTGTGCTTGATCTGCCCCAGCGTGGTTTTCAGGGCCGCGTCCTGCTCGGCCTGCTGCTGGCGGTGCTTGTCCTGCGGACTCATGCTCTCTTGAATTTCCACCATGTCATCCAACTCCTCTTCTAGGAACGTCGTTGAGTGTCGCTTCGCTTCGCGTCGGCCCGGGTCGGGGCCAAGGAACGGGGCACGGTTCTGAAAAAATCTTCACTGGAGCACAGCGGACAGGCCGACGGCCTTCCGGTGCCCGGGGGTTCCTCCCACTGGTGGCTGCAGGCGGCACACTGGAAGCGGCGGCTGTCCATCACGATCCGGTAGTTGCCGCCGTCGATGCGGATCGCCTTGCCGCTGATCAGGGCATCGGCCACGGTACGCCGGGCCCGCTGGATGATTCTGCCAAAGGTCGCCCGGGACACGCCCATGCGCCGGCCCGCCTCCTCCTGGGAAAGGCCGAGTTGATCCGCCAGGCGAATCGCCTCGCGCTCGTCCACGGTGAGGCAGACTTCGGCCAGTTCGATCATGGGGATCCCGCGCGGCTTGAAATAGCTCACTTCCGGCTCGAAGGCCACCAGGCGATCCTTGCGGGGGCGGACCATATCTCTCCTTTATGAGTATATGCCCAAATAAAACGTCAATTTAAGCCTCCTCCGGCCCCTTGTCAAGGCGAAGCGAAACCATGGGGCGTTTCTGAAACCGGCCCCTTTTATCGCTGTTGACACGGATCGTCCAGCAGTGCTATACAGGTGTTGATTTTGAAGAGCTTCCCGGTTGAACCCAGACAGATTGTGTGAGCCCCGGAACCGCTTTCCGGGGCTTTTTTTATGACCCTTACGCAAAAGGAATTTATGAACTTCACCGATTTTGACTTTCATTCACGCATTAAAGGCGGCATCCAGGCCGCCGGCTACACCCATCCCACCCCGATCCAGGAACGCGCTCTGGGGCCTGCGCTGCAGGGACGCGATATCATGGGCCTGGCCCAGACCGGCACGGGAAAAACGGCTGCCTTTGTGCTACCGATGCTGCAGCGCCTGATTCAAGGACCCGGTCGCGGCGTACGCGCTCTGATCGTGGCGCCGACACGGGAGCTGGCCGAACAGACGCACCAGGCCATCAACATCCTTGGGCGCCGGACCGGTCTGCGCAGCGTCACCATTTACGGCGGAGTGAGCATCCACCGCCAGGCCCAGGATCTCAAGCGCGGTGCCGATATCGTCGTGGCCTGCCCCGGCCGCCTGCTGGATCATCTCGGCAGGAACGCCATCGACCTGGCGGGTGTCGCGGTGCTGGTGATCGACGAGGCGGACCAGATGCTCGACATGGGCTTTTTGCCCGATATCCGGCGCATCCTCGGCCACCTGCCACGGCGCCGCCAGAGCCTGCTGTTTTCCGCCACCATGCCCGGCGAAATCCGCAAACTGGCCGGCGACCTGCTCACGGACCCGGTCACGGTGCAGATCGGCATCGCAAAGCCGGTGGAGACCGTCCAGCATGCCTTGTTCCCGGTAGCGGCCCACCTCAAGACACCGTTGCTGCTCAAGCTGCTGCCCCGCACCAATGCCGGATCGGTCCTGGTTTTCACCCGCACCAAGCACCGGGCCAAGCGCCTGGGAGAGCAGTTGGCGCGTGCCGGCTACCGCTCGGCCTCCCTGCAGGGCAACCTTTCCCAGAACCGCCGCCAGGCGGCCCTGGACGGATTCCGCGACGGCACCTTCCAGATCCTGGTGGCCACGGACATCGCGGCCCGCGGCATCGATGTGGCCAAGGTTTCCCACGTGATCAACTACGACGTGCCCGCCACCACCGATGCCTACATTCACCGCATCGGCCGCACCGGGCGGGCCTACCGCAGCGGGGACGCCTTCACCCTCGTCACCGCGGAAGATGACGCCATGGTGCGGGCCATCGACCGGGTCTTGGGCCACCGGGTGGAGCGACGCACCCTGGCCGATTTCGACTACCGGGTCTCGCCGCCCCGGCGCGACACTGAATTCACGCGACCCCGGCGGCCGTCCATCATGGCCCGTCCAGCCAAGGCGGCCCGGCAGTTCCACGGTTCCCGTCGAGCTTTTCAATAAGCCCTTCTTCCCGTCCGCGCCCATGAGCCAGCTTGCCGGGAAATTTCCGGAAACCTTCAGCCGTTCGACATGGCCCCCGGATCGGAGTCCGGGGTGACGAGCCGCTGAAGGATGCCGGATGCTTACGAGGCTGGAAGCTGGAACGAGGAAAGACGGCCGTAACGGCGTTGTTTATGCTAGGCCCTGGATGCGTTCCAGCAAACAACGGTAGAGCCGCCTGGCCAACGGCCCTACCGCACCGTCGCTCACCGCTTGGCCGTCGATGCGCACCAGGGGCAACACCTCGGTGACCGTGCCGGTGAGAAAGGCTTCATCGGCGGCGGCCAGTTCATCCCGGTGGTAAAAACGCTCCTGGACCTCGATGCCCTCGTCGCGGCAGATATCCATGATTACCTGGCGGGTAATACCCGGTAAAATCTGGTGGTTGAGCGGATGGGTGACCAGCACGCCGTCCTTGGCGATGAACAGGTTGGAGCTGGTGCCTTCGCGAACCACCCCTTCGGCGGAAACGAAAATCGCGTCAAAGGCCCCCGCCTCAAGGGCCTGCTGCTTGGCCATGCAGTTGGGCAGGAGCTGGACCGTCTTGATGTCGCAGCGCCCCCAGCGCAGGTCGGTCACGGTAATGGCCGAGGCCCCTTTTTCCCGCACCTCCGGCGGCTTCTCGCGCACCGGGCGGATCGTCATGAAAAACTGCAGGGGCGTTCCAGCAGGCGGATAGGCATGATCCCGGGGGGCCACCCCGCGGGAGACCTGCACGTAGATGCCTGCCCGCTCAATCTGCGCTTTTTCGAAGAGCTCCAGGATGGCGCGGCGCACCGCCTCTTTGGGCAGCGGCGCAAAATTCAGCTCCCCCATGGAACGCTCCAGCCGATCCAGGTGAGGCTCGAGGCAAAAGAGCTTGCCATGGTAGCTGGCCACGTATTCGTAGACCGCATCGCCGAAGTTGTAGCCCCGGTCCTCGGCGGGGACCATCGCCTGGGCGATGGGCATGATTTTTCCGTTGAGATAAGCGAGTTCGGGCATCTGAGGGCTCCTTGGTCACTGGTCATTATCGGGTCAACTGCCGGTACTTGATCCGGTGGGGCCGGTCCGCGGCGTCCCCCAGGCGGCGGCGCCGGTCGGCCTCGTAGTCCGAGTAGTTCCCCTCGAACCAGACCACCCGGCTGTCGCCTTCGAAGGCCAGGATATGGGTGGCGATGCGGTCGAGGAACCAGCGGTCGTGGCTGATGATCACCGCGCAGCCGGCGAAATTTTCCAGGGCCTCCTCCAGGGCCCGCATGGTGTTGACATCCAGGTCGTTGGTGGGCTCGTCCAGCAGCAGCACGTTGGCCCCGGCCTTGAGCATGCGGGCCAGGTGCACCCGGTTGCGCTCGCCGCCGGAGATCTGGCCCACCTTCTTTTGCTGGTCGGCGCCGGAAAAATTGAACCGGGCCACGTAGGCCCTCGACTTGACGGAAACACCGCCGAGGTCCAACACGTCCCGGCCGTCGCAAATCGCCTCCCAGATCGTCTGCTGCGGATCGAGGCTCTCGCGGCTCTGATCCACGTAGGCCAGCTTCACGGTGTCGCCGATGCGGAAAGTGCCGGCATCCGGCTTCTCCTGGCCGGTGATCATCCGAAACAGGGTGGTCTTGCCCGCCCCGTTGGGGCCGATGACGCCCACGATGCCGCCGGGGGGCAGGGAAAAGCTCATTTCTTCCACCAGCAGCCGGTCGCCGTAGCCCTTGGTGACCCTGTCGGCCTCGATGACCACGTTGCCCAGCCGGGGGCCGGGGGGAATGTAGATCTCCAGGTCGCCGGCCCGGGTTTCTCCCTGCTGGCTCAGCAGCCGCTCATAGGCGTTGATGCGGGCCTTGGACTTGGCCTGGCGGGCCTTGGGGGCCATGCGGATCCACTCCAGTTCCCGGGCCAGGGTCTTGTGACGCTGGCTTTCGGCCTTTTCCTCACGCCGCAATCGCTCCTGCTTCTGCTCGAGCCAGGAAGAGTAGTTGCCCTTCCAGGGAATTCCACGGCCCCGGTCCAGCTCCAGGATCCAGCCGGCCACGTTGTCGAGAAAGTAGCGGTCGTGGGTCACGGCGATCACCGTGCCCGGGTACTGCTGCAGATGGTGTTCGAGCCAGGCCACCGTCTCGGCGTCCAGGTGGTTGGTCGGTTCGTCGAGCAGCAGGATGTCGGGCTTTTGCAGCAACAGGCGGCACAGGGCCACCCGACGCCGCTCCCCGCCGGAAAGGGTATGCACCGGGGTGTCGCCCTCGGGACAGCGCAGGGCATCCATGGCCATCTCGAGGCGCGCATCCAGGTCCCAGGCGTCGGCGGCGTCCAGCTTGTCCTGCACCTCGGCTTGGCGGGCAATGAGCCGGTCCATGGCCTCATCGTCCATCGGCTCGGCAAACTGCTCGTTGATGCGGTTGAACTCGTCAAGAAGGGCCACCGTTTCGGCCACGCCCTCCTCGACGACCTGGCGCACCGTCTTGTCCGGAGCCAGCACCGGCTCCTGGGCCAGCATCCCGACGCTGTAGCCGGGGGAAAAAATGACCTCGCCGTTGAAGTCGCGGTCCTCGCCGGCCATGATCCGCAGCAGCGAACTCTTGCCGGCCCCGTTGAGTCCCAGAACCCCGATCTTGGCGCCGTAGAAGTAAGACAGCGAGATGTCCTCGAGCACCGGCCGCTTGTGATAGTACTTGCTCACGCGAACCATGGAACAGATGATCTGGTTGGGCGCTTGCGCCATGGAAGACTCCTTACTTCTCGACGGGCCCATTGAGGCCTGATCGGCCTGGGCCACGCCTCGGGGCCGCTCGGAACGGCTTGAGCCCCGCCCTGTCAAAAAATGAAATGATCACACAACATTCTAATTTCCCTTGAGGAAGCCGCCATCATACGGCATGCCGGCCTCGTCGGTCAACCGCCGTTGCGCGGCCGCTTTTGACATGTCTGACCGGATGCGCTAAAAGATGCAGCACATATCCGCGGCCTTCGGGCCTGCCACCTGCCGTTTTCAACAGCGATTCCGCCATCGGGCCATCCGCTTGGGAGCCGGCTGAAGTCCGGTTCTCTTTTTTTCCACGGATGCCGGTTTTCACTCCTTGCCCACGCCATGCCGTCCACTGTTGCGGCCGATGCAAGCGACAGGTCCCGGTGCCGTTGCATGGACAGCGGCGTCAAAACGATCGCGGAAACAGACCGAAAACCAACGCCGATGGAGCGAAAGGAGACCCACTGCGATGCCCGAGGGACGCATCAAATGGTACGACGAGAAAAAAGGCTACGGTTTTATTGAAACCGAAGACCAGGGCGATATTTTCTTCCACAAAAACGGAATCAAGGACCCCGGCTACTTCGGGGTTCAGAAGGACGAGCCGGTGAGCTTCGAGATCAAGACCACCCCCAAGGGGCCCCAGGCAGTGGACGTGCGATTGAAATGAGACGGGTCGGCCGCCCGGGAAACGCCTGCCCGGGCGACCGAAAAACACAATTTCAGATAAACTTTTCGATCTTGGCGCCCTGGCGCAGCCCGTCCACGTAGGCGTCCAGCTTTTCGCGGATCGCCTGCTGCTTCAGGTGCTCCAGGATGCGCGGCTTGACCGTTTCGTAGGCGATGGTTTCCGCCGGCTTCCGTCCGGTGACTTGGATGATGTGAAAACCGAAGGGGCTTTCCACCACCTGGCTGACTTCGTTCTCCTTGAGGGCGAAGGCGGTGTCTTCAAAGGGTTTGACCATCTGGCCGCGGGCGAAAAAGCCCAGGTCGCCGCCATTTTCCTTGCTGCCGGGGTCCTGGGAATGGGTTTTGGCCAAGGCGGCAAAGTCTTCGCCGTCGATGGCCTTCTGGCGAATCTCGTCGATCTGCTTGCGGGCTTCGGCCTTGGCGGCGGCATCCGCTTCAGCCCCGGTGCGGATCAGGATATGCCGCGCCCTGACCTGCTCGGGCTGGGCGAAGATCTCCGGGTTGGCCTTGTAGAACTCTTCGGCGCGGCCCTCGGCCACCGTCACCCCCGCGACGATCTTGTCCTCGATCAACTGCTGGATCGCCATCTGACGACGCAGCCGCTCGGTGAGGGCCTCGCGCGAAAGCCCCGCGTTGGCCAGCGCCAGATCGAAGGCCGCCTTGTCCTCGAAGCTCTGGCTCATCTCGTCGATCTGGGCCTGGATCTTCTGGTCGTCCACGCGGATTTTCTGCTTGCGGCTCTCCTGGAAGAGCAGCTCTTCGCCGATCATCCGGTCGAGCACTTGGCCGCGAATCTGGGCCAGGGATTCGTCAGGCACCGGGTGCCCTTGGCGCGCCATACGTCCCTGGATGCTGGCCAGCTCCCGGTCGAGCTGGCCCTTTGAAATCGTCTCACCATTGACCGTCGCAGCCGGTGCGGCGTCGGCCTGGCGGGCAGCTTGGCTTCCCTCTGTTTTGGTCTCCTGGGCCGACACCGGCCCCGCCAATCCCATCCAAATCAATCCCGCCACCACCACTGTCATCAGGGTGTAACTGCGTCGCATAGAAAACTCCTTTCCCTTCAATAAGGAAAGCCCGCTTGACCAAGCAGGCCGCCAGGATGCCGTTTCTCTTTAATCCGATGTCGGCAGATTAAATCTTCAATCACCGACTTGCAAGGAAAATCCCGCCGTTGGCCCCCTGGCCGGTGCTTGACCCCCGCAAGGCTTTGAGCTAAAGCAATTAGCTTCATGCCAAGCAGGAGGAGCAGGCCATGAGCCAAGAGACGGTAAAACTGATCTACCAGGGACAAACCTTCGAGCTGCCCCTCGTGACGGGCACGGAGGGTGAAAAAGCATTTGACATCAGTCAACTGAGACGGAAAACGGGGCTGATCACCCTCGATTCGGGCTACGCCAACACCGGCAGCTGCACCTCGAGCATCACTTTCATGGACGGCGAGCGGGGCATCCTGCGCTATCGCGGCATTCCGGTGGAACAGTTGGCCGAGCGGTCCAGCTTCGTGGAAACCGCCTACCTGCTGATCCACGGCCACCTGCCGTCCCGGCGCGAGCTGACACGCTTTTCAGTCCTGCTCAACGACCACAGCCTCGTGCACGAGGACATGCGCAGCTTTTACTCCACCTTTCCTCGCTTCTCGCACCCCATGGGAATCCTTTCGGCGATGGTCAACGCCCTGCGCAGCTTCTACCCGGAACTTCAGACCATCGAGGAAGAGATCGACATGACCGTCACGCGCCTGGTGAGCAAGGTGCGCACCATGGCGGCCATGTCCTACAAGATCAGCCGCGGCCACAAGGTGGTCTACCCGCGGCCGGACCTGTCATACTGCGCCAACTTCCTCAACATGATGTTCGATACCCCGGTGCGGCCCTACGTCATCGACCAGGACATGGTCGACGCCCTTAACGTCTTCTGGATTCTGCACGCCGATCACGAACAAAATTGCTCCACCTCCACCGTGCGCATGGTGGGCAGCGGCCGCGTCAACCTCTACGCAGCCATCTCGGCGGGCATTGCCGCCTTGTGGGGACCGCTGCACGGCGGCGCCAACCAGGCCGTCATCGAAATGCTCAAGAAGATCCACCAAGGCGACGAGAGCATCGACCGGATCATCCAACGGGCCAAGGACAAGTCGGATCCGTTCCGCCTCATGGGCTTCGGTCACCGGGTCTACAAGACCTTCGATCCGCGGGCGCGGATCATGAAGAAGGTCTGTGACCGCCTGTTGGAGAAGTTGCGGCTGGAGGATCCGCTGATGGACATCGCCCGGGAGCTGGAGGCACGGGCCCTTTCCGACAGTTTCTTTGTCGACCACAACCTGTATCCCAACGTGGATTTTTACAGCGGCATCGTGCTGCGCGCCATGGGAATCCCCACCAACATGTTCACCGTCATGTTCGCCATCGGCCGTCTGCCCGGCTGGATCGCCCAGTGGAAAGAGAGCATGGACGACCCCAGCTGGCGCCTGGCCAGACCGCGCCAGATTTACGTCGGCCCCCCCGAGACGGCCTACGTGCCGATGAATGAACGGGAGGACCGCGAACCCGGACCGATTCATCGCCCGGGGGAGTAAAATAAGGGCCTCAACCTATCAAAACGCCCACGACGATCCCTTTTTATCCCACCTTGACCCTCGGCGATAAATCGGGTTTAGTGTCAGACGAGGTTCCGAAAAGGATTGCCCCGCCCGATGGGTCGGGGCAAGGGGAATCCCGTGAAATTCGGGAACGGTCCCGCCGCTGTAACCGGGGACGACGGCTGCATTGGGCCACTGGTGTAATTTACCGGGAAGGCGCAGCCGTACGGTGGATCCGGAAGTCAGAAGACCTGCCTCACCCCAACGGGCCATTTCTCTGCGCAGGACAGGGGGCTCGGGCAAGCAGATCTCAAGGGCCATGAGAACCGGGGCGACGTCCGCCGATACCGGCGGCAGGCGCCGACCCGGAACAGGAACGGTCTTCGGCAGGAGCAATCCAACCCCGCGGCCGCCGTCTCCCGGCCGCCCGGATGCCGTCCCTCGCTTGTTTGCCGCCCCCCTTGCGCCGGAGCGATGGCCCGTTTGTTTCCGCCGCATCGCCCGCTACATTGAACTCCCGTTTGGGATTTGTAGGAACGCGAATTTGGCGCAAACGCATACACAGCAGGGCTTTGCCACAATGAACGAGATTCGGCGTGTGTACGTTTTTCGCCCGGTTCCAGGCCTGATTTTCCAGTGAGAGAACCTGCGAGCGGAATAGCGGTACGCGGCTTGGGATGCAGCGCGTCGTCTCCACCTTCCCGGTAGGCTTTGACCCACCGCTGGATCGAGTGCGTGCTGATGCCGAACTGCTCGGCCAGCAGCGCCCGGCTGTAACCCTCCTCCAAGTGGAGCCGGACAACTCTCAGCCGGAACTCGAACGGGTAGGCGTGGGTGCGCGCCGGCTTCTTACGGCTTCGGCTACCCGCTCTCTTGGGATTTTTCATGGGGTTCGCTCCTTTCTGTGTAATTGGTTCCTACACTCCGGAGTGTCACCCATTTTTCTCAGTGGGGCTGTTTCATAAACTGGCGATTAGGACACGGTTGCAAGCCGGGCTTCCCGGGCGCGCGCACCGGCCCGCCGCCTTTTGGATCTGATCCGTTTGACGCGAAAGGAACCCCCATGGCCATACCCAAGGACAAGATGCTGGAAATGCTTCACTCTCTCCTGCTTTCGCGCCGGTTCGAAGAGGCCCTCACCGAGCTTTGCCAAGTCGAGGGCAAGATCCCCGGCATGATGATCCTGTGCACCGGCCAGGAAGCGGTGGGTGCCGGGGTGTGCGCTGCCCTGCGGCCCGGGGACGTGATCATCACCAACCACCGCAGCCACGCCCACCTGCTGGCCAAGGGGGCCGACCCCAAGGTGCTGATGGCCGAAATCTACGGCAAGCGCACCGGCTGCAACAAGGGCAAAAGCGGCACCCTGCACCTGGCCTTGCCCGAGATCGGCGCTCCCTGCACCTCGACGGTGGTGGGGGCCGGACCGCCCATGGCCGTGGGCCGGGCCTTCGCCCAGCAGTACCGCGGCGAGCCGGCCGTCACCGTCTGCTTCGTGGGCGACGGGGCGACCGGAGAGGGGTCGTTTCACGAAGCGTTGAACCTGGCCAGCCTGTGGAATCTGCCGGTGATCTTCGTGTGCGAAAACAACTGTTACGCCGGGGCTCAGCGCCTGGAGGAGCACACCCGGATCGAAAACATCGCCGACCGCGCCGCCGCTTACTGCATGCCCGGGGTGGTGGTGGACGGCAACGATGCGCCGGCGATCTACACCACCGCCCTGGACGCCCGGGCCCGGGCCGCCGCCGGCCAGGGGCCGACCCTCATCGAGTGCAAGACCTACCGCTGGCGCGGCCACGGGGAAAGCGACCCCCAGCACTACCAACCTAAGGAGGAAATCGCCGCCTGGCGCGCCCGGTGCCCGGTGGCCAGGATGCGCGAGGCCGTGCTTGCCCTGGGGTTGATCAGCACCGACGACCTGAGCGCCATGGAAACCAAGGTCGACGCCCTGGTCCGGGAAGCGATTCGTTTCGCCGAGGAAAGTCCCTACCCGGAACCCCGCGAAGCCCTCGAAGACGTCTACGCCTGAAATCGACCGGCGGAGCCACCCGGCCCCGATGAAAGGACGCCATCATGCCGCAACTGACCGTGGGACAAGCCCTCAACCAGGCCCTGAGGGAAGAAATGACCCGCGATGACACCGTTTTTATCGCCGGCGAAGGCGTCGGCGTCAGCATCCATGACAACCCCATGCTACCCACCGCCGGGCTGCTGAGGGATTTCGGCCCCCGCCGCGTGCGGGACACCCCGGTCTCCGAGGCCGCCATCGCCGGACTGGCGGTGGGAGCGGCCGAGGCGGGGCTCAAGCCGGTGGTGGAAATCATGTTCAACCCCTTCTTCACCCTCGCCTCGGACATGATCGTCAACCATGCCGCCAAGCTGCGCTACCTCTCGGGCGGCAAGTCGGCCTTTCCGCTGGTGGTGCGCATCAAGAGCGGGGCCGGCTTCAGCGCTGGGTGCCAGCATTCCCACAACCTGGAAGCCTGGACAGCCCACTGCCCCGGGCTCAAGGTGGTGATGCCCGCCACGGCCGCCGACGCCAAGGGACTGCTCAAGTCGGCCATCCGGGATCCCAACCCGGTGGTCTTCTTCGAGGACATGATGCTCTACTTCGCCCCCGGGCCGGTGCCCGAGGATGAATACCTCCTTCCCATCGGCCAGGCCGACATCAAGCGGCCGGGCAGGGATGTCACCGTGGTGACCTGGTCCCGGATGCTGGGGGTGGCCTTCAAGGCGGCCGAGCAGCTGGCCGCCGAGGGGATCGGCCTGGAAATCGTGGATCTGCGCACCCTGGCGCCCCTGGACAAGGAAACCGTGCTCGCCTCGGTGCGAAAGACCGGGCGCCTGGTGGTGCTGCACGAAGCCACGCGCACCGGCGGATTCGCCGGTGAGGTGGCGGCGGTGGTGATGGAGGAAGCCTTCGAGAGCCTCAAGGCCCCCCTGCGGCGGGTGACCGGGCCGGACATTCCCGTGCCGGCCAGTCCCCCCCTGGAGCGGTTTTACATCCCGGACGCCGAGCAAGTAATCACGGCGGTAAAGGACATCATGTAACTTGGATACCCTGTTCCAGCCATCCAGCAATTGCCATCGGTTCGAATCCGCGCCGCGGGCCGCCGTCCTCTTGAGCCTGCATGCGCTCAAAGGCGCTGCGGCCCGGATGGCCTTCAACCATCTCCCCTAATGGCCGACATCGACTTGTGAAACGGGTTTTGAAGTATCATCAAGGCGCTTCACAAAGCGTTTTCAGGCGCCGGAGCATGGTTTCGACCATCTTCTCGGCGGTCCGCTGGCCCAGTACGCCCAGTAGCCGGCCGAGAATACCGAAGGGCATGCCGATGTTTTCGACGAAATGAAACGTCGTGCCCGTCCCGTGCGCCGCCAGTTTCCAGTGGATCTCGTAGCTGCTGACATTTTCTCCAGACGTCATTCTCAGATTTAAGACTGCGTTTTCATCCCAAACCGCGGCCTCGAAGTAGATTTTTCGCAGCGGCCCCGGCACCTTTTCCTCGACGTAGTAGCGCGTACCCACCCCTGAACGCTGTTCGCCGGCGTATTGGCACTTCCTGAAGGTGTCGAACCAGAGCGGAATTTTGGCCGGATCGGTCAAGTACGGCCATATTTTCTCCGGCGCGACGGCGATATCGATGCTTTTTTCAACCCGCATGCTTTTGCCCTCCCCCAGCTTTTATGTGGAGCCGTCCATCGCACCCCAGAGCGCATTAATTGACGCTTTCGCATGGCCACGCAATCTCATTTCCCCGAACATCCGTTTTCTCAACTGAGCCTCGTAATGGCGCATGTACAGCGCTTTCCTTCACGATCAAACGCCATCTTCACCTTGAACTGTTCGGCGACCCACATGGGATAGACACCTTGACAGCCGACCTGACAGATGTCTTCGGTATCCTCGAAGTCCAGGACCTTGCACTGGGGGATGTCGAAAACGGCGCGATCGGCGTTGAGCTCTGGTACGGAGAAAGGCGTGATCCACTGCAGTTGATACGCAAATTCCTTGTTGGTCATAACAAAGGCATAGCCTGGCGCGATCGCCCGGATGAGGCCCAGGAGCAAAACGGAGGCCCCTGCGTTCTTGCGTTTCAGGCCGTCGACTTCATGGCGCATGAATTGACGTATGCCGGCCTCTCCCATTTTTTCTCTAATGAAATTGAAGTTGTATTTCCCAATCCGGATAAAATTGCCATAGGCGACTTCATGCTTGTCTTCGAAGGACGCGTTTTCGGGAACGGCTCGAACCTGTTCCTGCAAAGCTTCTTGGAGTTCCAGGGCGGCCTGGTGCCCCAGGTGGGATTCGATGAACGCCGGTGCCAGGTTTTTCAAGAACATCCCGTTTTCCTGCGCCAGCTTGTACTTTTCGCTGTATGGCATCTCTTTGACCTTGACCATCGCTCAGCCCTCCTTTCCGGTGCTCATCGATTCAGCGGGAACCTGTTTGTGCCCATATGCTTGATATCATAACTTTTTTATCTATCTTGCCGAACCAGCACCCGCCAAAAAGCCCACGCCAATCAATATCGCACTGGCATGACGATCCATGCCCGCGGCATCGAAGGGGTGATTGGGGCGTCTCCCGGGAGACGCGATGCATCCGGGACGGTTATTTCGATTGATCTTAAAGCATCAGGCCGGAGGGAAATCGATCCAGGTTGAATCCAGATCCAGGAGAGATGCCGTGCAAAACAACTGGGGGTTTTGGGTCTGATTCAGTTTATGTGGGACAACACCGCCGGGGTCAAGAGATTTATCGGCAAGGCCAAAAAAAGCCAGCTGCTCCGGGGCCGCGGCATCGTCTTCGAACAGGAGCCCCGGCACCCCGCGGGCCGCCTGCCGAGCATCCTTCCCACGCCACAGGAAGAGGTTTGGCAGGCTGTTAAGAACCGGTCACAGCGTCTCGGGGGTAAACGCCACCACTTGGTCGATGGTGGCCGCGTCGGCAAAGAGCATCACCAGCCGGTCGAGGCCCAGGGCGTTGCCGGCGGCCGCCGGCATTCGGGCAAGGTCGGCGAGGAAGGATTCGGGCATGGGATAGGCGCGCTTGCCGAGCTTGCGCCGTTGCCAGAGGGCCTCTTCGAAACGCTGGCGCTGCTCGGCGACATCCACCAGCTCGGTGAACCCGTTGCACAGCTCCAACCCGGCCACGTAAAGCTCAAAGCGCTCGGCCACGGCGGGGTTGTCCGGCTTGAGACGGGCCAGGGCGGCGCAGGCGGCCGGGTAGTCGCAGAGAAACACAGGCTGCGTTCGACCAAGCTGGGGTTCGATGACCAATCCCATGATTTCATCGAAGCGCCCTTCCCGCAGCGCCTGCGCGGCGCTCACCGGGGCATACCGGTCGAAGGCCTCTTCCACCGTGAGCCGCGGCCAACCGTTGGCCAGCGACACCTCGTTGCCCTGGTAGACGATTTGGTCACCGCGCCCCAGTTCCCTGGCCACCGCCCGCAGGAGCTGCTCGCACTCGTCCATGAGGTGGCGGTAGTCGTTGCCCACGGCGTACCACTCGAGCATGGTCATTTCCGGCAGGTGGCGCGCTCCCCGCTCGCCGGTCCGGAAGCAGTGGCAGACCTGGAAAATCCGCCGCAGGCCGGAGGCCAGCAGCCGCTTCATGCACAGCTCCGGGGAGGCTTGTAAAAACCAGTCCCCCGCCGGAGGGGCGTCCACGTGCACCTCGGGCGCCGGGGCCGGAATGCGGCAGGGGGTCTCGACTTCCAGGTATCCGTTGGCTTCGAAAAACCGCCGCAACGTCCTGAAAATCCGGGCCCTGAGACGCAGGGCGGCGTTTCGCCGGCGCTCGGCCGGGGTGCCCCCCCCTCTGCCCGGGGGCCTGTAGCCCGTCTCGGCGTCCATCAAATTCTGCACGGGGTATGAAAATTCGTCGGATGAGGGCATCACGGGGCGACAAAAGGCCCGGGCTCGGCCGGCGCCGAGTCGATGGGTCAGGCGCCGGCGGACTGGGGGGCCTTGATGCGAAACTGGTCCTTGGTGCGATCCTGGAGAAAGACCTTGTCGAAACCGGCGGCCGGTGCCTGGTCGAACCAGTCATAGCCGGTCTGCTGGCAGGCCCGGCAGGCGTGCCGGGGGATATGGACGGCCAGGATCCGCTTGCGCCGGTCGGAGCTGGAGTCCACCTTCCAGGCGCCGCCGCAATCCCGGCAGACGCGCACCGTCTCCTTCTGGCGCTCAACGATATTGTCGGTGTCGTAGAACAGGGTGCGCTCGCGGGAGATCAATTCCCCGGCCTCGCCGGCCCGCTCCCGAAGGCGCTGGCGCTGGTCCCAGATGGCCAGCACCTCCTTGCAGGTCTCCGCGATACGGGCGGTCACCATGGCCGGCTGGCGGATTCGCTTCGGATCGTAGGCCGGCTCGCGCACCCGGCTGTAATCCACGCCGGCCAGGGCCAAAATCAGGCCGACATTGACGTAGGGCAGGGCCCCCTCGATGCTGTAGCCCCCCTCCAGCACGCAGATATCCGGCTTGAGCATGCTGGTGAGGGCGGCATATCCCTGGGCCGAGAAGTTCATGTTGGTGATGGGATCGGAAAAGTGGTTGTCCTGCCCGGCGGAGTTGACCACCACCTCGGGTTTGAATTCCTTGAGAATCGGCAATACCACCTCGCGCATGACGTGCAGAAACCCTTCGTCGCCCGTGTGGGGCGGCAACGGAATATTGATGGTCATGCCCGTGGCGTTGGGCCCTCCGATCTCGTTGGTAAAGCCAGTGCCCGGGTAGAGGGTGCGCCCGTCCTGGTGCAGCGAAATGAACAGAGTGTCCGGATCGTGCCAGTAGATGTCCTGGGTGCCGTCGCCATGGTGGCAGTCGGTGTCTACCACGGCAACCCGCCGCACCTTGTAGGCGGCACGGATAAACTCGATCATGATCGCTTCGATGTTCACCGCGCAAAACCCCCGGCTGCCGTGGACCACCCGCATGGCGTGGTGGCCGGGGGGGCGCACCAGAGCGAAGCCGCGTTCAACCTCCTTGTTCATTACCGCCATGCCGATGGTCTTGGCCCCGCCGGCGCTGATGAAGTGCGATTCGGTCATCACCGCCCAGGGGTCCGGCACGCAGAAATGCACCCGTTGCACGTCGTTGACGGTGACCAGGTCCGGTTTGAACTCGCTGATGCCCTCAATGTCGAAGAGCCCTTCTTCGAACACCTGGTCCTGGGTGTAGAGCAGGCGCTCCTCGCGCTCCGGGTGGGTGGGGCTGATGGCCCAGTCGAAGGCCGGGAAGAACACCAGGCCGGTTTTGTGTTGCGCTGCGATCATGGGCTTTCCTGCTTCAATCGGTGAGCCTCCCGGCCACCGGGTCGTAGTTCTGGATCAGTCCCGGCTTGACCTGGACGCGCACGCGGATGTTCTTGCCCGAGGTGTAAAAACCGCGCACCATGTTGAACTGCAGGTTCTCCACCACTTCCACCTCGTGAGCCTCGGCAGTGCCGCCCAGCCGGGCGGCCTTGTCGCGCAGCAGCCGATAGGCAAGCTGCACCGCCTCCTCGCCTGAAAAGCGGCTGCCGACGTTCTCGGTGTAGTTTTCCTCCGGCGCCGTGGCGATGCCCCGCTCGGTGTCGGCAAAGACGGTCACCTCGCAGGTGGTGCGCGCCAGGGCCGCCCCGATGGCGTTGGCCACCTTCCAGCGGGGAATGACCCCGACCTTGTAGCCGGAGAGCTCCTCCAAGCGATGGGCAAAGTAAAGCGCCGGCCCGCCGAGCACCAGGATCTTTCGCGGCTTGACGGTATGGCCATCGAGCATTTCATGGACCGTGTACACCGGCTTGCTGTTGACCCGCGCCACCATGGCCTCGGCGGCATCGATGATGCTGCGGCAGGCACCATCGAAGACCCGTTCGGCCGTCTCCTCGGCGGTCAGACCCAACTGTGCCGCCAAGGCCGAAATGCCCGCCAGGGCCGCTTCACGACCTTCGGTGCGAATCATCCCCAGAACGAACATGGCGTCGGTGGGGGTGGGCACCGACCCGCCGTAGGCCATTGCCGGGCCGAGGCGCTCGGGGCCGATCTTCAGCGTCCCGTTGTCCACCCGCACCGCGCTGTCACCGCCCATGCCGATGGAGTGGGTCTCCAGGGCCCGGATCAACGTCTTGTAACCTCCCAGCTCGATGCCGGTCGGGTCGAGCAGCGGAACGCCGTTGACCAGGATGGCCATGTCGGTGGTGGTGCCACCGATGTCGAAAACCAGGGCTTCCTCCTCGTCCGGGGCAAAGGCCAGCGAGCCCATGACGCTGGCCGCCGGCCCGGACAGGGCGGTTTGGGCGGGAAAATCGATGGAGGCGGAAAACTGCATGTTGCCCCCGTCGGCCTTGAGGATCCGGATCGGCACCGACAGCCCCTTTTCGGCCAGCGAACGCTGGACCGCGTTGAAAAACTGCTGGTGAACCGGATGGACGGCGGCGTTGAGGTAGGTGGTGGCGATACGACGGGGAAAATTGAGGCTGCCGGCGACCCGGTGGCCCAGGAAGACCTTGTCGAAATCATCGCCCAGGATCCGGGCGATTTCTATTTCGTGCACCGGGTTGCGCACCGAGAACTTGCCCACCACCCCCACCTGCCGGACCCCCTCCCGGCGCAGCTGCTTGGCGATGGCCTTGATGGACCGGGGATCCACGGCCTCGACGATCCGGCCGCGGTGATCGATGGCGCCGCCCACGGTGAAATAGTGCTTGTTGGTGCGGTGCAGGGCCGGATCGATTCCCGGACCGCCGGAGACGATCATGCCCACCGGGGGCGCCTGGCCCTGGACGATGGCGTTGGTGGTCAAGGTGGTGCTCAGGACGATGCGGTGGATGTCCTCTGGAGGAACGCCGGCGGTGATCTTTTCCAGGCCCCGCAGGACGGTGTGAAACAGGTCGTCGGCGTCGGTGGGCACCTTGGCGCTGGCCACCAGTCCTTCGGTGCCCAACAACACCACATCCGCATGTGTACCGCCCACATCCAGTCCGACAATCATGGCCCACCCGTTTTCCGGCTAAACGTTGGGACAGGGTATCCCAAGCTCCGGAGAATTGTCAATCAGGGCGCGCGCCGGAGACGGTCCGATCGCCGGATCGCAGCTTCTCGATGGCCTCCCGCAAACGGGCGGACATGGCCTCGGGGACCGCATGGGCCGGCATCTCCCGGCAGAGGGCCACGGTGCGGGCCAGGGTGGCACAACAGGCCCGGCAGGCGTCGCAGTGCTCCAGGTGCCGCTCGATCTGCCGGCAGGCGGCCTCGTCGAGCTCGCGGTCCAGGTACTCGGACAAGTGGGCGAACATCTGCCGGCAGTGGGCCGGATCGTGTTCAGGCGGATCGGTGGGGGTCATGGGAGAAGTATTCCTTGAGCTGCTCACGGACAAACAACCGCGCACGATGCAGCCGAACCTTGACGTTGCCTGGGGTCAGGCCCAGAATCTGGGCGGTCTCCTCGGTGGAAAACCCCTCCAGGTCGCGCAACACCAGCACCGGGCGGTAGGCTTCCGGCAGGGCCAGAATGGCGTCTTCGATGCGCCGGGCCAGCTCCTCGTCCAATACCCGGTCCAGCGGCTCCCGGGCCCAGGCCGGGGTGTCAACGGCGATCTGCTCGTCGCTGGGCAGAAACTCGTCCAGGGACAACTCGCGCTCCGGAGCGAACCTGGAGCGCCGGCGCCGCTTGATGCAGGCGCTCATGGCGATCCGGTAGAGCCAATTCTTGAACTGAGTTTCAAATCGAAACGTCTTCAAGTACTTGAAGACGTTCAAGAAAGTGTCCTGCACCATGTCCTCGGCATCCGCGGCCTGGCCGCAGATGCGCAGCCCGAAATTGAACAGGGCCTGCTGATAGCGCTGCACCAGCTCGTAAAACCGGTCGATCTCACCGGCATTGATCGCTTCGATCAAGGGAGCATCCCTATCGTTGATCCTCCGCTTTGGGACCCGGGGTTTCGACATTCTTCTTCGTGCTCGTCAACTGACAAGCATTGCTCATTCAGGTCGGCACCCCCAGCTTGGGCAAGATCCAGGCTTGCAGGGCAACCCAAATGGCAATGACAATCAACAGCCAAACGGTTTCGGACATGGTGACACTCCCGTGGTGTATTAGTGGATCAGGGTTGGGTTGTCCATCGCTTTTTGCCCACCGCTGCCCAGATGGCCGCCACGATGTAGGCCATCACCAGGGCGAGGTGGAGCATGTTGAGAAACACGATCCAGTCGGCGGGCATGTAGACGCCGGAGAAATTCTTGATCACCCGCAGCACGCCGGTGACGACCAGCCCCCCCAGCAGCACGGCGCGCACGGCGCCGGAGCCCGTCAGCCGGGGCCGCCGCTGCCCGGACAACCAGCCGGTGACGGCATACGCCACCAGCCCGAGCAGCAGGGCCGCCCCGAGGTAGTGGATCAGGTGAGTGAGGTAATACTGGGCCAGCCACCCCAGGCCGGGAATGTCGGCGATGTAGTAGCGCTTGAAAATCGGCATCTGGGCAAAACCGCTGATGGCCAGGGCCACCAGGGTGAGTGCATAGAGCCGCCGGAAGGCCGAAGAGGATCCGAGGGTTGCGGCAGTACGGGCCATCACGAGCGCCTCCCTTGGTCTGGGTTCGGGTCAGATGCGGCTTCGTCCGCCTCCGGCGCCTGGGCCGCGCGCATCATCCGGGAGATGGCGGCCCCCACCCCGGCCAGAGGCGCCACGATCATGGCGGCCGCCAAGCGGTTGCCCTGCTTCATCTGGTCGGCCACCGGCGCCATGTGGGGGCGGCCCGGGCCGTACTCGCTGCCCTGGTTGATCTGGTCGAAGGGCACCGGAGAAACGTAGATGGTGTTGGTGCCGCCGTTTTCCTCGGCCCCGTAGATGTAGCCGCCGATCTCGTCGGCAATGCGGCGGGCCTCGGCGATGATCTCGCTGCGCAAACCGATGGTCTGCACCCCTTCCGGGCAGGCTTCGATGCAGGCGGGCAGTTCGCCCTGGGCCAGCCGGTCGTAGCAGCGGTCGCACTTGTACATCACCCCGTTGCCCGCCAGGGAAGGAAGCAGATCGAGGTAGAGCCCCACCCCCGTCTGGCGCTGTGGCACGCTCCAGGGGCAGACCGCGCCGCACTTGTTGCCCCCCAGGCAGATGTTCGGGTCGAAGCGCGACAGGCCGTTGGGCTCCTGCCGAGCCGCGCCCCAGGGGCAGAGCTTGACGCAGGGGGGATTGACGCAGTGCATGCAGCGCCGCGGGATGTTCAGCTCGGTCTCCTCGCCGTCAATGGTCACCGTGGCGTGCTGGATAAAAAGCCAGTTGTAGGGGGTGAGCCGATCGGTGACATCCTGCCTGTCGGACCAGTCCGAGACCTTGACCCGCGATGGGTACATCTTGGGATAGGGTTTCTCGGGCCGGGGGTATTTGTGGCCGTTGGTCTCCTGGCAGGCCATGACGCAGGCTTCACAGCCGACGCACTTGCGAATGTCGAGGAGCGTGGCCAGTTGCTCGCCGTCCCTGCCGGCGGCGGCCGCCTCGGCCCCTCGATTCACCGCCAGAGCGCAGGCGGCGGCCATCGACCCCGCCAAAAAGTGGCGTCGTGAAATGGATGACACGGAAAATTCCTCCTTTTCGCCATCGGCTTGCACCGCGACTCCCGCGCCGGCCAGCGTCATCGTTGCCCAGCCGGGGCCAACACACATCCAGAGGCGCCTGCAAGCGTTGAAATCGATCCGCCAATAACTACTGAGCCCGAGACCCGGGTCTGGTTACAGATTCGAAGGTGGTGCGCCGGCGGCGCGGGCCGCGGCGTAGTTCAGGGTGTCTTCCACCACGCGGCGCAGCGTGGGATCCGGGGGCAACGTCCCGGCCAAGGCCGCCAGGTGTCCCTGCTCCTGCATCAAGGCAAATGCCGGTGCCAGGTTGAGGTCGTAGATCCAGGCGATCTGCAGCAGTTTGAAGTCGTTGCGGTTGTGCACGTCGGCAAGGCGGACCATGCGCCCCCGGCGCAGGCTCTCCAGGGCGGCCGGGGTGTAGCCGGGAGTGTCGGCCAGGTCCAGATCGACGGTGGCGTTCAAACGGCGACCGTCGCAGTAATAGGTCTTGAACACCCGCCAGATGTCGAGCTTGTCGGCGTCGCGCAGCATTCGGGCCAAGAGAAGGCGGCGTTTGTCCGGGTGCGGCGGCAGGACAAAGGCGTTGTGAAGGGCAATGGCAAGGGCCAGCTCCCGCCGTGCCGCCGTGGGTATCCCGTGGAGCACCCGGTGACGGCCGATCTCCTGCAGCCCGAGCCGGGCATGGTTCACCGAAACGCTGTCACGAAACGTATGGTATTGCTTGTATTGGGGAAACCGGCCGACATCGTGGAGCAGGCCTGCCAGCTCGGCCAAAGCCCGGTCGTCGTCCGAACTATCCAGGGCAGCGGCCAGCCGGGCCATGTTGGCCTGCACCGCCGCCGTGTGCTCGATCTTGACTTGCAGCGGCAGGTCAAGGTCATCGTCGCCGGAAAGAAAGCCCCGGGTGTAAGCATCGAACCAGTTCTGGCAGCGGATCAGGTGTGTTCTCATCACGGTGGCGCTGGCCGGTCAGGACAGCGGTCCGCCTCCTGCCGCGACCGCCAGGCGGCTCAAGAAGCGGCGTTCGATGAAATCGGCCAATCCCTGGATATCGTCCGGCAAAAAGGCGGGAACCGCGAGATTCTCGAGGTTCAAGTCGGTGACCATGGCCACCAGGCTCGGGTCTTCGAGGCACAGGGGGACGCTGGAACGCACAGCCCGGCAGACCTCGATCTTGGGATTGGCGGTCCGTTTGTAGCCTTCGGTCATGATCAAGTCCATGTCCTTGAAATAGCCCACCAAGTCATCGGGTTGGGCGTCGACGACGTCCTTGACCAGGGCCACGCGCCCCGGGCCGGCCACCATGACGGCCTCGGCGCCGGCGTCCTTGTGCCGATAGCTGTCCTTTCCCGGCCGGTCCAGGTCGATGTCGCGGTGGGAGTGCTTGATGGTGCCGATCCGGTATCCGCGGGCGCTGAGCGCCGGGATGAGCCGTTCGATGAGAGTCGTTTTGCCGGAGTTGGACTTGCCGACAATGGAAACGATGGGCGGTGGCGCGTGCATCTCGCTGCGAATCTCCCATGGCGCCGGGTTTTTTTCTTTCCGGCGTTTCAATAAGAGTATCAATTAAGCCTGCAAAGCCGGAATGTCAAGGCGACACGAAGGGATGCCGTTGCCCGCGCCCGCGGCGCGTCGCTCAGGGAATCGGCGCCAGGGAAAACACCACGGCGCTCCAGAGGGAATGGGAGACCACCACCGGCGCCAGGCGCCCCCAGCGCCAGTAGCACAACCCCCAGAAAGCCCCGGCCACGGCCGCCGCGCCGATGAGCATGAAATTCAGCGACCAGATATGCACCAGGGCGTAGACGGCCGAGGCGGCCAGCCAGCCTTGCAGTTTCCCGTAACGGGCCATGAGGTGTTTTTGCAAGAAGCCGCGCCAGTAGATCTCCTCGCAGGGGCCGGTGACCAGCAGGAGCAAAAAAAAGATCACCGTCGGCGAAAAGCCCTCCCCCTTACCGTAGATGGCGCCGATCTGCCCTTCGGCAAAGGGAAAAATCAGGGTGGAAACCTGCTTGCCGGCCCAGAAAATGCCCCAAAGCACAACGGCCGAGACGATGCCTTGCACCACGGCCGCGGCATCCAGGCGGGGCCGGGGGGCCGGCGGATCGCGCCAGAGGGCGAAGCCGGCCAGCAGGGCCGCCGACAGGCTGATCTTGATCCAGAAGATGGAAAAGCTCAGGTAGAAGGTGACGAACCACAACGCGGCCGCCAGGGCCACCGTGGCCCAGACCGTGCCCAAGGAAACGTCCGCGGGCTTCACCCGATGAGTCCTTCCAGCACCAGGGATACCACCAGCAGGACGCCGAAGGCCGTGTCGAGCTTGGCCGTACGGGCATCGGCATCAGCCGGAACCGCATGGGTCATCTCCTGCAGCAGCTTGGCGGCCAGGGGTACGGTCAGCAGGATGATGAGCACCCAGGGGGTCAGGGTCCCTGCCAGGAAAAGGATGCCGAGGTAGGAAAGCACCATCAACAGCAGGTAGGCCGCGAGGCCGCGGCGGCGGCCCAGCAGGATGGCCAGGGTGAGGATGTTGCGGCTGCGATCGTGGTCGATGTCGCGGATGTTGTTGGCCAGCAGCACCAGGGCCACCAGCACGCCGAAGGGCAGCGACACCCACAGGGCCGGCAGGCTCAGGGCCTGGCGCTGCACGTAGTAGGCCCCTTCCACCATCAGCGGCCCCCACATGAGAAACACCGAAATCTCGCCCAGGGCCACGTACTTGTACTTGAGCGGCGGCGCCGTGTACGTCAGGCCGGCCAACAGGCCCACCAGTCCGATCCACAGCACCGTGACCCCGCAGGCCGCCACCAGGTAGAGACCGATGAGCGCCGCCAGGCCAAAGAGAGCAAAACCCACCAGGCGCACCTGGCCGGCCGGCAAGAGGCCTTCAACCAATGGATGGGGACGGTACTGGGCCGTGGCGGCGGCCACGGTGTCCACGCCGTTGACCACGTCGTAGTAGTCGTTGACGAGATTGGTGGCCGCGTGCAGGAGCACCGCCGACAGCAGGGCGAGCAGGTAGAGGGGCCAACTGAAGACGCCGTCTATGGCGGCCATGGCGCTGCCCACGCTCACCGAGATGGCCGTCATCGAGAAAGACCAGGGGCGGCTGGCCAAAAACCAGTTGCGGTAAAAGTTCATCGGTTATCGCTCCTCGATCCGTTGGGTTTGAGCCGCCGGGGCGACATCGACGGGACCTTAAGCGATCCGATCGCCGCTGTCAAGAGTATAAAATTCTGTAAATCCAGGAGGTTGAAATGGAACCCGCCGTTCGGCGGCTACCGGGATGGCCGGGAGGACCGGCGACGTCCCAAGGTCTCCCGGGTGGCCAGGTACAACAGGGTCGACAGGGCCAGGCAGGCGCTGCAGACCAGAAAAGCCTGGCGAAACGCCTCGGCCCCCAGGGCCGCAGTCGGCTCGAGGCGTTTCAAAAAGCCGCCGAGCCCCTGGAGAAAAAAGGCCACCCCCATCATGGTGAAAAAGTTGATGCCCGTCATGGCGGTGCCGGCATAGGCGGTAGGCATGCGTTCCTTGATATGGGCGTACATGACCTGGCCGGCGCCACTGAACACGCCGAAAACGAAAAAAAGCACCGCAAGCTGGCTGAACCCGGCGCCGGCCGGCAGCGTCGCCAGCAGGGCCAACACCGCTGCCATGGCGGCCATCCCCGAGACCACCACGATCTTGCGTGAAAAAAGCACCGCGTCCGAGAGCCAGCCGCAGAGGGGGCAGCCCGCCACCATGCCGATGCTCATCAAAAAGAGCAGGTGACCGGTCTCCAGGGCCGACACTCCCTGGACGACGATGAGGTAGGGGCCGGCCCATAGGGCCTGGACCGCCGCGTAGACCCCGTAACGGCAGAAGGTCCCCAGGGAGATGATCCAGTAGTCGCGCCGCCCCAAGAGCATCCGCAGGCCGGCAAACAGGCTCCGGGCCGACTCGGCCTGAAGGGGGGCCGCATCGACGCCCGCCCCCTCGGGCCGATCCCGCACCACGGCGAAAAAAACAAGGGCCAACAGAAGGGTCAGGGCCGCCAGGAAGTAAAACCCGCCGCGCCATCCCACCGCCTGCACCAGCAGCACCAGAGGCGTGGTGGCAGCCAGGTTGCCGACAGTGCCCACCGAAATCACCAGGGCCGAGAGGGTGGCAAAGCGCACAGGGCCGAACCATTCACTGATCAGTTTGAGGGTACCCATGAGGTTGCAGGCCATGCCGACCCCCAGCAGCGCCCGGGCGAGGGCCAGTTCACCACCGGAGCGGGCCAAGCCGAAAACCAGGGCGCCGGCAGCGGCCACCACCGTCAGCGCGGTCATCACCACCCGGGCGCCGAACCGGTCCAAATACAGCACGATGGGTACCTGCATCAGGGCGAAGGCGTAAAAAAAAGCCGCCGAGATCCGTCCCAGCTGGGCGGCGTCCAGGTTCAGGTCAGCGGTGAGGTCGGAGAAAATCACCGCCATCGACGCCCGGTAGAACTGGGAGAGAACGAACAGCAGGCTGGCGAGAAAGAACACCTGCCAGCGCCGCGGGACCTTCGGCATCATCGGGACAGATCAATGACCAGGTCGTTGTCGACCGGAGACAAGTCGGTGTACCATCCCTCGATAAGATCCTTCTGGAACCACATCACCACCCGGGTCCACCAGCCGACGTCCGCGGCCTGCAAGACCGCGGGCGGCCGAATCTCGTCGCCGGCCAGGTGGGTGACGTAGGCCCGGGCGATCTGGGGACTGAGTTGGGGCCAGTCCGCCGGGGAGACCTTGTACTTGGCCAGGGCATCGTCGGCCAGGCGGATGGTGCCGCGGTAGACATAGTCGGTGGCGAAAACCCTGAAGTCTTTTTCGTGCCCCTGGATGGCGGAGATGAAGCGGCTCTGGACGGAGGCCCGCTGATCGGCGCCGATGGTCACGACGCGGTACGGGCACGGCGCGGTCACCAAGGATCCGGTCTCGATGTCGTAGAGGGTGCGCCGGGGGTTCTCGAAGGTCCGGGCCGTGACGTCCTGGGCGTGAAAATGGCCGGTAAAGACCATCTGCACCCCGTGGGCCGAGAGCAGATCGCCAAGATAGGCGAAATCGTCCACGAGATACTGGCCGTAAAACCTCTCATTGTGCGGATAGTGCTCCACCACCCCGTGGTGCATGGCGACGATCACCGCCTTGCCCTCGCGCTTGGCGCGAATCAGGACATTTTGCATCCACTCTCGGGTAGGCGGATAGATCTTCCCGTCGGTGATGGGATCACCGCGCTCCCCCTGTTCCCGCCAGCAACATGAATCCAGGGCCAGTAACCAGAGCCCCGGCACCGGCTCGGCCAGGTAGCTCAGGGAGTCCGGGTCCCGCTCCAGGGCGGCGGCATAGCCGAAGGGAGCGTAGATCTCGGCGAACTCGGCCGCCGACACGGTGGGCACCGGCAGGCTGCGGTCCCCTTCGTAACGCAAGGCCTCGGCGTTGGCGATGTCGTGGTTGCCGGGAATCACGAAGACCGGTTTTCCGTCGTCGGCCAGGCGCTGCAGCTTCTCCGCGGCCAGCTGGTGGGCAACCCGCTCGCCGTCCTTGGTCAAATCCCCGCAGACGAGAACGAAATCCACGTCCAGTGCCCCGATAGCATCCACCGCGGCATCGAGCAGCGTCTCGCTTTCCACCAGCAGCTTGCGGTCCTTGTTGAGGTAGTCCTGGAACGCCGTACCGCTGGTCCCCAGGGTGCGGGCGTAGACATGGGGGTCGGAGAAGACCGCGAACCGCGCCGCCGGATAGTCGCAGCGCACCGCCTGCAAGCCCCGTAGCTCGGCGGAGGGCTCGAAGCGACCGCCGGTTCCCGCGCAGCCCATCAGGATCAGCATCAACAACGCCGCCAGGATGCCGAAACGGCGTCCAACCCGGGTCTTTTCCTCGTTTCTCGAACCTTGCCGCCGACCGAGACAAATCATGTTTCACCTGCCAGGTAAGGGTGCCGCCAAAACAAACGCAGGACCTCGGCCCTGCCCCATTGCCTGCAAACAGCATCTATTGCCGTTGATAACGCGGCACCAAAGGCCTTGTCAATGCAGCGCGGTGACGGCCTTCGGCCATTTGGGGGAATTCAGGGGGCCTGGCCGGTGCGCTCGCGGGCCTGGCGGATCAGGTCGATGAGGCTGGCGACCTTGTTGGGGGGCCGGTGGGGCTGGGAAAGACGGGCGAACGCCTCCCCGGAGAGGGCTTTGCGCATCAGGGAGACCACATCAAAGCGCTCCCACCAGCAGTCGAGGATCTTGGGGCAGACCCCGCCCCGGGCGGCCGCGGTGCGGCAGTAGGCAAAGCGCACCGGGCCGCCCAGGCGCGGGCAGCGTCGCTCCAGCTCGTCGGGAAAGGGGCTCATCGGCTCTTCAGGTGAGCCGGCCGCGGATAGTCCTTCACCGTGGCCATCGCTTCGGCCAGTTGTTCCTCGCCCATGCCGACATCGGAGAGCTGGCCGTCCAGGTACTTTTCGTAAGCCCCCAGGTCGAGGAGGCCGTGGCCGCTGAAGCTGACCACGATGGTCTTCTCGCGACCTTCCGCCTTGGCCTTTTCGGCTTCTTCCACCACGCAGGCCAGGGCATTGCAGGTCTCCGGCGCCGGGATGATCCCCTCGCTGCGGGCAAACAGCACGCCGGCCCGGTAGGAAGCGAGCTGCTTGACGGCCCGCGGGACGAGCAGGCCCTCGTCGATCAACTGGCTCACCGTGGGCGACATGCCGTGGTAGCGCAGGCCGCCGGCGTGGATGGGCGGGGGCACGAAGGTATGGCCGAGGCTGTGCATCGGCAGCAGCGGGGTGTAGCCGGCGGTGTCCCCGTGGTCGTAAACAAAGGGCGCCCGGGTCATGGTGGGGCAGGCTGCCGGCTCCACCGGGAAGATGTCGATCTGCCGGCCGTTGATCTTGTCGAGCACATACGGGAAGGCCAGGCCGGCGAAGTTGCTCCCGCCGCCGGCGCAGCCGATCACCACGTCCGGCTCGACGCCGATCATCTTGAACTGCTCACGGGCCTCAAGGCCGATGATCGTCTGGTGGAGCATCACGTGGTTGAGCACGCTGCCCAGCGAGTAGCGGGTCTTGCCGCTGGGGTCGGAAACCGCCTGTTCCACCGCCTCGCTGATGGCGATGCCCAGGCTGCCAGGGGTGTCGGGATCGCGGGCCAGCACGTCGCGGCCGGCCTTGGTCTCGGCGCTGGGGCTGGCGACGCAGGTGGCTCCCCAGGTTTGCATCATCGCCTTGCGGTACGGCTTCTGGTCAAAGCTCACCCGCACCATGAACACCTTGCACTCCAGGCCGAACTGGGCGCAGGCAAAGGCCAGGGCGCTGCCCCACTGGCCGGCGCCGGTCTCGGTGGTGATCCGCTCGATGCCGAAAACCTTGTTGTAGTAGGCCTGGGGCACGGCGGTGTTGGGCTTGTGGCTGCCGGGGGGACTTACCGACTCGTTCTTGAAATAGATGCGCGCCGGGGTGCCCAGGGCCTTTTCGAAGCGCGACGCCCGGGTCAGGGGGCTGGGCCGCCAGATGCGCAGCACGTCCAGCACCGGCTCGGGGATGTCGATCCAGCGCTCGCTGGAGACTTCCTGCTCGATGAGGTTCATCGGAAACACGGGGGCCAGATCCTCGGGTCGGATCGGCTTGCCCCCGGGTCCCAGGGGCGGGTTGAGCCGGATGTCGGCCAGAATATTGTACCATTGGCGGGGCATCCGGTCCTGGGGCAGGATGATCGACTTCGGCTCCATGGGGCATCCTCCTTGGGTAAGCTTGCGTTGGGTTGCGGCACCTTCCTGAACAGGAAAAACAAAAAACCCGCCGCCAGTCTTCCGCGGTGGGCTGCGAGCCCCTCTTCGCGCCGTGGCGCAACCTCAGGGCACGGGACCCCACCGCACGGTCTTCCGCCAGCAAGGGAAGACCGTCGCCTGGAACCGCCAGGCCTGGAAAAAAGCGTTCATGACCGGATGCGATACCTCATCTGCAGTCAAGTTGTCAAGACAAATTTAGACCCGGGACATGAACTTGCCCGTCTCGGTGTTGATGCGCACCAGGGTGCCGCTTTCCAGGTATTCAGGCACCTGGACCACCACGCCGTTGGAAAGCGTGGCCGGCTTGTTGCGGTTGGTGGCCGTGGCCCCCTTGATCACCGGCGGGGTGTCCACGATTTCCAGGTCCACCGTCTGGGGAAGCTGGATGCACAGCGGCTGGCCGTCGAGCAACAGCACACTGATTCCCTCCATGCCGTCGGCCAGCCAGGCGGCGTCTTCTCCGAGGGCCTCGGCCGACAGGGGGTACTGTTCGAAATTGTCACTGTCCATGAACACGTAGCTATCGCCGTCACGGTACAGGTAGCTGGCCGGCCGGCGCTCCAGCTCCACCTCTTCCAGTTCATCGTTGCCCTTGAAGACCTGGTCAAGCTTCTGGCCGCTGCGCACCTCGGCGAAGCGCACCTTGTACAAGGTGGCCGAGCCTCGGGCCGACGGGGTCTGCACTTCGATGTGGCGGGCGGTGTAGATCTGGTTTTTCAGGCGCACCACGTCGCCTTTTTTCAGGTTGCTCGCTTTGGGCATTTGCGCTCGCTCCTTTGCTGCCTGGGTTCTTTTCGGCGCCGTTCCGGGCCGCCGGATTCATAGCATATTTCCGCCCTCGGCGAAATCGCCGCGTTGCTGCATCCCCTGGCGCCGCCGAAAAGGGGGGGCGTCCGGTTGACAGGTCCCCGGACGCCGATGATAATGGCTTCACCTGTTTTGCCGGCGCTTTTTTCTCAATCCCCCAGCAGGATCAATCCATGAACCAAGTCGATTACTATGAAGTCCTGGGCGTCTCCCCCCAAGCCAGCCAAAAGGAGATCAAGGAAGCCTTCCGTAAACTGGCTCTCAAGTACCACCCCGACCGCAACCCGGAAAACGGGGCCGAACGGATGAAAGCCGTCAACGAAGCCTACGCCGTTTTGTCCAACCCCCGGCGCCGGGCCGAGTACGACACCTTGCGCCAGCAGTTCGGCCGCACGGCCCATACCCATTTTCGTAGCAGTCATTCGGACCAGGACATCTTCCGGGGATCGGACATCGACCAGATCTTCGAAGAGCTGGCCCGCTCGTTCGGCTTACGAGGGGTGAACGAGATCTTCAGGGATGTCTACGGGCCGAACTACCGGCAGTTCGAGTTCCGCCGACCCGGCATGTTCGCCCGGGGATTCGTGTACATCGGGGGCTTCGGAGGAAGGCGGCGGCAGGATAGCGGCAGCGGCCGGCCGCTGGACCATTTTTCCCGACTGCTGCAGGCCAGCCTCGGCCGTCCGGCAACCAGGCGCGGCCGGGATCTCACCGACACCATCCGCCTGACCGCCGATCAGGCCCGCCACGGAGGGCCCTGGGCCTATACCCACCAAAAGCTGGGCAAGAAACTGGTGGTCAAGATCCCCCCCGGCGTACGCGACGGCCAACGCATCCGCCTGGCCGGCATGGGCCTGCCCGGCCGCGGCGGCGGTCCCGCCGGAGACCTTTATTTAAAGGTGGCCATCCGCCGCAGCCTGTGGGGGCGGATCAAGGGGATTTTCCGTCGTAAGTCTTGACCATTGCCCCATGCCGCTTTCGGCCACAATTTCAGACTTTTTTAAAAAAAGGGGGGGATGGGAGGCGAGACGGGCGTTTCGCTCACCTCCCATCCCTTTGATTGGCGCTGGAAGGAGGGTTCTGCGCCAAGGGTGGCAAGCTTTGTCCGAGCTGTTGGCCTCTGCCCCCTGGCCGGGCCGAGCGCGGGCAATTTAGAGGCGGCATGAACGGAAACTAGCGCAAGGCGACCCAGGCCAGGTGGGAGCGAATTTTCTTCAGGCCGTCCGAGACCTGCATCTTGAGCGCCTCGAACTCGGACCGCGGCAAGGCCACCCGGCCGACATCGACTATCTCCTCGCCGGAGGCAACCATCACCGGGGCCGACTCGGCGCCCGCCATCAGCGCCCGAATCCGATCCAGGTCGCTTCGGGCCAGCTCCACCACGCCCAGGTTCACGCTGGGTTCGGGAACCGGCGCCACGGCTTCGGACACCACCTCGCCGGCGACCATGGCCCGAATCCGATCCAGGTCACCACGGGACATTTCCACCGTGCCAAGGTTGACGATCTCGTCGGAACCGGCCAGAGCCGGTCCAGACACCATCAAGAGCATCCCCATCGCGAAGGCGATCCAATTGATTTTTTTCATGGGCTTTCCTCCTTTGCAGGAAAAGGCGTTTCGTCTTTTTGCGAACCCGAACCATTGTTCTTGTTGTCCCAACAATATGAACGATGGTTCGGGTTGTCAAGAAAAAATCGAACCCGTGCTCATTTTTTCTTGACAACCGGGGGAGAAAAGGCCCAAAATCAAATAAAACAAATAGGTTAACGAAGTATCCGGCACTTTTAAAATCAAGCGAGGGAGAAACGTTGAGCCCCAAAACCCGCATTCCCCGGCAACAGCGTGGCATCGAAACCCGTGACAGCATCCTAGCCGCGGCCCGGGAGCTGTTTTCTGCCAAGGGATTTCACGGCACCAACAGCAAGGAAATCGCCGGTCGCGCCGGGGTGTCCATCGGCAGCTTCTACTCCTATTTCAAAAACAAGAAGGTGCTGTTCATGGAGGTCTTCAAGGCCTACAAGCAGGAGCAGATCATCCGGATCCTGCGCGAACAGAACCGCCAGCGCATCGAGACCTTGGGGAGGGCGACCATCGTGCGGGCCATCATCGAGTCGATCCTGGCGGCCCACGACCTGTCGCCCGGCTTCGACCGCGAAGCGATGGTGATGTGCTATGCCGACCCGGAAGTGAAGGAGTATCACGGGGAAATCGAGCGCCAGATCAACGCCCAACTGGTAGAAACGCTGCGGCAGGTGGAGGACCGGCTGCGGGTGACGGACCTGGAGGCAGCGGCGGCCGTGGTCTCCAACGCGGTGGTGATGACCGTGCACAGCATCAAGATTTTCGACGCCCCGCTGCCCCGGGACCGGCTCATCGACGCCTTGGCGGAAATGATCCGCCGGTTCTTGTTCAAGGATTCAGAAGCGCCGGCGGGGTGACTCCCCCGCCGGCTTTCATTTCTCTGTCGTCCGTCAAGCCCCTTTGGTCATTTTGTCCTTCTTTTCCCCGCCCAGCAGCCGCCGCTGCCGGAATGGTTCTGGGGCCTCAAGGACTGAGGCCTGCAACGGGAGTCGCTGCGTCCCGTTTTTACAGATAGTGAATTTTGTCGGCGCCCAGCAAGGCTCCGGCGGCATCGGGCAGTTTCACGGGAACGATGAAATCCTCAATCCCCGAAGTGTCCTCGACGGTCTTTCCGGCGCCGTCGATGACGTGGAAGGTGCCGCAGGAGACGATGTTGACCCCGAGCTGGCTCTTTTCGAAGCGGGCGAGCTGCTCCAGGTTGTCCGGCAGGTCCGAGGCGGAAAGACCGTCCACCTGCCCGGCGATCAGTTCCTTGACCTCGGCCTGGATCGGCAGCTTGGCCAGCTCTCCCTTCTTGGTCATCGCCACCCCGTAAGGACCGTAGTAGATGGTCACCTTGGGAATCTTGGCGACCTGCTTGGCCAGAAACGCCACCACATAGGCGGCATAATGGTTGTAAGGTTTGTCCGTTCCGCTGTTGACCACGATCAGGAAGTTTTCCGTGTTCGCCATTTTTTCCATCCTCCGTACTGACGTTGTCAGGAACGCAGCGACACCCGATGCAAGGCCCAATCGCGCGAAAAGAGGCGATGGTTGAATCTGATTAGATTAGGATTGCCCCTTGCGAAACCGCGCCACGGCGGCCTTCAGGGCGGCCGAGTGCAGGTCGCCGGCCACATGGACCGGGCTCTTTTCGTAGATCGGATCCCAGCCGGCCGGGTTGGCCGAACAGTGAAACTGGCATTCAACGCCGATGCGCACCACGGCCCAGTCCACCGGCTTGCCGACCATCTTGGCGGCCGCCGGCCAGGTGGCCCCGCAGGGGGCGCCCCGTTCCACGCGGATACCCGTGATTTGATCCCCTTCGAGGGTGACCGAAAACCGCGGCACGCCGAAATCCAGTCCGTAGTGGCCCAGGCCTTCCTGGTGGGCCAGGGCGCAGCAGGTCACCGGCATCAACACCCCTTCCACCAGGTGCTTCTTGCCCGAGCCGATGTAGGGAATCCCCTGCGCGGTGCAGCGCACCGCCAAGTCGTGGGACAGGTCCGGGTGGACCAGGTAGTCGAGCACCAGATCGGCATCCAGGCTCGCCGGCAGAAACTCGTCGGCATCGTCGATCACCGGCGGCAGCGCCAACGGCAGTTCGATGGTGCGGATGGCGTAGCGGCCGTTGCCGTATTGACGGATGCCGGCCACCTTGCGCGCCCCGCTGCCGTTTTGTTCGAAAACCAGGATGTGCTGCGGGGTGGGCAATTGTTCGCGTTTTGTCATGTTTCCATCTCCTTGCGACGCTGCTCAAACTCTTCCTTGAGGGCTTCGTGGGCAGCAGTGGCGGTTTCCAGATCGACGAAGGCGGCATCGATGGCCGCCTGGCAGGCCGCCAGGAGCCGGGACAATTCACGGATGCGCTCACTGTCCTGGCAGCCGGCCGCGGCCATCATGGCGTCGTTGAGGTACCCCATTTCCGTTTCACGGTCGGTGATCGTCTTTTCGGCCGCGGCAATCTGTTGTTCCAACGGCTTGAGGGCCCGGGCGCGCTCGGCCACCCACTGGCTGCGCTGCCGTTTCAATACCTTTCGATCAGGGCGCTTGGTCCCGGAGGCCGGGGCGGCTGCCGTGGACGTGGGGCGGACTCTTTTCGCCTTTGCCCTGCCGGATTCGATCGTCCAGCCGCCCTTGTCGAGAAAATCCTGGTAGCCGCCCCAAAATACCGAGACCCCATCATCCTGAAACACCACCAGCTTCTGGGCCAGGGCGTGGAGAAACATCTCGTTGTGGGTCACCATGACCAGGGTGCCGGCAAAGGCGTCCAGGGCCGAAAGCATGGCGTCGCAGCTGTCCATGTCCAGATGGTTGGTGGGCTCATCGAGAAACAGCACGTTCACCGGAGTGGCCAGGATCTTGCCAAGCATCACCCGGGCCTTTTCTCCCCCGGACAGCACGCTGATCTTCTTGAGGGCGTCGTCGCCGGAAAAGAGCATCTGGCCGCAGATGTTGCGCACCTGGGTGCGCGTGAGATCCGGGGCCGCGGCCTGGATCTCCTCTTCCACGGTGCGCTCGTCCACCAGGCTCTGCACGTTGGTCTGCTCGAAGAAGCCTTCCGCCTGGTTGGGGGCGCGTCGGATCTGGCCCTGTTGGGGCGCCAGCCGGCCGGCCAGCAGCTTGAGCAAGGTGGTCTTGCCCCGGCCGTTGGGACCGACGATGCAGATCCGCTCCCCGGCACTCACTTGCAGGTCCAAGTCGTTGATCAGGGGGCGGTCCGGGTCGTAGCCGAAGCGCATCCCCCGGACGTCGATGATGTGGCGGCCGGCAAACGGCCGGTAGCGGAAGGCGAAATCCATGGTCTCCGCTTCCTGGAGTTTTTCCCGCTTTTCCATCTTGGCCAGGGTCTTGATGCGCGACTGGACCAACCCCGCCAGGCGCGCCTTGGCCCGGAAGCGGGTGATGAACAGCTCGACTTCCTTGCGTTTTTTTTCATCGTTGATCCGGGTCTTCTCGTGGATTTCCTCCTCCTGGGCGATCTGGTCGTAGTATTTTTCCGTGTTGCCGGCGATCTTGCGCACCTTGCGGCGATGGATCCCCATCACGTGGGTGACCACCTGGTCCATGAAGCCCCGGTCGTGGGTGATGACCATCAGCTCTCGGGGCCAGCTGTTGAGGAACCCGACGACCCACCGGATCGAGGTGATGTCCAGGTAGTTGGTCGGCTCGTCGAGCAGCAGCAGGTCCGGCTCGTTGAGGAGCACCTTGGCGAGGTTGAGGCGCACCTGGTAGCCGCCGGAAAAAGTTTCGGGGGAGCGCGAGAGGTCGTCTTCGGAAAAGCCGAGCCCGGCCAGGATCTTTTCCGCCTTCCAGTGGTGATCGCGCTCGGCGGGCAGCAGCCCGGTCATGGCTTCCTCCAGAACGGTGGGCCGCGAGAACAACAGGTGCTGCTGCACGTAGCCGATACGGTAGTTTTTGGGCACGGCGATGGTCCCGGCGTCCGGCAGGGTCTCGCCCACGATCAGGCGAAAGAGGGTGGTCTTGCCGTGACCGTTGCGGCCCACCAGGCCGATGCGTTCGCGTTCGTTGATCTTGAAGCTGACGCCATCCAGCAGCAGATGGCCTCCGTAGCCTTTGGTGAGGTTTTCGACTTGAAGCATTCGCTGTAAACGCCGTTCTGTTTTACCGGTTGCGAAGATGTCCAACGCCTCTTCCGCAAAAGTATGATAATTTATATGCGTCAATGGTGCGTGTCAAACCGGCGAAAAGCGGAGAATAAAATAATTGGCCATCATCGGCCAAGCCAATGCGCTGGACGAAGCGGAAAGAGACAATGCGATTTGGCGCCATGAATTTTCCCGTTCACCCGGTGGTCGACGAGATCCGGGCCATCGCCGCCCTGGGATTCGACTATCTCGAACTGACCCTCGATGCCCCCCTGGCCCATCACACCGAAGTGCGCCGGCAACGGTCGGAGATTCTCGGCGCCCTGGCCGACGGCGGCCTGGGGTTGGTCTGCCACCTGCCCACCTTCGTTTACACCGCCGACCTGACACCGGCCCTGCGCCAGGCCTCCCGGGACGAAATCCGCCGATCCCTGGACGTCGCCGCCGACCTAGGCGCGGAAAAGGTGGTGGCCCACCCGCCGGCCATCAGTTTCATGGGCGCCCGGGCCATGGACCGGGTCCGCCCCCTGGTGGAAGAGGGGATGGCCGAGATGCTGGCCCACGCCGCCTCCCTGGGGGTTTGCGTCTGTCTTGAAAACATGTTTCCCCGCTACCGGGTGGGCGTGGAGCCCTCGGCTTTCGAACCGCTGCTGGCGGCTTGGCCCGAGCTGCGCCTGACCCTGGATGTCGGCCACGCCTTCATCGAAGACCGCAAGGCGCAGCGCCTGCTGGCCTTCATCGAGACCCTGGGCCATCGTGTCGGCCACCTGCACCTCAGCGACAACAGGGGCCAGCGCGACGAACACCTGCCCCTGGGCAAGGGGCGGATCCCCTACGCGCGCATCGCCCGGGCCTTGACGCACCATGTGACCATGGAAACGATCACCCTGGAAATCTTCACCGATCGACGCGAGGACCTGGTCGACAGTCGAGAATTTTTTCGACGCCTGCTGGCAAGCGGCTGAACGCCGGCCCTTGCGCCAATTGCCGGAAAAAGCTATGGAGGGGCCAACGCTGCGGCCGCGGCGGTACGCCACGGACTTTTTTGGCCGCCGACAGGCGCAATCCTTGGGAGAAAGACGGTTTTGCCGACGCGGGTATCCCAAAAAGATCGAGTGCAGCGCTTCTGCGAGCGTTTCAGGGGCGAGGACCAGGTCCTGGTGCTCATCAACGCCGACCCGGACGCCATCGCCTCGGCCATGGCGGTCAAGCGGCTGCTGTGGCGCAAGAGCGCCGGGGTCACCATCGCGGCCGTCAACATCGTCAAGCGGCCGGACAACCTCGCCATGATCCGGCTACTCAACGTGCGCATGGAGCAGGTGGCCGACATCGACCCGGCCCGCTTCACCCGCTTTGTCCTGGTGGACTCCCAGCCGGCCCACCATGAACTTTTCGCCCCCTTTGCCTTCGACGTGGTCCTCGACCACCACCCGGTCACCGACGTCGCCGCCCCCCTGGTGGACGTGCGGCCCGAGTACGGCGCCACGGCCACCATCCTCACCGAATACCTGCGGGCGGCCCGCATCAAGCCGTCGGCCAGACTGGCCTCCGGGCTTTTCTACGCCATCAAGACCGACACGGACAACTTCAAGCGCCGCGCCACCCCCGAGGACATCCGGGCCTTCCAGTACCTGTTTCGCCACGCCAACATTCCCCTGGTACGAAAAATCGAACAGTCGGAAATGCGCCTGGATTTTCTGCGATTTTTCAAGACGGCCCTCCAGGAACGCCGGATCCGCAAGGGGCGGATCTTCGTCCACCTGGGACCGGTGCCGTCCCCGGACATTCTCGTGTTGATCGCCGACTTTTTTATGCGTGTCGAAGACATCCACTGGAGCATCGTTTCGGGACTCCACGACCGCAAGCTAGTGGTGATCCTGCGCAACGACGGGATTCGCAAGGACGCCGGCGCCGTGGCCAAGCGCAGCTTCGGGGACCTCGGCTCCGCCGGCGGCCACCAAAGCGCGGCCCGGGCTGAAATCGCCGTCAGCGATTTGCCCAAGAACCTTGATCCCAAGGACGCGGCCAGGGTGCAAAACTGGATCATCGCGGCCCTGACCCGCAAAAGAAACCACCGCCGCCAGAATCGTTGACCTCATGACCACCACGGTGACCATTCTCGGCTCGGGCACCTGCGTGCCCTCGTTGAAGCGTTCCAGTGCGGCGATCCTGGTTCGCAGCGGACCGGCGCGCATCCTGGTGGACGTGGGCGCCGGGACCCTGCATCGGCTGGTGGCGGCCGGGGAGACCGTTTTTTCCATCACCCATCTGCTCCTGACCCACTTTCACCCGGACCACAGCGGGGCCTTGCCGGCCTTTCTCTTTGCCAACAAGTACCCGGCCATCCAGCGCCAGGTGCCGCTGAAGCTGATCGGCGGCCCCGGCCTGAGGCGCTTTTTTCAGGGCCTCACGGCCGCTTGGGGACACTGGCTCCAGCTTCCGGACCACCTGTTTTCCCTGGTCGAACGATCCGCCGGGGACAGGGAGTGCTTCGCGGCGCAAGGGTTCGTCCTCCGCGCCTGCCCGGTGGCCCACAACCCGGAGAGCCTCGCCTACCGGATCACCGGCACCGACGGCGTCTCGGTGGTGTACTCCGGGGACACGGACACCTGCGACGCCCTGGTGGAACTGGCCCGCGGAGCCGACGTGTTCATCTGCGAAGCGTCCCTGCCCGATGGGCAGAAGGTGCCCGGCCACCTGACGCCGTCGCTGGCCGGGCGTCTTGCGGCCCGGGCCGCCGTGGCACACCTTGTGCTCACCCACCTGTACCCGGAGTGTGACGGGGTGGACATCGCCGCCCAGTGCCGCCGCACCTGGAGCGGTCCCCTCACCGTGGCCCGGGACCTGATGCAGATCAGGGTGACGTCCGACGGTATCGTTATCGAAGAAACGGGGACACCGCCATGACGTATCCTATCCTCCTCGATGTGCGGCGCCGCCAATGCTTGGTGGTGGGCGGCGGCCGGGTGGCCGAACGCAAGGTGCGCGGCCTGCTGGCCGCCGAGGCCGCCGTCACCGTGGTGAGCCCCTCGGCGAGTCCAGCCCTGGCCCAACTGGCCCTCGAAGACGCCATCGCTTGGCACCGGCGCGCTTACCGCGCCGATGATCTCGCCGGGATGTTGCTGGCCATCGCCGCCACCGACCAGCCCGAGGTCAATCGGCAGGTTGCCGCCGACGCTCGCGGTCGAGGCGTCCTGTGCAACGTGATCGACCAGCCGGCCGCAGGGGATTTCACCCTGCCGTCGGTCGTCCGCCGCGGCGACCTGCTGCTCACCGTTTCCACCTCGGGCCAGAGCCCGGCGTTGTCGCGGCATCTAAGAAAAAACCTTGAAGCTCGCTTCGGCAATGAATATGAAGTGTTTTTGCGCATCATGGGAGCGGTCCGCCGACGTTTGCTCGCCTCCCAAAACGACTCCGAAACCCGGCGGGAGCTGTTCGCCCGCCTGGTGGCGGCGGACCTTCCCGAGGCCATCCGACAGGGACGCCGAGACGAGGTGCAGCGCCGTCTGAGCGCCATTCTTGGAGCGGCCTACGATGCCTCGCTGCTGGAACTCATCGACGAAGCGCCGCAGCGCCAAGGACAGCCCTGATGCAGATCCTGCTTTTGACAACCATCGCCGCCTACCTGCTGAGCACCGCCGGCTACCTGGCCTTCCTCTTCCTGCAGCGCAAGCCGCTGCGCCAGGCGGCGCTGGCCCTGCTCGGGCTCGGGTTCGTGGGGCACACCGTGCTGCTGGTCGCCGGCGTCTTCGCCTCGGGGCATCTGCCGGTGCACCATCTGCACGGGACCCTGGTGGTGGCCGGATGGGCCGTGACGGGCGTGTTCCTGGTCATTTACGGGCGCTACCGGCTACAGGTGCTCGGGGTCTACGCCGCCCCCCTGGCCCTGGTGATCCTCATCGCCGCCAGCCTCACCCCCAGCGCCCCGGCCGCCGACAAAACCCTGTTCAACAGCTTCTGGCTCATCAGCCACATCGCGGCGGTTTTCCTCGGCGACGCGGCCCTGGCCCTGGCCTGCGGCATCGGCATCCTCTACCTGCTCCAGGAAAACGCCATTAAGAGCAAACGCCACGGCTTCTTTTTTCGCCGCCTGCCGTCGCTGGACCGCCTTGATGCCGCCGGCTACGCCTGCATCGCCTCCGGTTTTGCCCTGCTGACCAGCGGGCTGATCACCGGCTTCGTCTACGCCCATGCCGTCTGGGGCCGGTTCTGGAGCGCCGACCCCAAGGAGATCTGGTCGGTGATCACCTGGCTGATCTATGCCGCCCTGCTGCACCAGCGCCTCACCGTCGGCTGGCGCGGACGGCGCTCGGCGGTGATGGCCATCGTCGGCTTTGCCTTGATTTTGTTCACTTTTTTGGGCGTCAACTTTTTGCTCAAGGGACACCATGGGGTCTTTACCGGACAGTGATCAAACCACCACGCCCAACCGCGCCCCGGGAAAGCCCCGCATTTTGCTGGTGGGACTCAACCACCAGACGGCGCCGGTGGCGTTGCGCGAATGCCTCGCCTTCTCGCCGGAAGAGACGGAGGCCGCCCTCGAGGCCCTGGTTCGCCGGCCGTGCCTCCGCGAAGCCCTGCTGCTGTCCACCTGCAACCGGGTGGAGGTGCTCGTCACCTGCGACGACCCGGCCCGGGCCATCGCCGAGCTGGAAGCCTTCATCAGCGAATTCAAACACCTGCCCATCGAGGAGTTCAGATCGGCCCTCTATCGTCACGTGGACGAAGACGCGGTGCGCCACCTTTTTCGCGTGGCCTCCAGCCTCGACTCGATGGTGGTGGGCGAACCCCAGATCCTTGGCCAGATCAAGGCCGCCTACGCCAAAGCCACCCACCGCCGTGCTTCCGGAGTGATCCTCAACCGGCTGCTGCACCGCACCTTTTTCGTGGCCAAACGGATCCGCACCGAAACGGGCATCGGCGACCATGCCGTGTCCATCAGCTATGCCGCCATCGAGCTGGCCCGCAAGATCTTCGGCGCCCTGAACGGGCGCCGGGTCCTGCTCATCGGCGCCGGCGAGATGGCCGAGCTGGCCGTCGAGCACCTCCTCCGCCACCGGGCCGGCGAGATCCTGGTGGCCAACCGCACCTTCGCCCACGGGGTGGCCCTGGCGCAGCGCTTCGGCGGCCAGGCCATCCGCTTCGAAGAGATCGAAGCGCGCCTCACCCAGGCAGACATCATCATCAGCTCCACCGGGGCTCCGGGCTTCGTCGTGGTCCCCGCCCAGGTGAGCGCCGTGCTGCGCCATCGGCGCAACCGGCCCCTCTTTTTCATCGACATCGCCGTCCCCCGAGACATCGATCCCCGGATCAACCGGCTCTCCAACGTCTACGTCTACGACATCGACGATTTGAAGGGCGTGGTGGAGGAAAACATCCAGGACCGGCGACAGGAGGCCCTCAAGGCCGAACGGATCATCGACGAGGCGGTGCTGCGCTTCTCCCAGTGGCGCCAGAGCCTGGATGTGGTTCCCACCATCGTCGCCCTGCACCGCAAGCTGGAACTGATCGCCGAGGCCGAGATCAAGAAAACCCTCCAAGGGGGAAAAGCGCCCCCGGACGAGGCGGCCCTGCGGCGCATGGCCGCCGCCATGATCAACAAGTTTCTCCACGACCCCACCCAGATCCTCAAAAGCGAGGGCCACCGCGGCCACCGCCAGGACCTGCTGGATGTGGTGAGGCGCCTTTTCAACCTCGACGCGCCCTGACCGGCCGCTTGCCTTTCCCGCCGGCGAGCTTATTATTTGGTCTTTACAGCAAGATGCCGTTGTGCTAGATGTTTTTGTCTTATGAACAAAATCGAGGACTCCCATCACAGGCAGGGTTCACGATGAAAAAAAAAGACATCGAGTTTTTCAAGACGCTGCTGGAAAACCAGCTCCAGGAGTTGTTGTCCCAGGCCGATGACACCGTTTCCGGCATGACGATTCCCAAGGAGAATTTTCCCGACCCCACCGACCGGGCCTCGCTGGAGGCGGATCGCAATTTCATGTTGCGCATCCGCGACCGGGAACACAAGCTGATCAAGAAAATCAAGCTCGCCCTGGAACGGATCGAAAACGGCACCTTCGGTATCTGCGAAACCTGCGGTGAAGACATCTCCATCGAACGTCTCAAGGCGCGGCCGGTGACGACCCAGTGCATCGAGTGCAAGATGAAGGAAGAAGCGTTGGAAAAGGCACTGGGAATTTGAAGCCGTTTTGAACATCGATCTTCATATTCACTCCACCGCTTCCGATGGAACGCTGACGCCGCTCGAAATCCTCTCTCTGGCCCGCCGACTCGGCCTGGCCGCCATCGCCATCACCGACCACGACACGCTGGCCGGAAGCCGCGAATTGCTGGAGCGCTCGGCTCGCCTCGGCATCAAAGCCGTCTCCGGGGTGGAAATCAGCGCCGCGCCGCCATCCCTTTGCCCCCAGCGGGGAAGCTTTCATGTCCTGGGCTACGGCATCGCTTTTGACCATTCCCGCCTCAACCAGATCCTCGAACGCCTGCAAAACGCGCGCAGCGAGCGCAATCCGAAAATCATCCAACGACTCAACGACCTCGGCTTCGCCCTGGACCTGGCGGAGGCGGCCGAGCTGGCCGGCGGCCTTGACGGACTGGGTCGCCCCCACATCGCCCGCCTGATGAAACACAAGGGCTACGTGGCGAGCATCGACGAGGCTTTCGACCGCTACCTGGGACACGGCAAGCCGGGTTACGTGGACAAGTTCCGCGTGCCGTGCCAGGAGGCGATGCGCCTGATTCGGGATGCCGGGGGCATCCCGGTCCTGGCGCATCCAGGAGTCACGCTGGATGACGGTCTCGACCTGGATCGGCTGCTGGCCGACCTGGTTGCCATGGGGCTGGGAGGCATCGAAGTCTACTATCCGGACCACGACGCCGTCCAAACGGCCCGCTTTGCCGGGGCGGCCCGCCGCCACGGCCTGCTGATGACCGGAGGAAGCGATTTTCACGGCAGCCTCAAGCCGGAAATTCAAATGGGGGTCGGCAGCGGCACGCTGGCGGTCCCCTATACGCTTTACGAGGCGCTGGCGGCGGCGCTGGCGGCAAGGCGCGGCCACGTTGCCGCCAGCGCCCGGGAATAGACGCGCCATGGCCGGCGATCCGCGCACCGCTTTCTGCCGACGTCTCGGGTACCGCTTCAAAAACCCTGCGCTTCTCGATGAAGCCCTGCGCCACAGCAGCTTTGTCAACGAGCAGGGGGCGTTGGACCTGCGCGACAACGAGCGCTTGGAGTTTCTCGGTGACGCCGTGCTGAGCCTGGTGATCGGTTCGATGCTGATGGCGCGCTATCCCCAGAGCCCCGAAGGCCAACTGTCACGCATGCGGGCGGCCCTGGTCAACGAGAAGGAGCTGGCCCGCCTCGCCGACGGCATCGGTATTGGAGAGCACCTGAAGCTGGGAAAAGGCGAAGACCAGGACGGCGGCCGCGGCAAACCGTCGATTCTGGCGGACGCCTTCGAAGCGCTGGTGGCAGCCGTCTTCCTTGATGGCGGCTTCGGGGCGGCCCGGCGGGTGGTGCAGAAGCATTTCGCCGCACCCCTGGAACAGGTGGGTACGCCGGAAGGGGAGCGGGATCCCAAGTCCCGCCTCCAGGAGTTGATCCAGTCCACCCGGCACACCGTTCCGCGCTACCGGCTGCTGGCCAGCACGGGCCCCGACCACGACAAGACGTTCCAGGTGGAGCTGCGGCTGGACAACCTCGTGACCCTGGGAACCGGCAAATCCAAGAAGGCCGCCGAGCAGGACGCGGCCCGCCGGGCCCTTGCCCGGCTCAGTGCCGACGACTCGCCATGAGCATCTGCCGCGGCGCGTCACCCTCTCCCGTCGCCAGCACGGCGGTCTGGATCGACCTGCCGCCGAATCCGGCGCCGTTCCGCCGCCCCACCATCGTGCCGGTGTTTCTGCCCCATGCCGGCTGCCCCCATCGCTGCGTTTTCTGCAACCAAAAAACCATCACCGGCCAGGCGGGCCGCGATTCGTCACCCGATTTGCCCGCCCTGGTGGCCCGTTTTCTCCGGGAAAAACCCCCGTCTCCCCAACACGTCGAACTGGCGTTTTACGGCGGCAATTTTCTCGGGCAGCCGCCGGATCACGTCCAATTCCTGCTCGCCGAAGCCCAGCACCTCGTGCGTCGGGGCTGGATCGGCTCGGTGCGCTTTTCCACCCGGCCCGACACCATCGACGCCCAGCGGCTCCGGTGGATCGCCGACAGCCCCGTGGACACCGTGGAATTGGGGGGGCAATCTATGGACGATGCGGTACTGTCGGCCGCTGGCCGCGGTCACTCGGCCCAGGATACGGCCCTGGCGGTGGACCGACTGCGCCAGGCAGGATTGCGGGTGGGCATCCAGACCATGATTGGCCTGCCGGGCCAAGACGCGCGCAGCGCCCTGGTCAGCGCCGTCCGCTTCGCCGACCTGAAACCTGATTTCGTTCGCATTTATCCGTGCCTGGTCCTCGCCGGCAGCCCTTTGGCGGCGGCCTACCGTCGGGGGGCGTATCAGCCCCTGTCCCTGGAGGCGGCCGTCGCCACCTGCGCCCGGCTTTGGCGGTTGTTCGCCCGCCGCAACATCCCCGTGATTCGCATGGGGCTTCAGGCCTCTGACGAGCTCTCCGACAGCGCCCACGTCCTGGCCGGTCCCTATCACCCGGCCTTCGGCCACCTCGTCTTCAGCGCCTTGTGCCGCCAGGCGATCGCACGCGGCCTGCACCGACTGCCGGCGGTCGGGCGGACGGTACGCATCACCGCCCATCCCCGGCGCCTGTCCCAGGTGCGCGGGCTTGGCAATACCAATCTCACCGCCTTGACAGAGCGCTTCGCCTTGGCCGGGATCCGAATTTCAGGAGATCCCGACGTTGCGCTCCACCGCCTGGGGGTCGCCCTGGACTGAGGGCCACGCCTCGCCTGCCCAAGCCAGCGCTTCTTTGTCGCAAGGGGCGCGGTGGTTGCGCCCCCAAAAGAGAAGCATCATCCGGCAGGAGCGGGAAAACGATCAGATGTCGGACTTGAAGAAGCTTTCCGGCTCGACGACCTCCTCGGGCCGGCTGCTGTAGGTGGTCGGTTCGGTGCCTTCCTTGAAGCACTCGAAGCGGGTTTCCTTGGACTCGGCGATGGCCAGCAGGCCGGTTTCGGCGTCGATCTTGGCGAAGACCACCCCCTCGGGCACGGGGAACACCTCCGCCGGGCGGTCCTTGAGCAGGGTCTGCATGAAGCCGAGCCAGATGGGGCTGGCGGCCTGTGCGCCGGTTTCACCGTCGCCCAGGGGAGTGTCATCGTCAAAGCCGACCCAAACCCCGGTGGTGAACCCGGGCGTGTAGCCGACGAACCAGGCGTCGTGCAAGTCGTCGGTGGTGCCCGTCTTGCCGGCCACCGGCCGACCCAGGGCCTTGACGCGCTGCCCGGTACCCTCCTGGACCACGCTTTCCAGCAGGCTGGTGACGATGTAGGCCGTGGCGGGGGAAATCACCGGCTCCCGTCGGTGTTCGGCCTCCTCAAGGACGTTACCGTCACGATCGACGATCCGGGTGACAAAGATCGGTTCCGCCCGCTGGCCCTGGTTGGCAAAGACCGAATAGGCCTTCACCAGCTCCAGCAGCGACACCCCCGAAGATCCCAGGGCAAGGGAAAGGTTGGGCGCCAGGGGAGAAGCGATGCCTAGGCTGCGGGCATAGTCGATGACATATTGGACCCCGATGTCGCGCAGCAGCTTCACCGTCACCACGTTGCGCGACTTGGCCAGGGCCCGGCGCAAGCTGGTGGGACCGTGAAAACGCCGCCCGTAGTTGCGCGGCTTCCAGGTAAAATCACGCTCCTCGTCATGGTAGATGATCGGCGCATCGATGAGCATCGAGGCCGGGGTGTAGCCCTTGTCGATGGCTGCGGCATAAATGATCGGCTTGAAGGCGGACCCCGGCTGGCGGCGGGATTGAACCGCCCGGTTGAACTGGCTGGCGGCAAAGTCCCGGCCGCCGATCATCGCCCTGACCTCGCCGGTTGCATTTTCCAGGCAAAGCAGGGCCGCCTCGACCTGGGGCACCTGCTCGAGCGCCAGGATGCAAGGGTCGGTGTCTTCGACCCGCACCTGGACTAGGTCATTGACCGCCAGAATCTGGCTGGGCTTCTCCAGCCGTCCTTTGACCTCGCCCGAAACCGGATCCATCGGGCGCGCCCACTGCATCCCCGCCATCTGAATGACGCCTGACCGGGGGCCCAGATTCACCTCTACCTTGCCGGAGCGGTCGTCCACCGCCGTCACCACCGCCTCCCGGATTTCTCCCGGGACGGCAGCGGCAGCGGTGGCCCGGTGGGCGATCCATTCCTTGGCGCCTTCAGGGGTCAACGATTCCAGGGGGCCGCGGTATCCCCGGCGCTTGTCCAGGGCCCGGAGCCCCTTGTCGATTTCGCTGCGGGCGGCCTTCTGGGCCTCCGTATCAACGGCGGTATAGATCTGTAGCCCGTCGTTGAGCAGCCGCTGCTCGCCGTAACGCTCGATGACGTAGCGCCGCACGTGCTCGGTGTACACCGGCGCCTCTTCGAAAAACCAGTTGCGCCGGGGCTTGATCTCCAGTTCCGTCTCTGCCGCCGCCCGGGCTTCGGCCGGGGAGACCATCCCTTCTTCCACCATCCGGTTCAACACGTAGCGCTGCCGCTGCCGGGCACGCTCGGGGTGGCGGAACGGACTGTAGCGGCTCGGGGCCTGGGGCAGCCCGGCCAGCATGGCGCACTCGGCCAGATTGAGATCCGTCACGCGCTTGCCGAAGTAGTTCTCCGCCGCGGCTGCCACGCCGTAGGCCCCGTGGCCCAGGTAGATTTGGTTGAGGTACAGGTAGAGGATTTCATCCTTGGACAAAACCTGGTCGATGCGGTAGGCCAGGATGGCCTCCTTGATCTTGCGGGCGTAGGACCGCTCGGGGGTGAGCAGAAAGCTCTTGGTGACCTGCTGGGTGATGGTGCTGCCGCCCTGAACGATGGTTCCGGCCTTCAGGTTCTTGAAAAATGCCCTGGCGATGCTGGTCAGATCGATCCCCCGGTGCTGGTAGAAGCGGGAGTCCTCGGCGGCGACGAAGGCCTGGCGCAGTTTTTCGGGAATCTGATCCATGCCCACCACGATCCGCCGCTCGGTGTAAAATTCCCCGATCTTGCGCCCGTCTTCGGCATAGACCCTGGAAACGATCGGCGGCCGGTAATCGACGAGCGAATCAATGCGCGGCAAATCGGCGGACAGGTGCCGGTACAGCCCAACGGCACCGGCGGCAGCGGCCGCCAGCACCACCATTGCGGCCGCCATGCCCCACCACCCCCACCGCACCCGGCGGCGTGGTGGGGCGGTGGAGGTGGTTTGTTTTCGGCGTGGGTCCTTGATTTCTTTCACGATTTCAATTCCTTGCGTCCCGCCGCAACGCGCCTGAACAACTGCGGGAAAGCCATGCGGGAACTATTGAAATTAACAAAGATGCCCAGCCTTGGCAAGGCGGCCCGGGTTGAAAAAAGATTGACTTTCGATCAAGCGGCCGATAAAAGCATAGTTTTTGATAATTTCCAACCCCGGAGGCGGGTTACTCATGGTGGAACCGGATTTTGACAAATGTGGCGGGCTGGTGCCGGCCATCGCCCAGGACGCCCAAAGCGGCGATGTGCTGATGATGGCCTACATGAACCGAGAAGCCTGGCGGGCGACGGTGACCAGCGGCCAAGCCACTTACTGGAGCCGTTCGCGGGGCGAGCTGTGGGTCAAGGGGCAAAGCTCCGGCAACCTCCAGAAAGTCCACGAAATCTGGCTCGACTGTGACAATGACACCATTTTGCTCAAGGTGACCCAAATCGGCGGCGCCGCCTGCCACACCGGTCACCGCTCGTGTTTTTACCGTCGGCTGGACGGCGATCACTTCACTGTGGTCGGCAAGCCGCTGTTCAACCCCCAAGAGGTCTACGGCAAGTGAGCACTCCGCTAAAACTCGGTATCCCCAAGGGCAGCCTCCAGGAAGCCACCCTTGCCCTGTTCAAGCGCAGCGGCTGGAACATTCGCGTCAACGGCCGCAGCTATTTTCCCGAAATCGACGACCCGGACATCTCCTGCGCCATCTGCCGCGCCCAGGAGATGAGCTGCTACGTGGAAAACCAGACCCTGGACGCCGGGCTCACCGGGCGGGACTGGATCGCCGAAAACGCCTCGGACGTCCACCTGGTCTGCGACCTGGTCTACTCCAAGGTGAGCAGCCGCCCGGCGCGCTGGGTGCTGGCGGTGCCGTACGACTCTCCCATCCGCCGCCCCGAGGATCTGGTCGGCAAGAAGGTGGCCACCGAGCTGGTGGGCTTCACCCGGCGCTACTTTAGCGAACGCGGCATCGACGTAAAGGTCGAGTTTTCCTGGGGCGCCACCGAGGCCAAGGTAATCTCCGGCCTGGCCGATGCCGTCGTGGAAGTCACCGAGACCGAAAGCACCATCAAGGCCCACGGGCTGCGGATCATCCAAGAGCTGATGCAGACCAACACCCAGCTCATCGCCAACCACCAGAGCTGGGCCGACCCAGTCAAGCATAAAAAGATCGAGCAGATCGCCCTGTTGCTCAAGGGAGCACTGTTGGGCGAAAAGCTGGTGGGCCTGAAGCTAAACGTGTCGGCGGAACACCTGGAAAAGGTGGTCAAGTTGCTGCCGAGCCTCCAGGCCCCAACGGTGGCGTCGCTGTACCAGAGCGACTGGTTTTCGGTGGAGTCGGTGGTGGCGGCCGACCGGGTGCGGGACCTGATTCCCGAGCTGCTGCATGCCGGGGGAGAGGGAATCATCGAATATCCGCTCAACAAGGTAATTTGACAGGCTGCCGAGGCAGGGAAAACGCCATGACCACATCACGACTGCGCCGCATGACCTCGTTTATCGTCTTGGACGTGCTGGAAAGGGCCCAGGAACTGGAGCGCCAGGGAATCGACGTGGTCCATCTGGAGGTGGGCGAGCCGGATTTCGACGCGCCGGCCTGCGTCAAGGCGGCCATGTGCCGGGCCCTGGAAGACGGGCATACCCACTACACCCACAGCCTGGGGGTGCCGGCGCTGCGGGAGGCGATCTGTGCCGACTATCACCGGCGCTACGGCGTGCGGGCCCAGCCGGAAAACGTCATCGTCTTCCCCGGCACGTCCCCGGCCATGATGGCCCTGTTTGCCGCCCTGCTCGAGTCCGGCGATGAAGCCATCATCCCCGATCCCCACTACGCCTGCTACCCCAATTTCATCAAGTTCGTCGACGGGGTTCCGGTGACGGTGCCCATTTACGAAGCCGACGGGTTCCAGTATCGTCCCGAGGCCATCGCCGCCAGGATCACGCCCCGTACCAAGGCCATTTTCATCAATTCGCCGTCCAATCCCACGGGCAACCTGCTGTCAGCCGAGCGCATGGCGGCTATCGCCGAACTGGGGCCCTACGTGATCTCCGACGAGATTTACCACGGGTTGGTCTACGAGGGCGAGGCCCGTTCGATCCTCGAGTTTACCGACAAGGCCTTCGTTCTCAACGGCTTTTCCAAGCTCTACGCCATGACCGGTTTCCGCCTCGGTTATCTCATCGCGCCGCCGGCCTTCGTGCGCGCCATCCGGAAAATCGCCCAGAATTTTTTCATTTCGACCAACACCGCCGTTCAATACGCCGGCTTGGCAGCCCTGACCGACCCTTCCGTCGCGGCGGAGACGGCCCGGATGCGCGAGGTCTACAACCAGCGACGGCTGTTCATGATCAAACGCCTCCAGGAAATGGGGCTGGGAATCACCGTCCCGCCCACCGGCGCCTTTTACGTGTTCGCCAATGCGCGGCACATCAGCGCCGATTCCTACAAGCTGGCCTTCGACATCCTGGAAAAGGCCCACGTGGGCGTGACCCCCGGCATCGATTTCGGCCAAGGCGGCGAGGGCTACCTGCGCTTTTCCTACGCCAACTCGATGGAACGCATCGCCGAGGGAATGGATCGGCTGGAGCGATATTTGAAAATGGAAACAACATGAAGGGCGAAAAAAGACCTGACAGACCAAGTTCAAATTTCGCAACCCAAAATTCATGATCGTCAAATCGGCCACCTTTGTCAAAAGCGCCGTCACCCCGGCACATTATCCCCCAGCCGACCGCCCCGAGGTCGCTTTTGCCGGCCGCAGCAACGTGGGCAAGTCGTCCCTGATCAACCGCCTGGTCAACCGTCGGCGACTCGTCAAGACGAGTTCGACCCCCGGCCGGACCCAGCTGATCAACTTCTTTTTGGTCAACCAAAACCTGTATTTCGTCGATCTGCCCGGTTACGGCTATGCCAAGGTGCCAGCGAAGGTCCAGCGCACGTGGGCGCCGATGGTCGAAGCCTACCTCGGCGCCCGCCCCACCCTGCAGGCCGTGGTGGTAATCATCGACATCCGCCGACTTCCGGGCCGCGAGGAGCATGATCTGCTTGCCCGGCTCCGGCAGCAGCATGTGGCGACCCTGCCGGTGCTCTCCAAGGCGGACAAGCTCCCCCGGATGCACCAGCTGACCCGTCAGCGCACGATTGCCGAATCGCTGGGCCTTGCCCCTGCCGATTTGATTCTCTTTTCGGCCAAGTCCGGCCAGGGCCGCCGCGAACTGTGGCAGGCCATCGAAAGGCGTATCGGCCTTGACGATGCGCCTTCCAGCGATCATCCCCGCCGCTCCGGCGGTGAGTGAAAGGTTCTTGCCATGTCTGCCCCATTGCCTTCCGCCTTCCGCTGCGGCTACGTCGCCATCCTGGGAGCGCCCAACGCCGGCAAGTCCACCCTGCTCAACCGTTTGCTGGGCATGAAGATCGCCATCACTTCCAAGCGGCCCCAAACCACCCGGACCCGGATCCTCGGGGTGGTGCAACGGCCCGGCGCCCAGATGATCCTCCTGGACACCCCGGGCATCCACCAGGCCAGGGGGCCCCTCAACACCAGGATCGTGGCGGCCGCCCTCACCGCCATGGAGGATGTCGACCTGCTGCTTTGGCTGGTGGACGCCGAGCGGCCGGATCCGGAGGCGGAGGGCTTTTTGCTCGAACGGCTGCCCTCCGCCGGCCCGCCGGTGCTGCTGGCCATCAACAAGATCGACCGGGTGGCCAAGGCGCAGGTCCTGCCGCTGATCGACGCCTGGCGCCGGCGGCACCCCTTTGCCGCCATCGTGCCCATCAGCGCTCGTTACGGAACCCAGCTCGAGGCCCTGGAAGAGGAAATGACCCGGCTGCTGCCGGAGGGCCCGGCCCTGTTTCCCGAGGACCAGGTCACCGACCAGCCCGAACGGGTCATCGTCACCGAGATGATCCGCGAAAAGGTCTTTCGCCTCACCGGCGCGGAGATCCCCTACAGCACCGCCGTCACCGTCGAGCAGTTCAAGGCCCGGCCGGATCGCGCCCTGATCGACATCCACGCCACCATCCACCTGGAACGGGATTCGCAAAAGGCCATCGTCATCGGCAAGGGCGGGGCCAAGCTGCGCCAGATCGGCGAGGCGGCCCGCATGGACATCCAACGGCTTCTGGGGGCAAAGGTTTTTTTGAAGCTCTTCGTGCGCGTCCAGAAAAACTGGACCAGGGATGCCAAGGCAATGGAGCGCTTCGGCTATCCATGATTCTTTCCTACCATCCGATGTTCGTCGGCGACCAAAACCGCCTGTGCGCCGGACGTCGTCCAGACGCCGCCGACCGGGCCGCCATGCGCCGGGCAGCGGCGGTGATCCTTCCCCAGGGGACCTACCGATCCCTGTATGAAATGGCCCGTGAAAGTTGTCCAAACGTCTTTCCCGGTCAGGACCGCCGCTTTTCCCATCCCGGCAAGAGCGGCCAGGCACGGCTGTTCGCCGAGGCGGCGGTGCCCCACCCGAAGACGCGGATCTATGCCGGCAGCAACGATCTGGACGGCGAACGGCCGCCGGGCCCGTTTCCCTTCGTGCTCAAGCTCGACTGGGGCGGCGAAGGGCGAAACGTCTTCTTGATCGACTCGCCGGCGGCCTGGACTTCGGCGCTCGCGCGGCTGCGCGCCTACGAAGCCACTGGGCAGGGGGGCTTCTTGGTCCAGGAGCTGATCCCCGCGGCCGGCCGGGCCCTGCGCGTGGCGGTGATCGGCACCCGGGCCGTGGCCTATTGGCGGGTGCGGCCGGATGGCGGCTTTGCCGCCAACCTGGCCCACGGGGCGACCCTCGATCACCACAGCGACCCGCAACTGATCAAAGCCGGCGTCGAGGCAGCGCTGCAGTTTTGCCGGCACCAGCACATCGACCTGGCCGGGCTGGACTTGTTGTTCGACGCCCGCAAGGCCGCTGCCGAGCCGCTCTTTTTGGAAATCAACTGGGTCTTCGGCCGCCGCGGCCTGGGCGGATCCGAAGGGTTTTACCGCCTGCTGATCCCCGAGATTCACCGCTGGCTGGCCCGGCGCCACCTCGCCGTGCGCCATGCGGGTTGAGGGCCAGATCGGTTGCTTCGCCGCCGCCGATGGCGTAAGAGAGGGGCAATTGGGTTCAACCGCGGTGCAGACCATGAAACGCGAAGACGATTGCATCCTGGGAATCGATTTCGGCACCACGGCCATGGGGGTCGTGGCGGTCTCTGCCTCGGGCGCGCTCCGCGCCAGCGCCTACCACCAGCACCAGGGACAGCTGGCGGACATACTGGAAAGCGCATTGGCCGCATTCGATCTGCCGGCAATGGGACCGGTGGCGGCGGTGGCCTCGAGCCCGCGGGCGTTGCGCGCCGATGGCCGCATCGATCCCCAGGTGGCGCTCATCACCGCCGTGCGCCAGCGCCACCCCGACGCCCGGGCCATCCTGTCCGTGGGCGGCCAGAATTTTTGCCTGATCCGCCTGGACGCCAACGGCGGATACCTCGGCAGCCACAGCGCCACCTCCTGCGCCGCCGGTACCGGGGCTTTTCTCGACCAGCAGGCCCGACGTCTCGAGCTGTCCTCGGCGGCCGAGCTGAGCCGCGTGGCCCTGTCCAACCGATCCGATCGGCCCCGCATCGCCTCACGCTGCGCCGTTTTCGCCAAGACCGACCTGATCCATGCCCAGCAGCAGGGTCACGACCTGGCCGCCATCTGCGACGGACTGTGCCACGGGTTGGCGCGCAAGATCGTCGATACCCTCTTTGCCGACGACCTGCCGGAGGGGGACATCGTGTTTTGCGGCGGCGTGGCGCGCAACACCGCGGTGCGCCGACACATCGAAGCGCTGCTGGGCCGGCGTCTGATCGTCTCCCCCGAATCCCACCTCTACGGGGCGCTGGGCGCCGCCCTGGCCTTGAAGTCCGCCGGCCTCAAAGCCCACGCAACCTCTCGCCCCCGCCGCCCTGGCGACCTGCTGGAGCCCACCCCGCAGGGCCGGGGCTTCACTTATCCCCCCCTGGCGTTGCAGCTTTCGCCGTATCCGACCTTCGACAGCCTCGAGCGCTATCTCGACCCGGGGGAAAATGGAGCCGACATCGAGGTGGACCACTACGCGGCCCTTGCCCCGCACCAGCCAGCCTACCTGGGCCTGGACATCGGCTCCACCAGCACCAAGGCCGCCCTCGTGGCGCCGGACGGCACGGTCCTGGCCGGTTTCTACACCCGCACCGCCGGCCATCCCCTGGCAGCGGTGCAACGTCTTTTCAGATCTGTTCGCCGCTTCGCCGAACGCCACGACGCCCAGCTGCAATTCTTGGGCGCCGTCACCACCGGTTCCGGCCGTCAGTTCATCGGCGCCATCGTCGGGGCCGACCTGGTGCTGGATGAAATCACGGCCCACGCCCGGGCAGCCTGTCAGCTTGACCCAGAGGTGGACACCATCATCGAGATAGGCGGCCAGGACGCCAAATTTACCCGGCTGCAAAACGGCCGCGTCGTCTCGGCGGTGATGAACACCGTTTGCGCCGCCGGTACCGGCAGCTTCATCGAGGAGCAGGCCGCCAAGCTCGGCTGCCCCCTGGACGAGGTGGCCCAGCGCGCCTTGGGTCGCCGGGCCCCCCTGGTTTCGGATCGCTGCACCGTGTTCATGGAGCGGGACCTGAACCACTACCTAGCCGAGGGATGGCCGGTGGACGAGATTCTGGCGGCAGTGCTGCACGCCGTGCGGGAAAACTACCTGCTCAAGGTGGGCGCCGAAAACCGCATCGGCCGCAGGATTTGCTTCCAGGGGGCCACGGCCAAGAACCGGGCCCTGGTGGCAGCCTTCGAGCAGCGTCTCCGGAAGCCGATCGCCGTATCGCCGTTTTGTCATCTCACCGGCGCCATCGGCGGTGCCCTGACCCTCATGGACGCCCGACGGGAAACCAACGCCGAACCCGCCACGCGCTTCCGCGGCCTGTCGCTCTGGCGCCATTTTATCCCGGTGCGCACCGAAGTCTGCGACCTTTGCGCCAACCACTGCAAGCTGAGCGTGGCCGAAGTCGACGGAGAGACGGTGGCCTGCGGCTTTCTCTGCGGCCGCGACTACGACACCCGGCGCCGGGTGCACGTGGCCCCACACACCTTCGATCCCCTCGCCGTACGGCGCCGGGTCATGTCCCGTCGGCCGCCGGCCGCCCCGGCCCGCCGTCGGCCCATCATCGGGCTGCCGGCGGCCGGCCACCTAGTGGAGGATTTGGGCCTGTGGCAGGTCTTTTTTCAGCAGCTCGGCTTTGAAACCGTCTCCAGTGAAAACTGCCCGGCCCCCCTGGCAACGGGAAAGCGGATCGCCGGGGCCGAGTTCTGCGCCCCCATCACCGCCTTGCATGGCCACGCGGCCTGGCTGGCGGAACGCTGCGACCACATCTTTTTGCCCGTCTACCTGGAAGAGCGCACCGGCCGGCGGACTTTGCGCCGTCACTACTGCTACTATACCCAGTTCGCACCCGTGCTGGTGGGAAACGCCCTGCCCGACCTCGCCAAGCGGATTTGCGCCCCCCTGGTGCGCTACCTCTACAGCGACTTTCACACCCAGCGGGAGATTTATCGGGCGCTGAAAACGTTTGGCGACCCGGCGCCAGGATTTATCGAGGTGGCCGGCGCCCTGGAAAAGGCCCAGCAATGGCAGCGGGAGCGGCGGCGGGAGCTCGTGAGCCGGTGGCAGCACCGCCAGCGGCCCGGGGACACTTTGCAAGTCCTGCTGCTCGGCCGCCCCTACACCCTGCTGTCGCCGTCGCTGAATCGGGGGATTCCCGAACGGCTGCGCCGCCTGGGCATCGACTGTTGCCTGCCGGAAATGCTGGAACCGACCCCGGCGCAGAGAGCCGTCGTGGCGCCGTTGCTCGAGACGCTCCACTGGCGCCACGCGGCCGAGATCATGACCGCCGCGGCGGTGGCCGCCGTCCGCCCGGGCCTCTACCCGGTGCTGGTCACCTCCTTCAAGTGCTCGCCGGACAGTTTCACCGCCGAATATTTCAGGCGCCTGATGCACGACTACGACAAGCCCTACCTGATCCTGGAGCTGGACGAGCACGATTCTCCGGTGGGCTACGAAACCCGCATCGAGGCGGCGGTGCGCGCCTTTCGCAACCACTGGCAGGCGGACTCGCCCCCTGCCCCGGTGACGCCTCGGCGGGTCAACCCGGCGCCCGGCGCCCGGCGCCGCGGCAAGACCATCGTGCTGCCCAACTGGGACCGGCTCTCGGGTCGACTGCTCACCGGCGTACTCCAGCACGAGGGCCAGCCGGCGGTGCTGATCGAAGAGACCGCCACCACCATCGCCAAAAGCCTGCGTTCCAACACCGGCCAGTGCATTCCCATCAACGCCATCGTCGAGGGCTTCGCCGAGTGCCTCCAACAGCACCGGATCGATCCCCGGAACGCCGTCCTGTGGGTCGGGCGGGCCAACATCGCCTGCAACGTGGCGCTCTATCCCCACCACATGCGGTGGCTGCTGGCGGAGCGGGGCGGCGGGTTGGAACGGGCCGGCGTCTACACCGGCGACGTCTTCTTTACCGACATTTCCACGCGGGCAGCCATCAACGCCGTGCTGGCCTACATGTTCGGCGGCCTGTTGAGACGGGTCGCCTGCCGCCTGCGCCCCTACGAGAGGATCCCCGGCGAAACCGACCAGGTGCTCGATTGGGCCGTGGCACGGCTTCATGCCGCTTTTGCCACCGGGGAAAGCAAGGATGCGGCCCTGGATGAGGTCATCCGACGCTTTGAAAAGATTCGCATCCGGCCCGAACAGCGGCCCAAGGTGGCCATCTTCGGCGATCTTTACAGCCGGGATAACCGGGCGATGAACCAGGACCTGGTGCGCTTCATCGAGGCCCACGGCGGTGAAGTGGTCTCCACGCCGTACAACGAGTACGCCCGCATGATCGCTTTTCCCTATCTGCGCAAATGGTTCACCGAGGGCCGCTATCTCACCGCGCTCACCAACCGCACCCTCATGGCGGTGGTCGGCCTCCTGGAACGCCATTACTACCGCTACTTCCAGCGCATTTTAGGCGAACCGATGGCGGTCTTCGACGACGATCTCAACGCCATTCTCGCCCCCTACGGGGTCCGCCAGGAGCATGCCGGCGAGTCTCTGGACAACCTGATCAAGGTGCACTACCTGAAAAAGCACCACCCGGACCTCTCTCTGTTCGTCCAGGCCAGCCCGGCCTTGTGCTGCCCCTCGCTGGTCACCGAGGCCATGGCCCGTCGCATCGAGGCGGTCACCGGCGTTCCGGTGGTCAGCATCGTTTACGACGGCACCGGGGACGCAAAGAACGCCCCCATCATCGCCCACCTCCAGTACCCCCGCCGCGCCCCGGCACCGACGGAGGCCGGCCTTCGCGGCCGATCCGCTTGAAACCCCCTGGCGCGCCCTCCCGCCGAGATCATCGCTTGGCCTAGTGACGGGAATTGGATATAGTCAGCCTGTGAAAGATTTTTCCTTCCACATCGAAGCCGAGGACATCCGCCGCGAGCGGGCCAAGGCCCGTGACTTGCGCCACAGCCAATGGTGGAAACGCCGGCTGGCCAAGGGGGTGTGCCATTGGTGCGGACGGCGCTTCGCCGCCGCCGAGTTGACCATGGACCACATCGTGCCCATCGCCCGGGGCGGCCTGAGCACCAAGGGCAACGTGGTGACCTGCTGCAAGGAATGCAACAACCGGAAAAAGCAGCTTCTCCCCATGGAGTGGGAGGCTTACCTGGAAGGCTGGCGCGTCGGGCAGAAGCCGTGAGCGCGCTTCGCCCTGGACGCGGCCTCATCGGATGCGGCGTCCGCCGCATTGCAATTGACACGAATCAAGACCTCTCATTATAAGCGGCTAACGTTGCCAAAACTGTTTCTTCAACCTAGCGCCGTCGGCCTGGCCGGAAACCGCGGGCGAGACCATCGGCCCATCGAGGAGGATGATTGATGCGAAAGGGATGCTTGCTGCTGGGGATGATCTTTCTGGTATGGATGGTGGGAGCTGGCGGGGCTGGCGCCGCCGACGAGGCGCTCAAAGTGGGATTCATCTACGTGTCGCCGGTGGGCGACGCCGGCTGGTCCTATGCCCACGAACAGGCCCGCCTGGCCGTCGAGGCTCTGGAGGGCGTGCGCACGGCCTTTGTGGAAGACGTCCGCGAGGGGCCGGACTCCGAGCGGGTGATGCGCAACATGGCGCGCAAGGGCTATGACCTGATCTTTGCCACCAGCTATGGTTACATGGATTCCATGCTCAAGGTGGCCGGCGAGTTTCCCGATACGGTCTTCATGCACTGCTCGGGCTACAAGCTGGCCCCCAACATGGGCAATTATTTCGGTCGCATCTACCAGGCCCGCTACCTGAGCGGCATGGCCGCCGGCGCCATGACCCGGGGCGGCCAGATCGGTTACGTGGCGGCTTTTCCCATTCCCGAGGTGATCCGGGGCATCAACGCTTTCACCATCGGCGTGCGCGCCGTCAATCCCAAAGCCACGGTGCGCGTGGTCTGGACCAAGACCTGGTACGATCCGGCCACCGAGAAAGAGGCCGCCAAGAGCCTGCTGGATGTCGGCTGCGACGTCATTGCCCAGCACCAGGACAGCCCGGGCCCCCAGGAAGCCGCCCAGGAACGCGGGGCTTACTCGGTGGGCTACAACACCGACATGTCGGCCTTCGCTCCCAGGGCCCACCTCACCGCCGCCGTCTGGAACTGGGCGCCCTTCTACCTGGAAGTGGTGGAAAGCGTGCGCAACGGCACCTGGAAAAGCACCGCCGCCTGGCCGGGGATGGAAAAGGGCATCGTGGGCCTGGCGCCTTTCGGCCCCATGGTGCCCGAGTCGGTCAAGACCCGGATCGAGCAGGAAAAAGCGCGCCTCATCAACGGCGAGACTCGGGTTTTTGCCGGACCGATCAAGGACCAACAGGGGAACTTGAAAATCGCCGCCGGTGAAACGGCCTCGGACGAAGCCCTCCTTGGCATGACCTGGCTGGTCGAAGGGGTGGTGGGCACCACCGAGTAGCGGCTTCCGCGGCGGCCCCCAGCGGCCGCCGCGAGGCTTTCCCTTGTCTTCCCGCCGTCTTGTCGGCGGCGGCGCGGCGATCACGTGAACCCCATCAGTGTCCATAAAAGAACCGACCCCTTGACCTGGCCCGCAGCCTTGATCCTCGGGCTGGCCATCGTCCTGTCCCTGTCGGTCAGCGCCCTGTTGCTCCATTGGCAGGACAAACCGGCCCGCGACGCATTGGTCATCTTGTTCCAGGGGGCTTTCGGATCGTGGCATGCCCTGGAAGACTGCACCATCAAGGCCGTTCCCATCTTCCTGTGCAGCCTCGGCGTGGCCGTGGCCTTTCGGCTGCAGGTCTGGAATATTGGCGCCGAGGGGCAGTTCGCCATGGGGGCTATCGGCGCCACCTGGGTGGTCCTCCAGTTTCCCCAGTGGCCGGCTTTCCTGCTCCTGCCGGCCATGATGGCCGCCGCGGCCCTGGGCGGCGGGTTCTGCGGCCTGATTCCCGCCCTGCTCAAGGTCCGTCTCAGGGCCAACGAAATCATCGTCTCGCTGATGCTCAACTACGTCTGCATCCTGTTCTTGGAATACCTGGTCTACGGTCCCTGGAAGGACCCGGTCAGCTTTGGTTTTCCCATGACAATGGTCTTCCCCCCCGCCGCGATTGTGGGCGCCATCGGCTCCAGCCGCCTGAACTGGGGGTTGGTGCTGGCCCTGGCCTGCGCTGTCGGGTTCTGGATTTTTTTCCGTTTCAGCCGCCTGGGCTACGAGCTGAAGGTCTGCGGGGAGAGCCCCCGCGTCGCCGGCTACGCCCGCCTACCATACCACGGCCTGGTAATCGCGGTGATGGTGACCGGCGGCGCCCTGGCCGGCTGGGCCGGTTTTCTTGAGGTCTCCGCCACCCTCAACCGGCTTCAACCGAGCATCATGGTGGGCTACGGGTACACCGCCATCGTGGTCGCCTGGCTTGCCCGGCTCAGCCCGGCCAGTATCGCGGCCGCCAGCCTTCTGCTTGCCGGGCTGCGGGTCGGGGTGGAGAACCTGCAGCTTGAAATGCAGGTGCCGGCGGCCTTCGGTGGCATCATGGAGGGCGTCCTCCTGCTGACGGTGCTGGCAGGCGGTTTTTTTGTCCGCTACCGTGTCCGCTGGCGGGGGTTCTCATGACCGCCGAACTGCTTCTGCCGCTGCTGGCGGCCGCCGTGCAGACCGGCACCCCGATCCTCTACGCCACCTTGGGAGAAATCCTCACCGAGCGGGCCGGGGTTCTCAACCTCGGCGTCGAGGGGATCATGATGGTGGGAGCCCTGGCCGCCTACGTCACCGCCCTGGCCACCGGCCATGCCGGGCTGGGATTTGCCGCTGGCGCCGGCTGCGGGGCACTGCTGGCGGCCGTCCACGCCCAGGTGTGCGTCGGCTTTCGCGGCAACCAGGTGGTCTCAGGGTTGGCCTTGACAATCCTGGGCACGGGGCTGGCCAACTACCTCGGGACACCTTACATCGGCCAGAGCATTCCCGGGTTCCAGCGTACCGCGTTACCCCTGCTCGACCAGATACCGATTCTAGGGCCGGTCTTTTTCCGCCAGGATCCGCTCGTCTACCTTTCCTACCTGGCGCCGGTGTTCGTCTGGGTCGCCTTGAAGCGGACCACCTGGGGACTGAACCTGCGTGCCGCCGGCGAGGCCCCGGAAGCGGTGACCGCCGCCGGACTTTCCTTCGCCCGGTTGCGATGGAGCGCGGTAGTGCTCGGCGGCCTGCTGATGGGCTGTGGTGGGGCCTACCTCTCGCTGGCCTACACCCACCTGTGGAGCACGGGCCTGGTGGCCGGCCGGGGGTGGATCGCCGTGGCGCTGGTCATTTTCGCCTTCTGGCATCCCGGCCGGGCCGTGCTCGGCGCTTACCTGTTCGGCGGGGTCATGGCCTTCCAGTTCCGTTTGCAGGCGCTGGGCACCCACCTGCCATCGTCGCTGCTGCTCATGCTGCCCTACCTGCTGACCATCTTCGTTCTGGTGGCCGCCAGCGTGCGCCGTCGAGGCCAGGCGCCCCCGGCCGCCCTTGGCGTCAACCATGAACCACCGGATTAACCTGATCAGATTCGGAAAAAGGAGGCGATCATGGAGCCTCAGCCGCCCTATCGCAAAACCTTTCCCATCTCGTGGGAGCAACTTCACCGCGACAGCAAGGCCCTCGCCTGGCGTCTGTTGGACAACAGCTACTTTCAGGGCATCGTGGCCGTCACCCGCGGCGGACTGGTGCCGGCGGCCATCGTTTCGCGGGAGCTGGGCATCCGCCTGGTGGACACGGTTTGCCTGTCCAGCTATGATTGGCAGGACCACAAGGGGGACGTTGAGGTGCTCAAACGCATCGAGGGGGATGGCAAGGGGTGGCTGATCATCGACGACCTTGTCGACACGGGAAAGACCGCCCGGGTGGTGCGTGACATGCTCCCCCAGGCCCATTTTGCTACCGTCTATGCCAAGCCCGCCGGCCGCCCCCTGGTGGACACCTTCATCACCGAGGTGAGCCAGGACACCTGGATCCTGTTTCCCTGGGACAGCGAGGTGCAATTCGTCCAACCGCTGGTCGACCGGCGCCAGGTAGGCTGATGGAGACAGCGCCAGAACCCCTCGTCCGGCTGGAAGGCATCGACAAGCGCTTCGGCGCCGTGCACGCCAACCGGCGCATCGACCTTAAGATTAACTCTGGCCGGATCAAGGCCCTGCTGGGCGAAAACGGTGCCGGAAAAAGCACCTTGATGAACATCCTGGCCGGACGGATCAAGCCGGACGGAGGCCGCATCCACATCGGTGCGGCGGTGCATGCCCACCTGACTCCCCGCAGGGCCATCGCTGCCGGCATCGGCATGGTGTACCAGCATTTTACCCTTGTCGATGCGCTGACCGTTGCCGAAAACGTCTGCCTGGGCCAAGCCGCCGGGATCTGGCACCACCCGCGGCGCAGCCAAGAACAGGTGGCCCGCCTGGCTGCGGCAGTGGGGCTGGACATCGACCCGGGGGCGACGGTGGCCGGCCTTTCCATGGGCGAGCGTCAGCGTGTCGAGATTCTCAAACTGCTCTATCGGCGCAGCCGGATCCTGATCTTCGACGAGCCGACATCGGTGCTCACCCCGCCGGAAATCCGGCAGCTTTTCAGTGCCCTGCGGCAGATGGCCGATCAGGGCAAGGCGATCGTCTTCATCAGCCATAAACTCGGCGAAGTGCTTGAAATAGCTGACGAAATAGCAATATTGCGACATGGCCAAATCATCGACGAACGACCTGCCAAAGCCTTTGGTGCACGGGAGGAACTGGCCCGTCGCATGATCGGGCGCGATGTCCTGCTGGAGATCGATCGCCCGGTGGTGGAGTTGCGGCAACCTGTCTTGCAGGTCGAACAGCTCGACGGTGGGGGGCTCCAGCAGATCAGTTTCCAACTCCGGCAGGGGGAAATCCTCGCCCTGGTGGGTGTTGCCGGCAACGGCCAGTCGGCCATGGTGCGAACCATCTGCGGGCTGGCTGCCCCCGTCGCCGGTGTGGTGCGCCTTCTCGGGCAGCCGTGGGCCGATTTCTTCTCCGGTGCTGCATCCGGGCTGGTCTACATCCCCGAGGACCGGGTTGGGCTGGCCACCTGTCATCATCTCGATCTGGTGGACAACTTCCTCCTGACCACCCGGCGCCGCTTCTGCAAGGGCCCGTGGCTCCAGCGCGCTTCGGCCACCGCCTGCCTCGAGGCCTTGATGGTCGACTTCGACATCCGCCCCGCCGATGCCCGCCTGAGGGCGAGACAGCTTTCCGGCGGCAATCTCCAGAAACTGGTACTGGCGCGGGAATTCCATCGTCGCCCCAAGCTCATCGTGGCCGAACAACCTACCCAGGGCCTCGACATCGGCGCCACGGAAGATGTTTGGCGGCTGCTGCTCAAAGCCCGAGAGGAAGCCGGCATTCTGCTCGTCACCAGCGACCTGAACGAGGCGCTGGCGCTGGCCGACCGGCTGGCAGTGATGTACCGGGGACGCATCGTGGATCTTTTCTCCGTTTTCGACAAGGAAAAGCTCGCGCGCATCGGCCAGATGATGGCAGGCATCGATTAACCCAAGCCTGTCGCCAAAACCGAAAGGGGTCCGTTCCATGCCGGCAAACTTCCCCGTCCAGAGCCATAGCCAAAAAAGGCGCGGTCTCTCCCTCGGTCGACCGCGCCCCTGAAACAAGCGACCAAGCTTGCAGACGGGATCGCCGTCACCTGCAAGCTTGGTCCAATTTTTCAAACTTCCCCCTCAAAAAACCGACCGCGCCAAATCGCGTATTTTGAACGATCTCCCCCCGACGAAGGTTTAGCGTCGCACCTGTGCCACAAAGGCCATATACAGCGCCTGAGGGCCCCTGGAGCCGGGCCTTCTTCTCAGCCGGTTGTTGAACCGCGGCAAAAACCCGCACCCATCCAGCCCTGGCGCTCTTTTATCCAGCAAGGCGTCAGTCCAAGGCCGGACCAGCGCTCGAACAGTTCGGCGGCTTCCTCGGGCCGAATTCCGGACACCACCGCGGCCCCCTCTTCGCTAAGCAGGCGGCTAAACACCGGGGTGAGGCGTAGCAAGGAGGGTAGCCGGAGGTTGGCCAGCACCAAGTCGAAAGACCCGACCAAATCCTCCACCGGGTCAGCGCACACCCGGATGCAGTCCGCCAAACCGTTGAGCACAACGTTGGCCCGGGCCTCCCACAGCGCGTTCGGGTCGATATCCAGCGCCAGGGCTTCATCGGCGCCGAGCCGTACCGCGCCGATGGCCAGCACCCCGGTGCCGGTGCCCACGTCCAGCACCTTGGTGCCCGGCACGATGCGGTTTTCCGCAAACATCGCATCCAGGGCTTGCAAGGCCAGGCGTGTAGTGGGATGGTCTCCAGCGCCGAAAGCGGCCCCGCCGGCGATGCGCAGCACAACGGCGCCCTTTTTGGCTGGTGGGCTTGACCCCGTTTCCGGTGGGGCAAGCATGATCCGAGGGCTCACCCAATGCGGCCGGGACCAGGCCAAGCTCACCTGGGTGGCACCAAACAGGTTCGTGTATTGGATCCGGCCGGCATCCGCCAAGCGCCTCAAGGCCGCCTGAACGGTGGCCCGGCCTACGCACCGCTCGCGCACGCAGCGTCGGATCAGGTCGGCCGCGCAGATCCGGACCGTCGAACGCTCAAGATAGCCAACAATGAAGCTTTCCAGGGGTTCGCCCGCCACCGCGCCTCCCCGTCCTGCTCGCGCAGCTCTAGTCCAGGTTTAGGTGGAGCCCCTCTGCTTCCAGCAGCGTTTGGTACCAGCAGGAAAATTCGTACATCGCCACGATCCGGTCATCCCCCCGGATCAATCCCGTCACCATGTCCAGCACGCCCTGATGATACGCATCGGAGCAGTCCTGACGGTCCCGGCTGGCAAGGAAATCCTGGACCAGTTGCCCCAAGGTCCGCTGGGTGACATCGCGGCGGATTTCAATCGGGTCCTTCGGCGCCTGGAAGGGGTCCCAGTTCTCGTAGCCGCGCTTTTCGATCCGGCGCCTGCGCCGCGGCGACATCGCCTCGAAAACAGCTCGCTTGCGCGCCGCCTGCTCCTCGGGCGAGAATTCATCCATCACGCTTCTCCTCCTGCGGATCCTCCCCTTCGCCCACCCCCAAATAGGCGTCGTCGTAATCGGTCAGCAGGGCCATTGACAGCGGTACCAGCAGATCGGCCAACTTGATATGGCGTGAACGAATATCCCGCAGCAAGGTCGCCGAAATCTCCTGGAGCCTCGCCTGGATCTGGTCCAACTGAACCGTTGGATAGGACTTTCCCGGTTCGAAACCGCTCAGGCCGCAGGTATACCCCTTGCCGCCGATGGCGGTTGGAATGCCGTAGAGACGACAAGTGATGGGACGATACGGGTAAAGATCGCAAAGATTTTCATCGTTGAGCAGGGGGCAACGGACCCGCTCGCTGGCCAGCTCCTCCAGCACCTCCTCCTCATCGCGCCCCGCCTTCAACGCCTTGGCGGCGTCGCGCTTGATGCGGGCCAACCGCCGGTCCGTCCGGTTGGCCTTTTCCAGCAGCGCCTCGCGCGCCGCCCCATGAAAGGTCTCACGAAAATGGTGGTTGATGTACAGCGCTTCAATCAGGGAAAGATCAAAGAGAGCGTAGCAGCAATCCGCACACTCCCGGCGACATCGCACGCACTGCGGAAACGCCTCCCTGACCTGCTCGAAAGCTGCATCGGCCTTTTTTACCAGTGCCTCGTAGGCCTCAAAATACGTCGTCAGATCCATCTCGGTTTTCCCTTCTCGCAGCAGTCCGCCACCGAATTGTTTCACGTGGAACTTGCCGCCGCCTCATTTCCCGATGCAAAATCGCCGGAACACCTGGTCCATAACGTCCGAACCCTCCCGCCGACCTAGGATTTGATCAAGGCAGCCCACCGCCTCTGCCAGCTCGATACTGGCCAATTCCCCGCCGCCGCCAGCTTCCAAGCGCTCGGCGGCGGCGTTCAATCGCTCCAGGCAACCGGAAAGCAACTCACGCTGCCTCAGGTTGGGAACGATATCATCATCGGCACTTTCTTCCCCTTTCTCAAACGCTTGGACCAGAAGCGTTTCCAGCTCGTCGAGGTTCTCGTCGCAACGCGCCGAGATCGCGGCCACCGGCCACCGCGCCCAGCTTTCCGGCGGCTTCGGCCGTTTTCCTGGCGCCACCAAATCCATCTTGTTGAAGACGACCAGCACTTTTCGCTGCTGCAAAAATTCTCCGATACAGAGATCCTGCGCCCCGATACCGGCGGCGGCATCGACCATGAAAACCACCAGTTCGCATTCATCCAGATAGCGCTGGGTCCGCTGGATCCCGATGCGTTCCACCGGGTCCCGGCTTTCATGCAATCCCGCGGTATCGGTGAAAGTCAGCGGCATTCCCCCAAGGTTTACCGACACTTCCACCAAGTCCCGCGTGGTCCCTGGGATTTCGGTGACGATGACCCTCTCCTTTTTCGCTAACCTATTGATTAAACTTGATTTTCCAACATTCGGGCGCCCGACGACCGCTACCTTGAACCCTTCCAGGTAACCCCTGGCCGCGTCGTAGTGCGCGATCCAGCGCCCGAGTCGCGGCGCCATTTGCTCCCGAATTAACACTCCCAGCGCTTGCAGGTCGCTTTCTTCCTCCAACTGTTCTGCGAAGTCGATCTCCGCCTCGATGCGCGCCCGCACATCGAGCAGTTCCTGCCTCATGGCCTCGACTTGCCGTCCCAGCTCGCCTTCCAGGCGACGACCGGCAATGCGCAAGGCCCTCTGGCTACGCGCGTCGATCAGGTCCGCCACCGCTTCGGCCTGGGTCAGGTCAATGCGTCCGTTAAGCAGCGCCCGCCGCGTAAACTCCCCCGCTTCCGCCAACCGGGCACCGGCGGACAGCACCGCTTCCAGCAGCGCCGTCAGGGCTTGCCCGCCCCCATGTCCATGGATCTCGACCACGTCCTCGCCGGTGTAACTGCGTGGGCCGGGCATCCATACCGCCAGCACCTCGTCGATGCGCTCCCCGCTATCGGGATGCCGAATCCAGCCGTGGCAAAGACGCCGCGCTTCATTGACACCAGCGGCGGCGGAGCCTCCACCACCGCTTGGCTTAAAAAGCCGGTGGAGAATCCTTAAGGCATCCGGACCGGAAACCTTGACGATCCCGATGGCGCCGCGCCCCCGGGCGGTTGCAATCGCTGCGATGGTGTCGCCGATGGGAAAACCGGTCGCCAAGGGCTCCCTCCACCTCTACTCGGCTCCGCCCCACCCTTCAAGAGAGGGAGACGACCCGGCCCGTGCCCCAGGGCACCGAAAAAGGGCCCGGGGCACGCCGTTTCGCGTCAAGCCTTTTTGTAGACATAGTATTGCTGGGCGATGGATGCCAGGTTGTTCACCAACCAGTACAACACCAGGCCCGAGGAGAAATTGATGAAAATGAAGGTAAAAATCAGTGGCATAAAGGTCATCATTTTGGCCTGGGTGGGGTCTCCCGGGGTGGGCGTCATCTTCTGCTGCAAGAACATGGTGGCGCCCATGATGATGGTCAGCACCGGTATGCCGTAGGGCGGCTCCATCAGCGGGATACTGAAATCGAAGGAAAAGAGACGGTCCGGTGCCGACAGGTCGTTGATCCACCCGAAGAAGGGCGCATGACGCAGCTCGATGGCCTCGTAGAGCATTCGGTACAAGGCGAAAAACACCGGCAACTGAACCAGCATCGGCAAGCATCCCCCCAGCGGGTTGACCTTGTAGACTCGATACAGGTTCATCATCTCTTCGTTCATCTTCTTCTTGTCGTTCTTGTATTTCTCCCGAATCTCGGCCATCAGCGGCTGCATCCGCCGCATCTCGCTCATCGACTTGTAGCTCTTGTTGCCCAGCGGCCACAGCAACACTTTGGTCAGAATCGTCAAAATGATGATGGCAATGCCGTAGTTGGGGATGAAGCCGTAGATCCAGTTCATGAACCAGAGGCAGGGCTTGGCGATGAAATCGAACATGCCGAAATGCACCGCCCGCTCCAGCTCCAGCCCGTAGGTCTTGAGCACTTCTCCGCGCTTGGGGCCAAAAAAGACGCGGTAGGTGTAGGTGCGCGCCTGGCCGGGCGCCAGGGTTTCCGCCGGCAGTACGAGGGCGTTTTGAATCACCGCGTCCTGATGAGCAAGTTGGACCGTTGCCTCCGCCACAGGCGGGGGAACCAGGGCGGACAAAAAATACCGATCCTGGATGGCGATCCAACCGACCTTTCCCTCAAGGAGGTTCTGGTCCTCGATGTCGTCAAGGTCGATTTGCGACAAGTGGTCGTCGAGAAGCACGCTGGGACCGCTGAATCCGTAGCTCCGCCCCTTGTGGTGCTCTTCCTGTTGCAAGAGCGCCAACCGGAGCTGCGGATTAGACACCTTGGTGCCGTTGTTTTTTAAGGTCACGTCCAGGTCGATGAGGTAGCTGTCCGGCCGGAAGGTAAAACGCTTTTCGATGCCGATGCCGTCGCTGCGCCAGTGGGTGAGCACAAGGCTCTGGGGCCCCTGGTCGACGACAATGTTATCCTTCTGCGTATCGGCGTTAAACACCGCCTGAGCGGCCTCTGCGTCGCCCGGCGACAGGGTCAACTGCAACGTTCCCCCGGCCAAATCTTCCCCCACCAGCCGGTAGGCGGGGGCGTCTTTTCCCACGCTTTGACGATACTTCCTCAGTTCGACGCTGCGCACGGTGCCGCCGCGTTCGTCGATGACAAGGCGATAGTAGGGGGTTTCAACCCTGATCGTTCTCGCCGCTGGCGCGAGGGCCGGCTGGGCGGTGGCAGCCGCGCCGCTCATGTCAGCCGGCGTCGTTTGGGCGGTGCGGCTGCCGGCCTGCTCAACCGGGTTCTCAGGCGACGGTTTGCCGGTGCTGGTCTCTGCCTGGCCGGCGGGTTGCGCAACCGGCGGGCGAACCGCTTCATGGGCGCCAAAAAACATCTCCCAGACAAAAAACACGAGAAAGGAAAGCAGAATGGCAATGAAAATCCGCGCTTGTTCCATGGCTTCTCCGGGTTGGCGAGGGGCTCCTGTAGATTTTTTGGGACGGTCGCGCGACGCGGCCCCTCAAGGCACCGGGTCGTACCCACCCGGGTGGAACGGATGGCATCGCAGTAGGCGTTTGAAGGCCATCAGCCCCCCGCGCACCGCGCCGTAACGCGATACGGCTTCATAGGCGTATTGGCTGCACGTCGGCGTAAAGCGACAGCTCGGCGGCAGGACCGGCGAAACCAGCAACTGATAGGCGCGAATAAGGATTTTGGCCAGAGAACTCACTGCACATCAACCTTTTAGCGTCCTGAACAAGCAGCCCAGCGATCGCCGGAGAGTCTCGTTGTCGCTGGCGGCGGCCTGTTTTTTGGCAATCAGCAGCAGGTCGCGGCCGCCCGCGATCCGGTGCCCCTGAAGGCGAAAGAATTCGCGGCACAACCGTTTGATGCGGTTTCGCACCACAGCGCCGCCGACCCTGCGCGATACGGTGATCCCCAGTCGAGCCGTTGCGCTTTGCCCCGGTGTAAAACAAAGGATGAAATGGGCATCCTGGACGCGCCGTCCCGTCCGCGAAAGTCGCAGAAAATCCCTGCGCTTCAGCAGCCGGTGGGCCCGCGGAAAGCCGAACCGGGTGTCTTTTAGTGGCGTCACGGCGCCCGCTCTTGGCTTCCCCGGCTAAGGGCACCCCCTGCCCGGCGAAGCACCTCCGTTTTGCTCAGACGCCGAGCCGCTTGCGTCCCTTGGCCCGCCGCCGGTTGATCACCTTCCGGCCCGCCTTATTGGCCATTCGGGAAAGAAAACCGTGGGTTCGCACCCGCCTAAGACGATGGGGTTGATAGGTCCGTTTCATGATCGCTCCCCTTGAAAATGGTTGACCGCACGCCCTTCTTGCCTGCCGGCGCCGGTATCATGTCGAAAACATCCCACAAAAATGGGATAACTAATCACAGCAGCGACCGGATGTCAAGCTTCATCGCGCCAGTCCGGATCCGCCTCTGATGAAACGGGCAGGGCCTTGCCGCCAATCTCGTAGACATCGAATTGTTGCAGGTGAAACTGAGGATTGGGATAGATGATGATCTGTTTTCCCAGGCGGCTTTCCAGCGACACCATCAGTTGATTTTCCTCGCCGTGGAGCCGCTCGGCGATCTCCGGGTTGACCCGCAGCATCAGGCGCCCGCCGGCCATGTCCCGGCCCTCGCGCAGGATCTGGCGGTAGACGTCGTAGCAGATGGTCTTGCGCGAGATGAGCTGCCCTTCTCCGTCGCAGTAGAAGCACGGCTCGCACAGGACACTGGTGAGGCTCCGGCGGATCCGCTTGCGCGTCATCTGCACCAGCCCCAGCTCGGAGATCGGCAGGATGTGGGTTTTGCTCCGATCCCGGCGAACGGCTTCCTGTAGGGCGTTGAAAACCTTTTCCTGGTGGCTCTTTTTTTCCATGTCGATGAAATCGATGACGATGATGCCGCCGATGTCCCGCAGCCGCACCTGGTAGGCGATCTCCTTGACGGCCTCCAGGTTGGTCTTGAAAATCGTTTCCTCCAGGTTGTACTTGCCCACGTAGCGACCGGTGTTGACATCGATGGCGCATAGCGCCTCGGTCTGTTCGATGACGATGTATCCGCCCGATTTGAGCCACACTTTTTTTTTCAGCGCCCGGGAAATGTCTCCTTCCAGGTGAAACGCGTCGAAGATCGGCTCTTCTCCCTGGTAGAGCTCCACGCTGCGCTTCAGGCCCGGGGCACACGTGTCCAGGAAGGCCATCACCTGATCGTAACCGGTGCGCGAATCGATGACCACCTTGTCCGCCTCCTGGGTAAGCAGGTCGCGCACCGCGCGCAGGCTGACGTTGAGCTCCCGGTGCAGCAGGGCCGGCGCCGAGCTTTGCTGGCACTTCTTCTTGATGTTGCTCCAGAGCCTTTCGAGAAACTCCATCTCCGAGGCGAGCACGTCGGCCTGGATCCCCTCGGCGGCCGTGCGCACGATATAACCGAAACTCTTCTTGCGCAGGGCCTGCACCAACCCCTTGAGACGGCTGCGCTCTGCCTCGTCCTCGATCTTGCGCGACACCCCAATGTGCCGCGAGTTGGGCATCAGCACCAGGAAACGGCCCGGCAAAGAGACGTGGCAGGTCACCCGGGCGCCCTTGGTGCCGATGGGCGATTTGGCCACGTGCACCAGAATCTCCTGCCCCTCGGTGAGCAGATCCTCGATGTTGGAGCGCGGCGCCTTGCCCTCGGCAGACCCGTTGGTTTCGACGCCGCTTCCGTCTCCGCTCTCCGGCGGCGCGTCGACCGCTTCATCTTCATCCATCCAGGCGGCCGCCACGCCCTCCACCGCGTCACTAAGCACGTCATCAACGTAGATGAACGCCGCCTGGCTCAACCCGATGTCCACGAAGGCCGCCTGCATTCCCGGCAGGACCCGCTGCACCCGCCCCTTGTAGATGTTGCCGGCAATATCCGACTCGTCCTGGCGGTGGATAAACAGCTCAACGATAGTCCCGTCTTCCAGCATGGCCACCCGCGTTTCGTGCTTGGCCGTGTTAATGATCAGTTTTCGAAACATCGTTACCTTTCTGTTTCCTGCGCCGGCGCCACCCCGGTCTTACATACCCGGACCCGTGCCGCCTGGTCCGGCGCCAAGCCAAACACCGCCGTGAGCACGTCGACCGGCCGAACGCTGGGACCGTCGGCTTGGCGAATGCCCATGCTCATCCCGCCGTCGCCGTCAAGGGCCATTTCGCAAACGGCCTGCTTCAAGTCGATGCGCTGAAGGCGCCCCTTGGCCGAGCGCCGCTCCATCGGCCAAGCGTGGGCCAGATTGAACCGCGCCATCGGCTCGGCCACCGCAATCTCCTCCGGCAGCCGGACCCGGTAACGGTATATCGTCGCACCGCCGCCCGGCCCGTTGCCCTCCCAGGCCGCCAGCACGGTCAACCCCTCGGGAAGCTGCCGGTTGAGCCCCGCGATGATGTCCGCCGGCGACCGCCGCCGCTCCAAATGCACCGTGACAAACTCCGCCTCGCTTTCCAGCCCGAGAGGCAAGGCGTCATCAAAGGCCATCTTGGGCTTGGGGTGGAACCCGCCCCCGTGGACCACCGGCAGCCCCGCGCGGCGCAAGGCCCGCTGAAAAATGGCGGCAGTTTCCAGGTGCCCGAAAAACCGGGCCGGCCCGGCCTTGCGAAAGCGGAGGCGAAACACGGCCGGCGCTCCCGGCGGGACCGCCTGGACGGCGGTATCCAGGGCGGCAGCGTCCCTTTCCGCGTGGACCACCGGCGCCAAGGCGGCAAAATCGCAGACCCCGCAGCCCTGGCACTCTCCCTGCCGGCAATCGTCGGTGAGGGTCGTCGCCTGGGCCCGTCGCCATTCGCGTTGCAGGAAGTCCTTGTCCACGCCGACGGATACATGGTCCCAAGGCAGCGGCTCGTCGAGGCCGCGGGGACGCATGGTGAAAAATTCCAGGTCGATGCGGCAGGCGGCGATGGCCTCTTGCCAACGGTCGAAGCGAAAGTGCTGGCTCCACCCGTCCAGCCGGCATCCGCGTCGGTAGGCCTCCTCCAGCAGGGGGGCCAGCCGCCGGTCGCCGCGGGCCCAGAGCCCCTCCATCAGGCTGACCTGTGGGTTTTGCCACTTGAACTGGATGCCGGGGCGCGTCAACTGGCGTCGCAACCGGCTGATCTTGGCCTGGGCGGCCTCCAGCCGCTCCTGTCCGGCCCACTGGAACGGGGTGTGGGCCTTGGGGATGAAGGTGGCCACGCTGACGTTGAGCTGGCCGCGGCGTTTTCCCGGCGGCCTTAGCTTGCGCAAGCGCCCCACCAGGGACACGATGGCCTCGATGTCCGCCTCGGTCTCGGTGGGCAGGCCGATCATGAAGTAGAGCTTGACGGTCTGCCAGCCAAGGTCGAAAGCGTCCTGGAGGGTCTGGAAGACCTCCGCCTCGGTGATGTTCTTGTTGATCACGCCCCGCAGCCGCTGACTGCCAGCCTCCACCGCGAAGGTGAACCCGGTCTTGCGCACCCGCCGGATCTGTTCCATCAGTGTCGGGCTGAGACTGCCGATCCTCAGGGAGGGCAGCGAGACGGCGACATGCCGCGGGACGCACTCGGCCATCAGGGCGGCGGTCAGACCGTTGATGCCGCTGTAGTCGCCCGTGCTCAGCGAAAGCAGTGACACGTCCTCGTAGCCGGTGGTGGCCAATCCCCGGCGCACCATCTCCATCAGCCGGGCCGGCGAACGCTCGCGAACCGGACGATACAGCATCCCGGCTTGGCAGAAGCGGCAGCCGCGGGTGCAGCCCCGGGCAATCTCCAGGCGCAGCCGGTCGTGCACCGGACGGCCGAAGGGCACCACCGGCCGTTCGGGAAACGTCGCCCGGTCCAGGTCGGTCACCACGGCCCGGCGCACCGCCATGGGGGCGCCGGCGACAGGCGCCAGGTGCTGAAATCCCTGTTCGTCGTAGTGGGCCCGGTAAAAGGAGGGAACATACACGCCTCCGATCCGGGCCCAGGCCTCCAGCAGGTCGCGGCGGTGGCGCCGATTCCAGGCCAGCCAGGCTTCGGCCATGGCAAGCACCACTTCCTCCCCGTCGCCGATGACCATGGCGTCGAAAAACGGTGCCAGCGGCTCGGGGTTGCAGGTGCACGGCCCGCCGGCGATGACCAACGGCTGCCGCTGGTCGCGTGCCGCGGCCCGCGGGGGGATGCCGGCTCTTTCCAACATGGCCAGCACGTTGGTATAGTTGAGTTCGTAGAGCAGGGAAAAGCCGACGATGTCGAAGTCTGCCAGGGGGCGGCGGTTTTCCAGGCTGACCAGGGGCAGGCCCCGGGCGGCCAAGGCGCGGTCCATGTCCGGCGCCGGGGCGAAAACCCGCTCGGCGCCGATGCGCGGGTCCCGGTTGAGCACTTCGTAGAGGATCTGCATGCCGAAATGGGACATGCCGATCTCGTAGAGATCCGGGAAAGCCAGGGCCACGTTCAGGCGGACACGCGCCGGATCCTTGCGCACGCTGTTCGTCTCGCCGCCGAGGTAGCGGCTGGGCTGCTCGACGCTTTCAAGGACGCCTTGAAGCAGATCGGGGGTCATGGTAGGGACCCTCTCATTTATCCGGAATTCGGCACCGACCACTCGGCTACGCACGGAGTTGGTCAACCCGCCCGAGGAGGAATCAATGACCGGTCGTTTTGGAAGCAACAAGGCCTGCCGGCACTTTGGGCTCGCCTTTTGGGTGGCTGTTTTCACCATCTTTGCGCCGCAGGCCAACGCCGAACATTATAACCGCGAAACCCCTGTTGTCAAAGCGGTCCGGGCGGTGAGCCCCGCGGTGGTCAACATCAGCAGCCAGATCCAGGTGCGCCAGGCCCAGCATCCTTTTTCAGGCATGGCGCCCCCTCACCTCGAATGGTTTTTCCGGGATTTTTTCGACCCGGGCTGGGAGCGCCGCTACCGCAGCACCAGTCTCGGCTCCGGTGTCATCATCGACGGCGAGCGTGGCTTCATCCTCACCAACGCCCACGTAGTGGCCCGGGCCGGCACCATCACCGTGACCCTCATGGACGAGCGGCAGTTCGAGGCCCAGCTGGTGGGCTCGGACCCCGACAGCGACTTGGCCGTGCTGCGCATCGAGGCTGACGAACCTCTGCCGGCGGTGGCCATGGGCCGCTGCGACGACTTGATGATCGGCGAAACGGTGATCGCCATCGGCAACCCCTTCGGCTTTTCCCACACCGTGACCACCGGGGTGATCAGCGCGGTGAACCGCAGTTTTCGCGCCGACGACCGCGAATACTACGACTTCATTCAGATCGACGCCTCCATCAATCCGGGCAACAGCGGTGGACCGCTGCTCAACATCAACGGGGAACTCATCGGCATCAACACCGCCATTTACGCCAAGGCCCAGGGGATCGGCTTCGCCATTCCCATCGACAGGGCCCAGCGGATCATCAACGACCTCATCAACTTCGGGGAAGTGATCCAGGCCTGGATCGGCCTGCGGGTCCAGGATCTGGACGAGCGCCTGGCCGCCTACCTCGGCCTGCCGGACAGCGAGGGGGTCCTGGTGCGGACGGTGGAAAAGGACAGTCCGGCTGAAAAGGCGGGGATCGTCTCCGGCGACGTGATCCGCTCCCTGAACGGAAACCGCATCGCCGACACCGAGGCCTATGGTCGTGCGGCGGCGGCCACCGCCCCCCGCCAGCCGCTGGACGTCGAGGTGTGGCGCGAAGGGCGTGTGCTAAAAAAGACAGTGCGCACCTCGGTCTACCCGCCGGAAAAAGCCGCCCGGCTGGCCGAGGCGCTGCTCGGCATCACCGTTGCCGACATCACGCCGGAGCTGAGGCGGCGCTACCGCCTGGCCGTTTCCAGCGGGGTGGTCATCACCTCGCTGGCCCCGGACACGTTCCTGGCCCAGACCGGGATCAAACCCGGAGACGTGATCCGCCAGGTGGGCGACAAACCGGTGAGGAATCGCCAGGATTTTGAAAAGGCCCTGGTGAAGCAGCGGCTCCAGAGCGCCGTGGTCCTCCTGGTGCAACGCGGGCGCCAGGGCTACTACATCACCGTGGAGCTTTACTGAGCCGGGGCCGGCCATCCGCCCCGACGACGCTCAAATCAGCGTCTCCGCCGGCCAGGAGAAGACCTTGAGCCCCTTGCCCCCCAGGCGCTGGTGCAGACGGGAGAGGGCCTCCCTGACATCCTCCAGCTGCGGGCCGTCTTCCACCGCGGCTAACAGCACGTTGTTGTACCCGGGCCAGACGCTGTCGTCCATGCGGGGATCCGAGCGGCGGCCCCTTCCCGACACCCGCTTCCAGCGGGTGAATCCCGGGGCGTCGCATTCGGCCAAAATTTCCAGCACCTCGTCGTCGCAGGCGGCGTCGTAGGCCACCATCAGCATTTTCATCGGCCGCTCCTTTTTTCCCTGCGCCGCTCGAAAAGGTAGTAGGCCGTCGGCACCAGCACCAGGCTGACGAGCATCGACACCGACAAGCCGCCCAGCATGGTCACCCCCAGCGGGTTCCAGGCCTCGGCGCCCACCGTGTCCGAGACGGCCATGGGCACCATGGCGAAAAGGGTCGTCAAGGTGGTCATCAGCACCGGCCGCAGGCGGTGGCTTCCCGCCTCCACCACCGCCGCCCGCAGGGGGCGCCCCCGCTTTTGCAGCAGGTGGGTGTAATCCAGCAGCACGATGGCGTTGTTGACCACGATGCCCATGAGCATGATCACCCCCATGAAGGGAACCATGCCCAGGCTGGTGCCGGTGAGGTAGAAGGCGTAGAGCACGCCGGTAAAGGCAAAGGGCACGGAAAACATGACGATCAGCGGATCGCGCAGGTTGCCGAAAAGCGATGCCATCACCATGTACACCAACATGATGCCCAGGATCAGCAAGAGCGTCAGGTCGGCGAAGGCCTCTTCTTGCTCCTCCATGTCCCCGCCGAAATGAACCCGGATCCCCGCCGGGATCTCCATGGCACCGACGACCCGGCGCAGATCGGCGCTCACCGCCCCCAGGCTGCGGCCGGCGGTTTCGGCCTCCACCCGGATGATGCGCTGGCGGTTCTTGCGCTCGATCTCGATGGGACCGCGCCCCTCGACGATGCGCGCCACGGCCTGCAGCCGCACCTGGCGGCCGTCCGGGGTGAGGATCGGCACCTCGGGCAGGTTGCTCAACCGGTCGCGGTCAACCTGGCGAAAGCGGGTGAAAATGTCGAAACGATCGCCGGCGTCCTTGTACTCGGTGGCCTCGACCCCGTAGAAATAGTTGCGCAGGGTGCCGGCAATCGTGGCCACGTTCAGCCCGAGGCTGGCGGCCTTGGTGCGATCGATCTGAACCCACACCTCCGGCCGCGGATCCTTCAGCGAGAGGGTCGCGTCCACCAGGCCGGCAATGCCCCTGGTTTCCCGGAGCAGCGCTCGGGCGAAGGCCTCGCTTTGCGCCAGGTCGTAGCCCAGGACCTCCAGGGAAATCGGCTTGCGCCCGCCCATGATGGCGCTGTCCAGTCCGCTCTCGGTGCTCACCCGGAACTTGGCTACCCCGGGAATTTTTTCCACCTCGGCGCGCAACCGCTGAGCCACCGCTTCGACGGTGAGATCCCGCTGGTCGCGATCCACCAGCTTGAAGCGCACCTCGCCGACGTTGGGCCCCTGATCGAAGCCCAGGGCCACCTGGTAGCCCTTTTCATCCTCGCCGGTCTTGGCATAGGTGAACAGGATCCAATCCCGCGGCACGATGCGCGGCATGATGGCCAGCATCTGCATGGCGACACGCTCGGTCTCCTCTATGCGCCTCCCCTCGTCAAGACGAAAGGAGACCGACACCTCGCCGGTGTCCACCCGTGGAAAAAAGGAGGTGGAAATAAACGGCACCAGGGAAAGCCCGGAGATGAAGATGGCCACGGCGAGCACCAACACGGTGCGCGTATGGCCCAGGGCCCAGGCGAGCAGGCGGCCGTAGGCCCGCTCCAGGATCTCGAAGCCGGCCTCGCTGCGGGCGTAGAGCCGCCCTATCAGCCCCTTTCGCTCTTTCAGGGCTTTCGGCGTGGCGCGCACCCAGCGGCTGGCGAGCATGGGCGTGAGCATCAGGGCGGTAACCAGCGAGGCCAGCAAGGTGATCACCACCACGAAACCGAGCTGCTTGAACAGGATCCCCGCCAGGCCGCTGAGGAACATCAGCGGCACAAAAACCACCACCGTGGTCATGGTGGAGGCGGTGATGGCCAGGGCCATTTCGCCGGCGCCGTGCCTGGCCGCCGCGCCCACCCGCGCTCCTTTTTCCACGTGCCGGATGATATTTTCCAGCACCACCACGGCGTTGTCCACCACCATCCCCGAGGCGATGGCCAGGGCCATGAGCGAGACCACGTTGATGGTGTAGCCGAACAGATTGAGGAAGATGAAGGCGATGACCAGCGAGCAGGGAATGATGAGCACGATGATGAAGGTGGTGCGCAGCCGGCGCAGAAACACCCCGGTGACCGTCACGATGAAAAAGATCCCCCACAGCAGGGTGACGCGCAGGTTGGAGACCGAATCAATGATGTCCTGTGAGGTGTCGATGGGAATGCGCACGGTAACATCGGCGGGTAGAAGCGGTGTGATCTCGGCCAGGCGCGCCTTGACCGCCTTGATCACGTCCACCGTGTTCTTGCCGGTTTGCTTCTGCAGCATCAACAGAATCGAGGGCCTGCCGTTGCTGTGAACCCGCTCGTCCATCGGCTTGTAGCCGTCTTCGACGCGGGCCACGTCGCCCAGGTGCACCGGCCGTCCTTCGTGGTAACCGACCACGGTCCGGCGGATCTCCTCGACGGACTGAAAGCGTGCCGGCACCCGGACGAAGTACTTCTGGTGACGGGTGTGGATATGGCCGGCAGGAACGTTCATGTTCTCGGCCTCCAGCACCCGGTTGATCTGGGGCAGCGACAGGTGGAAACCCTCCACCTTCTGCATGTCGAAATCGATGTTAATACGCCGGCGCAGCCCCCCGTTGAGCACCACGGCGCCCACGCCCGGCACGCGCTTGAGTTCGTCGGCGATCTGCTTGTCGACAATGTGAAACAGCCGCGGCCAACTGCGCTCGCCGGACACGGTGAGAAACAGCACCGGCGCCATGGCGCTGGAAAACTTGAACAGCACCGGCGTTTCGGCGTCATCGGGCAGGTAGCGGCGGGAGAACTCGAGCTTGTCGCGCACGTCGTTGCCCGCCACGTCCAGGTCGGTGCCCCAGTCGAACTTGCAGCTGATCAGGGACAGGTTGTCCATGCTCTTGGACGTCAGGGTGTCGAGATTGTTCACCGAGTTGACCGAATCTTCAATGACTTCGGTAACCTCGGTTTCCACGTCCGAGGCACTGGCCCCGGGCCAGGCGGTCAGGATCGAGATCACCGGCGGCTCGATTTCCGGGTACATGTCCGTGGAAAGGCGCAGGGCGGAAAAAATCCCCAGTACGCCCAGCGCAAGAAACAACATGGCGGTGGCCACCGGTTGGCGTACGGAAAATTCGGGCAGGTTCATTCCGTTGGCCCCTCCGTGCTCTCTGCTTCGTCGACGACGATACGGACCCGCTCTCCATGTCTCAGGCTCCCCTGGCCCTCCACCACCACCGGCACGCCGGGCTCCAGGCCCCGCACGGCCACGAAGCGGTCCTGGCGCATCCAGGTCTCCACGTTGACCTGTACCGCCCTGCCGTCCGCCACGACAAAAACGTAGTCGCTGCCGGTGCCCGGCAGGCGCAGGATGGCATCACGCTCCACCGCGATCACTTGCCGGGAGCCAAGATCGAGATTGACCCGGGCATACATGCCGGGCTGAAGCAAACCATCGGGGTTGTCCAAATGTACTTCGATGTCGGCCGAGCGGGTGGCAGGGCTCAGGGCCGCGTTCACCAGTGATACGGTCCCTTCGAAACGAAGCGTCGGGTGAGCGTCGATTCGCACCGTAGCGGGGAGACCGGGGTGAATGTCCGGCAGCTGGGCCTCGGTAACGAAAGCCGTCACCTTGACCCGGGAAATGTCGGCCAGCTTCAGCAGGGGGTGGGCAGTGCTGGAGAGGTTTCCGGGATCGAAAAACCGCCCCGTCACCACGGCATCCATGGGCGCTTCGATGCGGTGATCAGCCAAGGCCAACGACAGCTGCTCGACCACCGCCCGGGCCTGTTCGGCCTGGAACCGGGCCGCGCTGCGGGCCGCCTCGGCGGCCTCGGTTTCTGCCACGATATGATCCCGTTGCCGCCGGGCCACGGCCTTCTCCTGGTACAGGGCCTCGAAGCGCTCGCGATCCTTTTGCAGCACCGCCAAGTTGGCGTCGATGCGTTTGATGTTGGCTTCGGCGGCCGCCAGGGCCGAACGCGCCCCCCTGAGTCGGGCGCGCACGGTGGCCTCGTCCAGTTGCACCAACGTCTGCCCCGCCGTCACGACGTCTCCCGTCTGCACGGCAACCGCTTCGATGCGCTGACCGGGGACCTTGGGAAATACCAGCACTTCGCTCCAGGGCCGCACCTCTCCGGTGAGCTCGAGCCGTTGGGCCATCTCCATCTGCCGGGCCGGCGATACCCGCACCGGCCGAATCTTTTCGACTTCGGCCCGCTCTTGCGTCCGGTCCCTGAACCGGCAGAGGTTGAAGCCGGCAAAGGCGAGAAATCCAACCACCGCCAATGCGGCGATAGCCATTCCGGTGCGCTTTGGGCGGGCGTTGGCGCTATCGTTGCCGCTCATAACCCTTCCTTTCAAGATATTGCGCCGGTGGCGCCCACGGCACGCTCAAGTTCGGCCTCGGCCTTCAGGGCGGCGTAGCGAGCGGCGTGATAATTGGTATGCGCCTGGCTTCTGGCCAGCGTGGCATCGAGGACCTCGGTGGTAGTAGCCATCTGTTGCCGGTAACGCAGGCGGGTGATGCGCAGGTTCTCTTCGGCCTGCTCCAGGGCGGTTCGCGCCGTTTCAATGTTGACCAGGGCCACCGAGAGTTTTACCGCGGCGTCCTTGACTTCCAGGCGGATGCTGTCGCGCACCCCGTCGGCCTTGGCGGCCAGGGCTTCGTAGTCGCGCCGCTGCTTGGCCACCTCGGCCCGGGTCTTGCCCCACTCGAAGAAGGTCCATTCGGCCTGGAGGGCCACCGTGGTGTTGTAGCTGTTGCGAAAATCATTTTCGCTGGCCCGCCAATCGTCTCCCTCCTGCTCGTAGCGGCCCACCAGGGCCACGGTGGGATAGTAGCGACTGGCCGCCAGGCGGGCCGCCGCCTCCAGTTGGGCCAGGGAGAGATCGAGCCTTTGCAGCTCCGGCCGAAGGTTTTCCGCCCGGTTGATGAGGCGATCCAGGGGTGGGGGCGCCGACGGCAGGGCAACCTTCTCCACCAGCGTCACCGGCGTTTGCAATTGCCTGCCGATGACGGTGTTGAAAGCCGCGCAGGCCATCTCGACGGCGGCTTCGGCACGGGTCCGTTGCTGGACGGCGTCCGCCAGAGCCACCTCGCTCTGGAGCAGATCGTTGTAAGCGATGAGCCCCTGCCCGTAGAACTGCCGTGCGTCGGCGGCATGGGCGGCCAGGGTGGCTTCGGCTTCCCGGGCGGTGGCGAGCATCTTGCGGGCCATCAGCACGTCAAAAAAAGCCAGTTTGGCTTGCTTGACCACATCCGCCACCGCCTGTTCCTCCTGCAGGGCGGCGATGTCAATGCCCAGCTCTGCCATTCGTACCCGGGTGGTGAGGGCGAAGCCGGTGAACAGCGGCTGCGTCAAGCTCGCTTCCCAGCGAAAGTTGTCCCGCGACCCGGTGGGCGCCTCGACACGTTCGCTGCCGGTAACCACATAAAACGGCGCTACGCGGGAATCCGGACCAACCGTTGTGCGCGTAAAATACATAAACGGCGTCTCTTTGAGATGGGCGTAGCCGTAAGCCGCCGACGCCTTGGGAAACAGGTCCGCCCGGGTGGCGCGGTAGGCTTCCACGGCCGCCCGGCTGCGGGCCGTCGCCTCGCGGATCAGGGCATTGTTGGCCTTGGCCATCTCCACGGCCTGATCGATGGTGAGCCGCTGGTTGTCATCGGCCGCTGCTGTACCGGCCAAGCCGATCCAGACCGCGGCGGCCAGCAGCCATACTCGTTTTTTGACCCTCATGGTCTCCCCCTGAAAAAATTGAAGCCAATTTCGTGAACAAAGGTTCATATATCCGAGAAAAAAAACTGTCAATATTTTTGGCCGCACTGTCTTAATCGATGCGTCTTGAAGGTCCTCCCTTCCGATGCTATGGTGCGCCTCAATCGCCGGTAACGGTTCGGGAGGTCTTTCAAGCGGCGTTTTTAAAACCAGACACAGAAAGAGACGGCAGATGCAACGCACCAAGATCATCGACTTGCTTGGCAGCGATACCCCGCGTCGCCAGGTGCTGGTCAACGGTTGGCTCCGCACCCGGCGCGACAGTAAGACGTTTTCATTCCTCGAAGTCAACGACGGCTCCTGCCTGGCCAACCTTCAGGTGGTGGCCAACGACACCCTGCCCAACTACGAGGAGCTGCGCAAGCTGACCACCGGTTCGGCCCTGGCGGTTGCCGGCGACCTGGTGGCTTCCGGCGGCAAGGGACAGCGCTGGGAAGTGACGGCCTCGGCGGTTGACATTCTCAGCGTGGCCCCGGAGACGTATCCGTTGCAGAAAAAGCGCCACAGCGACGAATACCTGCGCTCCATCGCCCACCTGCGGCCGCGCACCAACAAGTACGGGGCCCTGTTTCGCATCCGCGCCGACACCGCCTGGGCCATTCATCGCTTTTTTCGCCAGCGCGGCTTTCGCTGGCTCCATTCTCCCATCATTACAGCTTCGGACTGCGAGGGCGCCGGAGAACTGTTTCGCGTCACCACTCTGCCGCCCGGCGATAATGGCGGAAGCGATCCTTTTTCGAAGGATTTTTTCGGCGCCCGGGCCAACCTGACGGTGTCCGGGCAGCTCGCCGCCGAGATGCTGGCCTTGGCCCTGGGGGACGTATACACCTTCGGACCCACCTTCCGGGCGGAAAATTCCAACACCCGCCGCCACGCAGCCGAGTTCTGGATGGTGGAGCCTGAGATGGCCTTCTGCGACCTGTCGGGCAACATGGACCTCGGCGAAGCCCTGATCAAGGAAATGTCCCGCTTCGTGATGGAGGAATGCGCCGCAGACCTGGAGCTTTTTTCCCGTTTCGTGGACCCGGGGTTGAAATCCACTCTGGCGGGGACCATCGAAAAGCCCTTTGTTCGGATCCCTTACGTCGAAGCGGTGACGATTCTGCAACGATCGGGCCAACGTTTTAGTTTTCCGGTGGAATATGGCAGCGACTTGCAGACCGAGCACGAACGCTACCTCACCGAGGTGCATTTCAAGGCCCCGGTGATCGTCTACGATTATCCCAAGCAAATCAAGCCGTTTTACATGCGCGTCAACAATGACGGACAAACGGTGGCCGCCATGGACGTGCTGGTGCCGGTGATCGGCGAGATCATCGGCGGCAGCCAACGCGAGGAGCGTCTCGATGTGCTCGAAGCGCGGATGCAGGAGTGTAACATCGACCCGTCGGCCTATGAATGGTACCTGGATTCACGCCGCTACGGCTCGGTGATCCACAGCGGCTTCGGCATGGGATTCGAACGACTGCTGATGATGCTCACCGGGGTGGCCAACATCCGCGATGTGATCCCCTTTCCTCGCACGCCGGGGAATATCGCCTTCTGAGGCCCCCATACCACCTGCCCCTTGACACCGGCGCTGCGGCTGGATATGGTTAAAACAATCATCGTCACCCAACCGCAAACACCAAAAATTAACCACCGGCCGTGCCGCGGGAGCTCGTACCGGTCACCGCTGGACGCCAAGGGTTAAACTTGAAAAAAGAGGTTTGGGGTGACATGATCGGAACGTCTTGGGTGCACGTGCATCTCGTGTAAAAACGGCACCAAAAAGATGTTCCACCCGTAAAAAGGCAGGAGTCGCCCCCCTCGCGACGCCTGCCTTTATTATTCGAGCCGCTGAACACGGATTCCTGTTCAGGGTGAGAAACGCCGGAAGAAGGCCTGACATATCCGGGATTCTTCCACCGTCTTCATCCCGGCCGGCATTTCAACAAAACTCACTCCCGCAGACAACGCAGCCTGGCCAAGTTTTCGGCGTACCCGTACAGGTGCAACCCCTTGCTCTCCACGACCATTTCCCCGTCAGCCACCCCGATCTGGTCGGCCATGTATTCCTTCAGGTTCTGAATCCCCGCTAAGTTGGCAGGCATCCCCCCCCACAAGTCCCAAGAGCGGAAATAGACGAAAAAGTGCAGGGCGTTGTCCTGGATGCGGGTGTCGATGTGACGAAGGCAGGGCGGATCCACCAACACCAGGTCGCTGGGATGGGCCACCTGGAGCACCATCTGGTTGTTGCGGCCGCCGAATCGCTTGTAAGTATCGATGACCCACTCGATCTGGTTGAGATAAAGCCGACCGTTTTCCTCGAAGACGATGCGCCCATCCACATCGCGGATATCAACGATCTCGCGCTGACCGTCGTTCCACCAAGCGAGTTTTTCTCCGTTTAGCGGGGCCTTTGTCAGCCGCTCGCCATAGGTGTAGGATTCTCCCGGCGCCTTTTCTCCGGTCATCAAGTACTCAATGTAGGACCGCTCGTAACCAGGCCCGCCATAGATGTAGGCCTCTTCCACCGGGTTGGGGATGCCGCAGGCGGGCGGGATATCCGGCAAAAGGGGCCGGGTGCCGGGAAATTTCACCCGGCCGGTGAAATAGTCGTACTCCAGGCGCGTCTGGCCGGCGTAGGAGCCCCGGTCGATGACGAAGCGCCGGCCGTGGTCGAGAATATCGTAGACGGCCTGAAACCATAGGTCCGGCAGATCCCGGGCCTCCAGCCGATGCAGCGAGAGTTGGTTTGGCATGAAAAGGCTTTCCTAAAACGTTTCGAAACCATCAAATATCCAGGGTGGACACCTCCAGCGCATTGGCATAGATGAAATCACGCCGCGGTTCCACATCCTCGCCCATCAAGATGGTAAAAATCTCGTCTGCCTCGTGGGCGTCCTCCACTCTCACCTGGAGCAAAGTACGGCTCTCCGGGTTCATGGTGGTTTCCCAGAGCTGGTCGGGGTTCATTTCGCCGAGACCCTTGTAGCGCTGCACCCCCAGCCCCTTGCGTCCCTCTTCCACCAGGTGGGCCAACAGGTCCGCCTTGCTGTTAAACACCACCGGTGCCTGGTCCTTGTCGACGGTTTCCAGAACAAACGGTGGGGTGTCATGCGGATAGAGGTTTTTGCCGAGAACCAGCAATTGTTGAAAATGCTTTGAAAAAACAAACCCCCTGCCAACCTTGAGAGGCCGCATGCCTTCCTTGCCACTGCCCGGCCGCGGCAGGACGGTCATTTCATGAATGCCGCGCTCCTCGTTCCAGGCCAGCTCATCGCACTTGAAGCCGGCACGGTTGAGGGCGTCGCAAAGCTCCCGCATCCGATCGAAGCTCAGCAGGAAATTTTTGCCGTCGATGCCGAACTTGGCAAGCATTTCAGCCAGGCGATCCTCGACACCGCGGGCCTCGAGCTGGCCGAGCACCGCCAAGTACTCGCTCAGCTCGGCGGCAAACAGGTAAAGCCGATGCCCGTCGAGCACCTCAGTTTGGGGCCCGATCAGCAGCCTGCGGTTCTCCGTCACCCGCTTAAGGATGAAATCGTTCAATTCCCGCTCGTCCTTGTGGTAGGCAACCCTTTTGCCCTGGCCCACCTTGAACAAGGGCGGCTGGGCGATGTAAAGGTAGCCGCGCTCCACCACCTCGGGCATCTGGCGAAAAAAGAAGGTCAGCAACAGGGTGCGAATGTGGCTGCCGTCCACGTCGGCGTCGGTCATGATCACGATCTTCTTGTAGCGAATGTTGTCGATATTGTACTCTTCGGTGCCCACCCCGGTACCCAGGGCGGTGATGATGTTCTTGATCTCCTCGCTACGCAGGATCTTGTCAAAACGCGCCTTTTCCACGTTTAAAATTTTTCCGCGTAAAGGCAAAATAGCCTGGAAGCGCCGGTCGCGGGCCTGCTTGGCACTGCCACCGGCCGAATCTCCCTCCACGAGAAAGAGCTCACGCTCGGAAGGGTCGTTGCTCTGGCAGTCGGCCAGTTTTCCCGGCAGGGTGGAATCACTCAAGGCCCCCTGCTTGCGGGCGATGTCACGCGCCCTGCGCGCCGCGTCCCGGGCCCGGGCGGCGTCCACCGCCTTGGCCATGATCTTCTTGGCCGTGGTCGGATTTTCTTCCAGGAAACTGCCCAGCTTTTCAAAGAGCATCGACTCCACCAGCCCCTTGATCTCGCTGTTGCCCAGCTTGGTCTTGGTCTGCCCCTCGAACTGGGGCGACTTGAGCCGAACGCTGATGATAGCCGTCAACCCTTCCCGGATATCATCGCCGCTGATCTTGGCTTGCATGTTCTTAGGCAGGTTGGCGCCGCTGGCGTATTGGTTGATGCTACGCGTCAGGCCGGCCTTGAAGCCGATGAGGTGAAAACCGCCTTCCACCGTGTTGATGTTATTGGCAAAAGACATCAACTTCTCGTTGTACGAATCGTTGTACTGGATGGCGATTTCGATCTGTACGTCGCCACGCTGATCTTCTATCACGATGGGGTCGTGCAACGGAACGGTGCGGCGGTTCAGATACTCCACGAATTCCCGCAACCCTCCGTCGTAGCGATAGGTTTCGCGCACGTCGACGCGCTCGTCGATCAGGCTTATTTCAATCCCCTTATTCAGGAAGGCCAACTCGCGCAGTCGCCGGCTGAGAATATCGAAGCTAAAATGGTCGGTGGTGAAAATCTCGGTATCCGGAATAAAACGGATCCGCGTGCCGCGCTTCTGGGTCGGCCCGGTTATGTGCAACTCGGTTTTCTTGACCCCTTTTTCGAAGGTCTGGTGGTAGGTCTGCCCCTTGGTGTAAACCTCCACTTCCAGAAAGGTGCTCAGGGCGTTGACCACTGACACCCCAACCCCGTGCAACCCCCCGGAAACCTTGTAGGTGTGGTTGTCAAACTTGCCGCCAGCGTGAAGCTTGGTCAGCACCACTTCCAGCGCCGGGACCTTCTCGGTCTTGTGGATGTCCACCGGAATGCCCCGGCCGTTGTCTTCGACACTGACACTGTTGTCGGCATGCACCGTCACCACGATGCGGTCGCAGTAGCCGGCCATTGCCTCATCGATGCTGTTGTCCACCACTTCGTAGACCAGATGGTGCAGCCCGCTGACATCCACATTGCCAATATACATCGAGGGCCGCAGCCTTACCGGCTCCAGACCTTCGAGAACGTTGATGCTGTCGGCATCGTAAATCGATTCCATATGTTTTTTTTCCATCGGATTCATATTCTCATGGGCATGATCACGCTGAGGAAACTCTGGTCGTTCTCCCCGTTGATCAGGCAAGGTTTCTCGTGGTCGACCATGGTCATGACGATGTTCTCTTCATTAATGGCGTTAAGCGCCTCAATGAAAAAACGCGGATTGAAGGCCACTTCGATGGGATCGCCGGCATAGACGATCTCCATGTCCTCCTTGGCTTCTCCCAGGTCCGGGTTGGTGGAACGGATCATGAGGTGATCCTCGGTGAAATGGAAAACCACGGCCCGGTAGGTCTCGGTGGCCAGAATAGACATGCGCTTGAGCATCATCAGAAACGCCTGGCGGTCGAGCACGATGGGTACCCCGACGATGCTGTCCAAAATGTCTCCGTACTTTGGAAAATCACCTTCCAGCAGCCGGATCACGATGGTCTCGCTATCCCGCTTGAGGATGAAGTGATTGTTCTTGAAGCCGACACTGACCGTTCCCACCGTATCGAGAAACTTTCCGGCCTCCGCCAGCCCCTTCTTGGGAACCAGAACGCCCTCCTCCAGGCCGATATCTAAGTTCCCCTCACCGGCGTAGTCCACTTTGGAGAGACGGCTGCCGTCGGTGGTGACCATGCGCAGCAGCTGCTTTCCCTGGTCGTTGATCTGCTTTTCCACCCAAACGCCCAGGATGTGGGCCCGCTTGTCGTCGCTGGCGGTGATCATCACCATGCGCTCGATCATGCGGCCCAAGGCCTTGGCGTCCACTTCGAAGAAAACCACATCGTCGAAACGCGGAATCTCGGGAAAATCGTCCGGGTTCATTCCCACCAGGTGAAATTCCACTTTTTCGTCGCGTATCTCGATCCAGTTGTTTTCGATCTGGTTGAAGTCAATCTCGTCGCTTGGAAAATCTCTTACAATTTCAAAGAGTTTTCTTGAATTCAGGGCGATTTTGCCCTCCTGGACCACCGTTGCCGGGTAGACTCCGCTAAAACCGGTTTCAAGGTCGGTGGCCGCCAGGTTTAGCCCGTCGTTTTCGGCGGTTAGGATGACGTTGGTGGTGATGGCCAGGTTGCTTCGGCGTCCGGTGATGCCCTGGATCTTGCCGAGGATGTCGAGAAACAGGTTCTTTTTGATGCTCACACGCATGACGGCACCCCTTTCTTCCTTTTTTAAATCAAATAATAAAAATAGTTAGGAAAGGCTGTGCATATCGTTAATAACTTTATAGTTATCTGATTTTTAAGAAAAAATTACATATCCAGACTGTTAAAAAATTGTTAGCGTTCCGCTTATTCGATCCACAGTTATCGTCCGTGCGGTTTCTTTTTGTTGATAAACGGGTGGGTTATCAACAAGCTTTGCACCGGTTTTCGACATAGGCGGGGTTCAGCCCTCTTTGGTGCTGATCCAGACCTGGATAGCCGGCAGCACCGCCGACTGCCACCGGGGATCCAGGCGCTGCTCGAGGAAGTGGCTAAACAGGGACTGCACCAGGTCCGTCACTCGGCGGTAGAGATGATATTTTTCGATGGCGGCTCCCTCGATGTCTTCGCTGGTTTCCACCCGTCCGGTCTTGGGCGTCTTTACCGAGGAAGGATCCAGGGTTTCTCCCTTGATGCTGAAGTGCCAGCTCTCGTTCCCGGAGCGGTAGATCAGGCTCATCTCGGCCACCAGGGCGCCCTTGCGCAGGGCCAATATGCCTTCTTCCATGCCGGCGGAGTCGCCGCGGATGGTCACCGTCTCGGTGCTCTGCTGGTTCTTGTTGTGCAGCACGAGACGATTGCCGATCTCCAGGGCTGCCATCTCGGGATCGATGCGCCGCAAGGTGTCCGGTTGATTCTCCACGGCGTACCAGAGCCAGGTGAGAAACTCTTTTCCCAAGAAATCGAAGCGCTTTAGCGCGTAGGCGATATCCATCATGATCCGTCTCGCTTGGCAAACGAACTGGGCGTCAGCTTGTTGAGCAAATCGCGCCGGGCATCGGTGAGCCCGGGGTGAAACGCGGCCATAGTGTAGGGGAAAAGACGCACCAGGGAGAGGTTGAAGGACTTGGCAAAGAGGGATTCCAAAGCTTCGCCCACCGCCTTCTGGGTGGAAAAAAGCCACAGCTCGTTTTCCGGGTAAGCCCAAAGAATGTCATGAACACTTGGCGCAGCAGGAATTCTCAACGCCAGCACGTTGAGTACATGCTCCTTGAGCATTTTTTTTTCACTGCGCGACAAGAAGTCACGGCCTGTTTCCGCCTTGCGCTTGACCGAGGCCTCGGCCAAGTGCTTCTGGATCACCTTGGCAGGAATCGTTTTCTTATCGATGCGCAGGGCGAAGAGGAAAAAATCGGCAATAGCAAAATTGCCATCCTCGAACGACGGCGCGTAAGGGCGATCCACGCAGGTCCAACCGATGGCGCGTTCCTCGGCCTGCTGGTCGATATCGCGGATGGCATAGCGCTTGAGCCCCTCGCGCACCGTTTCCAGCAGGGACCCGTCGGTTTGTCCCTCGACCCGGTAGCGGCTGATGGCCGCACTCGAACTAAAAAATCCCATTGGTCAAAAAGCTTTCTCCGCGGCGAACCTCCGTCGCGGCATCCAGGTATTTGAAACCCCAAAAGAATCTTTATATACTTCTTATTGTCTAAAATCTCAAGGAAAATTAGAAACTTTCCCCTTTCGTTGCTCCCATCGGGGTTTAGCGGTATAACCAAGGTGGTTTTGCCCCTGCCCGGGGCAACGGAAGCGGTTCAAACGATCCGGCCCTGGGTTAAAACTGTATCTGTCTTAATCCAATAGGTAATGAAATTTATAGCTGATCTTCATGTTCATTCCCGTCACTCGCGAGCCACCTCCCGCGACCTGAACCTCGAGAGCCTCTATATCGGCGCCCAGCTCAAGGGAATTCAGGTGCTGGCCACCGGAGATGCCACCCATCCGGCCTGGTTCGACGAGTTGGAGAACCGATTGGAACCGGCTGAAGCGGGCCTGTATCGCCTGCGGCCAGAGGTGGCCCGGGTCTGTGACCAGTCGGTGCCCGAGCGATGCCGGGGGCCGGTGCGGTTTGTCATCGGCACCGAGATCAGCAACATCTATAAAAAGGACGGCCGCACCCGCAAGAATCACAACCTCGTCTTCATGCCGGACCTTGAAAAGGCCGCACGCTTCAACCGGCGGCTGGAGAAAATCGGCAACATCCACAGCGACGGCCGCCCGATCCTGGGCCTCGATGCCCGGGATCTGCTGGAGATCGTGCTGGAAACCGACCCCGCCGCCTACCTGGTGCCCGCCCATATCTGGACGCCCTGGTTTTCCATGCTCGGCAGCCAGTCCGGCTTCGACAGCCTGGATGAGTGCTTCGGCGACCTGAGCGGCCACGTATTCGCTGCCGAAACCGGCCTTTCCTCCGATCCACCGATGAACTGGCGCGTCTCCGGCCTGGATCGGTTGACGTTGATTTCCAACTCCGATGCCCACTCGGCAGCCAAGCTGGGCCGGGAGGCCAACCGTTTTGACACCGAGCTCTCCTTTCTCGGCATCCGTCGCGCCATGGCCCAGGGCGTGGCCGGCGGCTTCCAGGGCACCATCGAGTTTTTTCCCCAGGAGGGAAAATACCACCTGGACGGCCACCGGGCCTGCGGCGTGTGTCTTACACCTGACGAAACCCGGCGCCTCAACGGCATCTGTCCGGCGTGCCACCGGCCGTTGACCCGCGGCGTGCTCCACCGGGTTACCGACCTGGCGGATCGGCCCGAGGGGGCGCCGGGGCCAACGGGTTCGGCCCCGTTTTGTCACCTGTTGCCCCTGGACGACATTCTGGCCGAGGTGTTGCGCTGCGGTCCGGCGACCAAGAAGGTGGCCAAGGCCTACCGCCAAGCGCTGGAGCGTCTCGGCAGCGAACTGAAAATCCTCATGGAACTGGATCGGGAGGCCATCGAGGCCGCCGATATTCCCCTGCTGGCCGAGGCTGTCTGCCGGATGCGACGGGGCCGGGTGACCATCGATCCCGGCCATGACGGCGCTTACGGCCGAATCCAGATTTTCTCCGCAGGCGAAAGGGGCCGGCTGTTGGGACAGCAGACCCTTTTTTCCCTTTCGACCGCCGCCAGCGATTCGGATTCGGGTTTGGCCCGCGTGGCGAAGCCGGCGCCATCGCCCCAACGCCAAGAGAGCCTGAAATTTGCCGGTCCGGTGCCCGATCCGCCGGCGCGGCTCAACGAGCCCCAGCGCCTAGCGGTGGAAGCGCCGGACGGGCCCCTGGTCATCGTGGCCGGCCCCGGCACAGGTAAGACTTTCACCCTGACCCGGCGCATCGCCAGGTTGATTTCCGTCCGAAAGGTTCCCGCCCGTCAGATCCTGGCGGTGACCTTCACTCGCCAGGCCGCTGATGCCCTGCGCCATCGCATTGTCGGCCAACTCGGTCCGGGGGTTGACCTGCCGGAGATCGGCACCTTTCATGGCCTTTGCGCCAAGTTTCTCGCCGAGCTGGGCGACGGCCCCGCGGCCATCGCCGACGACGCCTGTCGTCTGGCCCTGGTGCGGGACGCCATCGTGCAGGTCTCCGATGGTGGGCGACGGCCTGTGTCCACCCGTCGAGCGGCCGCTTTCATCGAGGCCCGCAAACAGGCGGACGCCAGCGTTTTTCAGGGCGACCCGGCAGACGGGTTTTTGGAGCGCGTCTACGAAAGCTACCAGCGGCTGCTGGCCGCCGACGGCTGGGCCGACTATGACGACCTGATCGCCCGCATGGTTGAAATCCTGGAAAGCGGCGACGCGCGGGCCAGTTCGCTGAAGGCACGCTTTACCCATGTTTTCGTCGACGAGTTCCAGGACATTAACCCGGCCCAGTACCGCCTGGTGCGCACCCTGGCCCCGCCGGGGGCCAACCTGTTCGCCATAGGCGACCCGGACCAGTGTATCTACGGTTTCCGCGGATCCGACCCGGCCCTGATGGACCGGCTGCGTCGCGACGACCCCGGCATGCAGGTGATCCGTCTGACCCGAAGCTATCGGTGTCCCCAGAGGATCCTGGAAGCCGCCGGCGAGGTCTTGGCCGCCGCTGCACCTCAACGCCCGCTTCTGGAGGGCGCCGGTTGCGGACCCAAGGTGGCTGTGGTGAAGGCTCCGAGCGAAAAGGCCGAGGCGGTGGCCATTGGCCGCATCATCGAACAGCGGGTGGGCGGCAGCGGTTTCGAGACCGTCAACTTCGGCGTGCTGAATGCCGGGAACGGACCCTGTCGGGACAGTTTTTCCGACTTCGCGGTCCTTTTTCGCACCCACGCCCGGGGCCAACGCATCGCCCAAGTGCTCCAGGCCGGCGGCATTCCTTGCCAATTTGCCAGCCGGAGGCGCGTGAGCGACGACCCTGCCGTGGCCGGCCTGATGGCCTTGCTGCGGTTGGTGGACGGGCGCGCCGGGCTCATCGATCTGCAGCAGTCCTTGGCCTGGCTGCCCGAGGCGCCGGGGCGCAAGGCGTTGGAAATTTTCAAGCACTGGTGCTACCGCCGGGGCCTTAGCCTGGCGCAGGGCCTGCGCCAGGCGGTCCGGCTGCCGGTGGACGGTCTCAGCGTGTCTCGCCAGCGCCGCTTGGTGGCGGCCATCGAGCGCCTTCAAACCCTCGTGGAGGCGACAAAAGCCCTGCCGCTGGCGGAAAAAATCGTTTATCTTGTTGGAAAAACAAGGCTTTCGAAAATACTCGACCCATTGCCGGAAGCGCTCTCTCAACTGGTGCCAGCGTGCCGTGACACGGGCGAGTTTCTCACGCGGGTGGCACTGACCGCCGATGCGGACATCTACGACGCCCGGGCCGAACGGGTGACGCTGCTGAGCCTGCATGCCGCCAAGGGGCTCGAGTTCCCGGTGGTGTTCATCGCCGGCTGCGAAGACGGCCTGATTCCCCTCAAGCGGCCGGGGGTCACCGTGGATCTTGCCGAGGAGCGGCGCCTGTTTTACGTGGGAATGACCCGCGCCAGCCAGGCCCTCTACCTCTGTGCCGCCCAGGGGCAGGCGGGCCAGGGAAGGCTGTCTCCGTTTATCGGCGAGATCGGCGCTGGGCTCAAGTTCGACGAAACCCCTTCCCGCCCGGCGCCCAGGCGGCCGCGGCAGACCCAGATGTCTCTTTTTTGAGGCCACCCCCATGACCAAGGACAACGTCATCCGTTTCGACAGCCAGGCGCGGTTGCACCAAAAGGCGCTGGCCTATTTAGAGGATCTCGATGCCTTTCTCTCGGATCTCGACCGCGCCGTGCCCCTGCTGCTGCAGGTGCTCAAGGGATCGGCGGACGACGATCTGAAACAGCAGATCATCATGCTGCTGGGCGGGTTCGCCAAGCGGCAGGTTGCGCGCCCGCTCCTGGAGCTGATGTGCGACGAGAACCAGAGCGACGAGGTGCGGCATCAGGCCGCCGTCCAGCTTTCGGTGACCGCGTCTTTTCTCGAGGCCCCCGAGGCGGTTGTCGAGGCCCTCATCGCCCAGTTGAACCATCCGGACCCCCAGCACCGGGCCAACGCCACCTTCGCCCTGGGCTGGGAGGGCAACCACCGGGCCGCCGTGGCCTTGGTGGAAAAGCTTTTCGATCCCAGCGCCGAGGTACAGCAGGCGGCGGTCAACGCCCTTTCCAACCTGCGCGATGACCGGATTCTCGACCTGCTCCTCGACCGGCTGGCCCACGGGTCCGTGGACCAGCAACGGGCCATCCTTTTTAACTTGTGGCGGTTTTACAGCCGGCGCGAGCAGGTGCTGGCCGTTTACCGCGACTACCTGCGCCATCCGGATCCGGCCCTGCGCCTCGACGCCCTGGTGCTGATGGGCACTGTGAGCGAAACGGCGGACGAGGTGGACCGCTACCTGGAGCTGCTGCAGGACGAGCAGGAACGGATTCGCGAGCTGGTTCTGGAGAGGCTGGAGGATTTGCCTCCAGAGCACCTTGTCGCCGTCGCCGAGCCCGTTCGTTCGCTGCTTTCCGACCCTTCGGCCAAGGTTCGCCAGGCCGCCGTGCGGCTGTTGGCAAGAGTTGAAACGAAATTTTCTTGACAACCGTTCGGGATGCGGTTTAATGACCAACCGTTTTTTTGGCGGGAATAACTCAGTGGTAGAGTGCGACCTTGCCAAGGTCGAAGTCGCGGGTTCAAATCCCGTTTCCCGCTCCACGACACCCCCTAGACCCATCGGGCGCACCTGCCCGGTGGGTCTGTTCTTTGGTGCTAGGGCGAAGCACCGTGTCCACGCTCACCCCTTGATGTTGAACGCCAAAAAGCAAACCCCGCCGGGCAAGCACACCGGCGGGGTGTCGGGTTCAGTGAACAGGGGTTTCGGTTACCTCCAGCAGAAGCCGCGGCCGCCCCGGCCGTGATGGGGCCCCGCGCCGTAGCCCATTCCCTGGCCGAAGCCGACCTCTGGGGCGATCTTGCGTAATTCCAGGTGATGGGCCAGGCGCTTGGCGTCCAGCTGGGCGCGCAGAGTGGAAATCTCGGCCTGGAGGGCCTGGGCCCTGGCGGTATCCGGCTCCTTCTTGGCGAGCTCGGCCTGAAGGCTCAGCTCTTTCTGGCGCAGGTCGGCGCGCAGGTCGGCCGTGGCGTCGTGAAAGTCGGTGCGCAGCTTGTCCAGCTGGGCGATCTGCTCGTCGGTCAAGTTGGCCGCTTCCCACCGGCCGCGGCCGTCGTGATAGCCGTCGTGATAGCGCGGACAGTCTCCGTAAGTGCCGGCACCTCTCTTGCCATGGCCTGACCCCGGACCGTAGGCATCGGCCAGGGCGATACCGGAAAAGCCCACCAGGGCGACGATGGCGGCAATCAGAATGCTGCGATGGATACGGTTGGTCTTCATGGTTACCTCCTGTTGAGTTGAAAAAGTTTCCGGATCGTCAAATCCGTCGTTCAGCTTTGTTCGCTTCGTTTAAAGCAACCGGCGTGCCAAGCGGTTGCAAAGAAAGATAACCGCCGGAAATAAAAAACAAATTTTTTTGTTCGGAAAAAGATGAAGTTTTAGGCGCAAAAAAAGACGGGTAAAAAATACACGCTTTTAGTGGGTGTTTCGACGTGGGTGGGTAAAAATTACACACCAAAACGCTTCGAGCCCCTCACCGTGCCGGGAAGGAACGGATGATGGGGCTCGCAAGCGGTTGGAAGAGGGCTGAATTTTCAACGGCGATGGTTGAAGGCGCCGCGCCGCCACAGCCGCGAGAGGCCAAGTTCAGGGGCGACCTGCTTGGCCTGCAAGAGGTGCTGAAGCCGCTGTTGCGCCAGTTCGGTGCGCAGCGCGGAAATGGATTTCTGAATCCGGCCGGCTTTGGCCGCATCAGGGACCTTCTTGGCCAGCTCGGCGGCCAGGGCCAGGCGCCGCTGGCGCAGCTCCCGGCGCAGGTCGCGGGTCTCGGCCCGGAAGTCTCGGCGCAGTTGCCTGAGCCGGGCCACCTGGTCCTCGGTCAGATCCGCCGTCCAGCCGGCCAACGCCCGTTGGGGATGCGGACCACGGAGCCATCTCTCCTGCGTATCCTGCATCGGCCCCGGACGGGGACCGGCGGACGCCGGTCCGGCCGTGAAAGCGACAGCGGCAAAAAACAGCAGCATGGCGATAGGGGCGCAACGATTCATGGATTTCATAGCAGATCTCCTTTTTTGGCGAAGCGGTTCAAGGCAGCCTCTATCAGGCTATAAATGGATCCACTGTATCAGCCCGCTGGCCATTGTTTCGTTCACCCCGGAGTAGATCACCAGCGCCAGTCCGCCGAGCCAGAGGATCGTTTTGAGCACTTCGCTGATCTGTTTCATCGGCCTGACCTTTCATCCAGTCGGGTTTTCTCCGAGGTCTTCACCTGTCGGCGCTCGCTTCTTAAGTCGCTTACGCCTGTCGGCCGGTTACATACTTCGGCGCTGCGGCTTTTCCCGGTGGCGGTTCCGTGGTAGATTCGATCAACCTTCCGGCATCATCCGACGCATTGCCAACCTCAAGACGGGGAGGACCCGATGCGGCGCGACCAGCTCATTCGGCAGTGGTCCCTGCTCAGCCGGCTCGAATCCAGCCTGGCCGGTCTCACTGTGGCGCAGATGGCCGCCGCCGGCGGCGTCTCCGAGCGCACCATCTACCGCGACCTGGCCGATCTGCAGGCCGCTGGTTTTCCTCTGCACAGCGTCAAAGAGAAAGACGAAACCCGCTGGCGTTTCGTCGAAGGGTACGTGTTCAGGACCCCCCGGCCCATCCGCGCCAGCGAGCTGCTGGCGTTGCACCTGGCCCGTGACATGCTCACCGCCTTTCGCGGCACGGTGTTTCACCAGGAGCTCGAAGGTCTCTGGCAGACCATCGAGGCGGGGCTGGCGCCGGCCACGCGGGATTTCTTGGAGGGCATCAAGGACCTGTATCGCATCGGTCCGGGCCCGGACCACCAGTACGCGGCCCGGGCCGAGATCGTCGCCCGGCTCAACCAGGCCCTGAGCGAGCGCCACTCGGTGGACATGGCCTACCATTCTCTGAAGAGCCCGGAGCGCCGGGTGCGGCGGGTGGACCCCTATGCCCTGTGGTTCAAGAACAACACCTTGTATTTGGTGGCATTCTGCCACCGGCGCGGCCAGGTGCGCATCTTCGCCGTGGACCGCATCAGCATGATCCAGGCCACCAGCGAGCGCTTTACCATCGCCGCCGATTTCGACCTGGACCGCTACCTGGCCGACTGCTTCGGGGTGATGCGTGGGGAGGCCTGCAACGTGCGCATCCGCATCAGCCCGGCCTGGGCGCGCTACGTGGCCGAGCGCACCTGGCACCCCAGCCAGCACATCCAGGGGCATATCGACGGCGGCATCGAGATCGCCTTCCGCGTGGCCGGGCTGGAGGAAATCCGGCAGTGGGTCCTCTCCCTGGGCCCCGAGGCCCGGGTGATCGAGCCGCCCGAACTCAAGGCAGAGGTGGTTCAAAGCCTGGCCGAAGCCCTGGCGCTCTACGACACCGGCGACCAGCGGGGCGAGGCGCCCCGGCAGGCCAGCTTGCCGGGGTTGGGTTGAGAGAACACCAGAAGCGCGGAGGAAACCAGGAGGTCCAGTTGTGGGAGGAAAGGCCGAGGCAGCCAAATTTTGGCGAACTTGGGTTAGGCAACGGGACCATCAAGCGGGTCAAAGGCTCAAAAAAAGGCCCGAACTCGTCGAAACGAGATCGGGCCCTTGATTTTGCGGCGGCAAGCGCCGTCTTAGATCACTGTGACATTGGACGCGGAAGGCCCTTTGGGGCCTTGCGCGATGTCAAAAGAGACCCGGTCGCCATCGTTGAGCGTCTTGAAACCGGTCGCGTTGATCCCCGAGTGGTGAACAAACACATCCGGTCCGTCTTCCCGCTCGATGAAACCGAAACCCTTTTGTTCGCTAAACCATTTTACAGTTCCGTCCATGCTAACATCCTCCTTTCTTCAGAATTTCAAGATTTCGTGCTGGAGGATGTTACAGGTGAACCATGTATCATGCCTTCAGAAAGAAATCGCCCCACCCGATTTGCCGGGCGGGGCCGTATCGATAAAAAGTACTATAATCGGCATTGGACAGGAAAGCAAGCTTTTTTTGAGGACCTTCCGTCGCACCGGGACCCGTTTCCATTTTATTGCCCGCCAACCTGGGCCGACAGGGAGCTGAGGGGCGTCTGCGCGAACCGGTAGCCGGCTCCTTTTTCCGTGATCCCGCGAGGGGCGGGATCGTTTTTGGCGGTCGATCCGACCGCCGTTATTTATTCGCCGTACATAGCGGTGATGATCCTCCGTAGTTGGGCGGCCTTTTCTTCGGAGAGCCTGTCGATTTTCTTTTTCAACTGCTGCCGGCTGAGGGTGTAGATCTGGTCCGCGGCGATCTCGGCATCCTTGTTCGCGCACCGGATCTGGAGCCGGGAGCGCCACCGGGGGTGCAGCTTGGAGGTCAGCGGGCAGACGACCACCGTGTCGAGATGACGGTTCATCTCGTCCTGGCTGACGACGACGACGGGACGGGTTTTTCGGATCTCGCTGCCGACGGTGGGATTGAGATCGGCAATGTAGATTTCATAGCGCCTAATATCCAAAATCCTCGTCCTCCAGCCCATCGGCAAGGGTGGCGTCCAAATCGTCCCAGCGTTCCTTTTCCGCCGCCATGGCCTTGTACGTCTCCTCCCAGGAAAACGTGTTCTCTTGCTTGTTGCGCAGCAGCAGTCCTTTTTCCGTCTCTTCGATCAGAATGGGGTTTTTTAGCCCGTATTTCTGAAGCAGGGCCTTGGGGATGCGCACGCCTTTGGAGTTCCCGATGGCAATCAGCTTGGCATCCCGCACCCGTGGTTGTGTTTCCATGACGATCCTCAGTGGGGTGTGTCGAACAAAGAGCGTAGTTACTGTAATTACATTAGGCGTCGGTGTCAACAGCAGAAGGCACCCTTGCCGCGAAGAGGTCCAGCCAGGCGGCAGACCCTCAAGGGGCTGGATGTATTTCTTTAGTCGTTGAAACATCAGGCGGAGCGCCGCGTCTCTTGGGCCCGGGTCATCTGTTCGGCCGGTGTGCCGGTGAAACCGGCTCTTTCTTCGCGGACGAACCCGTCGGGGGCGATGAAGCCGTGCGTAAGGCTTGCGGGAAAGCTATCTTTCCGGTATTTTCCCCACCTTGCCGAAAAGATCCGCGGCCTGAAGCCAAGCGCCTGGTCCGGCGCCTCGAAAGTGCCTTTGTCGAGCCGATGCCGATGGCCATTTACCGTTGAACCAGGAGAAAGGAGCAGCCCGAATGAACGCCGCCGCTGGTATCCCTGCCCCGCTGACCATTCCCGATGTACCAAATTTCGCCGCCATCGTGCGGCAGAATGTCCGCAAATTCGGCGCCAAGCCGGCCCTGCGTACCCGCCGCCAAGGTCAGTGGATCGAGATCGACTGGAACGGACTCGGCGAGCAGATGCAGCAGGCCGCCCGAGGGCTGCTGGACCGTGGCGTGGCGGAAGGCGAGATGGTGTGCATCTTTTCGCCCAACAAGCCCGAGTGCACCATTGCCGACGTGGCCGCCCTGAGCATCCGCGCCGTGCCGGTGTACATCTATCCCACCAACACCGCCCGGCAGGCCGAGTACATCGTCAAGCATTCGGGGGCGCGCATCTTGTTTGCCGGCACCCAGGAGCAGTTCGACAAGGCCGCCGCGATGTTGAAAGAAGGGCCGCTGCATACCCTCGTCGCCTTTGACGATGCCATCGATCTGCGGGGCCTGGAGGGTGCCATGTACTGGTCGGCGTTTCTCGATCGGGCCAAGGGTGCGGATCTCGATGCCGAGATCGACAGACGCTTGGCGCGAGCAACGGTGGACGACTTGCTGACGCTGATCTACACGTCGGGGACCACCGGCGAGCCCAAGGGGGTCATGTTGACCCACGCCAGCTTGCTCCACAGCGCCGCGGGCCACGACCTGCGCCTTCTGCCCGTCGGCCCGGACGACGTGTCGCTGTGCTTTTTGCCCCTGTCCCATGTCTTTGAGCGGACCTGGACCTACTACGTCCTCTACAAGGGGATAGTGAACAATTATCTTGAAGATCCCAAGCAGATCATCGACTTCATCCAGGAGGTCAAACCGACGATCATGTGCGCCGTGCCACGCTTCTACGAAAAGATCTACGCCGCCATGATGCATCGCCTGGAGTCGGCCTCGCCGGTCAAGCAAAAGCTCTTCCACTGGGCCGTGGCCGTGGGCCGGGAGCGAAATGGCCGGGTCAAGGACGAGTTACCGGTACCCTTTGGGCTGGCCATGCGCTATCGCCTGGCCGATCGGCTCGTGCTGAGCAAGCTGCGCGCCCTCGTCGGCGGCCGGATCCGTTTTTTCCCCTGTGCCGGGGCCCCGCTGGGCGAGGAGATCGAGGCCTTTTTCCACGCTGCCGGTCTTTTTATCTGTTACGGCTACGGCCTGAGCGAAACCACCGCCACTGTCACCTGCCACGAACCGACCCACTACCGCTTCGGCCTGGTGGGCAAACCCCTGCCCGGGGTGGAGGTGAAGATCGCAGAAAACGATGAAATCCTGGTGCGCGGGGCCACGGTGATGAAGGGCTACTACAAGAACCCCCAGGAAACGGCGGCTGTCTTCGAGGACGGTTGGTTCAAAACCGGCGATACCGGTTGCTTCGAGGACAACGGCGAGCTACGCATCACCGACCGGATCAAGGACCTGATGAAGACTTCCGGGGGCAAATACATTGCGCCGCAGTACATCGAGGCCACCATCGGCACCGACCTGTACATCGAGCAGATCGCCGTGGTGGCCGACAACCGCAAGTTCGTCTCGGCCCTCATCGTACCGGAGTTCGAGGCCCTGAGCGAATACGCCCGCAACCACGGGATCGCTTTTTCCAGCCGCGAGGAGCTGGTCGCCCACCCGGAGATCGTCGGCTTGTTCGAAAAGCGGATCCAGGAGCGTTCCCGGGAGCTGGCCAACTACGAGCGCATCATCCGTTTCACCCTTCTGGCCGAACCCTTCACCATTGACCGCGGAGAGATCACCCCCACTATGAAGCTCAAGCGCAAAGTGATCAACGAGAAGTTCAGCCAGGCCATAGACGCCATGTACGACGAGTAGCGCAGGACGGCCTTTCCACGATCCGCCGATTCGCCTTTCGGCTCAACGCTTGACGGGAGGCGCAGAAGCATGTTCTGTTTTTTGACAATTGGTGATAAATGATGGCAATGTTTTTCCTGCTATCGCTTCAGCCGTTCCGGCTCAACTTCATCAACGGCCGAAAAGAGAAGAAATGATGAAAAGAAAGCTTGTTGCAGTTGTGGTCGTCACCTTGGTCGGCTTTTTCCTGGCCGCGGGCGGAGTTTTGGCCACCAGCCTCAGCGAACGCTACTATCAAAGGCACCCGCTGAAGGCGTCCGAGCTGGAAAAAACTTGGGGAAAGCCGGTTCTGACCGAAACCCTGGACAACGGCTTGGAGCGAAGGGTTTATGAGATCGCCAAGCCCTACCCGGAGACCATGCGTTACCGTTTTTTCATTATTCGTGACGGAATGGTGGTGTCCAGTGGAATTTCGGACCAGAAGGGGGGAAGGGCCGATATTAAGCCCAGCCAGAGCGGGGAGTTGCCAGCGGGCCGGCTCAGCCAATCCTACTACGCCAAATTCCCCTTGAGCGCCGAGGAAGTGGAAAAAACCTGGGGGGCCGCCGTGCAGGTAAAAGACCTCGGAGACGGCCTGGAGACGCGGGTCTATGAAATCCGCAATCCCTACCCGGCCAATCTCAAGTACCGCTACTTTCTCATTCAAGACGGCAGGGTATTGGCCAGCGGGGTCACCGACATCATCGGCACCCAGGAAAAAGCCGACACCTGCGGGGTCACCGGTCCGCCGGTGGGCCGGCTCAGCAAGCTCTACTACCAGCGGTACAGCTTGACCGTGGATGAAGTGGAAAAGGTCTGGGGCAAGCCCATTGCAGTGCAGAAAATCGACAACGGGATGGAAAACCGCGTCTACGAGATTCCCAACCCCTATCCGGCCGACATGAAATACCGCTATTTTCTCTCCAAGGATGGCAAAGTCGTTGCCAGCGGCATTTCTGAAACGGTGATTTGCGACATCGGGATCAATTGAGGGGATTGAAATTTACGTCGATCCACGATAGGAAAATCAGGATTTTTGGTGCCCATTGCGACCTATGACTCCATGACGCGCCTGTTCGAAACCCCCATATCGCGACGAATCCTGATCAAACGCGCGCTGGCCGGCGGGGCGTCGGCTCTGTTGCTCCCGTGGTGGGCAGCCCTCCCCGCCCAGGCCGGCATCCCGGCCGAAGAGGTTTCCGGCCGCATCGCCGTCGTCAACCTTCACACCAACGAGAGCTTGCGGATCCGCTACCGGGAAAAAGACGGCCGCTTCCTTCCGCAGGCTCTCGCCCGGCTCAATCACCTGTTCCGCTGCCATTACGATAACAAGGAAAAGCCCATCGACCCGGCCCTGTATGTCCTGCTGGACCGGATCCACACCCGTCTCGGCGCTGGCCAGCGCCCCCTGCTGCTCATTTCCGGGTACCGTTCGCCGGAATACAACCGCCTGCTGCGCGCCCGCTCAATCGGCGTCGCCAAGCAGAGCTATCATCTCAAGGGCATGGCCGCCGACATCCGGATCAGGGGCATCGGCCTCCACAAGGTCCGCGAGGAGGCCGTCACCCTGGCCCAGGGCGGGGTGGGTGCCTACGACCGGTTCATCCACGTCGACCTCGGTCCGGTTCGGACCTGGTAGAAAACCGCTTCAACCCGCCGGATCCACCTCCGTGTTGGGATCGGCCTCGGGCCGCACCCGGGCCGGCGGCGGGGAGGCTGCCGGCGTGGTATTCAACGCGTTCCAGAGCACCCCGTCCCGGTTGTAGATATCCTTTCGGTACTGGGGCTCGCCCTCGTCGCCGATCCAGAAGGTCCAGTACTGCAAATGGACCGTCACCGGGTTTTTCACCGGAATCGTTTTCGGTCCACCCTCCGCCAGCACCCGTTCCAGGCGCTCCCGGTCCCAGGCGGGGTCGTCTTCCAGGACAAACAACGCCAACTCGATGGGCTTCTTCACCCGGATGCACCCGCTGCTGAAGGCCCTGGCCGTGCGCTCGAAGAGGTGCCGGTCGGGGGTGTCATGCAGGTAGACGGCAAAATCGTTGGGAAAGATGAACTTGATGCGGCCCAGGGCATTCCAGGGGCCCGGCCGCTGACGCAGCCGGCCGGGAAAGTTGCCCGGGTGCACCGTGGACCAGTCGATGAGACGGGGATCCAAGACCTCGGCCGCCTGCTTCCAACCGCGCAGCAACTCGAAGTGGTTGGCCGCCAGGTAGCCGGGATCCTTCTTGATCTTGGGCAGAATCTTGCGCGCCAACACCCCGGGGGGAACATTCCAGTAGGGGTTGACCACCAGGGAGGTCATGTTTTGGCTGAAAACCGGTGTCCGGGTGTAGGTCTCGCCCACGATCACCGGCATCTCCAGCACCTTTCGCCCCTCGCGGAAGGCGGCCAGCTCGAAGGCGGCCGAATTGACGATGATGTGGCGCCGCCCCAGGTCCCGGGGAAGCCAGCGCCAGCGCTCCAGGTTGACCAGCACGCAGCGCAGCTGGTCCCGGGGAGAACGGTTGAGGGCCGCCAGGGTCTGGGGACCGACGATTCCGTCGGCGGAGAGGCCGTGACGGTTTTGAAACCGTATCACTGCCTGGAGCAACGCGTCATCGAACAAGGTTTCATCCAAAAGCGGGTCTCCGGCGGGCGGAAGATCCCCCTGGTTCGCCAGTCGTGCCCGCACCTGGGCCACCCGGGGCGAACGGTCGCCGGGGCGCAGGGTTGCCCCGGGGGCAATCTCCTGCCATTTTCCCGCGGCGATCTGCCGCCGCAGACGGCGGGCCTCGATCATCGCGGTGCGGTAGCCCCGGCTGTTCGGGGCCAGCTCATCGAAGAAGAGGCCTAGATCCTCGGAGGCTGTAATGCCGTCCAGCCAGCGGAAGACTTCCGTTTTTTTCTTCGGAGAGATCCACTGGGGGTGGATGGTTTCCGGGTCGACCTTGCCGGCGGCCAGGTGGGTGGCGAGGTTGACGAAGGCATCCGAGAGGACGATTTCCAGGCCTGCCAGCCCCTTGGCGGCCGTCGCAAGCGATTGTTGGGCCGAGGGGTGTTTCAGCCATTCGGAAAGGCAGGAAAAGTGGTAGTCCTGGGGAGACAGGCCGTGCTGCGCGGCGTTTGCGATGGCGGCCACCAGCTCCCGGGCCGCCTGGGAGGGACCGCCGGGAGACACCCAGACCGGCTGGTTGCCACGGTTGCGGTAGAACTCGACCAGGTCCTTGCCGGCATAGACCGGCTCGCAGCCGACAAAGGCTTGCTGGCTGCGAGAGGCGACATCAAGCCAGTCTTGCAAGGCCCGGGAAACCGCTTCACCGCTCACCGCGGCAGGCGCCGGGCCGGCGGCTGAAGCAACGAGGAAAACGAGACCCAGGAAAACGACGGGAAGCCGGTGGAATCGGTGCTTCATGGCAAGGGGGGCGCCTTTCTTTTTTCTTGTTGGTGACGACCTGGAAAAGCCGTTATCCATAAACTTCAAATGACCATTCCCGTCACCCACTGGATCAAGCCGGCCATACCGGCGGCAGGCGGCCGTGCGATATGGCGCAAGGCATTCCGTTTCGTTCGCCGGTGCCCTGAATGGTCTTAATATGCCACGATTTTTCCCGGCTCACTACCAAAAGGCGCCTTGACTGGTCTGATGAGTATGCTATGTGGATTTTCCATGCAAACCAAGCTGGTGAAAATTTCCGCCGTCGACGCGGTGGTCAACCATATCAAGGCGCAGATCGCCGCCGGCCACCTGCCGCCTGACGCCAAGCTACCCAGCGAACGGGAGCTGCAAGGCCAGCTCGGGGTGAGCCGCTTCACCCTGCGCGAGGGGCTGGCCCGGCTCCAGGCGCTGGGGCTGCTGCGCATCGAACACGGCCGGGGCGCTTTTGTGCGGCCTGGTGTCAGCCGGCAAAGCCTCGAGGACGTGCTCAGCCCCATGTTCTCCAGCCGCAACCCGCGGCACTTGGCCGACCTGATGCGGGCCAGGGCGCTGATCGAAGGCGAGGTGGCGGCCGAGGCGGCCGCAGGGCGCAGCCGGGCGGATCTTGCCCGCCTCGACGCCCACCTTGCCGAAGGCCGACGCTGCATCGACGATCCACCCGCCTTCGGCGAGCACGATTTCAACTTTCATCAAGCGATGGCCGGCATCGCTCAAAACGCTTTCTATCGCCTGTTCTTGGAGGCCATCGCCGCCCCGGTGAGCGAATTTCTGGCTGCCCACGCCCTCTCGGCCCACAACCGTCGGGCGGCGGCCGAAAGCCATCAGGCCATCGTCGAAGCGATTCACCGGCGCCAGCCGGACTTGGCCCGGGACCTGACCCGCCGCCATATCGACGCCTGCCATATTAATTATCAAAAAGGGCTCACCCGCCCGACATCCAGGGAGGCCTCATGAGCGCTAAGCTGTTCGATTCACTGACCGAAACCCTCTTGATGGGCCCCGGCCCCTCCTGCGTCCCCCCCGCGGTTTACCAGGCTATCGCCAAGCCGACCATCGGCCATCTCGACCCGCGCTTCATCGCCATCATGGACGAGATCAAGGCCCGCCTGCAGCTGGTGATGCAGACCCAAAACCGTCTCACCCTGCCCATTTCCGGCACCGGCAGCGCCGGCATGGAAACCGCTTTCGTCAACCTGGTGGAACGCGGCGACCGGGTATTGATTTTGAAAAACGGCGTGTTCGGCATGCGCATGGCGGACGTGGCCCAGCGGCTCGGCGCCGAGGTGGACGTGCTCGAGTTCGAGTGGGGCGCTCCGGTGGACGTCGAACAGGTGAAAACGCAACTGGCGTCCCAATCCTACAAGATCGTGGCCGTGGTGCACGCCGAAACCTCCACCGGGGTGATGAACCCGGTGGCCGAGATCGGCGCCCTGGTCAAGCCCACCGGCGCCCTCTTCCTCGTGGATGCCGTCACCAGCCTGGGCGGCATTCCCGTGGAAACCGATGCCCGCGGCATTGACGTGATCTACAGCGGCACCCAGAAATGCCTTTCCTGTCCGCCGGGGCTGGCGCCGGTGTCGTTTTCCGACCGCGCCGTGGAAGTCCTGCGCGCCCGCCGCACCAAGGTGCCCAACTGGTACCTGGATTTGACCATGATCGTCGACTATTGGCAGGGGGCCAAGCGGGCCTACCACCACACGGCGCCCATCAACATGCTCTACGCCATCGACGCGGCCCTGGAGACCATCCTGGAAGAAGGCCTGGAGGCGGTGTTCGCCCGCCACGCCGAGGCCCATCAGCGCCTGGTGGTCGGCCTGGAGGCCCTGGGCCTGTCGCTGCTGGTCGCCCCGGAGAGCCGCCTGCCGATGCTCAACGCCGTGCGCGTGCCCGAGGGGGTGGACGAAGCGGCCGTGCGCTTCCGCCTGCTCAAGGAATTCGATATTGAAATCGGCGCCGGGCTGGGGCCGTTGGCCGGCAAGATCTGGCGCATCGGGCTCATGGGGCACACGGCCCGAGGGGAAAACGTGGACCGGTTGCTGGATGCCCTGAAGAAGATCCTCTAGTTTTGTGTTTTGGTGAAGCTGGGAAATTGAGGCCCACAACCAAAAAGAAGCCCGTCGTGGAGAAGGAGACCCCACCCGCCTGGGTGGCCTACGTGCTGCTGCCCATTGCGCCGCTGTGCTGGGGCGGCAACATCGTGTTGGCCCGGGGAGTGATCGACATCCTGCCGCCGGTGGGATTCGCCTTTTGGCGCTGGACGCTGGCGTTCTGTCTGCTGTTGCCGTTTGCCTGGGGCCGAGCCCGCCGGGATTGGCCCCAGGCCCGGGCCGGCTGGAAGACCCTGCTGGTGCTGGGGATTACGGGTATCGCCGGTTTCAACACCCTGCTGTACACCGCCGTGCACACCACCACGGCCATCAACGGCGCGCTTATCCAGACGACCATGCCGGGCTTCATCATCCTGATGTCGGTGATCCTGCTGGGCGAGAAAGTCTCCCTGGGCCAGCTGGCAGGCGCCGCGGCCTGCGTGCTGGGCGCGGCCCTGGTGGTGCTCCACGGCAACCCGGCGACTCTCTACAGGCTCGATTTCGCCTTCGGGGACCTGTTGATGATCGTGGCGGTGGTGCTTTACGCCGTCTATTCCCTGGCGTTGAGCCGCCGCCCGCCGGTTCATCCGTTGAGCCTGATGCTCTACATCTTCGCCATCGGCGTTCTGGGGCTGCTGCCCGTCTATCTATGGGAGCTGGCCTGCGTGGGCGGGTTTCCCGTAACCGTCCCCGTGCTTCTGAGCATCGGCTACGTGGCGCTGTTTCCTTCCATCGTGGCCTATTTCTGTTGGAACCGGGGCATCGACATCATCGGCCCCAACCTCGGCGGGCTCTTCATCTGTCTGATTCCCCTCTTCGCCTCCATGCTGGCCATCGCGCTGCTGGGCGAATCGTTGCGGCCCTACCATGTCGCCGGCATGCTGATGATCATTGCCGGCATGTTCGTCTTCAGCCGTCGCTGAAAAAGTCCCGTTGTCGCGGTCCTGGAAATGGCCCGCTCCGTCCCAAGGACGTGCCAGAGCGAGTGCCGGCGGGAAATTGATGCCTTTTGAACGGGGCCTGTCCTTTTTGACGGGCAGCTTTCTGCCGATGCTTGACACGCCGTGAAAAGTGCATAGTATATCCAGATATTTTTAACATTGCCGGAGGGTCCAGGCGCACCGGCGCAATCAACAAAGGGGAGCCATATGGAACAAGTAGAAAACGGTGTCTTTGTCAGCGTGGAGTACACCGGCACGCTGTCCAACGGAGAAGTATTTGACACCAGCAGGGATCGTCAGCCGCTGGAAGTGCACATGGGAGCCGGAAGGATGATTCCGGGCTTCGAGAAGGCGCTGTTGGGAATGACTCTCAACGAAAAGAAAACCTTCACCCTGGAGGCCGAAGAGGCCTACGGGAGTCGCGATGATCGGCTGATGCGCGAATTTCCCCGCAGCAGCGCGCCTCCAGGCGCGGTGCCGGAAGTCGGTCAGCTCGTTGGCCTGCAGACGCCCGACGGCCAGCAGATTCCGGCCAAAATCGTTAAGGTGGACGACCAGAACATCACCTTGGACATGAACCATCCGCTGGCCGGTGAGTCGCTGACCTTCGAGGTGGAGGTGGTGGGCATCAGCGATACGCCGACCCAGTTGCCGGAAGCCTGTGGTGACGGCGGATGCGATTGCTGTTCCGGCTGCGACTAAAACTGATCCTTTGACCTGTTTGCCGCGTCGGGCCCGGTGCCCGGCGCGGTTTTTTTGGGTGCGCCCAGCAGGGGCGCATTCCTGCGGGTGCAAGTTCCGCCGTAAGTTGATCACGGCGAACGAAGCGAAGCGCAACTGCGAGCCGATGGACAAGAACCGGAGAGAAGGCGCTGCCGAGCAGGGCGAGCGGGCCAGAAACCGCGAAGCTCTCGTGATCAAGGCGAGGCGGCGTGCGCGAATTGGGGATTCCAGCGGTTCGAGGGGCCCAGCGCCCATGCCCTTTGACAAAACGAGATCAGCGAATTTTCCCTGGCCCTACTGCGCCGGGTTTGTAGCCCCCGGATCCTTCGAAGGCTTCTGCAAATTTCGATTTCCCCGGCTCTCTTGTGGCTCGCGCAGATTTCCACGGATGAAAATTTTATCCGGAGCGACGCCGGAGGACCGGGCGGCATCGAGAACTTTTTCCATGCGAGCGCCAGAATTGAGCTTTACGTTTTCGTAGGGCCATTTCAGTCCGAGGCGACGGTATTTGTCGCGACACAGGTTGTTGAAGGCGCAAAGCTCCCAGCGCTGCACGTCGTCACCGATTCGAGCGGTCAAAAACCGCCCGATACCGACAATATTGTTCTCGCCGTCGGTGGCGCCGGGGATGATGGGCGTTCTGATCCAGATCTTTCCCGGCCACCCCTGGCGCTTGGCTGTGGCAATACTTTCCAGGTTGTCCAGAATCAAGCGGTTGTCGCGACCGGTATGCCGCCGGTGACGTTCCGGATCTATCAGCTTGATGTCGAAAAGCACCAGATCGGTGTGGGGCAGGAGCAGCGCGTAGTTTTCCGGCGGTGCCTGGCCACAGGTATCCAGGGCGGTGGCAATGCCCCGCTGCCGGCAAAGACGAAAGACGGCCGACAGAAATTCCGCCTGCAAGGCGGGTTCTCCCCCCGATGCGGTTACTCCGCCGCCGGAGATGTCGAAGTAAACTGCGTCCCTCGCCATTTCTTCAACCAGATCGGCCACCGTCCACAACCGGCCCAACTGCTCCATGGCCCCAGTGGGGCAGGCCGCGGCGCAGTCCCCGCAGCCGTCGCAAAGATGCCGGTCGATGAAAATGCCTGCTGGCCCGGCCGTCAAGGCCCGGTGCGGGCAGGTGGCGATGCAGGCATGGCAGTCGATGCACAGGGTTTCCAGCCACTGGACCTGGGGCCGGGCTTCGATGCCCTCGGGGTTGTGGCACCAGGTGCAGCGCAGCCAGCAGCCCTTGAAAAAGACCGTGGTGCGGATGCCCGGTCCGTCCTCGGTGGAGGCGCGCTGAATGTTAAAGACCATCCCTGTGGGCATCAATGAATCTATTTCTTCCTCTCGCGAGGCATTTCCGCCATTTTCTTCCATTTGCGACTTGGTGCGGGACCCTGGGGAGGGTGAATTTTCAGCCATTGGTGGCCCCTGCTGCGTCACTTCCCGCTTCCCGTCGGCCACACCCGCGCGGCTTCCTCGGCCATGCCGCAGGCGCAAAGGGCGTCCTTGGTGGGAATGCCGCGCCGGGAATCGAGGCCCATGCGTCGGTAAAATTCGGCCTTCATGCTGTCGAGGGCGATTTCAATCCCCTCCGGCTCGCCGTCGCGCGCCGGCTCGCGAAGGCGGGGGGGAAGATCATCGTCGGCTGCTGTCAGGCCGAAAGCTTTGTTGAGCAGGCGTTTGAGATAGAAGACCCGCCGGCCGGCGGTCATCATCGCCCTGGCGTCCCAGTCGTAGCCGGCTACAGTATTGAACAGGTCCACCCACTGGTCGATGGTCATGTCGCGGTCGGCGAACTGGCAAAAACAGGCGCTGTTTTCAATGGCCCCCAGTTCGGCGGCGATGACCGCCGCTTCTGCCTTGTGCATATCGGTGAGGGGCTCCAGCTCATGGGTGAATCCGATTTCCGGGTAGTAGCAGGCCCCGGATTCCATGGGCAGCATGCTGGTGGCCACATGGCAGGCCCCCCGTGGGCTGACGGCATAAGCCAGGGCCAGGCCATGGCCCCCGCCGCGCGGGTCGTGCATGGGCGCTTCCAATCCTTTGCTCTGGGCGGTGAACGCTTCGGTGCCCTTGCCGATGCGGTGTCCCGCGGCCCGGCTTCCAAGGGAGAGCAATTCCCCCAAGGGCCCCCGGCGATAAGCAATGGCAGGCAGGACAAGATCCACCACGGTTTGCATGTCACCCCATTCGAGGGTGATGCCTCCGGTATCCGCCGGGGTCAGGGCCTTTTTTTCGAAAGCCTCCATGGCCCAGGCGATGGTGGCGCCGGCGGAGATGCTGTCCAGGCCCATCTGGTTGCAGATCCGCCCGGCTTTGCAGGCGGCGGCCAGGTCTGCTGAGCCGAGCAGGGGGCCGAAGGCGGCGATGGTCTCATACTCTGGTCCGGCCCCGCGAGGCACGGCAAAGGGGCCCTCATCGATCTGCACCACCCGCTTGCAGGCGATGCGGCAGTAGGCGCAGGAGCGCCTGGCGACCAGATAGGTTTCGGCCAGGGTGCTGCCGGTGAGCGCCTCTCCCATCTCCGGCCAGATGTTGGAAGTCCAGTTGCGAATCGGAACATCCCCGCACAGGGCTTGATATTCGAGCTTAGCGGCAGTGCCCAGCTCGCCGAGGACCTGCCCGGTGACCGATTGACGAATTTGCTCCCGGAGAGTTTGCCGCAAGACCTCATAGCGCTCAGGGTCGGCCAGGGTCATCTGCCGCCGCTGAGTGGCCACCACTATGGCCTTGAGATGCTTGGCGCCCATCACGGCGCCGAACCCCGCCCGACCGAAAGCGTGATGGGCTTCATTCAAAATGCAGGCAAACGGCACCTGGTTTTCTCCGGCCGGCCCGATGACCAGGGTGCGACAGGCGCGACCGCCATCGACCTTAAGGTATTTTTCGGCTTCCTCGATACCAAGGCCCCACATGCCCTGAGCGCTTTTAAGGGTGGCATCCGCGTCGGTGATGTGCAGCCATGCCGGCTCAGGAGACCGGCCGGTGATCACGATTCCGTCGTAGCCGACGTAACGGAGGGCCGGGGCGAACCAACCCCCGCAGGAAGCATCGGCCCAGGCACCGGTCAAGGGCGACCGGCCGGCCACGCTGTTGCGGCTGGCCCCCGAAAGACGCAGACCGGCAAAGGGGCCGTTCATAAAAATCAGCATGGCCTCGGGATCCAAAGGGCCGCTGGAAAAATTCCCGTGCCTCCAAAAATAGGCCGCCGCCAGGCCGCTGCCGCCGATGTATTCTCGATACAGAACCTCGGGCAGGTGCTCGACGGCAGTGGTTCCAGAGGTCAGGTCCACCTGGAGGATCTTCCCGGTGTTGGCGTAAACCATTTGTCCTCCTTGGAGAATTTCGAACAAGGTTGCTCGGAGAGCTTACAGAGATGCAGCGGCCTGTACTCACACCCGGTTGCCTTCTCGGCGAACTTTCAGAAGGCCCGCTACTTTTTAGTCACCACCAGGTCCGCGTAGCCCATTTCGCGCAGGATTTGCGGAAAGCGTACGAAGGTCGGTTTGACCACCGGCAGCAGCTTGAGCATGGCGGTGATCTTGCCGCCCTGCTTGACTTTGCCGCGGGTTACGGCTGCCACCGGGTTTTCCAATCCGTGCCAGAACCGATGAGAGTGGTCGGCGCTTTGCTTGGACCAGACATCCTCTTTCAGATCGGTCGGCCCGAGGTAATAAGTGCCGTAATATCCGGACTTGGCCGGCGGGTTTTTCAAATCGATGGTGATCTCGCTGTCCGGGTCGGTGTAGATAAACTTGATGATGATCCCGGCCTTGGCCATCTTGGGACCGATCCTGTCGTCCTGCAGCACTTCATTGAGGAAATAGTCGTAAATTTCGTAGAGATGGGCCGCGTCACGGTAGTATTGGCTCATGGGGTCTCTCCTTGGCAAAACGTTGCAGAACGAGGCTTGCCGTGGTTATTGGCGGCGACCTGAATCATCCAGGCACGGCTGGGTTGTCTCGGCCGGTGTGGCGTCGTGTTTTCTGGGGTAGGGGTTGACCCCCTTCCCTACAAAACCATGGGCCGTTTTGTTTCACCGGCATGGCGTTCACCCTCGCTGGTTGAAGCGCCGGCCGAAGATCATGCTGGCGATGGTGATCTTGAGCATCTGCAAGGTGCCGCCGGCCACACCCCAGGCGCGGGCATCTCGACACATGCGCTCGATGGGATAGTCGCAACTGTAGCCGTAGCCGCCGAAAATCTGCATGGCGTCATCGGTGACCTGGCGCACCATTTCGTTGGCAAAGCTCTTGGCCAGCGAGGCTTCGTAGATAGACGGCAAGCCTTGGCCGGCCCCGTTGGCCGCGCGGTAGACAAGCAAGCGGGCAGCGTCCAAACGCGTGGCCATGTCCGCCACCATGAACTGCACCGCCTGAAACTCGCAGATCGGCCGGCCGAAAGCCTCGCGCTGAAGGGCGTAGCGCTTGGCCTCCTCCAGGGCGCCACCGGCGGTGCCCAGGCACATGGCGGCGTTGCCGCAGCGCTCGATGTCGAAGGTGAGCATCAACTTGCCGAAGTCGCCGGCCCGGAGCACCACGTTTTCTTCGGGAATCTTCACGTTGTCGAAGTACAAGCCGCAGGACGGCATGCCCCGCAGGCCCATGAAAGTTTCCTGCTTGCCGAAGGAGAACCCCGCCATCCCCTTTTCCACGATTACGGCCCCGATCCCCTTGTGGCCCAGGGTTTCTCCGAAGCGGGTGTAGACCAGGTAGTGGCTGGCATGCCCGCCGCCGGTGATGAACGCCTTTTGGCCGTTGAGGCGCAGGCCGTCCCCCCCGTCGGTGAGGGTGGTGCCCAGGGCGGTGAGGTCCGAGCCGGCCCCCGGTTCGGTCATGCATACGGAGACGCTGTATTCGCCCCGGCAGACCCCGGGCAGGATGCGTCTTTTTTGCGCGTCGGTGCCGAACATGTCGATGACCCGCGCCGGCCCCACGTTGGACTCGAAGACCGGGGCGGCGATCATGGGACTCCACTTAGCCAGCTCTTCGATGGCCAGGACCGCGGTCAGGGCGCTTTCGCCCTGTCCCCCGTATTCGGGCGAAAGGGTCATGCCCAGCAGGCCCATGTCGGCGTAAAGCTGGATGAGATGATCGGGGAACTCAGCGTTACGGTCGATTTGCGCAGCCAGGTCGCGAAAATTTTCCCTGCGCGCCACCTCCCGCAGGCTGTCAAGGAGCATGGTCTGCTCCCGGGTCAGGCTGAAATCCATGCGTTTTCCTCCGGTCAGATCAGGTCGGTGAGCGGGCGAATGTCTTTGATTTGTTCCAGGTTGAGGACGGTTTCAACGATGCGCGAGAGCTGCTCCAGATCCCGTCCGGCGGCAAAACGCCGCAGTTTTTGCGCCAGGTCCCCGGCATCCATCGGATCGCGTGGATCGCCCTTGGGAATATCCACCTGGCGACAGTGCTCCGATCCATCGGTCAGTCGAATCTCCACCCGGCTGGCAGTCTTTTCCGGGTAGAGCTGGTTCAGGGCGTCATCTGTCTTTACCGTTACCCGGCGGCTCAGGGCGATGAGCTCCGGATCCTGGATGCGCGCCTCGGTGAGCTGCTCCGGGCCGAGCCGGCCGTCGGCCAGGCAGACCGCCACCACGTAGGGCAGTGAGAACTGGGCCGAAACGAAGGAGGGGTTTTCGCCGAGGCCCTTTCCCACCGCCAGCTCGGCGATGCCGTAGGTTTGCACCGTGATAGTGTCCACCGCCTCGGGCCGGATCGCCTTCTCGGCGGCCAGCTCAAGAGCCGCCTGGGCTGCCCCATGGGTGTGGCGGCAGGCGGTGAAGGGCTTGAAATAGACGTCCATGATGGAAAAATGCTCGCCCAGGCCGTCGGTGATCCGGTCCAGGTTGGGGGGTGAAGCCGAGGTGATCTTGGCGAAACCGCCGTTCAAGGCCGATCCCTCGAGTACGTAGGGTGCCCCGGTGACGCCGACGGATGCCAGGCCGGCGGCCATGATTCCGGTGCTGGCGGCTTGGCCGCCCTGGACGATCTTGATAGTGAATCCGCCCATGAGCTGCTCGGCCATGGACAGCGGCAGCAGGTAGCCGGCGTTACCCAGGGCCGAAAGGAACTGGTCTCGATCCAGGCCCATCAGCCGCGCGGCGGCCGCGGCGGCCCCGAAGGTGCCGCAGGTGCCGGTGGGCAGAAATCCGCCCAGGGTGTGCCAGGGGTGCATGGCCGCCGCCGGCCGGTTGGCCGCCTCGTAGCCGGCCACAATCGCTTCGAGGACCGCGGCCCCGCCGGCGCCCCGATCCTCGGCCACGGCCAAGGCTGCCGGGATCACCGCTGCCCCCGGATGATTGCCGCCGAAACGCAGTCCGTCCTGGGCCTCGATGGCCTCGGCGGCGGTCCCGTTGACGAAAGCGGCATGGTGAAGGTCTGTCTTGAACCCGCAGCCCAGGGCCGTGACCCGCGGCGGGCTACCCAGATCGCGGATGTGGGCAGCCAAGTCGCGCACGGTTTTCAGCGCCAGAGAGCCGTAGATGTTGGCCACGTAGTCCAGGAGGCAGAGCTTGGCCTTGTGGACCACTTCGGCCGGCAGAGAGGGCAACGAGACGGCATGGCAGAACTCGGCCAGTTTGCGGGTGTATTCCATGGGGTCAACCTCCTTTGTCAGAGACGCGCGGCGCTGCTCAGACATAGCCGCGTTGCTCGTAGATACGGATCATTCGGTGAGGGTCCAGGACCTCGTGCAGGACACGCAGTTCCTCCGCGGTGGGCGGCTCGGTGGGATGCACGTCCGGGGCCACCTTCAGGTCCCAGGGCGTGTTGGCGCGGATCTCCTCGATGGTGCAATCCGGATGATAGGTGGCCAGATAGGCCTCGCAGGTTTCCGGGTCGAAGCGCAGCACGGCCTTGTTGGTGATGATCACTGACGGGCCGGTGCCTGCGGGCAGGCCGCACTTTTCCCTGGCCCCGGGCCCGTCGATGTAGCCGGGGGTGGTGATGAAATCGACCTTTTCGGCCAGGCGGCGCCGGTCGTGCAGGGCGATGATGAGGATCTTGCGGGCCAGGGACCCGATGGGGTTGGCACCGCCGCTTCCCGGAAGCCGGCTCTTGGGGGCCTCGTAGGGACCGATGCAGGTGGTGTTGATGTTGCCGAACTTGTCCACCTGACTGCCGGAAAGAAACCCCACGTTGATGTTGCCGGCTTGCAGCAGCATTCCCATCACGTCCACCAGCCCGCCGATCATGGCCGCGCCGGGGTTGAGACACGGATCCCCCACCGACAGAGCCGGCCGCAGGGGCCGGGCGTCGATGACCCCGGACTCCTGGACCATGGTAGCGTGGGGGGCGTGGGTGTACTTGGCAATGTTGGCCGCCATGGCCGGAAACCCGGTGCCAACGATCACCACGTCGTGGTCGCTGATCTCCCGGGCGCCGCAGCAGGCCATCAGTTCCGGTTTGATGTACTCCTTGGCGTCGCTCATGCTGCCGATCTCCTCTCAATAGGCGTAGCTCACCGGGTAGCCGTAATCGAACTTGGCCTGAAGCTTTTTGAATCCCTGGTAGCCAAAACGCTGGATGTAGTGCTGGATGTAGGCGGTGCGGTCTGGCAGGTCCAGGACCCATTCCTTGACGAAAGCCTCGAACCCCTCCACCGTGTTGGAGGCTTGCTGGTAGAGATAGCCGAGGCCGAAGTCCACGTCGTAGAACCCCGGAGTATAGCCCGGATGGGCGCCGAAAGGCTCTTCCACCACGGCGGCCACCTTGAAGGCCGGCACGATGGTGCGCGAGGGGTCCTTGCCGATGGTTTCGCGGCTCACGATCCGTTCGCAGGTCACGATGACCTTCTTGGAAGCCATGGCCCCCACCTGGCAGTCGCCGCCGATGCCCCAGATCTGGGCGTTGCCGTCCTCGTCGGCTTGCTGCACGTGGATGATGCCCACGTCGGGCGTCAAGGCCGGAACCAAAACAGTGGGCCGACCGTCAAAGGGTGAATCGATCTGGCGATACTTGTTTTCACCCATGAACGAACGGATTTTGAGCAGGTCTGAGCCGGCCAGGTCCTTGGTGGGCAGGAAGGGCAGCCCCATGGCCCCGGCCATGAGCATCAGGGGCAAAGAGAGGTTGGTGTACTCCTCGACCTCGATCTTGTGGGGAATCCCCTTTTCCAGGGAGCGGCGGTAGCAGCGGCCCAGGCCATAGACGCCCAGGGAAAGGAAGGTGGAGATGAAACGGCGCACCGCCCCGACGCCGATGAGCATGTCGAAATCGTCGGCCGCGTTGGCGCGCGTCACGGTAAGATCCTTGATGCCCTGGCGGATGATTTCGTGAATGGCGGCCGACGGCGACCGGCAGATGTAGCCGCCCAGATAGACAAAGACGCCGTCGGAAACATGCTGCGAGATGGCTTCCTTCATGCTGACAACCTTGCTCATAGGGCAATCTCCCTCCCGTCAAAGCGTGACAAGTGCCACGGCAACAACAATTACAGCTCGTACGTCATGCGGCTGATGATCTCCTCCTGGGCGATGTCGCTCAGGTTGACGAAGACCGCGGAATAACCGCTGACGCGCACCACCAGGTCCCGGTGGTGCTGCGGATCGGCCTGCGCTGCGCGCAAGGTGTCGGTGTCCACCATGTTGAACTGGACCTGAACCCCGCCGCGTTGGAAATACCCGCGCATCAGGTCGAACAGCAAGGCATCGCGGACCCGGCGGCCGTCGAAACGCATGTTAAGATTCAACCCGTTGGTGACTCGAACCAAGGGAAGCTTGGTCACTGAATTCATCAGGGCCGTGGGTCCGGCCGCGGCGGCCCCGTTGCTCGGGGTGATCCCGTTGCCGAGGGTGTCGCCGGCAAAACGGCCGTCGGCCGAGGCGCCGCTGAAGGCCCCCATGCTGATGTGAAAGCCCACCGAGAAGACCCCGGGCCAGAAGCGGCCGCCGCGGAAATTGCGGTGGAGGGCCAGGACGTCGCAGAAATGGGTCAGGACCCGTGCCGCCATGGCGTCCACGCCATCTTTGTCGTTGCCGTATTTGTCGATTTTGGAAAGCAGGTAGCGCCGCTTGTCCTCGACGTCGGTCCAGTCGTCGGCCAGCCATTGGGCCAGCTCGCCAAGGGAGAAACGTTTTTCCTTGAAGACGGCCTGGTCGATGGCAAACAGGCTGTCGGCGATATTGGCAAAGCCGATGAGCTGGACCCCGGTGGAGTTGTACACCGCTCCCCCGCGGGTCAGGTCGAGGCCCTTTTCCAAAGGACCGTCGATCATGGCCGAGGCAAAAGGCGAGGGGAGACGCTGGGCGATGGCTCGGTCGAGGCATTCCATCCCGCGGACCAGCTGGCCGACGAAATGAGTGACCTGGGTGTCGTAGGCCCCCCAGAGATCCTGGAAATCGGTGAATTCGGCCGGATCACCGGTTTCCAGCCCCGACGAATAGCCGAAAATGTTGTCCACCCCGTTGGAGAGGGCGAATTCGAGGCACTTGAGTCCGTTGAACTGGGCGGCGAAGGTGGAGCCGAAGCTGCGGCCCTGGGCGTTGGGCTCCAGGCACCCCACCACCCCGTAGTCCCGGGCGTCTTCCAGGCTGTGGCCGGCGGCCGTGAGCGAATCAACGATCACCGGGTCGTTGAAGAAATGCAGCAGCACCCCGTCGCGAGCGTAGGCGATGGCTCGGCGAAAGAGCAGCTCGTCGCCGCCGCAGATGCGCACCCCGAAGTTGGGCTGGACGGTGCGGATCGACGCATAAGCGTTCAGTGCGATGTGGCTAAGGGCGTTGACCGCGCACCGCCCGTCGCGGTCCATCCCGCCCACGGTGACGTTCTGGGTGGTCTTGCCTTCGGGGCCTTCGCCGCCGGGCACGTAGGCTTCCTCGAGCACGTTCCAGATCTCGTTGGTCTTCAGAAAGAGCATGGCCAGTAGCTCGCCGGCACGGTCCGGATCGGTGCGCCCGGCGGCCAGATCGGCCTGGTAGTAAGGCCAGAGGTACTGGTCGATGCGGCCCAGGGAGATGGAATTGCCTCCCGACTCGATCTGGGCGATGAGATGGACAAAGTAAACGCACTGGACCGCTTCGTGGAAGGTTTGCGCCGGGTGTTCGGGAACGCGGCGGCAGACGGCGGCGATTTGGCGCAGTTCGGCGGCCCGGCCAGAATCGGTTTCGGTGGCCGCCATGGCCTCGGCCTTATCAGCATAGCGGTGGGCGAAGGTGATGGCAGCGCGGGCAGCGCGGATGGCAGCCCGATAAAAGGCGCCCGCTTCTCCGGCTTGGGCTTCCGGGGACAGGCGGGCCAAGCGCTGGTCGGCCTCCCGGATCACGTCGGTCATGCCGCCGGCCAGAATCCGTTCGTGATTCATGGTGAAGTGGCCGATCCCGTAGGTGATCTCTAGCATGAAGGTGAAGATGTACTTGTCCACATCGGCGGCCACATCCTCGGGCAGCATGGCCTCGAAGGCCTCCTCGACGGTTTTCCCTCGCCAGAAGGGAGCGATTTCCTCCAGGACTTCGCGCTTTTCTTCTTCCTCGATCAGGGCCTGCTGCACCAAGCGGAGGTCGAAATTCTCCACGTCGCCTTCGATCCAGCGGATCTTGTTTTCCGGAAATAACGG
>Ga0190359_1000005_pt1 | contig 116735 bp, 110 predicted proteins | sample 48721823_MG_FD_161269 | JGI IMG/M metagenome (GOLD analysis project Ga0190359, IMG submission 161269) | Hydrothermal vent microbial mat bacterial communities from Southern Trench, Guaymas Basin, Mexico - 4872-18-2-3_MG | ecosystem: Environmental > Aquatic > Marine > Hydrothermal vents >...
AAGTGTAAGCCCGGATAATACGCCATAGATAACACGTTGCTCTATGCTTCTTTCTTTATCGCTAGAACGTAAGAAGAATAGACTGGTAGCTACGATAGCGAATATTCCAATGTTTTCTGTATCAAAGAACCCGAGAGAAGTTCTAGCAATAAACGCGGGTGTTATCGCCAAGAATAGCGCTGCGAAGATTCCTGTTGGTCTTCCGCGCAGTTCTCTTCCAAGGTAATAGATTGTGATGATAGTGACTACCGCCATGAATACTGGGAAGTATAGGCATACATTGTATAGACTGATACCGAAACCAAGGGTTTTTTGTACCATATACAGGAATGCAGCTGCAAATGGTACACCGGGATACGCGCTATTGGCGACATTTCTGCCCATTGGATACCAGCTCATTGTATCATGCCATGACCACCATGACGCGAACCCATTCTCCACAACGTACTGTGTTGCTCTGTACTGGAATAAAGGGTCGAATGCTGTGAAGTATGCTCCGTATTGGAGGGGCAGTATTCTGAGTAGCGCTGTTACTATGGCTATCGCTGCGAGTATACCGATCTCTATGGCTTGAAGTCGAGTAGGTCGTAGTCGGTTGAGTATGTCCTGTGTTGCTTGGTTTTCCGCCATGATGTTACTTCCTTTTCATGAATGATATACGGGTCTTTTATTTAAATTGAGATAACCGGGTCTTGCCTTATATGATGTATGGGTCAATCGTTTTCACTGAGATAATGCTTAACAAGGGAGACCCCCCTTTTTCTGTTAATGAGCCTCATCTTTCAAACAAAGAGCGTAACAGTAGACGAACAAACACTGTACGGATCTATGGGAGTTCTTGAGAACGCTGTAATCGTCTTTTTCTGGGTAGGGGAGAAACCAAAGCTTGGTAGCTTGACCGCGACTCTCCCGGACAAGTCAGGAAGTCAATTGCTTGGTGACCGCGATGAAGTGGTTTCCCGGGTGATCGGTGATAAGGTAGCGTCCAAGTATGATAGGATCGCGCTCGTTTCGACCAATCTGCCTCTGGGTTTCGAGGGTAGGGAGGTTTTGAGGCTGCTAAATGAGTTAATGAGTGAATGAGAGATGAATAATCTACGAACTTTTCTAAAAGAAATGGAGAATGAGACAGTAACCATCAAGGAACCACTCTCAAGACGCTATGAGATAGCAGCCGCGTTACGAAAGTTTGACGGCGGAAAAGCAGTCATGGTTGAGGAGAAGGAGACTGGGGTTACTGTGGTTGGTGGAGTCAATGGTAATAGACCTAGGCTCCTGAGATCGCTTGGAGTATCAGCGGAGACGTTGTATCCTACCTTGATTAACGCAACAAAGAACCTGTTGAAGTGCGAACTTGTGGAGACGGGTCCAGTAAAAGATGTAGTTGAGAAGGGAAGTCTTGACGAAGTACCGGTTTTAACCCATTTTGATGGCGATCCCGGTCCATACATTACATCCGGTATTCTACACACCAAGGGACCGAAGGGTGAACAAGAGAACGTTAGCTTCCATAGGCTACTTGTATTAGACGATAAACGCATGGCGATAAGAATAGTCCCAAGGCACCTTTACAGGATAACACAGCAAGCGAGAGAACAAGGGGTGAAATCCCTTGATGTGGCGATAACCATTGGTCATCACCCCGCTACATTGATGGCAGCGGCTATGCCTGCGAGCTATGGGACAAGCGAGTTTGACGTCGCTAACAGGCTTCTAAATGGATCTTTGAAGCTTACGCAGTGTGAGCATGTTGATGCGTTAGCTCCAGCTGACGCAGAGTTAGTGCTTGAGGGCAAGCTAAGGCTTGATGAGAATGAAACAGAGGGGCCATTCGTTGACCTGTCAGGTACATTTGATGTTCAGCGCCAACAGCCTGTCATAGAGCTGGTTGGTGTAATGCACAGGGAGAACTACATGTACCATGGGTTACTGCCTAGTGGAAGCGAACATAGACTATTGATGGGTATGCCAAGAGAGCCACGCATCTGGGAGTACGTACGTAACGTAGTACCAAACGTAAGAGGCGTCAACATGACCGTGGGAGGCATGGGGTGGCTGCACTGTGTAGTCAGTTTTGAAAAGTTCCGTGAAGGCGATCCCAAGAACGTCTTGATGGCGATTTTCGCGGCGCATCCAAGCCTGAAGCATGCTGTGGTGGTTGATAGCGATATAGATCCCTATGACATGGAGCAAGTTGAATGGGCAATCGCGACCCGTTTCAAAGGAGACGAGGATATTCTGCTTGTACCCAGGGTACGTGTTAGTAGTCTTGACCCTGCTGGAGATCAAGAAAAAGAGCTTGGTTGCAAGGTGGGTATTGATGCTACTCGCCCCATGTTCAAAGACCCTGCTGGATTCAAACGTGCAGAGATACCGGTCTCGGAGAAACTACGTGAAATACTGGACAAGTATAAGTAAACTTTCTTTTATATTTTAGTAACAGTTAATTACTAGTTTATTTTTTCATTAAAGGCTTATGGAGCAACTAGGCGTAGCTGTCATAGGCTGTGGCGCATGGGGGTACCACCACGCAAGGGTCTACAGTGAGTTACCCGGTGTGCGGCTGGAGGCAGTGGCGGATATCGACCCAAGAAGGGTTCAAAGAGTAACAGAGCGGTTTCACTGTAAGGGCTACAGTTCAGTTGAGAAACTACTGAATGAAGCTATGATAGACGCTGTTTCTGTTTGTACACCTACTGTAACGCATTTTGATCTTGCCTCATTAGCTTTGACGGCTCGTAAGCACGTGCTTGTCGAGAAACCCATGACCGATAATATAGCTGAGGCTGAGAAGTTAATTAAACAAGCTAAGGATTATGGGGTTTTTCTCTCAGTGGGGTTTGTGGAACGGTTCAACCCCGCTGTTCAAGAGTCAAAGAGAACCGTGGAACGTGGTGAGATAGGCGAGGTTCTCATTATTCATACAAGGCGGGTGACGCGTAGACCGAGCCGTGTAGGAGATATTGGAGTCGTGAAGGACCTTGGGATACATGACGTTGATGTCATGAACTATATCATGGATGAGCCCCCGGAGAGTGTCTACGCGAGAGCGGGTGCCCATAATCATTGTTTTGAGGATTACGCGAACGTGGTTCTTGGATACTCGGGTATGAGAAGTGGTTTCGTTGAGACAAACTGGTTAACGCCTAAACGAGTAAGGACATTAACCATAACTGGCTCAGAGGGAATTATTGATGTGGAGTATACGACTCAGGAGCTGCGTGTCGAGAAGAATGACCACATCTATCAACCTTTGAACTGGTACCGGGAGCCATTGTATCTTGAGTTATCTGATTTCACATCAGCGGTTCTAGAGAAGCGGAAACCCAGCGTATCAGGAGTAGAAGGCGTGGAGGCGTTACGGGTGTGTGAGGCTGCTCTTCGGAGCGCCGATACGGGTCAAGTAGTGTTTTTGGAGGATATGTAGTGAAGGTAAGTGTTGTGGGTTTAGGCTATGTTGGGATTCCCTTAGCAGTTGTTCTCGCCTCAAAAGGGTATAAGGTGGCAGGGATTCAGAGACATTCGCCGCGTAGCTGGTGGAAGATTAGCTGGTTGAACCTTGGCAAGTCGCCTATTGGGGGTGAGGAGCCGATGCTTGATGAGTTACTGGTTGATGCCGTGGAGTCTGGGAGGCTATGGGTGTGTGATGATTACGGCGAGATACAGGACTCTAGTGTGGTAGTGGTCACAGTTCAGACGCCCGTAACAGAGACAAAAGAGCCCGATCTTAGTCATCTGGAGGCTGCTTGTAGACGAGTAGGTGAGAACCTATCACAGGGAACACTGGTGAGCATTGAGTCTACCGTGCCCCCATATACCACAGAGACGTTTGTTAAGCCGATTCTTGAGGAAAAAAGTGGGTTAAAAGCTGGGGTTGACTTCAATCTGGTCTTCTGTTATGAGCGTGTCACACCGGGGCGGCTAATAGAGAACTTGGTACTGTTGCCCCGGATAGTTGGTGGATATACCCCTGCATGTGCAGAGCGTGGAGCTGTTTTCTACGCAAGTTACTGTGAGGCGCAGATATTCAAGACTGATCTTCGGACAGCTGAGGTGTCAAAGCTTGTTGAGAACAGTCATAGGGATGTAAATATTGCTTTTGCAAACGAGGCGGCATTGATCTGTAGCGGTCTCGGCGTGGATTTTTACAAGGTTCGTGAGATGGTGAATAGCCTGCCGATTCGGGAAGGCTCCGATAACCCTTATAGAAATATACTTACACCGGGATCAGGAGTAGGCGGGCACTGTCTACCAAAGGACCCGTATCTGCTTCTCCATGGCATGAAAAAAAGTGTATTTGATTATATGCCTAGTCTTATCCCAGCAGCTAGGAGCATCAATGATTTGATGCCCGTAGTAATGAAGAAGTTGATAGATGACGCTCTAGAGGAAGCGGGTAGGAGAGTGATTGACTCCAAGATCGGTGTTCTAGGATTAAGCTACAAGGAAGACACAGGTGATCCAAGGAATAGTCCAACACTGAGGCTTTTGGAGCTTCTAGGGGGATCGGTGAAGGTCCATGACCCATATGTATCGAGCCATGAGTCCGTAAAGCCTCAGCCTTTGATTGACACGGTTCTAGGCTCGGATTGCTTGGTTGTGATGACGAAGCACAGGGAGTATAGGGAATTGGAGCTTGATTGTATCGCGTCGATGATGAGGACGAGGACCATCGTTGATGGACGGGGGTTATTTGACCCAGAGGAGTGTATCGAGAAAGGTTTCATCTACAGGGGGGTCGGTTATGCTACACATTGACAGCGTGTTGAAGCCTGTCGAGGCTCGGATAAGACAGTGTAGACCTTCCTTCAGTCGGCATGTAGTGGATGAAATTGAGTACGTGTTACGCAGGGGGATGCTCAGGGAGGGTACATGTACATTGCGGTTTGAGGACTGTTTCAGGAAAAGAACTGGGGCACAGTACGCTTACAGCGTCTCGAATGGGACCGCTGCGCTGCATCTTGGGTTATTATGCTGTATTGAGCCGGGTTGTAGGGTGTTGGTGCCAGGTTTTTCGTTTATCGCTTCAGCTAGTGCAGTGGTTCATGCGGGTGGTGTGCCTGTTTTTGTTGATGTTGATCCTGAGACGTTTTTGTTGGATATTGATGATGCTTGGGAGAAGACCGATGAGAGCACAGGGGCTATAGTTCCTGTTCATCTCTTCGGTAATGTGGTGCCCTATGATGGTTTACTGGAGCTTGCGGAGGAGTATGATCTACGGATTGTTCATGATGCGGCTCAGGCGCTGGGCTCTACGTATATGGGCGCTGAGCTTGGGGAGTTCAGTGATGTCTCGTGTTACAGCTTCTATCCATCCAAGATTATCACCACAGGTGAGGGGGGAATGGTCACCACCTACAGTGAGGAGCTTGGTCACCGTGTAGAGCTCTTGAAGAATCATGGGGAAACCGAGAAATACCTTCACACTTTGTTGGGATACAATTTTAGGGGAAACGAGGTTGCCTCGGTTCTTGGGCTTGACCAAATGACCCGACTGGATTATTTTCTTGAGAAGCGGAGAAGCATAGCCCGGTACTATGATCTAGCCATTGGAAACATCGAAGGTGTTGTGCCTCAACGAGTCACAGAGGGTACAGAATCATGCTATAACTACTATACCGTTAGGGTTGACCCAGCAATGGAGTTAGACAGAGATATGATTGTCATGGATATGAGAAATATGAACATCGAAACACTGGTTCACTACCCATTTGCCTTAACTGAACAGCCAGCCTTGAGGAAATACGTAACGGAGCCTTGCCAAGTCGCCGAGGAACTAGCAAAAAACGTGTTCAGCATCCCAATACACCCCTATCTGACGAAGAGAGAAGCCGAGCAAGTGATCTTAGCACTCAGGACCGTGGTTTACCGCTATCTTTGATCCACTGATCTCTACGTTTCTCATACTCTTCTATGCTGTACTGGTATCTTGCAGGATGTCCGTGTACTACGGTCTCGGGTTCAACATCCTTGGTAACCACCGCGCCCATACCGATAACAGAGCCTTCTCCAATGGTTACACCGGCTTTGATGACAGCGGAGGCGCAGATAACAGCACCTGACTCAACTTTGACTCCTTCTAAGTGTCTTGAAGGTGGATATGGATCGTTTGTGAATACGACACCGGGCCCAATGAAGACATGATCGCCTATAGTGGTCTCGGGTGGGATGTAGACCATGCCCTGTATTCTGCATTTGTCACCGATCTTTACATGGTGGTCGATGTGGGTGAGACTGCCTACGCTTGTTAGGGTTCCAATCTCTGTTTGGTCTCCGATGTAGGTTAAATGCCAGATGCGGGTACCTTCCCCAAGTTTGACACCTGTGCCTATGTGTCTTAGACTCATATAGTATCAGTGTTTTCTGAAGGATATATTTGCTAGGGTCTAAATACCGGTGAAATATCATTGAAGGTGAAAACCATGTACCTCACCAGAAAACAGGAACACATGCTTGATGGAGAAGAAGGACTCGCAGTACGGAAAAGCATGGAGCTTCTCGTAGCTCTCGGAAACGTATTCGGCGCAGAAAAACTAGTACCAGTAGAATCAGCACACATCAGCGGCGTCAGCTACAAGAACCTTGGAGACGCAGGAACCGAATGGCTAGAGGAACAGGCAGCCATGGGCGCCAAGTGCAGGATCAGGGCTACCCTGAACCCAGCTGGGATGGATATGGAAAAATGGCGGGAAATGAATGTCCCAGAAGAGTTCGCCATAGGACAAAAACGAGTCATCAAAGCATTCATCGACATGGGGGTAGAGCCAACGTGTACCTGTACGCCTTACCTTATTGGACACGTGCCACGTCGTGGCACTCAGGTAGCTTGGGCGGAGTCCAACGCAGTATGCTTCGTAAACAGCGTACTGGGTGCTCGGACTAACCGTGAGTCGGGTCCAACAACATTAGCCTCAGCGGTTACTGGAGTAGCAGCATATTATGGTTATAGGCTGAATGAGAACAGGAAACCGGCGAAGATTATCGATATCAGGACACCTCTAGAGTCTAGATTAGATTATAGCGCCCTTGGGTATGTGACGGGTAAACTGATGAAATCAAGTGTACCCTACTTCAGAAACATGGGTAAGCCAGACATGGAGTCCATGAAGACTCTAGGTGCAGCTTGCGCCACCAGCGGAGGAATAGCCCTATGGCATGGTGAAGGAGTGACCCCCGAGGCAGAATGGGCTTCACAGTACCTAGAAGGATTAGAAACCATCACAGTGGAGCGAAAAGAACTTGAGGAAGCAAAAGCAGGACTCATGAGCGACCCGGATAACCCCACCTACTGTATAGGTTGCCCCCACTGCAGCATCAAGGAACTTGAGGAGACAGCAAACCTAGTGAAAGGTAAGAACCTTAAGGGCAGGCTCTGGGTGTTCACAAGCAGAAAAGTCTATGATGATGCAGAGAAAGGCGGTTTGATTAAGATCATCGAGGACGCAGGAGGCAAGGTCTATCGGGATACCTGTATGGTAGTAGCGCCTCTTCACGAGATGGGATGGCAAGGAGTAGGCACCAACAGCATGAAAGGTGGACACTACAGTGTTGCCCACGGGTTCCCAACAAAACTAGCTACAGTAGATAAGCTAGTAGAGGAGGCATCAAAATGATACTCACTGGAAGAAAAGTAATGGGTGGCAAAGCCGAAGGCGAGGCACTGGTCAGTACAGAGCCTGTCAGCTTCTATGGAGGCGTAGACCCTGTTACTGGGTGTGTTACTGAGCCGGGGCATTGTTGCTGTGGCGAGAATATTACAGGTAAGGTGTTCGTTTTCCCGACTGGGAAAGGTAGCACGGTGGGTAGTTACGTTATTTACCGGATGAAGAAGCTTGGTACGGCACCAGCGGCTATCATTAATGTGGAGACCGAGGCTATACTTGCTACTGGATGTGTTATCAGCGATATTCCATTGGTAGATATGTTAGACCAAAACCCAGTTGATACGATAAAAACAGGAATGTATGTAAAAGTGGATGCTGATGACGGAAAAGTGGAGATAGATTAGTCTTCTTCTTTTCTTTTTTCGATTATTTGTTGCATCAAGTTGATCTCTTTTTCGAGGAGTTTTTTCTGTTTGCAGAGTTCGTCGAGTTTCTCCTCTATATCATGGAGTTCTACGTCCTCTTTCATGAGATTATAGACCTCACTGTGTCCGTACTTGATGTGGAAATCTATCTGGTCTTTTTTAGGCTTCTCTACTCCGCAGAATGGACAAACGTAAACCTTGGTCAACCCTAAAACGCCTATGAATTACTCAGAGTCGCGGCTATAAAGGGTTTTAGTCGAAAAAATGAGTAGATGTGACAATGTTATTCGAATTTAGTGATGAAAAACCATTGTCTGGGGAATTTTTGTTCATTGCTATGTCATAAACGATTAATGCTTGTTCTCTAAACTTATGGGTATGACTGATTACAGGAAGCGGCTTGAATCACTACAAGGCTTGATGGAGGAAAAAGGACTCGACCTAGTTGTCTATGGGGCGAGCCCAGACTTCCAGTACCTCACTGGAACCACGGTGGAGTGGAGAAAACACAGGGACTTGAACTATCCTGCGGACAGCGTCTTTGTGCCTAGAGAAGGCGAACCCATAATCATGGCGGGTCTCGGAAACACAGGCAAGATTAAGGAATGCTGGATCGCAGACCAGCGACCACTGGGTATGTTTGAGGACTTGAAGCCCACTGTGAAGAAAATAATGGAGGCGCTAGAGTACCCGGAGACCATTGGAATAGGCGAGTATACATGGGGTAGTCTGGTCTTAGCCGTTGCCAATTATAGCCGTGGCGCGAAGTTCAGAAGCGCAGAGGGTTTAATGGACAAGATGCGGATGATCAAGGACAGCTACGAGATAGAGAAACTCAAGAGAGTCGCTAAACTCACAGAGGCTGTAATGGGCAAAGTCATCGATGAGATCGATGAGGAAGCCACTTCACAGGGCTTGAACCTAAAAATAGAACATCTAGGTAGAGGTCTCGGAGCAACAGATGTAAGCTTCCCCACCACAGCCGGTTTCTGTAAATCAGGTAGCGAACCTGTTGGAGTGTTCAACTATGAGCCAGAACAGAAACTGGAGACTAAGACGGCTATCGCGTTTGATATCGGGTTCGTTTTGGATGATTACTGTAGTGACTGGGGTAGAAGCGTCTACTATGGTGAACCAGAGGAGCATATCGAGAAGGCTTACCCTGCTTTGATGACGGCTGTGGTTGAGACCATTGATGCCATGGGCGATGAGGTGCAGCGGGTAGACCAGATATTCGACCATATCGAGAAGGTATGTGATAGAGAGGGCTACAAGGACAGGCTATTGGAGAGGCTGCCAAACCGCATGGTAGGGCATCAGATAGGAATCGAAGTACACGAAGACCCATGGCTCAAACCGGGTTCAACCCAGGAACTCGTGGATGGCATGGTGTTCTGTGTAGAGCCAAAGCTATGGCATAAGGGCGAGTATTATCTCAGGGTCGAGGACATGGTTTTAATAAAAAACGGTAAAGCAGAAAGCCTCACCACTTTTGACAGGGAGCTTTTCCAGCTCTAACCCCACCATTTTTATCCCCAGTCTACATCAATCACAGCGATGAGCAAACGGGGTTTCTTCATAGTATTCGAAGGCGTTGACGGCGGCGGTAAATCAACCCAGATCAAACTATTAACCGAGTATCTTGAGGAGAAAGGCTATGATGTGGAACACCACATGGAACCCACCCATGGACAAATCGGAAACCTCCTCTGGAGTTATATGAGGTCCAAAAACAGGTCATTTACTCCGGAAACTGAAGCATTGTTATTCGCGGCAGATCGCATAGAGCATGGAAAGATCATAAAAGAGGCTCTTAACGAAGGAAAAGTGGTTATCAGCGACCGTTATCTCCACAGTAGCCTCGCGTACCAGGGAGCAGCAGGCGTTGATGTTGATTGGATGAAAAAGCTAAACAAGCATGCGTTGAAGCCTGATCTAGTTATTCTTCTTGATATCGACCCAGACGAGAGCCTGGAGAGAGTTCAGGACAGGGCGAGAACAGTTTTCGAGGAAAACGAGTATCTTAAGAAAGTAAGATCTGAGTATCTGAGCTACGCTGAAAGCGGTGAACTTGTGATTATTGACGCAGGTAATGCACTAGAGCAGGTGCATGCTGAGATATTGACCCATGTTTCAAAGCTATTCTAACCATTTTGATTGATAATAAATACCTCTTCCACCCATTCAGTCCAAAGGTTTTGACTGATGAAAAATGAGATGGACATACTGATCACAGGAGGCACCCTCCTCACCATGAACCAAGAAGGAACCATGATAGAGGACGGAGCCATAGCAATCAACGAAGATAAAATAATAGAAGTGGGAAAAACCTCTCAGCTAGAGAAAAAATACAGCTCAGAGAAAAAAATCAACGCAAAAAGAAAAATCATAATGCCCGGACTTATAGACACCTACGGTCACTCAGGACACGGATTAATCGGCGGATTTCATCACCCAAGACACGGTTGGCCAACGGGCAAGCTTTACTGGCATGCTACAACAGACAAATGGTGGTACGCAGAAGCCCAGTTAGCCGCATTAGAGAGACTCAGGTTCGGGGTTACCACGGGGGCATCTATAGTAGGTTCCACGCCAGCTAGAACAGACAGCCCAATATTTGGTATAAGAAACGCTGAGGCTTATGCTAAGGTAGGTACAAAGATTGTGCTAGGGGTTGGTCCCCCAGATTTGTTTATTCCACATATAGATGAGTGGAAAGGCAGTTTTTATGAGAACGGGGAGTGGGTGAGAAAAGAGTTCACCTATGAGGATGCCTTGAAGAATAGCCTAGAGATTATCCAGAAATGGCATATGAAGGCAGATGGGAGGGTGAGGATAGCACTTGCTCCTCCTTACATATTTGGACGTCATACTTGGACACGTTATACTCACAAGTATGAACCAGAGCACGTCCCTGTAATGAAGGAAAAAGCCCTAGAATTCAGGCAACTAGCGGATGAATACGGGGTTCAGATTCATACACATATTTTTGGAGACACCATAGATTGGGCTGTGGAGAATCTTGGAAGAGAGACAGTAGACAAAGTACTGGGCCCAGACGTGGTTATTGCACATGGAAACGGTCTCAAACAGAGCGAGGTAGATGTAATCGCGAAAAACAAGGCAACAGTGGCATCAGCTCCATCAACAGGAGAAAACCTATGGTATGGATATGCTCCGTTGGTTGAACTCATAGAGGCAGGAGCCAACTGTACTATTACAACAGATGGTTCTGCGCCTAGATTCAGCTTTGATCTCTTCAAGGATATATCCAGAGCCATGTGGCATCAATGGATAAGATATGAAACACAGGCAGTCCTCCCGGGTGGTAAAGCTCTGAGAATGGTAACCATAGATGCTGCAAAAGCATTGCAGATGGACCATGAGACTGGCTCTCTTGAGGCTGGGAAGAAAGCGGATATCATACTTGTTGATTTTGATAGACCTCATCTTACTCCCATTACGTATGTGCCTCATCAGCTCTGTTTTTATGTCAATGGAAACGATGTGGATACAACGATAATAGATGGCGAAATTGTGATGGAGAACAAAGAGGTACTCAGTGTTGACGCGGAGGAAGTAATGGAGCTTGCACGCGTTGAGGCACAGAAAGCCATAGACTTGATCGATCTAGATGATTTCAAACCAAACGACAAGACGTTTTGGCATGGAAGCAAATACGAGGAAATATAGAAATGGTACTATTAATCGACCCAACCGATATCGCCCAGATCAAGCTGACTCCAAGAGAAGTCATAGAGGTAGTGGAAAGCGCCTACAGACAAGATGGATTGGGAAAAGCAGAGGAGACACCGAGATTTGAGATAAAGATCAAGGGAAAACATCTTCCTCACATAGCACCCGGAACCACCAGCGTTGGACAGGGAATGGCATACCTTGAGGAATCCAAGGTATTCATCATAAGCCACGCGTTCCACTTTGACTCCCACAAGTACATTAACCAGATACTTGACCCAGAGACAGGTGAAATCAAGGCAATAATAAAACGAACCAGAGGCGCATTCGGAACCAAACCCGGAGAAATAAACTCAGGAATGTTAAGAACAGGCGCAGCGGCAGCTATTGGAGCCAAATACATGGCAAACAAAGACATCGAGGCAGTGGGCATCATAGGAACAGGACGAATAGGAAGGGGCTCACTGGCATGTCTAGAGGAAGCGATCAGTTTTGATAAGGTCTACACTCATTCGGGACGTAGAAAAGATGAATCATTTACAGAGTTCATGAGCAATCATACTGATGCCGAAATAATCGCACTTGACAATGTAAGAGAAGTAGTAGAGAAATCAAATTTAATAGTGACAGGAACCTACGCAGACAAAGCCATTGTAAAGGGAAAATGGGTAAAAGAAGGTACCCATATAAGCGGCATGGGAGCTGACGGCCCTAAAAAAACCGAAATGGATCCAGAAACATTCAGAAGAGCATCAAGAATCGTCATCGATAGCGAGAAATGCTTGAGTATCGGTGAGTTAACAGCTGCACTAGATACAGGGGCGATCAACCGGGATAGTATTCAGGGAAGAATCGGCCATGTTATCGCTGAAAAGATAACTGGTAGAGACAACCCAGAGGATATTACTGTTTTTGAGAGCGATGGCACCCATATCCAGAGCGGTGCGGTGGTCAACCTGATTTATGAGAAAGTCAAAGAGAAAGGGCTAGGAAGAGAAGTGGATGCCAGCGATTTTTTCATCAATCCCTAGAAAATAATATCATACCCCATTTACCCTTCATTATCTATGATTGTCACCCATGAGAACTCCATGAAAATCTACCGGGAATTTGCAGCTAACCCACCCAATGCACCGCTGAAACAACTGAAACCACTTCATAAGGACCCATATAAGCATGAAGGAAAAAACATAGTATCAGTAATCAGAACAGATGAAAGGGAGAAAGGCATCAGAAGAGCCGTCGAGTTACTGGGTGGAGTGGAACCCATGCTTATGGGCGTCAATGGTAATGTTCTCATCAAGCCAAACTGTAACACAGACGATCCTTATCCACGTGATACTCACTATGATACAGTGCGTACCATCGCTGAGCTATTGATAGAGGCTGGACAAAAACCAGAAAATATCACGGTAGGCGACATGTCAGGCAGAGCCAGAGGCTTACCAACACGAACCACCATGGAAAACCTAGGCATCACCGATGTAGTCGAAGACATGGGGCTGAATATTTCCTATTTTGAGGAAGAGGAATGGGTAATAGTAGAGCCTGATGCGGCTATGTGGTGGCCAAACGGGCTCAGAATACCAAGAACAGTCTATGAAGCAGAGCGCATCATATTCACGCCAATACTTAGAAGCCACACAAGCGCCACCTTCACATGCGGTCTAAAACTAGGAGTAGGATTAATCGACGCAGAAGAGCGGGACTGGCTGCATAATGGCGAGAATTTCTACGAGAAGATGATGGATATCAACCTAGCGTATCAAGTGGACATGGTGATCGCTGACGCCATGAAGCTGAACACGGGATACAGAACAGAACCAGAGGACGAGGTAGAGCCGGGAATAATCACCGCTAGCAACAATATGGTGGCATCTGACGCGGTTTCCGCTGCCCTACTGAAGCATTATGGCACTGTAAGAGTAGTAGACAATGATACCCAAGATCAGATACAATTCAAATTAGCTAAAAAACTAGGACTCGGTAAACCAAACTTATCTGAAATAGAGATAAACGGGGAAAATCTATCGGAAGATAAGGGTTTCCAGAATCAACTGGACTATATCATGTCCGAGCTTAGGTAAACCGTATCTCTTTCCATCCACCCTCACGGGTCTGGTACTTGACCTTCTCAGGGAAATCAATCCCCTGATACACAGACTCCAACAGCTTACCACGGTAACGCTTGATGATCTCAGCCTCACCCAGCGCCATCAACTCCTCGGCAAGCTTCCTTGAACTAAACCGCTGACCAGTGATACCATCAGCCCTCTGCCTAGCTAGGAAAATCCATGCATTGCTGAAATGCTGGACCATCAAATCAACCGGCGCGTAGCGGCTCCTTACCTCTTCTGGAACATCCAGGGCTTCTTCCTCAGTTAATTCGGTGGGTTTTAGCCTGTACCCAGGAGGGGCTCCTACATTGAGACTATTCACGGCGATGTTATGGTTCTTTAGCTCCAAGGCGAGGCACTGGGTCAAGCCCTCTAACCCGTATTTACTAGGGCAATAAGCTAGTTCCGCCATGAAGCCTCTAGTAGATGACCCACTGCTGATGTTGATTATGCCTCCTCCGCCCCTCTCAGACATATTCTGGTAGAGCCCCTTAGCCAGCATAAATGGCGCACGTAGGTTCACATCTAGGGTAAAGTTCCAGTCAGCGGTAGTCATATCATCGATGGTTTTCCATGGGCTGGTTGCCGCGTTATTCACAATAACATCAACGCCACCCAGATCGATTAACTGTATTACCAACTCCGATACTGAGTCCTCTCGGGATAAATCACATGGAATAGTGGAAACACGTCCTCCAACTGATTGAATATAATGCTCAGTGTTACGGAGTTCAGACATGGTTCGAGCCGTAGAAACCACATGAGCACCCTCAGCGGCGAAAGCAACCGCCATAGCCTGACCAAAACCTCTACCTGACCCAGTCACAAGAACTGTTTTACCTTTGAGCCTATCTGCCATACTCTGACTATTGTTCTAGACATAAAAGCCATATTGGAATAAGGTTAATTCAATGTGGATGTATTTTGACTGAGATTCTACGCGTACAGGATTTAGAGGCCCCACGAGGCACCAAGGTGCATGGTTACCTCAAAATAATGGAACGACCGGCCGGAAAACACAAGATTCCGATCACACTCATCAATGGAAAAGGAGACGGCCCAACCCTCGTCATCAACGGTGGTGAGCATGGCTCAGAGTACAATGGCCCAGCAGGAGCCATCGCCCTCATGAAGGAACTGGAACCCGAGCATATCAACGGGAAGGTTATCATCGTGCCTATGGTGAACACTCTCGCCTTTGAGAGTAAATGGATGCATGGAAACCCCATTGACTACAAGGATCTAACCGGCTACTACGTCGAGGAGATACCAAGAGGAGGCTCAGGGCACCCCAAAGTCACCTACTACGTCACCACCACATTCTACCGAGAAGTACTGGCCCAAGCAGACTACAGGATCAATCTTCATGGCGGCGATATCGAGGAAGACCTCATGACAGGCACCATGTACCGGCAAACTGGTGAAAAAGAAAAAGACAAACTCAACCTATCTCTGTGCAGAGCCTTCGGATGGGAGTGGATAAGGGAAAGCAAACCAAGACCATCAAAAAACAAGATGACGTTCCCAATGACAGTAGGTACCGAGGCGGGTGGAATGGGAAGATGCCAAAGCGATATCGTTGAAGAAGTCATCCGTGGATGCAAAAACGTCATGAAGCAACTAGATATGATAGACGGAGAACCAATCGTTCCACCCAAAGCATACACCTATGAACCCTATCACCTATACGCAGAACACGGAGGATTCTTCATCAGCAACGTCAAGGCAGGAGACCTCGTCAAAAAAGATCAGGTACTAGGAGTCATCAAGGACCTATTCGGTGAGACCCTTGAAGAGATCAAGGTACCAACTGACGGAGTAATCCACATGGTAACAAGCCCATCCATCTGGGAAGGCGACGTTGTATACGAGATAGGAAAAAACATACGGGAGATACCATAGTCCCAACTATGGTCTCCAATCCAGTACTCAACGCATATATATCTCAGACTAAAAACACATTATGCGGGAAACCGCAAGGTGAGTCGAGTAAAACTGGGTGTTCTAAAAGCTCATCTTTTCTGTTACACCAGTTTTATCATAAAAAACTAATAGTTTGATAACGTGCCGGTGCCGGAGTGTGGCCTAACGGTTTTGGGTTAGGACCGAATAGAACACCCAGTTCACGTGGGTTCGAATCCCACCCGGCGCGTTATATACAGGTTGTAACAAGTTACTTTCTATGACGTTTGACCCATTCAAGGTGCCAAAAGGCCAGAAGAAGTTCGGGTATGTTCCCGTTGTTGACAACCTGCTCGTGGACGCTAAGGTCCCGGTGGGAGTTGTAAATGGTGTAGAGGATGGTCCCACACTTGCGGTGACAGGCGGCTTATATCCAACAGAGTACTGTGGAGTAGAAGCAGCCTCAAGACTTTACCAATTAATAGATCCAGAGAAACTCCGAGGACGATTCATCACCATACCCGTCATGAACATGCCCGCGTTCCAGTGGAGACTAAGATGGCTGAACCTAAAAAGCACAGGAAGCAGCCCCTTTGATGGAGTAGGCATCAACGGAGTTTTCCCGGGAGACCCAGAAGGCGGATTAACCCAGCATATTGCATACGCCAATTACCAGATACTGAAGAAAGCGGATTATCACGTTGATTTTAGAGGCGGGGATTTACCTGAGAGCCACCTTGTGCACACGATCCAGCTACGGATAGGCGAAAAGATTGATGAGACCACTGAGGCTATGGCTAAGGTGTTCGGTTTGGAGTATGTCTTGCCGGGTACCCCGGAGATTGGGCATACTAGTCCCGGTACCATGATACATACACTGGTCTCAAACGGCGTTGCAAGCATAATCAGCGAGTCGGGTCTCGGGTACAGAACCCAGCCACGGGAAGAGTTCATACAGGACCATGTACGAGGCACAGTGAACCTACTAAAACACTTCAAAATGATGGGCGGCAAACCAGAGAAACCAGAAAACCAGCGTTACCTTGACATGGAGTGGGAAGGTGTAATGGCGCCTGAAGCCGGGATATTCGAGGCACACGCCGACTATGGCGATATATTGTCTTTAGGCGAGACCATTGGCTTGATTAAGGACTTGGATGGTAGCATATTAGCTGAAGTTAAGTCGCCTATTGATGGTGTGGTTCATACCATGTATCCGGCAAGACTTGTTTTCCCCGGTGAACGACTCTATACGTTACTGAGGATCGGGGAAAAGACAGGCTGGTGATTATTTTCGGTAGTATTAACTACCTAAATTCAATGGCAATAAACCAACGCACATCAGCACCATAAACCTTAGCAAGCTCTTTCACAGCCTTGGCGCCCCTCAAACCCCCATAATACACACTATATTGCGTCAACTCCCCACCAGTTATTGATATAATATCATGTAAGTTACTCCAGAATCTGTGGTGAGGTTTATCATTGATAAAATCATAGGAAACAAGATAAGTGTTCTCGGTTTCTGGCTCGTCCTGTATTTCTGCAAGTATTTTCCGAGCTATGCTTCTTCGACCTCTCATCTTAATTTCGGTAGTTAATACTACCCAAAATAGCTGTAACGAGACCAGCAATAACCAAAACAAGATACAGCCATAATAAGGGAAATCCGAATTAAGGTAGTTAATACTACCGAAAATAACTTTCAAGCATCGTCTCGAAAGACTCGCCCAAATGCAGAGTATCATTCATATGCTTGACGATCCTGTCGTCTCTCCGATAGGTGAGCACTGTTACGCCTGTGTTTGTTGTGCTGAAAGCGAAAAATGGTATTGCGTCTAGTTGTACACCTGTCCAGTAGCTGATTATCTTGTCAATAAGCCATGAATGGGAGACCACGAGAGACCAGTCATCACATTCTGAGTCTATCTTTTCAATCACTTTTACTGCACGGTTGAATATCTCTTCAACTGATTCGCCGCAACTGTATGGTCTCCAATCTCGAATTGGCTCAGATTTCTCGGTCCAGTAGGTCTTCGCTTCCTTCATGGTTGTTGTGGGTTCTAGTCCGTGTCTGTATTCGTCTAGTTCGGTTTCTATTATTGGTTCAACGTTGATGTGCTGTGATATGATTCCTGCTGTTTCTCTTGCTCTTTTTCTGTGGCTTGTGTAGAGTTTACATTTTGATCCTATTGTTTTCTGGAGGCGCTGGGCTAGGGCTGTGGCTTGTTGTCGTCCCTTGAGTGTTAATGGTGGATCGTGCCATGAGCCTACTTCTGGGTCTACGTTGCTTACGGCTTCTCCGTGGCGTATCAACAGTATGGGCATAACATACTATCAGTTGTCTCTGAATAAAAGCGATAGTGGATTTTATATCCGATAATACCACCGAGATGGCGTCAAGTATGCGCTACGAGGTTTACGCGTTACTCGCTGCATTCAGCTTCGGGTTAAACGCGGTGCTAGTAAGAAAAGGAATGAAAGAAAGTACTCCAGTAACAGCCACTTTGATGGTAGCAGGAGTACAAGTAACCATACTCAGCGCGTTACTCTTGTTCAACCCACCAGATTTCAACTGGACCGCTGTAATCTACTTCGCCTTAGCTGGATTCTTGGCAGCGATCCTTGGTAGAACTCTCAACTATCTGAGTATAGATCGGCTAGGTGTTCCCATCAGTACAAGCCTCACAGGAACTAATCCTATATTCGCGTTAATCCTCGCCGTATTATTTCTCGGTGAGAAGGTTTCAATGGCTACGGTTTTTGGTTCATTGCTTGTGGTGGCTGGTATAGCGTTAATGAGTGGCTCTGGAGAAGGAGGAAAAATCAGTCTAACAAATCTCGTGATACCGCTGGCATCAGCGTTCTTCTACGCCTGTAGTAGCGCGGTGCGTAAAATCGGTTTAAACATCCTGCCTGAGTCGGTTCTCGGAGCGGTTGTAGGGGCTTTAACCAGTCTTATTGCTTATCCAGTGATATTGCGTTTGATGGGGCGCACAGGTGAGTTCAAACTCAGTAAAAAAGCGGTTCCTTGGTTGGTGGGCGGGGGGATAGCGACCAGCACAGCGTGGATCGGTATGTTTACCGCTACCCAGATGGGTTCAGTGAGCGTTACATCGGCTATCATCGGCGCTAATCCCTTGTTCGGGCTTATCCTGAGTGCGATACTATTACGTGACTCTGAGAAGATTACAAAACGTGTCGCAGCGGGCTCTTTGTTGATTGTAGTAGCTGTGCTGATAATAACCCTGTTTTAGCCTAGTTTTCTAACTCGTTCACGAGCATCAAGAAGCTTCATCAAGGTCTCCAATAATGTATTGATCTTAGAGGGGTCTTTCTCAGTCTCAAGCATACCCTGTATCTCTTTCACCTTGGTGAGAAGAGTCTGGTCGATGCTTCCCTGTTGAGCCATTACCTCTGTGTCTGTGTCAGCCGAGACCACTACTACTGGTTTGTTGCACATGGGGCAGACGAGTGTTCCATCTTGAAGCTTGAACAACGGGGTATTACACTCTGGACAGGACTCGCTTAGCATGGTTGCTCCTTTTCTGAGTAGCTCAGCCATCTGTTTCATGCTTCCCTCTGACAACGCGATCATACATTCTTCAGTATGCTTTGTTTAAAACGTATCCCACCGACACCCCTAAAACATTGAAAGAGCCCCTACTGGATTATGGTAGAGTTTACCCACGGCGGAAACATAGAGGAACTCCGAGCACATCTAGAAAACCTAGGACTCGGTCTGGGTGAGACCGAGGAAAACCTGATCATGGAGAAGCCTGAGCGTTTGATCATGTGGAGAGAAGACGGAGAACTCGTGGGACACACCATCTGGCACACAAGCAACACACGGGAACACCCTAATGGGGACTCAAGAGAACCAGACGACAAACATATTCTTGAGGAAGAGCTTGGTATCAAAGGGGCCTTTATCGAGCTTCACGAGATTTGGCTCGCTGATACCTACAGAGGCAGAGGTTTCGGCTCAGCGTTTTTCCAGTACTTTGAGGACATGGTTCGGGAGAAAGGCTATGATTCGATTGTTTACTATGCTGATCATCCTGCCGCCATGAGTATTTGTTTGAAACGAGGCTACAGGCAGGCATATGGTGTTGAGCTTGATGGTATAACTGGGGAACGTAGCAGATACTACGTGTTAGCAAAACGGCTATAATATACACCATTTAAAACCAAGCATATTATTTCATGGTTGAGAATCAATGATACAGCTTGAAGGACGCAACCCAGTCTACGAGGCACTTAAACAAGGACTAGTACTCAGCATAAAACTCGAATACGGACACGATGATAACGCCAAGATAAAACAGATCACAGACCTCGCCCGCAAGAAAGGCGTCAAAGTAGAGCTAATAAAACGCAAACAGATGGACCGTCTAAGTACAACAGGCAACCATCAGGGGGTTATCGGTTATGCGCAGACCAACGTGAACTGGAGCCTAAGCAAGGTACTCAAAGAAACAGGCAAAGAAGTATGCGTATTGATCCTTGATCAAGTGCAAGACCCCCACAATCTGGGAGCCATAATCAGGACCAGTGAAGGAGCAGGAGCAGACGGCGTACTAATCCCCAAGAAAGGCTCAGCCGAGGTAAACAACACTGTACACAGGGTCAGCATGGGTGCGAGTCTCAATGTGCCTGTATGGCAGACCAACCTCTACCCAGCCATCAAACAGATGCAGGACGAGGGCCTTAGAGTAATCGGAATAGACGCTTCAGGTAGCAAACCCTATTATGAGGAGAAGCTCAGCGGAGCTGTGGCTTTGGTTTTAGGTGGAGAGGACCGTGGAATCAACCCTACGTTACTTAGTAAGTGTGACAGCGTTGTCTATATTCCAATGAAGGGTAAAATGGATTCACTAAATGTTAGTGTTGCAGCGAGTATAGTACTGTATGAGCGCGTCAGACAACAAGAAACGGGATAAAATAATGGGTTAGCGTTTCACCGAGTCTGATACGATGAGTACGCCAATGGCTATGATGAATAGCGGCCAGAGGAAATCAAAGCTCGCCCACCAGAAAACATCCTCCAGCAGCGAAGATGCCCCCAAGATAATCAGGAATATTCCAATGATCATTGGCCATGTGCCTCTTCTCCGTCCTCCGAAGCAATCGTCATCGAAATCCCAGTCGTCTCTTCTATATCTGTAGGCTGGTGGTTTCAAGAGGGCGCCGCAGTTTTTACACTCTGTTGCGTCTTCATCGTTCTCGGTTCCACACTTTGTGCAGTACACCAAGTTTGTTCACTGATCAAAAGGAGGCGGTCTGTTATTCAAAGCTTACTCAAAACGAAGCATGCAATACTCGGTGCAATCAGTACAAACAGCTACGTGGGTCCATTGACTTGCCCTGATACGTGCATGTATCCACCAAATGCTTACCGCAAGGAAGTAAATTGAGACCGTGAAGCTCAGACTCATCGCCTTAATCGACGCGTATATAAGCCAGTCACCTACTACAAAACCCAAATTTAGCCACAGATGCACCCAGCCTATGCCAAGATCAATGAAATGCTGGGCTAAGCCGAGAAAAACGAGTATGGAACCGAACCAGAAACCAATCTGAAGATCAAAGGGATAATAACCAGTAACTAATCCCACGAGTGATAATATTGCTCCAATAACCAAACCACTACAACCAGCACAATATTGGCTACCTCCAAAGGATACCGTATGCCCCTCAAATGAGCCGCAGTCCGGGTGATGCCCAGATACTCCTTCTCCATGTCTCTCGCCTCTCAAAGAAAAGCTACAATATCTTGGTGCAACACCAGCTATGATGCCGAGAACACAGATAAACGCGAAAAAGAGGTCAGAAACTAAGTTTACTGATCCGATGTTGTTTGCTGGTTGGTCATTTAATACTACCAAAGTGGTGAGGAATAGACTGATCCTATTTTCATGGGTTGAGGCTTGTTTTCTGGAGCAATAAATGCTTCGTGTTTTGATCATATTGGTTTTCAACGGTATTTACTTGTAATAAGATATGGATCATTGTTCTATATTATTGGATGGAAATAATATCCCGTAACTAAAATATATAGAATATTGTATACATAGGAAACTATAAATCTTAAATACAAGCAAAATAAGTTTTTTTTGAGGAACTTAGCAGCCTCCAAACTAGGTATGGGCTGACCGCTCGCGGGAGTCCCCTAAGTTGAGGCCGCACCCCTCCTCTTCTTATTAACTAGCCTACCAAAAAAAGAAGCAATATCTATTATAGAGACCCTATGCAAACAAGGAGAGAAATGACCAATATCGCCTTGATCGGTTTCGGCGCGGTAGGACAAAGCCTAGCAGAGACCATAAGAGACAAACATGACTGGCTCAAGGACCACTTTGGACTAGACGCAAAACTAGTAGCCATCACTGGACGCAGCAAAGGCAGCATATACGACCTAGAAGGACTCGACTTACAGACTCTGCTTGATGTCTTCCAAGAGACAGGAAACCTCGAAGGATACCCCCAAGGGATCAAAGGCTTGAGCAGTATGGAGACCATCACAGATACTAACGCAGAAATCATAGTAGAAGCCACAATAACCAACATCAAGACAGGAGAACCAACTCTAAGCTATGTCAAGGCTGCCCTAAGCAGGGGAAAGCATGTTGTCACAAGCAATAAGGGTCCAGCAGCCCTCGCGTACAAAGAACTACAGGAACTAGCGTTAAAGAACGGTGTTCAGTTCAGGATCGAGTCTACTGTTCTCAGCGGTACACCGGCGATAAACTTCGCAACAGAGAATCTAGCGGGACACAAGATAACAAGCGTCAAGGGCATCATCAATGGCACCACCAACTATATTCTAACTGAGATGGAGAAAGGAACATCCTACACTGATGCGCTTCGGGAGGCTCAACGTCTCGGATACGCTGAGGCTGACCCAACCGCGGATGTTGAAGGCTGGGACGCTGTGGCAAAGATCATGATTCTCGGTAACGTAGTGTTAGGAGGTTCTTTGAAGTCAAAAGATGTGGAGAGAACCGGAATCACTAACATAACTATGGAAGATGTTGAGAAAGCCAAGTCCGAGGGTAAACGTATCAAGCTCATCGCTGAGGCATACATGGAGAATAATGTGGTAAAAGCCAAAGTTGCCCCAACTTGGTTGCCATTATCCGATCCATTAGCAAGTGTGAACGGGACTTTGAACGCAATAACCGTGATGACTGATGGACTAGAAGAGGTTACCGTAATCGGTGGAGGCGCAGGTGGCTTAGGAACCGCCCATGGGCTTCTCAGCGATATAATCGCAATACACCGACACTAGTAACCCAAGGCTATCCCTAATCTTCTTGGATCAGCTGTCCCCTTCAGAGCGTCTTTTTCCCGCCAAACCGTCTGCATACTACCCATTGGCCAATGGTATTCTCCGAGGGGTCTAGGCATGATACCCATCTTCTTCAAACCTCGGACAACGTCCATGCTGATTCTGTTTTCTACCTCTATGGTCCAGTCATCCCTGATTGGCCAAAACCTTGGTGCATCAATCGCATCATAATGACTCCAGCCGTGCTCAAGAATACTGAAGAGTACCTGAGGAACAGTGAAAATACAGTCTCCGGGGCTGCCGAGAGACATCCAAGGCTTCCCTTCACGTACTACGATTGTGTTGGCTATGGCGTGTTGTGTTCTTCCACCGGGCTCAACCAAGGCGTAACGCTCCCAACCAATACCACTACCGGGAACACCGTCAACAACTACACCAGGTATACCGCCTCCACCAGTCTCCATCATCTGAACCCAGTTACCCTCTCTATCCACGATGCTCAACTCGCAGCTATCATGGGGAACATGTCCCGTTGATGGAAGCGCGCCTCTTTGAGCAACTTTACTATAGGTGAGTTCAAGATAGCCGGTGAGGTCTCTCTTGGGTCTGCTGTGTTTCCAAAGTTTTGTTATTATCTCGTGGTAGCTGTCGCTTAGCAGTGTATCAATTGGGGTCTCGTAGTAATCTGGGTCGTGGATGAGGTTACGGTCGTAGTGGGCTCGTCTAAGCACCCAAGCCATCAAAGCGAGAGCCTCAGCGGACTCAGTGTAGTGTTCTAGGTTGAAGCGTTTCATGACCCCAAATAGGAACCCAGTGTAGAAACCTCCACGTTGAGGCGGAGGAATACCAATGATCTCGTCCTCCTTGTAGAGTGTCTTGGTGGGTTCAACCCAGATGGGCTCATATCCAGCCATATCATCTATGGTGATCATCCAGCCGAGACTATTCGCCTCCTCCACGAGTCGTTTCGCCCAGTCTCCGTTAATGAAATAGTCTGGACCTATGGTTGCTGACGCTTCTAATGTCTTTGCTAGGTCTGGGCGTCTCCAATTTTCTCCAACGGGGACCTGAAAACCGTCTCGTGTATAGTGCTGTCTACCGCTGGGGAAATAGGTTCGCCCCGCAAGAGTGCTTGATCTTCCCCCGGCTCCACCATAAAGCAACGCATACTCCCAACTTGTTACCGTATGACCGTCGCGTGCCACTTTTATCGCTGGCTGGGCTAGTTCACCCCAGTTCTTTGAGCCAAATCGTTCAAGCAATGACTTTAAACCAGCAGATGAACCGGGAATCGCAGCAGCTGTAGTAGGTGCATACGGGTGTGGACAGAAGGGTGCTAATCCATCGGGCAGAATTGGTGAGGCATCCATATAGTAACTCTTCTCAGATTCTGCGTCCCAGTAGAGAAAACTCACTGTACCACTGATGGTGGTCATGTGAGGCTCATAGATGGGCCCAGCGAGACTCCCCGCCACTGCCGCGTCAACCGCGTTACCACCATTCTTCAATACATCAATCATTATCTCGCTAACACATGGGTGACTACTGCTCACCACTCCATTTTTTCCGGATACGATCTTCTTGGGTCCCTGCCTTGGCTCCATAAAGAATCCTCTGTGGTTCAAGGCTAAAAAGCTTCAAAAACACTAGAAGTAGAGGATCAACCATGAGTGAAGAACGGGAAATGCCTGATTGGGTCTTCACAGATAAACGACCAAAAACGGACAAACAATACTTCGAGAACCTAACACGGTGCATCTTCGAGGGTGGACTCAACTGGGTTATGATCGCTAACAAATGGCCTAACTTTGAGAAAGCCTTTGATGGCTTTGACATCGAGAAGATAGCAGCATACGGATTGGAGGATCAGGAGCGCCTCAAGAATGATGCTGGAATCATCAGGAACAAGCAGAAGATCATGGCAACCATCCAGAACGCGGAGGAGTTTTTACGGATCAAACGGGAGTTTGGGAGTTTTCAGAAGTGGATTGACAGCATGGACAAGGATAACAATTACGAGTATATCGTGAAGCGGTTGAGTTCAAGATTCAAACGAGTAGGGCCAGCTACAGCCAGCATATTCCTATGGAGCGTGGGGGAGCCTATTATCTGGGATATGAGGTATCATCACCGACGACCAACAACATTGGCTTAATGGAACAAGAATCTATGATATGAAAACAGATTCTCTCTATATGCTTAATCTCGTGATCAACCCTCCTGAAACCCTTTTATTATAATCGATAAGGTGTGTTTAGCTCGTGGCGGCTGGGGCGTCTAATAGAAAGGGGAAGGAGATGAACGTCGCCACGAGGCTATCCTCCACGCAGTAACTCCCTCTTAGAGGAGATGTAGTCCTCAACGAGGGCTTCCCCTAAATTCTCAACATCAACATATGCAACCCGTCCAAGATTTTCTTTAGCCAATGCTTGGGCTAGTTCCCGTAGGTTCTCATCTTTATCCAGCATAATCACGTTTAGGATAATACCATCACACCTGTAGAGCCGTGCCTCTTGAATAACAGCCTCGGCCGCTTTATGGAACCCAACAAACTCACCATCAAGGAAATTCGGTGCAGAATCTGTAATCAAGTGAACCTGTTTGTTTCCCGGGAGATACGCTACACGGTTCCTGTAGACTCTGAGTGCTGCCCGGATGTCAGTGAACTTCATATCAACCGTGCTTCCGGTGATCATCCATGGCTGAACTTCTCTTACTTCCTCGCTGAAAGTGAATACCCTGAGCCTGTCCTCGGGGTATCTTAGTCTCATCAACTCGGATAGGGCGAGGGCGGTCTCGTTTGCTGCCTCTATCTTGCCTAGTTTTCTCATTGATGCGCTTTGGTCTACCAGTATCCCAAAGTGTAGCTCGGTGCTGTGCCTTGGCTCCTGTACGTGAAAATCTCGTAAGGATAACGCGTTTAGTGGTGCACCTCGTTCAGCAGTAGCTAACAGTGTTCGCTGGATGTCGATTCTGTGATAGAGGTCTCCGGGCTCGTAGGGTCGGCTTGTGGAGCCTGTCCAGCTTCCCTCACCCAGTTCTTCTATTTTGTGGGGTCCGAGTCCTTTACGTTCTAAACTGATGAGAATCTTATTGAGGAGTCCTTGCCCCATGAGTTTTGCGCCTTTACTTGTGAGTTTTGGGCGCTCAGATTTTCCGTCAAGCAATCCCTGTTCCTCTAGATCACCTAGTACTGCGTCATAGTCTTCCCGGGTGACACCTTTTTGTTCACGTGTTAGCTCTGATAGTTCTCTTTCAAGGTCGCTTAGATCAGCCTCGATGGTGTCTTCCTCTTTTACATCTCCATCGAGTTGACTGTTTTTGATGCCCTCGATGCGTTCCATAAGTTTTTGCTGTTTATCCTGAGCCTTGCGGTATCTTTCCTCGGCTTTTTCGCGTGCCTGTTCCATGAACTCTGAGTCATAGTCTAGACCCATGCCCATCTGCATCTTGGCGACGTCTCTGAGCAGGTCTAGTGTGCTCTGGTCGATATCTGTGCAGGGGTTGTGGGCACTTGGCTGCATCTAGCTCATCCTACGTGGAAGATATAGGTCGGTTTTGAGTTCCTCAACATGGTTCAAGGCTAGCAAGGTATGAGCTAGGAGTCCAACTGCACTATCAACATAATCTGAGAGGACGTCTGGTTCTACTACTTTGGGGTGTTCCCTGATCAAGGTCTCTAGGTCGTTGACTAGTACTGGTTTGCTCCATGGGTTGATGCTTCGCATATAATCAACTGTTGATTGGAGAACGGGGTAGTCGGATATGTCTTTGCCTTTCTCGTAGTCTGTGATCTCCGTAGCTAGGGTTAGGGGATCAACGTCTAATGCGGCGAGGACTTGTTTACCTACATCTCTTGCGGCATACCAGAGGACATCCTCGACCACCTGATTATTCTTCATCATATACGCGCTAGGGCTTTCATCAAACCCGATGAGATCAGCCCTAATCCTGATTCGCCCTCTGAGTGCAAGCATCAAACCATCCGCTGCATCAGCTAGATTAGAAACAGAATCGCTCCGTAGCTCAGTACTGCTATAAACATGATCTAGGCTCTTGATGCTGCCTCTAATGCTACTGCCACGCTCAATGCTTGGACAATCACGAGTATAACGCACCGTCTTTTCAACGGTCTCAACTATCCACCAAGGCGCAAAGGCTTGACGTTTGAAGCTCGCTACATTTACATCAAGGGGCTTAACATCAACTGGTTTCTCTGGTGGTGTGAAGAAGTCGTCTACGACTCTAAAGCCTTCTTTGAACATGATCTCTCGTTCAACGGACTCGTTTGGTAGCCCCATGTGGATCAACTCCAAACGGTCTAGAAGTGGTTCGGGGACTCGGTTCACGTGACTGAACCCAGTAGGGTTTCCTGTTGCCACGAAGAATATGTCGATAGGGCGTACCCAGTTGTACTCTTCAAGCACAATTCTGTTTTCTTGGAGCATGGGGTGGAATAAAACCTGAACTTTTGTGGGGATCGCTGGTAGCTCATCGACGCAGACTACGCCCCGGTTACCCCTCAAGACACCAGTACCGATGAAAGCTCCCGGATCAGTAGGACTATCACCGCCAATAATCGCTTGAATATCCTTTACTCCGAGTATCTTCGCCTCATTAGTGTACTCGTTACCCTGAATCCTGCTGTACCGCTCGGATCCGCTGATGAACTCGATTTCTGGGTCATCCTCATCGTAACAAATTGGGCATTTCCATTCTTTGGGCCATTTGGGGTCACAGTTGTATGGGCAGCCTTTGATACGTGGCACGGGTGGTAGGAGTTTCGCTAGGCTTTCGGCTAGTCTTGTCTTGCCTGTGCCTTCACGGCTTACTAGGTATGGGTAGCTTCCGCTGAGAACTGCACGTATTACGTCGTTTTTTGTTTCTTCTCGTCCTTGAATGTCTGGTAAAGGGTCTTTGCCTTCCTTAATGTGTTTGAGCATCATGTACCGTAGCTCGTAGCGTACAGGCAATGGTTGATAATGTTCTAGATCGAAATCCGTGACTGCTCCTCTCCTGATTGAGAAGTATGCAGGTTTCTTGTTCTTAAATAAATAGGAGAAAATAAAATTGGGATTATTCGGGTTTGGTGAACATGCGCTGTGTCTCGCCCATGAACTTCCTGATAGGTAGTTCCTGTGGACACTTTTCCTCGCATATTCCACACGCAATACAGTTGCTGCTGTGAGTCTCGGGAGTGATCTTCGTCCAGTATTTCTGTTTGATCTCGTCGCTCTGACCACTCATATAGTACTCATTGTAGAGTCCCAGAATTCCCGGAATATCCACGCCTTGCGGACAAGGCATACAATACCTGCAAGCAGTACAACCAACGAAGCCCAGATTCAGGTAAGCCTGTTTAGCCTCTTTGATCAACGCAAGCTCTTTATCAGTCAATGTGTTCGGTCCACTACGACCAGCGTACTCCACGTTCTCCTCAACATGCTTCATCTCGGACATACCGCTGAGAACCACTGATACCTCAGGATGGTTCCAGACCCACTGGAGAGCCCACTCAGCTGGGGTACGCTTCTTCTCAGCCTTATCCCATACCGCTTGTACGTCTTTTGGTGGGGTTACTGCTAGTTTTCCGCCCTTGATAGGCTCCATGATAACAACTGCTAAGCCCTTTGATGCTGCAAGCTTCAAGCCTTTGATTCCTGCTTGGTACTCTGTGTCCATGTAGTTGAGTTGTATCTGGCAGAAGGTGAACTGGTCAGAGTCTTCCAGTATCTTCTCGAATAAATCATAGTCGTCGTGGAAGCTGAAGCCAAGATACTTGATGCGTCCATCAGCTTTAGCCTTCTCAGCCCACTCAAAGACTCCAAGCTCCTTGAGTTTTGGCCAGCGGCTCTTATTCAATCCGTGGAGCAGATAATAATCAATATGACTAGTGTCCAGTTTACCAAGTTGCTCGTTTAGGTACTTGTCAAAATCAGCGTATTCTTCCACTAGCCAGCTTGGCATCTTAGTGGCAAGCCTAACCTTCTCCCTGTAACCGTCTTTGAGGGCTTTACCTACAAGGTACTCGCTTTGCCCACTATGGTAGGGGTATGCTGTGTCAACATAGTTTACGCCGTGGTCGATGGCGTATCTGATCATCTTGATTGCGTGGGGTTCATCTATCTTGCTGCTGTCTCCGCCGATGATGGGTAGCCTCATGGCTCCGAAGCCGAGTGCTGAGACATCCCAGTCTAGTTTACCAAATTTTCGATATTTCACTTGTTTTTCACCTAAAAGGATGGATGAATCACTCAGATCATCATTTATAGAGGTTACTTTGATGGCTCAGGTCTGGGTTCAGCACTTATATTTGGACTAATCTGAAACTAAGATAGATGAAACATCTGATCAGGACTATACTGGTAATACTACTGCTAGTATCCCCCATGTTGGCACATAGTCAAAACAACTCCATTACAATTCAGCTAACAGGAAACCAGCAACAAACCATCGAAAACGGACACTACTATGTAGAAGGCGGATTGAGTCTAGATGGAAACGCGTCACTAAGCATCATTAACACGACCATTACATTCATTGAATCAAGTGATGGTGAATGCAATTTACAGGGAAACAGTGTTTTGCATGTCATCAACAGCACCATTAAGCTAGGAGATACGGGAAGCATTCAGGCAACAGAAAATGCCTCAGTTTTATTCAGCGGATCAGAACTAAGTGGATTAGACCAGAGCAGCTACCTGACGGGAATCGGAGCCTCAGACCAGACAAAACTCATTATAACGGACTCCAAAATAGGATTCATTAGAATAATAGACACCAGTACATGCAAAATACAAGACTCCACTATCAACGAATTCGGATCACAATCCCTATTCGACCCCACCATAACACGATCCACCATCGAACGAATCACCCTAGTATACGAGAACACCCGGGTCCAAGTCAATAACACCCTCACAGGATACCACACCAGCTTCAACCAAAGTCAACTATGTAAATCAGGGCAAAATCCCTACGAGACCAAGCTACTAAACACCACTTTGCTATACCCACCGAACATAATGGTGATTGACGGGAAACTCGAAGCACATGATACGGTATTGGACATGGTCCAGATAATGGGAGACTCAGCAATAGAGACCCAGAACACAAAAATCTACTATCTAAGTCTCATGGACTATAGCTGGGCATTCATCGACGACTCAGAAATCGACTACCTTGCAGCATGGCTCGGAGACTTCAACATACACCTCACAAACACAACACACAGAGTGATCAGCCTCTACGGCACCACTGGAATGAACCTACGCACAAACAACACAGAGACAACGCAACTCATACTAGACTGGGCACAGCCAAACACACCCCAAAACATACAGCTCCACGAGACCAAAATCGACAACCTTGAACTAAACATGTACTCCCCCACACCAATCCAGTGCAGCGAAGTATCCATAGGAAACATCACACTGACATCAGGCTATGCCGACGAGCCACCCATAACACTGACAGGAAGTATTGACTTCGCAGAAGACGCAGAGGTAACCCAAGAAGTAAAAGAAGGCTTTACTCGCATCAACAGAGTCTACCTGATAAAAGCCATCATAGATAAAGCCCCAGCAGCAAACACAATTCTAACCATACACAAGGAAAACAAATCAAAAACCATAACCACCAACCAAAACGGAGAAGCAGTACTCAGCCTCAACTACATTCGCCACATAGAGGTAATCACAGACCCACAGCCCGGAGGACCATACATAATCAACCAAGACAACCTCACCAAACCAGTAACCATCACCCTCCAAAACACAAACAAGACAATAAACATACTCAGCGATGCCCCTGTAATCATCAAAGTCGCCACTCAGACAACCGCCCAACAAGGGACACCCGACTGGAGCCAAATCACACCAGCCGCGTTGCTATTGACATTCATCGTTGTAGCGGCATATCTCTTCAACTCCAAGCAACCAGAAGAAGGGGATAGACAGATTCAATAGCCCATTTACCACCAATAATGGGTGAAACAATTTGGAATCAGATAGATACGAGAGAATCATGGCGGTAATCCGCCGAGAGGTACCAGACAGAGTACCATGGAGTATATGGGGACACTTCCCCGCAGTAAACTGGCTCGACTACTACAGCTGGGAACTAGCCCAACGCAACGGAGAAGAAGCAGCCCGCGGACACATGGCCTTGATAAGAGAACTCGACTACAAGATGGACCTACTCAAAGTTACCCCATTCTACAGATTCATGGCAATGCAATGGGGCAGCAAATTCAACTTCAAGGACAACGAGGAAGACGCACCAACACTATCAACAACGGTAAAAGAAACAAAAGACTGGGAAAAACTCTGGGTACTAGACCCAAAGAAAGAACTACGAGAATTCGTACGCACCAACGAGATACTATCACGCGACCTACGCAACACACCCGTAATCTACACCATCCCAAGCCCAATCATACAAGCAATGAACGGTGTCGGAACTCCTGAACGCGTCATAGAGGACATGAGAAAAAACCCAGACGCACTCAAACAGGGAATGGAGATCATCACAGAGACCACCATAGACTTCGTAAAAGCATGCGTTGACACAGGCATACAAGGAATATTCTACGGAATCGGCGGAGGAGGCAGAATCTGGAAAGATTTCACTGTACCAGAACTCGAAAAATGGGCACTCGCCTACGATAAAAAAGTCCTAGAAGCGGTTGACTGCGAGATCAAGATGCTACACATCTGCAGCACACCAGAAGGCAACGCACAGGACCAGAACCTAATGGAATCAGGGTGGTTCAAAAAATACCCTGTTGATATAATCAACTGGGACGCCCACGACTACACGTGGCTAGACAAAGCCAAAGAAATCTACGGCGACACCTTTGCCATCTGCGGTGGACTAGATAGAAGCTACGACAGTATGCGGTCAGGTAAGATAGATCAAGTGGAAGCAGACGTCAAGAAAGCCATCGAGGACGCAGGAGAGGGCGGAGGCTTCATGCTGGGACCAGGCTGCACAGTCTACCAAGACCAGCCAAGAGCAAGCTACAACGCCGTCGGAAGAGCCGTCATTAAATACGGCTACTATTAGCCCTAGGGGGCGTCATCCGGTAGATTTACCACCGGAGCCACCTCTACACCCACTTCTCTTATTGTCTCTAACAGACTGTACTCGTCTCCGTCGAGGAAATAATGCTCTAAGGCTGGAACAGGAATACTTACGCGCTCATAATCATTCAACTGTAATATGATTTGAGCCATCTCAATTGCCCGCTGCAGCACATCCTCTACGACTGCGATCCATGGACTGATCCGCCAAGCAGAGTCAGCCTCAAACAAGTTCAACTCTTTCGGAAAGACCCCCAAGTCTAGGAGCCGGTCCCTACCTGTGGTGTAGATATAGAGGTTACCCTCAGCTACACTGTAATGTCTACCCATTCACAACACCTCTCAACACATAACCAAGATTATACACGAGACACTGCCCCGTTGATACACCGCAAACAAACTCAAGCAACGGCCAACAAACAAGAAAAACAATACAGAAAAAGAGAAGACGCCTAACAGGAAGCCTGATAATCGGAAGATCATCAACAAGATCCAGATCCCGCTTGGTCCTCAGCCGGTTAATCCACTCAATCAGTCCCCTGAGCTTCACACCAAGGAAATAATCAGTAACATGACCAGTCTTCAAGGTACGTACCCAGTAACCCTCCTCCGCCTCCAGCAGACCCTTCAAAGCAGCATACGCCTGATACGGCATAATAAAGTAACTTAGGGCAATGAAGCTAAACACCCCACTGTAATCCTCAGCCAAGTCTCCCTCAAGAAAAACCCCCGTTAAACCCATCACCGGGATCGCGCAGAAATTACTCAAAACCAAACTCCAGCCAAGCGTAGGCGTCCAGAAGACAGGGTGTCGTTTATAATATTGAGCTACAGTCCAAGCCATACAGCCAATGATAAAGACACAGGACTGAAGATAGTAGGGGGCAAAGTAGAGAAACTCCAGCTTCTCAGCTAAGGTTATTCTCCCACTGCGAATTACGGAAAGGAAATATTTCCGGACCGCGTACGTGTGTCCCTCTGCCCACCGCATCCGCTGCCTGATGATCCTTCTAACAGTGGTTGGAATCTCTGCTGGCGCCTGAATCAACGGAGTGTAAACCACCTTAAACCCCTCAAGATAGAGCCTCAGCGTCAAATCCCAGTCCTCAGTAATACTATGATTCCAACCAAGCTCCCGAAGAAGCCCAGCCCTGAACATGAAGACGCTACCACTCACCATCTTCATAGCGCCATAAACCTCCTCCGCGAGACGTTCAATCATGTAGCTGCCACTGAACTCGGCGCGCACTCCCTTGGTGATCCAGTTCTCATTCCGGTTCAAGTAATGAAGCTGATAGCCTTGGACCGCTGCGACGGGCTTTACATCTTTCTCGTGGAGTCTAAACTGGTGTATAAACTGTCGTAGAATATTTGCAGGGGGCACAAAGTCAGCGTCAAAAACAACAATATACTCAGCGAGAGGATGCATGAACTTCATCGCCTCCTTCAATGCTCCACCCTTGTACCCGCTACGGTCCTTCCTGTGGACAAACTTGATGATAGGGCTACCGTGCTGCCATCCACGCTCCCTGAGAATCTCCACGGTAGTATCTCTAGAATCATCAGCAACCAGCACCTCAAAGTTGGTGTAATTGATGTCCATACAAGCCTCAAGGATACGTCGAGCCACATTCAACTCATTGAAGAAAGGCAGATGGATCGAGACCCATGGCTCATCACCAATAGGCACAGGCTCTCCATCCCTCTGGGCCAGTATCCTATGTATTCTGTGTTCAGGGGGTAGTCGTGATGTATCCATTGAGAAGAGGGCGAGAGCTATGAGACTTGAAATATAGTATTTGATAGCGTAGATGAAGTAGAAGCCGCCTAGGGTTAACGCTATGTATGATGCGGTTAACCCGATCTGGTACTGGTGCAACCGTTACCCCCACATATATCTTTCAATAGGTTTTGAAAGTATAAAACAAGTTTTGTTTAGTTTTATATAAATTTATCCCATAAAACTGGGGCAAAGAAGATTATTTCCAGTGCTCAGCAATCATACCTGCACTAGCAAACCAGACACCGGGAAACTTCTTCACATACCCAATCAACCGCTCCAATAGCATGATGTTGCCCGGTTTACCGATGATCTGGGGATGGAACATGGTAGTCCAACATAGACCATACCTATAGTAACCATCAAATGCGTTTGTCCATATCTCGTAACCAGTCTCGGGGCTCATCATACGCGCCTTATAGGCACCAAAAGGATAATCTGCGAACAAGTGGAAGTCATCCATTTCGTAATAGCTAGGAACGATAACCAGTCCATTATCCAGCTTGTAGGGTAAGTCACTGCCACGCATACTGCTATCATAGAGGAACCCAAGCTCCTTCAAAATATCATGAGTATTGGGTCCAATCTCGCCACCAGCCACACGGTTACCCACTGGACGAACACCAGTAGCATCCTCAATAGCTTTAATCATCTTGAGGCGTAGTTTTTTCTCCTCGTCATATGGTAAATGATCAACAGCTTCATGTTTCCAGCCATGAGTAGCAACCTCATGTCCACGGTCAACAATCTCACCAACAACATCAGGGTGATTAACAGCGTTCATTGCTACTACGAAGAATGTTGCTTTGAGATCGTGTGCATCAAGGACATCAAGCAGTCTTGGGATAATGTTTGAGTTCCAGACATACTCGCCTTGACTCCGTATACGTGGTTTTTCAGCTACACTCGGGTCATTTCCCATGAAGACCCACTCTGCGTCAAGATCAAAAGTAAAACAGGCAGCACACTGGTTGCCCTCATGCCATACTTGTTTCATACAAACATCTACACAGTTCAACGATTTTATCTTACCCATCAGCAACCCCTTTAGGTTACATCAAGAAAAGATTATTGTGACAGAGTACAACAGCGACATAAGGTATGTGGAAGAGGTTCCAGCGCATCCGATAATGGGGGTTCTTGTATTCGGAATGATTGGACTCATAATGTATCTTAGCGTTATGACGTCTAATGGGATTCCACAGAAGCTTCTCGTGTTCATCATAATGATTCTTGGCTTTATTTACGCGAATTTCATGAAACTAGAGGTAACCATTACATCAACCAGACTTAAAGTTGGATTCGGCGTAATCAAACACAGCATCAAGATAAGTAATATTGAAAGCATCAAGATATACAGTCCACGATGGTACTGGTACGGTGGCTTTGGAATCAGATTCGGGTGGGACTGGAGCATCGGATTCATCCAAAACTATCGAACAGGAGTATTAGTAAAACCTAGAAGAGGTAGAAAATTATTCTTCAGCACAAATCATCCAGAGGAGATCGTTAACCTAGTAAACGATCTGTCAGAGAGACCATTTTCTGGATAAAATTCTAAAACCAACCTTATTCATTACTGTGTATGGTTTCTTGGTTCCAGCGACAGAGGGCAAAGTTTGACTCAGAGACACTCAAACCAAGAGATACAGTGTTTAAAACCACGCCAATACGAGACATATCCCTTGCATTTCTACTAGCATTGATCATCATAGCTGGTGAGTTTACGTCAAGGAGAATCATCTCAGTCCTGCTGCCTACCTATTTCAACTACTTCTTTATGGACCTCATCTGCCTTGGCGGATTCTATGCTGTAATCTGCATAATAGCCTATGTTTTGATTGGCGATGATGTACGGCAGAAGACTGGCTACACTGGTTTCAACATAAATGACTGGTATCAGAGAGTCACCTTTTACAACGCAGCACTAGCAGTGGTTATCGGCATACAGGTGGTAAACAGATTTGATGTATTATTCTTCTCTGGATTCAACTGGAACCCCCAGCTCTATGAGTTCATACAATCAACATTCAACACCACAATATACACAAACACACCACTCTACGCAGAGCACTACAAAATAGCAGTCTCAATCGTCTTCATACTAGTCAACGGCATATGGGTACCAATAGCCGAGGAGTTCCTCTGGCGAGGCATTATACAGACCAAACTCAGCTACTACATGAACCCATGGACAGCCATAACCATCGTCAGCATCCTATTCAGCGCTAAACACTGTGTGGCAGACCTAGTTTTAACAAGACTACTCTTCTTGATAAGCTTCGGACTGACAGCGGGATGGGCAAAGCAGCGTACAAACACGGGGATATCAACCACGACTCATATCTACATCAATCTAATAGGCACCATCTACTGGATAATAAGCCACTACATAGTCTAAACCTAGATACAAATACCCTATAGAATGAATAAAATGATGGAAGAAAAACGTCCTAGTTTATAACAACTGTATCGAGCTGGAAATACCTCTCAGCGAGGAAACGGATCTTCTTGATATTAGACCCATTCTTACCGATGGCGATACCCTTGTCCTTAGGCTCCACGTTCACCATGGCGATCTTCTTACCCTCCATGCGGTCTACTAGGCGGATATCCTTGACCTTGGCTGGTTTGAGCGCGTTCTTGATGAACTTGTCTGCCTCAGGCATGTACTCGTATATCTCGACTTGTTTGTTGGTCATGTTGCGGAATCGTTTGATTTTCTCTCCGCCTTTGCCTACTGCTAAGCCGACTTCTCCTTTCTTGACTGTGAAAATTATTGTATCATTCTCTTCGTCTACGATGCAGTCCACGATAGTCGCTCCTGTCATGTTCTGCAGGAGCTGGATGTACTTCATCTCAGTCTCTGTAATTTTTACGTTATCTAGCATTCTATTCTTCTTCCTTCACGATGTCAAGAATCCTTGAGTCGCCCGGGTCGTTTATGACAATGGTTGATACGGGATAAGGTTTTCCACATAACATTCCAAGGTCCACGCTGTCCTTATCATGGTGCCAGATTGGTATTTCTCCAAGTCTTCCATAGTTCTCTATGGATTCTTTCATCTCTTTTGGGCAGTTGCTACTCAATATAGCCATCTTTGCCCGTCCTCTTCTGAGCTCTCTTACCGCCTGTTTGGAGCCCAGTTGGACCCTGCCAGTGGAGAGAGCGAGTCTCAGCTGTTGATCTCTGCTACTCATCGCTTCTTCCTCTTTGTGTCATAAACAGCTCAACGCTTCCTGTTCCCAGTGGCATTGACTGTCCGACGATTATGTTTTCGATGACGCCTTTAAGTGGATCGGTTTCACCTTTGATCGCTGCGTCTACAAGGTGCTGGATGGTCAACTCGAAGGCTGCCCTAGCTAGTACGCTTGATTTCTCGCCGCTGATACCGTGTCTTCCGATCTGCTGGACCTCACCGGTTTTGGTCATTATGTCGGCTACGAGCATGACGTGACGTATATCTACGTCCAAGCCCTGCTCGGTTAGCACTGTGTGCGCCTCATAAACCAAGGCGTTACGAGCTGCCTCGATACCGAATATCTCAGCGATCTCGTGAATGTTGTTAGTGGTTGTCCTGCTTGGATCGATTCCATCGATCCTGAGAACACCCTCTAGGTTGCTTCCGTCTGTCCTGATGAGCCACTCACCGTCCTCGATGGTGGTCAAGACCCTGTTAATCTCCTCGATTCCCTTGATACGGGTCTCGGTGACGTTCTTGATGATGGGGTCTGGGTCGTGGCTCTTCTCCTCCTCCAGGGGTACAACGTACTCATAGTCCTCAGACATCTCAACGCTGTACGGGAAAATAGCCTTCACATCCTTGGGTGATACACCTAATGTCTCCATACGTTCAGGGTCAAGTTTGATCCTGACGGCTTCTGCTCGTAGATCTACGTTGACGCTGTCAATGATGTCATCGATGGTTGTATAGGTTAGCTTCTGCGCTACCTCACGTGCCTTCTTCTCAGACTTGCTGTGTTTCTCATCTAGATAGATGTTCATTACAGGTGTTGAGGGACTCTTACGAGCGTCAACGATCTCGATGAGCCGTGGAAGACCCAATGTGACGTTTAGCTCGGCTACTCCTGCGTAGTGGAAGGTTCTTAGAGTCATCTGCGTACCTGGCTCGCCTATTGACTGGGCAGCAAGGATGCCGACTGCCTCACCTGGTTCTACTAGGCTGTAGTCGTAGTTTCTGAGTACCGATGCTATGATCTCATCGATTGCTTGTTCTGTGAGTTTTTCCTCTGTTAGTCTCTTGCGTAGTTCTTCTTTGAGGCGTATTGGTAGCTCTATCTGGATATTATCGATCTTCTCATTGACGTATTTGTCGCTGGCTTTCTTGCCTTTGTCCATGTTGATCTTTGTACGATCAGTCAACTGGGCGACGTTTACCGCGACACCGTGATCAGACTTGCTTGGGTCGATACCATCTTCACCGTAGGTGAACTGGACGATGTCTCCGACGCTGTTTCTGACGGTCCCGTCATACTCTACTCTGAGGTGCTCCAATGCGTTGATGAGACGACGCTGCATGTAACCGCTCTGCTGGGTACGTACCGCCGTGTCTACTAGTCCTTCTCGACCACCCATTGCGTGGAAGAAGAACTCAAGTGGAGTCAAACCATCCCTGTAACAGTTGTATACGAAGCCACGTGCGATCGGTGTCGCGTCGTTCTCCTTAAAGTGTGGTAGGGTACGGTCCTCATAGCCCCTCATGATTCGCTTGCCTCTGATTGACTGCTGCCCGACGCTGCCCATCATCTGACCGATGTTTAGGCTGCTGCCACGTGCACCACTACGAGTCATGACGATTCCACCGTTCTCTAGTGGTAGTCCATTCTGGACTATTTCACCTGCAGCGTCACGAGCCTTGGCTAGCTCGTTCATTACCTTGATCTCAAAGCTCTCCTGCATTGTCTGACCCGGGAGTCTTTCGAGTATTCCTGACTCGTATTCGTCTGTGAGCTTTGCGACGTTTTTCTCCATGCCGCGCATGACCTTGTGAATGTCCTTGACTTCTTTCTCTTCAAGGTCAAGCTCATCATAGCTATAGGTGAATCCTGTTAGGGTCAAGAATCCGTTGATTAGTCTGCTGACGCCGTTAAGGAAGTCATGCCCCTCATCAGTGCCATAGTCCTTGATGACCCTGTGGAAGATTGTGTCTGGGCGCTCAGCGCCGATACTGTTCTTGTCGATGATGCCTGTTTTCAGTTCTCCATTCTGGATCATTACATAGGCGTCGTGTTCACATTCCTCATACTTACACTCAGCGCAGTGCATACAGATGTTCGCCTTACTGACGAAGCTGAAGTCCTTTGGTAAGAAAATACTGAAGATGGTTTTACCGCTCCAGAGTGGCTCCGGGTCGGTCACCGTCGGCTTGGGTATCTCGCCCTTGTAGCCGATGTAGCTCAGTAGTTTGCCTACCTCATTGGCTTTGAGCATAGTCTCTTTTCGTGTGAGGAGATATGCTCCGCTGATGTAGTCTTTACCTGCTCCGATGATTGGTGCTCCGTATCTGGGGCTTAGGATCTGGTCCTGTACCTGCATCAGCATACGTGCCTCTGTCTGAGCCTCCTTGCTCTGTGGGATGTGGAGGTTCATCTCGTCTCCGTCAAAGTCTGCGTTGTAGGGTGGGCAGACGGTGAGGTGCATCCTGAAGGTCTTGTATGGAAGCACTTTGACTCTGTGAGCCATGATGCTCATCCTGTGGAGGCTGGGTTGTCTGTTGAATAACGCAATGTCTCCATCCTTCAGATGACGTTCAATAATAAAGCCAGGCTCAATGCTCTCAGCGATCATAGTACGGTCCTGTACGAACTCCAACCGGATACGCTTCTGATCTGGCCTTATAACGTACAATGCACCGGGATGCTGGTTGGGACCGTTAATAACAAGCTTCTTGACCTCCTCAATGTTCCTCTCAGTTACAACATCGGGAACCGTAAGCTTGGTCGCGATGTGCACTGGAACACCTACTTGGTTGATATCCAGGTTAGGGTCTGGGCTGATTACTGTACGAGCAGAGTAGTCTACACGTTTACCGCTTAGGTTTCCTCTGAATCGGCCCTCTTTACCTTTAAGCCTCTGCGCAAGGGATTTCAGTGTCCTACCGCTGCGGTGTCGTGCCGGTGGAATACCGGATACCTCATTGTTGAAGTATGTTGTAACGTGATATTGTAGAAGCTCTGATAGGTCTTCAATAATTAGGGTTGGAGCCCCTGCGTCAATGTTCTCCCTGAGCCTCTGATTGATTCTGATTATGTCTACTAGTTTGTGGGTGAGGTCGTCCTCTGCCCTGATACCAGACTGTAGGATGATGCTTGGTCTTACGTCCACTGGTGGGACGGGCATAACCTGTAGCACCATCCATTCTGGTCTGGCCACCGTTGAATTATAGTCCAGCATCTGAAGGTCCTCGTCTGGGATACGCTCGAACCACTCCCTGATCATGTTGGGTGTGAGTCTACGGGTTACCTCTTCTTCTGCCTCGATATCATCGTCGAAGAACTCCTCTTTCTCGATCTCCATAAAGCTGGTGGGTTTGTTGAACTTGACCACTGTCTGGACCATGCCACAGTATGGGCACTCCTTGTGGCGCTTGTACTTTTTCGCCTGCTTCATGATCTCTGCTGTTGTCTCATCAGATACCTTTCCGAACATCTCGATGTCTGTATGACGCTGAGATTGGAGTTTCTCTTTGAGCTCCTCGTCCAGTAGTATACTTCCGCAGCCTCTGCATGTTGCGTTTAGCACCTTGTAGATCTGTTTTGCAAACTCAACGTGTACTACGGGTACTGCTAGCTCGATATGACCAAAGTGTCCGGGGCAGTTTATGGCAATGTTTCCGCAGGTACGGCAGCGCTGTCTAGGCTCTAGTGTGCCTAGTCGCTGGTCCATAAGGCCTCCTGCGATGGGTGCTCCATCTTCGTCGTATGTGTCGCTGGTTCCTATTTCTACTACACTGAGTCTTCTGATCTCGTCTGGTGGTAGTAGCCCGAACTTTATTGCATCAATAACCTTGCTCAATTCTATTCGACCTCCTTGGCTAGCTCTAGGCTAGGTGATAGACATAGGCTCTGCATCTCCTGCAGGAGTAGTTTGAAGGCATAGCTTACTGTGACTGGCTCAATGTCGCTCTTACCCTCACAGGTTGGGCACACATATTTACGTTGCCTGATATCATAGTAGCCTTGTCTTCCACAACGCTCACAAACATAGATAGTGTAAGCGTCTGATTCCTCTAGGAGCCTATCTTTTAGAAGCATAGCTGCGCCGTGTCCTACGAGGCAGTCTCGCTCCATCTCTCCGAACCTGAGTCCTCCGCCCCTTGCACGGCCCTCTGTTGGCTGCCTTGTGAGCATCTGGACCTGTCCACGAGCCCTTGCGTGTATCTTGTCTACGACCATGTGGTGTAGCTTCTGGTAGAATGCTACCCCGAGGAATATCTCGGCCTCATACTTCTTGCCGCTCATACCGTCGTAGAGTATCTCTCGTCCACCGGGTTGGAGCCCGAAGTCGATAAGATGTTGCTGTAGTGTTTTGGGTTCTTCGTTTGCGAATGGTGTTCCGTCCACGATCTCTCCCCTGATGGCTGCGGATTTTCCGCCGATAGCCTCGATGAACTGTCCTACAGTCATCCTGCTGGGGTAGGCGTGGGGGTTCATGATAATGTCTGGGATAACGCCTGTTGTGCTGAAAGGCATATCCTCCTGTGGAACAAGCATGCCGATGACGCCTTTCTGTCCGTGCCTTGATACGAATTTGTCGCCTAGCTCGGGGATCCTGTTGCTTCTTACCTTGACTTTTACGAGTTGGCTTCCCTCGATGTCCTTTGTGATGAATACGCTGTCTACGACGCCTACCTCGTTGGGTCTGACGCCGACACTTGTGTCACGGAGCTGTGGTCCTCTGACCTCCAAGCCACGGTATTCTTCCATGAATCTGGGTGGGCTTGTTTTCCCGATGAGGATATCTCCGCCTTTAACTTCTCCTTCGCTGGCAATGAGCCCGTCTGACTCTAGTTGCCTATAGGCGTCAGCTCCATGGTATCCCCTGATGCCTGCTTCTGGGATGGTTAACCTGTCTTTGCTTCCACCGAGGTATTGTTTGCACTCGGCTTTGTAGATTCTGAAGAAGCTGCTGTTACCCAAGCCACGCTGTACAGCCGACTTGTTGAAGATGATAGCGTCCTCCATGTTGTATCCGATGCAGCTTAGAATAGCGATAACGAAGTTCTGACCTGCTGGACGCTCATTATAACCGATGACATCCATTGGCTTGGTCGCTACCAGTGGCTTCTGCGGATAGTGCAGTAGGTGTCCTCGGGTGTCTGTCCTGTCACGGTAGTTTAGTACATAGACGCCGGGTGCCTGTTTTGCCATGGCTGCTTGATATGTGTTACGTGGTGACTGGTTGTGTTCCGCGTATGGGATGATTGCTGACCCTACTCCGAGGATCGTGTATGGGCATACCTCTACGTGACTGTGTTCTGTTGTTAATGCTTCTTGGTCTATTGCGATGTACGCGTTTTCCTCTTCATCTGCGTCTAGGTACTCTATGATTCCTTCCCTGACGAGGTCACTCCAAGCCCATCTATCTTGTCTGATGTTACGGATGTACCGTTGTTTGAGTAGGGGTTTACCGTCTTCACAAACTATGAGAGGTCTCCTGATTCTTCCTTCATCACAGTTGACGTATATCTCGTTATAGTTTTTGTAGAAGACGATGTTTGCTTCTCCGCTGATCTCGCCTTTGCGACGCATCTCCCTGAACGTGTTTGTTAGTATATCGGGTGATGTAGTGTATCCGAGAAGGTACCCTTCTACGAATATCTTTGTTCCAGTGTGTCTGAGCTGTTCATCAACGTCCTTGCTCCGGGTAACACCCATGAACTCTAAGGTACGCTTGATCTTCTCGGCGTCTGTTCCGACGCTTACGCTGCTCATTAACGCGAGGTTCTTTACTAGACCACAGTTTGCGCCTTCGGGGGTCTCGTTTGGACAGAGTCTTCCCCAGTGGGTGCTGTGGAGGTCTCGTGCCTCGAAGTTGGGCTGTGATCTGCTGAGAGGACTTTGAAGTCGTCTTAGGTGAGAAAGTGTGGATAATGTATTAGTTCTGTCGAGGAGCTGTGTCATCCCAACCCTGCCCCTTCTCCAGTTTCCAGTCGCCAGTGCATGCTGGATACGGCTTGTAATAATGCCGGGCCTGACGGCTGCGCTGATGAGTACACCTTTACGCCTTGTACTCATCCTGCGGAACTGGTACCTCATGTCCCTGTAGAGGCTCCAGAAGGAGGACCTGAATAACTCTGCAAGGAGTGGTCCGGCTAACTTGATCCTCTTGTTTCTGAGGTGGTCTTTGTCGTCCTCTTGGCGTAAGCCTAGTTTTAGCTCGATGATCCTTGAAGCCATCTCCCCTAGGAAGACAGCCTTGTCAAACCTGTCCTCTGGCTCTCTGCCGATATGTGGAAGAAGGTTTCTGTCTAGGATGGTTTCTGCTCTTTTGATTCTAAAGTCCTTGACTTGTCCAAAGGCGACCCTGTTTCCGATGAATAGCACCGAGTCTTCTATTGTTTGAACCGCTGCGCCTTCTCTGAAGCTAGGCTCAAGCTCGTTGAGTATGTCAGGGTCAAGGCTAACCATCTCGGCTACCTCACGGTCTGTCTCAACACCGAGTGCCCTCATCAGTACAACTAGTGGCACTGGTACTGGGACGCCGGGTATGGTTACGCTCATCTCGCCGTTTGCCTTGAGGCTTGCCTCAATTCTGGCTCTGAAGCCTACTGTTGTACTGAAGACTTTACCCTTGTAGACAGGGCGTGCGCCTCTGTTGTCAGTCTCAACCAGAACACGGTTGGGAGCTAGGTCTTCTAGGCTGACGATGACTCGCTCAGAACCGTTTACGATGAAGTATCCCCCGACTTCTTTGGGGTCTTCACCGAGTGTGACTAGCTCGTCTTCGGTGTGGCGGCTCAATAAACATAAGTTTGACTTTACCATGATAGGAAGGTCGCCGATGTTGACGCGTTCATATGTCTCGCGTCCTTCATCATCGAGTTCTATCTCAAGGTATAGTGGTGCGCTGTAGGTGAGGTTTCGGATTCGAGCTTCTCTGGGGTAGACTTCGCGGACGGTTCCGTCTACCTCGACGACTCGGGGGTCCCCTATCTCTATCGCGCCGAATTTTATGTCATATACGTGGTTTGGCACCTCAATTGTGATGCCATTAATCTCATCGATAATCTGTTGCAGCGTATTCCTAGTGAAGTCGTTGTAGCTGTCTAGGTGCTGCTTGACTAGGCCCTCCTCGTTGAAGAAGGACTTCATCAGGTCCCAGTGGTCGTTTTCTGAGAGAAGCAATCTATATCATCCTGTTTTGAATGTTAATAATACTGCAAGCTGTTAGTACTCTTGAGGGCTTAATGTCGGGGTCTGATCCGTTCATTTAACCATTATTCACCTATTGAAAATCCATACTAACCTTGCAGAGGCTATACAGTAGGCTATGTACTTACCTAAAAACGTTTCTCTCTGAGTTGTTTTTAGTATCCTCTAGGGGAGAAAAGCTGTTTCTAGGTTCTCTTTACTTTCATAGTTTAAGAATATTCCGCCCGGTTTCCATCAGTGAAAATACAAACTTTTATAGGGGAACCTTGTTATTCGATTAGAGCCCAATAACATAGGAATGTGCAAATAATGGCGGATATGATTGAACGAGTACTTGAGCGCAGCGTAGGAAAAACAGTGCTCATTAAGCTAAGAGGCGGGAAGACACTCAGGGGCACCCTAGAGGGTTTTGACCAACACGTGAACCTGTACATGAAAGACGCAGAGGAAGTAACTGACCCAATGAATGTAGTTGAGATCGGCGACATTGTGCTACGAGGCGACAACGTCATCATGGTTAGTCCGCCACCAGAGTAGAAGTGACAAATAATGCCAACTAAAGGACCAATTCATCACGGAAAGACTATTCATATTAAGTGTAGGCGTTGTGGACGCAGATCATACCACATTAGAAAGAAGCAATGTGCGGCATGCGGCTATGGAGCCACAGCAAAGATTAGAAACCCTAGTAATAATAGGAAGCCGCTTCAGAGAAGTCGGCGTTTAGTCTAAATTATTTATTTACTTGTTTATCCCACAGACTCTTGTGTTAGGGGGTACTGGGTTTGATGGGCCGGTTTATTGATGTGAAGCTTAAACCGGGGCATATACCCAAGGGAAGGATGGCTTTTACGTTGATTGTTTTTTGTCTTCTCGCTGTTTCATTGATTAGGTTTTATGGTGATACGGAGGAGGTTCGTGAGGTTCAGTATGAGTTGCATAGTGTTGCGTTTGATCAGGTGAATATTGCTAGACTTGCGAATAATGTGTCTTTGCTTGATTATGATACTGGGTTGGGTGCACAGGAGCATGCGTGGCGTATGATGGATCGGGGTGAGGCGTATCTTAATCTTGATCTGTCGGCTGGGGTGGTGGAGTGTGTGGAGGTTTATACTGAGAAGGGGCTTGAGCCGGAGGTGGCTATTGCGTTGATGGTTCATAGTATGGTGTATGATGATGATTTTGGTGGGGATCGGGTTAGGGTGCTTGATCCGGGTCATGAGGTGGTGTGTGTTGGGGTGGCTGTGGATGGGGATAGTGTTTTTCTTGTGCTGGATTTCAGCTAAGTTTTTAACGGGTGTATGGTGTCTTATTTCGGTGTGCGGGAGTACCCGAGGCTGGCCAAAGGGGCGAGACTTAAGATCCGAGGCTTCGGGATAAGACATCTCGTGTCTAAGGACTTCGAGGGTTCGAGTCCCTCCTCCCGCACCTATTCTAATAGAATCGATTGATGCCGTAACCGAGTTTCTTGTTGTTTTTAGTCTTCTTGACTAGGGTGTCCAGTCGTTTTTGGAAGTCCTCAGGTCTTTTCCTCGCATTGTCAACGTATGCAACTCTGATTCGTTTGTATGATTCTGTGAATCCATTGAAATTGCTCCATGTTTCCTCGTCTTGCTGTAAAGCTATGAGGATATCATCTGGGTATTGGTACTCTTCGTCGAGGATTGTCTGGACTTTTTCAAGGATGTTTTCGATAACCTTTCCTTGCTGGGCCATCACTCGTAGTCTCTCCTTGTTGGGCTGGGAATACTTGCTTCCGTTCCTTCTTGGAGTGAATCTCTGAACAGTGTGATGTTCATCTAGTCTCTTTACGACGCTATCTATCCACCCGAAGCACAATGCTTCCTCAACGGTCTCAGCGTAAGGGATTCTTTGTTTTCCACTTGATTTCTTCGGGAGAACCAGCCATATCTCAGTCTCCTTATCGTGGTTCTTCATAAGCCATTCACGCCACTGGCGTCGGTCTTGGACATGTAACGTATTCCCGATAGGTAGAGGTGGCATCCAGTCATTATGGTGGATATTGTTTGATTAGTCTATTGATGCACCTCTGTATTTGTTAATATGCTTATATTCGGGTTTATGTTCAAGTCCATCCTCCCGTATCTCATTCTATTTGGGTCTACTGGGGAGTATTTTGGGAAAAATTTCTCTGTGAGAAAACCTGTGAAATATTGTGAGGTCTTTCGTTTATTCTACTTTTTCCCAGTAGTACTCGAAGAGGTCTTTGCACCACTCAACCGCTTTTCTATCGGTTGACGTGAACCCAAAATACTCAAACTCTCCACCCGGGTTTAAGAAGTTAAGAGTAGCCACTTCTTTCTCGTTCATTAGAAAGGTTATATCGAATTTTTTCTGATATTTCTGCCGTAACGAGCCTTGAGTTTTGTGTTCAGCGATTTTGAGCCAAGTTTCCTTCGGGACGCTTTCACGTATCTCATCAGGCCATTCATAATCAATTGGCTCAATACCTCTTGCCTTGACCCCTCTGTCTAAAGCCTCAGCAACCAACAGGAGGGTTGATGACAACCCAAGAGGCTCACCAATGTACAGATAATACTCTTCAGCCTCCTTGAAGACCCTCTCGATGTTTCCAAAAACATCTAATAGCTGGGTTATGGGTTTGCATCCATTTAGTTCACCGATTCTGGAGACAAATTTGTCAGGTAAATTTTCTAGGCTATGTTCATAGAAATAGTTGCGGTTTATTGAGAGAAACTGGTATGCCGGGATCAATCTCATTGCCTGAATTCCGTATGGTGAAATCTCATATGATCCATCAGTGGTTCTGGTAACTAGTTTTGCATCTACGAGCCTTGCTATGTTTCTGGATGTTTCTTGTGCTGTAAAGTTGAGTCGTTGGGATATGTGACTGAGTTTTAGGTTCTCTTTTCTTAGCTCATCTAATATCTTTAAGCGGTCCTCATTTGAGAGCTCAAATAATAGGTCACATAACCTCTCCATAGTGGATTCTGGTCCATCATTTTCGTTAGGGTATAAAAAAACACCGAGCAAAACAATATTGTTTGATTATGATTTTTCATAGTTCTCCCGTCGGGTGTTTGATATTATTTTACAGGGTATCCTCGCTCGGTAAGCAAGATGAGTAACGAAAACCGAATACTCGTAACATATCAGTCTCAGAGCGGAAACACGAAAAAAGTTGCAAAAGCGATCTATGAGGCAATATCTGAGCCCAAAGAAATTAAACCAATCCAAGAGGCACCATCCCTCAAAGAATATGATTTAATCTTCATGGGGTTCCCGGTACATGGATCTGGACCCAACCCGAAAGCCAGAACCTATCTGGAAAACAATACAAAGGGTAAACAAATTGCCCTCTTCATAACCCACGCGGCTCCAGAAGACGCCCCCGAGATGCCTGAAAGCATTCAAAAGTTCTGCGACGCAGCAAACGAAGCTAATATCATTGATGTATTCCACTGTCAAGGACAGCTTAGCAGCATCGTTAAGACGGTTATAAGGTTTGCACCTGATCCTCAGATCCGTGAATGGGCTAAGAAGGATAACAGTAAGGGGCAGCCTGATGCTTCAAGGCTTGAAAAAGCAGCGTTTTTCGCGAAGAGAGTGTTGGAGAAACAGAATTATCCGGTTCAGGGCAGTGAATGAGAGGCTTCAAGAATGATGTCTGGTAAAGAATTTGTCAAGAAATACGTGGTTGCCATCTACTTTTTCCTAACTTTTGCGTTATCATGGGGAGTTATGAGCATGATGATCACTCCCTATAGCTTCCCCCTTACATCTGAACAGTCTAACGCTGTGGGTCCTATGCTGTATGTGGGTATGCTTGTTGGACCCAGTGTCTCGGGTCTACTCATGATTGGTATCTTGGATGGAAAAACGGGTTACAGAGAGTTATTTAGTAGATTAACAAAGTGGCGCGTAGGAGTTCAATGGTACGCAGCGGCGATACTTGGCACCCCTATTCTAGCAACCATAGTGCTTCTAGCACTCTCACTGGGCTCACCAGAGTTTATTCCAGCACTCCTCACATCAGAAGATAAAACAAACCTTCTCATCATGGGGATCAGTATCGGACTAATGGTTGGTCTTTTTGAAGAGATTGGATGGACAGGTTTCTCTGTTCCACAACTAAGAAAGCGGTACAATATCCAACGAACAGGGTTAATCGTTGGTCTGATATGGGGTGCATGGCATTTTCCACTCTTCTGGGGCATAAACAGCTTCTCAGCTGGCTTGCCCTTGGCTGTTTTGATTGGACAGTTATTTGCATGGCTACCAGCTTTCAGGACAGCGTTAGTGCTGGTACATGATCAAACAAAGAGCCTACTGGTGACGATACTCATGCATGCTAGCTTGGTGTTCACTACCCTTACACTTCCTTCAATGGGGCTTTCAGGAGTGAACCTGTTGATATGGCTATTTGCTTGGGGAACTGCGCTCTGGGGTTTGATGACAGTCATAAACCGAAGACTGGTAGATCACAACACCCAAATGCCTATATCAATTAAATTATAGAAAAGAAGAGAGATTTTTTCATTAAATTGGGGGTTGATGATAGTAAACGAGTCTCGGGTCATCAAAGTCTCCCTTCAATAAGACAGAGGCGATGACTGTTACTTCTCCTCCTGCTTTCTCGATGAGTTTACAGGCTGCCCTTACGCTGCCTCCTGTGGCGATGACATCCTCTGTGATTAGGACGCGTTTGCCTTTGATGCGTTCCGCGTCGATGCCGTTCAAGACTAGGGTTTGTTCCCCGAAGCTGGTGATGCTTTCAACGGGCACCGTGATGGGTTCAAGCATGTATTTCTTCACTGATTTACGGACAACCACATAATAGGGAAAGTCTAACAGGTGGGCGCATTCATGAGCCAAAGCAATACCCTTAGCCTCCAAGGCGACTAGCATATCGAACTTATCCAATAGACCCCGCTGTTTCATCTGATCCACGAGGAGCTTTGCACATTTTGCGTTGAGTTCTACATCACCCAGCATTACGAATGACGCGATCTGGTGATCCGTACCGGTTAGAGTAACAAGAGGTAGTTCTCGTTCCAGATCAGGCGCTAGCTTCAGTAGAAATGTTTCTTTAACGAGCTTGGATTTCATGATTACTGGTTCTAGTTGATTTTTTGATCATAAAAACCTAATCTCATATCTCGAATTAGAGATTAACCTGTTATGCTTCAATTATGATAAATAGATAAACGTAGAAAACTATCTCATGGGCTTTACCACAAGACCGGTGATTCAGGGCACCAACGGAGTAGTAGCATCAACACACTACCTCGCATCAGTCGAGGGACTCAGAGTACTTCAAGAATGCGGAAACGTGTTTGACGCAGGCGCTGCAATGTGGTTCTGTCTGGGTCTACTGAAGCCACATCTGATTGGCGCCGCTGGTGAGTGCCCTATTCTGTTTTATCATGATGATAGGGTGGTTTCTGTTAATGGTCAGGGACCAGCACCTATGACGGCGACCATAGACTGGTTCAAGGAACAGGGCTACCCCATGATCCCCGAGGATGGGTTTACCCCCGCATGTGTACCCGGAGCATTCGATGCATGGCTAACTACATTAGAAGAATATGGCTCAATGGGATTAGACAGGGTACTTGATCCCGCCATTAGGATAGCCAGTAAGGGGTTCCCAATGTTCCCAACATTAGCAGAGTTCCTCAAGAAACTGGAGCACCGGTTCAGCACGGAGTGGCCAACCACATCAAAGGTCTACCTACCAGAAGGTAGAGCGCCATTAGTGGGTGAATTAATCAATAACCCTGACTGGGCGAGAACATTCAAAGCGATAAGAAAAGAGTACGTTGAGGCAGCGAAGACAAGCAGGGAAGCCGGTTTTGATGCTGCCCGGAAGTATTTCTATGAGGGTCCTGTGGCGGAGAAGATGATTGATTTCATGCAGAGCTTCAAATGCCGTGATGTCTACGGCAAGGAAAATCATGGTTTGTTATCCCTTGATGACCTCAGCGGTTACAGGGCAAGCTTTGAGGAATCAGTGCATGTTGACTATATGGGGCTTGATGTGCACAAGTGTGATACATGGACACAGGGACCAGTACTCCTTCAGCAACTTAGAATACTGGAAAACTACGACTTGGAATCACTTGGACACAACACAGCAGAATACATCCACACAGTGATGGAGGCAGCCAAACTAGCCTTCGCAGACAGAGAACACTACTACGCAGACCCAGTCTTTGAAGATGTACCTCTTGACTGGTTGTTGAGTCGAGAATACGCAAAACAACGAGCAGAACAGATAACACCAGAAGCATCAATGCTTCAAAGACCCGGCGGCGTAGAGCCGTTTATGCTAGAGGAAAGCGGAGCAAAGCCCTTCTTTGAGGGTGATACGGTTCACATTGAAGCAGTAGATCAATACGGCAACATGATCTCAGCCACACCCAGCGGCGGATGGCTAAGAACAAGTCCCCTCATACCGGGTCTCGGGTTCCCCACAAGCACACGAGCCCAGTTCCTACACCTCGACCCAGACCACGTAGAGGCATTGAAACCGGGAAAGAAACCCAGCACAACACTAACACCAAGCCTCGTAACACAAGAAGGCAACCCATACATGGTGTTCGGCACACCGGGAGGAGACAAACAAGACCAGTGGACACTCCAGTTCTTCCTCAACTATGTTGTATTCGGCATGAATGTGCAGGAAGCACTTGACGCCCCCACAGCGCATACCAGTCATTTCCCGGCTAGCTTCTGGCCCCATCCAGTCAGACCCGGTGAGATAAGCATTGAGCCAAGGATACCTGAGAAAGTAGCAGCGGGGTTGAGTAGGCGTGGTCACAAGGTGAAGATTAGCAAGCCTTGGAGTCATGGACGTTGTCTGGCTATCAGATATGATCCTGTGTCGGGTTTGATATCTGGAGGCGCCTCACCCCGTACCGGAGAACCCTATGCAATCGGCTGGTAGCATTGTTCTACTGTATTGAACACTTATTCAACTTTTTTGTTGGTTTGTTCTGAAACATGGGATAATATCGTTGCCAGTGTATTGTGGGTTTGACCAAATATGAATATGAGAAAAACTCTGATGGCTGCACTGGTGCTGAGCCTAGGCATCACATCAGCGGTGATGTACACCAGCGCTATGCAGAACCAGAAAAACACTGACATTGAACAAATCGCGCTTAACTTCCTGAAAAACGGAGCCACCTATAGCTTCGACGGTATCGAGGACTCGATAACCATATTGGATTATTATATGTTGGAGAGTGATCCTGTCCAGCATGTAGTTGTGATCAGCTTTGACACAGCACATGCAGGGTGGGGTGACCGAGAAGGCACATTCATCGCCCAAGGCATCACAAACCATGAGATAGAGATAACAATCGTTGAAGGAGAAGTAGTCTCAGCTGTAATAGATGACCAGTGGGATGAACTCAACCAAGAGCAGATTATACCCCAAGAGTATCTTGAGTTAGAGGAAGCACGAGAAATCGTATTAGACTATGTCGCAGAACAGTATCAGATAGATTTCCCGGGAAACTGGATCAGTGAAGTAACCACACCAGAGAACCTTGTGGGAGCATCCACCATCCGTTACATCAGCGGCTACTGGACTGTAACCATCAGCTACCCAGTAGTACAGTTCCCAGAGTACTCTGTAACCATCCAGAACACGAGCACAGGCTTCAACTGGAGCGGCACAGTAACCAGCAACGGCGAAGTAATCGAGTCCTAAACCCATTATTTCCAAGTTCTCGTTTTTTATCTATTTTTTCTAGAAGAGGGCTAAGGAAAGGATTAACATCAAGATTCAACAACGGTTAAATGATCAAGTTGGAGAAACTCATAGTAACCGCAGCGGTAACCGGCGGAGAATACGTATCAAAAGAGACCACCCCATACGTACCAAGCACAGTAGACGAAATCGTAGCCGAAGTACTTGCCTGCGTTGAAGCAGGTGCAAGCGTGGTTCATCTACACGCCAAAGACCCAGAGACAGGCGAAACATACAGCGGAGACCCAAACCCATTGATGCGAGAATACGTTGAACGCATCAGAGAAGAGACTGATGTTATAATCAACCTCACCACAGGGGGTGGAAGAGTCGGCAACCCACCTGAAGTCTGGGACCGTCTCGTTGAAGAGCGTTGTAAGATCGGCACAGAGATGATGAGCCTCAACATGGGCACCATGAACCGATGGGCAGAGCATCCTACAGGCGAGATATTTCTTAACACGGTTAGCATGCTTGAACGCTGGTGTGGATACATGGTGAAGCATGGTGTCAAACCAGAGCACGAGGTCTACGATACCGGCATGATCAATGTCTGCAAACAGATCGCAGTCAAAGGAATCGTACCCGAGCCATTACACGTCCAGTTCGTGATGGTGGGACGCACAGGTTTCCTACCCAACCCACGCATGCTACAGTACAGTGTTGATCTTCTCCCAGAAAACTGGACATGGAGCGTCTGTGCACTGGGCAGAAACCAGATACCCATGGCAGCCATCGCCACAGTACTGGGTGGACATGTACGAGTCGGATTCGAGGATAATGTCTATCTCAGGAGAGGAGAACTAGCACGAAGCAACGCTGATCTTGTAAGGAAAGCTGTGAATATTGCTAAGGAATTGGAGAGACCCATAGCTTCACCTGATGAGGCACGTGAGATACTGGAGCTGAAGTAATGACTAAGCTTTGTATCGTTGGCTCAGGTTTCCTTGGAACCCAGATCGGAGCCCTCTCAGCACGTAACGGATACACTGTTTCTATGCATGATGTCTCAGAGAAGGCGTTTGATGTCTCAAAGAGCAGCGTTGAAGAGTATATCCAGGAATGGATCAGTAAAGAGGAAATCAATCAGGACCAGATAGATGAGATAAAAAAGAGAATAAGTTACACCACAAGCCTCCCAGAAGCAGTAAAAGACGCTGATATTGTAATCGAGGCAGTGGTAGAACAACTGGACATCAAACGAGAGGTCTTCAGAGAACTCGACAAACTATGCAAACCAGATGTAATAATCTGCAGCAACAGCAGCAGCATCAAAATATCACATATCGAGGATGCCACAAAACACCCTGAACGAGTGCTAAACATGCATTTCTACGGCTACCCATGGAGAAGAAGCGTACTGGAGCTAATGAAAGGCAGCTATACCACTGATGAAGCCATTGAGAAAGCACGAGCCTACAGCCACAGCATAGACGTATACCCCCTTATGGTGTTAAAGGAGAGCACCGGTTTCATCTTCAACAGGGTCTGGAGAGCCATCAAAAAAGAATGTCTCACAGTAGCAGACACAGGGGTAGCAGACTTTATGGACGTAGACAGAGCGTGGATGAGCCTATACAAGACAGACATCGGACCCTTTGGAATGATGGACCGAGTAGGCTTAGATGTTGTACGTGACATCGAAATGGTCTATTACCGGGAATCAGGAGAAAAGAGAGACAAGCCACCCAAGATACTCCTAGACAAGATCAAACAAGGCGATCTCGGGGTGAAAACAGGGAAAGGATTCTACAAATACCCTGACCCAGAGTACAGTAAACCAGAGTGGCTCCACGGAAAATAAGCTCAGTTTAGAGCTTTACCAATGTTCCCCCAGAGAATAGCTTCTTTTTCCTTATCATTCAGGACAGGTGAATTCCTAATCGCGCCAACAGGGTCATTCACAGCCATAGGTGCAGGCCAATCAGAACCTAAAACAACCCTATCGGCTCCAACCATATCAACGAGGAACCTTAGATTCCTGTCAGTGAAGGTAGTGGTATCATAGTAGAATCTGTCAACATAAGCGCTAGGCGGTTCTGTTGCTTCTCCACGGTATTGAGGGAACATCGCCCAGCCCTTATCCATCCTGTCAACAGCATAGGGAACAAAACCACCAGCATGCCCAAGACATATCTTGAGCTTAGGATACCTATTCATCACACCACCGCCCACAAGACATCCAAAGGTGAGAACTCTATCAACTGAGTTTCCCACTGTGTTGTGGAGGAAGTATTTTCTTGTACGGGTCTCGGTGACAGTTGGACCATACTGATGTACCAGCATAAATGCCCCAAGACGTTCAACACGTCTCCAGAAGGGATCAAACACCGGATCATCATAGGTGACACCATTCACGTGATCATCGATCATGAAACCCTTCAGACCCAGCTTATTCATCCCGTAATCCAACTCAGCCAACGCGAGATCAATATCCTGCATGGGTAACGTGCCTAATCCCATAAACCGTTTAGGATATGCCAATACAAGTTCAGATATCACAGTGTTGCATTCTTGGGCTATCTTTGCGGTCACCATAGGCTCCTGATGGTACTGATAGAAGACATCAGTCGGCGATACAAGCTGCATATCAAGCCCAAGCCGGTCCATCTCGGCGATACGCTGCTCCGGGGTCCAGAGATTCTTCGGGTTATCAAGCTCACCATCCTCAGCAGTCATACCATACCAGTCACCGCCCTTCTGAACCACGTCAACAAAACACCTTGGCGTCAAATGCACATGAACATCAATAATACTCACCCAATCTGCCCCCGTAAAACCATGAAAAAGCATCACAATATCTGTATAAGAAATTAACTGGATACCCCTGAGATGGTATTTCGTCTGTAATTACGGACGAAATATACACAACTGCTATCTCATACCCTTGTCTATATGTATATGATCAGATGGTTAGATGAATCCTAAGAAAAAACTCCCGGAAGACAGCGAGAAGCTAGCGGAGATTGGCAGATACCTCCTCGTAAAATCAACCCTAAACAAGGAACCATATTATCAGGTCTATGAGTTTTTTGAAGCAAAAGATGGACGCAGATACTGGGCTCGTGGCGGCGGAAGCAGCGAGTTTGAGACGGTTAAGACCGAGTTGGAGCGTATCACAGGTAGGAAGATAAAAACACCTACTACTGTGTGAGGTACTGATAGGCTGAGAGAAGATGCACCTTCACTATGTGCATTAATTCTTCAATTTCTACGTATTCGTCCACTGTGCCCATACCGTGGTTCATTGGACCATAATAATAACTGGGAATCTTGTGGCTTCTCCAGAACTTGAGGTCTGAGCCCCCGAGACTGATTATTGGCTTGGGGTCTATCCCAAGAAGTCGGCTATTGGCTCTCATGGTTTCAATCATCTCATAATCTGGCAGACTCCATAGAGGACCATCATAACGTATCTCCTCATAGCTTGCCCCAGGGTACTTGTCTAAGATGGCTTCTACTCTTGGGAGTACTTGTTCCCGGCTGAGCCCCGGTGGAAGCCGTAAATCAACCTCGAAGCTGCATTCTCTTGGTATGACGTTTATCTTGACGCCTCCAGTGATGGAGCCTATGTTGACGCTAAGCCTGCTCATGACATCGGCGCCACCTGTTCCTAGGGCTTTCTCTGCTTCTACTCTACCCTCATTGATAGCCTTGAGGAGGTTTGGCGGATAGTCTACTGGGGTCTCATTTAGGGTTTCTAGTTCTGTGATTAGTTTAGCTGCTATTTTTATGGGGTTGGGGCTCAGGTGAGGATATGCCCCGTGGCCACCCTTGGACCTGACTGTGACGTGTAGCCAGAGTATGCCTTTTTCACCGAATCTGATGGTGTAGGGGCTGCTTGGCTCACCGTTGATTACACAGTCACCCATGGTCTCGGGCATGTTCTCCACAAGCCAACCTGCGCCTAGTCTTCCACCGGTCTCCTCGTCACTAACCGCTGTGAGGGTTAGTTTTCCCTTGATTTCATCAACAAGCTCGTTGAACACAGCGTATGTGTAGATGGACGCAGTGGTACCTGTTTTCATGTCGCAGGCACCTCTTCCATAGATTTTACCGTCTACGAGTTCTCCGCCCCATGGTTTATGGCTCCATCCGTCAGGGTTTCCAACGGGGAATACGTCAATGTGCCCATTGAGTATCAGGTGTCTGCCGGGTTTCTCAGTGTCGAGTGTACTGACGATGTTTGGTTTCTCAGGATCTGGTCCTACTACTTTGTAGTCTATGTTCTTTGAGTCAAGATATTCTGTGATGTATCTGGTGGCTTGTCTTGTATCTCCGGGTGGGTTTGGACTCGGTACCTGTAAGAAGCCTCTGAGGAACGCTATGATCTCTTCGCGGTCTTCTTCAACGCGATCAAGTAGGCGCTGTTGCATGGGGCTGGGTTTCATGGTTAATAATATTGTTTAATGGTTTAATGCTTGTCCAGTGCCGGAGACTGGTTTTTCTGGAATCTTCTATATACTAAGTATGTTGACTTTATTCAGTAGGGTATCCTTTGTCCGATTATAATCCGTCTAACTGGGAACTTACCAAGAGGCTTTTGGGGTATATGAAGCCGTTCATGGGCGTCTTCATAGGAATCGTTTTGACAGCTTTTGGGAGACACGGAATCTTTGCGTTGATAGTTCCACTGATTGTTGCTTTGATTATTGACTATATCTTGGTACCGGTTCCCGGTAATACTCACTGGTTTATCGAGTTGGTGAAGAACTGGACGGGTGTAACTGACCCTACTGGATTATTGATTATACTATGTAGTATGATTGTTGGTTTGGCGGTTATACGCGGGGTCTTCCACGTGGTCCATATCACATTACGGGCAACACTGAGTCAAAATATTCTACGGGTTATGAGGCGGGATTTCTATGAAGCCTTGATTGACAAGTCGTTCTCTTATCTGGATAAAGTGATGTCTGGACAAATCATCAGCAGGGTAACAAGCGACCTTGGAGCAGTTGACCTGTTTTACAGCGAGACAGTACGAGAAATATTCAGGCACGGTATGCAGTTTCTTTTCACATTATACATTCTGTATCGTATTGATCCAAGGGTTACCCTTGTCTGCTGCATCCCATTACCATTCATCTTCCTGAGCACTCACATGTACTCCAGCAGGATCAGCGGGTATTTGAGGCGCTCAAAAAACCAGTTTGGAGACCTGAATAATGTGCTGGTGGAGGGGATTGTAGGTCATAAACTCATAAAGACCCATGGAGTAGAGGAGAGTTTTCTTGAGAGATTCAAAGAAAAGAACACAGAATACGTGGATACAAGTCTTCAAGCAGCACTAATCCAAGACCTCTATGGACCCAGCAGCACATTCATGGTCGCTATAGGAGTAGCCCTAATTATTTTCTACGCAGGGCAGGAAGCTCAGACTGGTCGATTGTCTATTGGGGAGATGGTGCTTTTTGGGGTATATTTTGCTCAACTGGTTGGACCCATGAGGATGTTTGCACGGCTAATCATGTTCTATAATGATGCTATAGCGAGTGCGAGACGAGTCTTTGAGGTCATAGACGTAGGTGAAGACGTGCCTGAAGTAGAGAAACCCATTAAAAAAGAGATTTCAGGCAAGATAGAGTACAAAGATGTCTCATTCAGATACGAGGAAAAAGAAACACTTCAAGATATTAACCTAAAGATCAACCCCGCTGAGCAAGTAGCGCTTGTTGGTTACGTGGGCTCAGGAAAGACTACCTTGGCTGAGCTTGTTCCAAGGTTCTATGATGTAACATCTGGGGCTGTGCTCGTGGATGAGGTGGATGTAAGAGAACTGGATTTGAAGAATCTCCGCAGACAGGTTGGGATTGTGCTTCAGGATGTTTTCATATTCTCGGATACAATAAAGGGAAATATTCGATATGGGAAACCAGACGCTGCCGATGAGGAGATAATTGAGGCAGCGAAAGCAGCACAAATACATGAACACATCATGACCCTACCCAAAGGTTATGACACCATTGTCGGAGAACGAGGAGTCACCCTTTCCGGAGGACAACGACAACGAGTCTCGATTGCCAGAACCCTGCTTACAGATCCACGGATACTGATCTTGGATGACTCGACAAGTAATGTTGACGCCCAGACTGAGACATTAATCAGGATAGCCATCGACAGACTCAGAGAGAACAGAACAGCGTTAATCATCACTCAACGCGCATCAACATGTGAGACCGCTGACAAAGTCGTTGTTATGGATAAGGGACGAATAATCGCTGTGGGTAAACACAGTGATTTGCTCAAGTCTAGCATAGAGTACAGGAACCTGATTGAGTCCCAAGCCCTCAAAATGAACGGAGGAGGCGAGCTCTAATGGCTGAGTATGTTGACCGTTACGATATTGGTTCACAGGAGTCAACTGTGCGAAAATACAGTGACATCGAGATCGTGAAGCGGATAATAACTCGTTATATGCTCAAACACAGAGGCCTCGTGGCTATCGAGCTTATCCTCGTATTCATGAGGATGATAACAGTCCTCGCTGGACCCTATCTCTACAAGGTGGTTCTAGATACATACATTACACAAACACCCACTGCGGGAGATAGATGGCTGGATACGTTAATTCAGAGACTCACTATAAGCCTAACTGGTGTCACTGAGCCATCGATTAGAAACCTGTTGCTGATTTCAGCATTGATCTATATCGGTATCGCTCTTGTGGAATGGGTGATCACGAGTGCCCAGCGTTACTATGTTGACAAGCTAGGGTTACTTGTTATCGCTGATATCAGGGCAGACTTCTTCAGACACATAAATGACCTATCTCAAAGATTCTTCGAGTACGGAAACACAGGAAGACTCGTCTCAAGAGTCACCAATGACGCAGAGGCATTGAAAAGCATACTATCAACCGGAGTCATAGGGCTGGTTTCTGACCTAGTTATGGCGATCTCAGTGATCTTGATGATGCTATACATAGACACTAAACTGACGCTGATCGCGTTACTCATCGCGCCTATACTAGCCGTTACCAGCAGACTATTCCAAGGCTGGATAAAAGAGGCTTGGAGAACCGCGAGAAGAAACGTCGCCCAACTTACTGGAAAGGTACAGGATTTGATGTACGGTGCGAAGCTCACAAAGTCACTTGTACAGGAGGATCGTAGCCTAATCGAGTTTGATGAGGTGAATAAGCAGAACATGCAGACCCAGATAAGAGCAGAAACCATCTCTGTTGCATACAGCAGCGTTGCCACTGTGCTTGGAAGCATCATGACTGCAGCCATATGGTATCTTGGAGGCGTTAAGGTTCTATTATCCACCCACACCATAGGTGACCTTGTTGCATTCAGCAACTATGCTGAAACATTCTTCACACCAATCCAAAATCTAGCCATGATGTACGGGGAGATACAGAGCGCTCTCGCAGGAGCTGAAAGAATATTCACGATACTAGATCAGGACCCAGAGGTAATGGAGAGCAAAGACCCTGTAGTCCTAGATATGAAGGGAGCCATTGAGTTTAATGATGTGAGTTTCAGCTATCAGCCCAATCAACTAGTCCTAGAAAACATAAACTTGAAGATAGAACCAGGTGAAAAAATAGCTATTTTCGGTCCAACAGGTTCAGGGAAATCCACTATAATCAATCTTCTTGGACGGTTCTATGACCCAGTAGAGGGGGATGTCAAGATCGATGGACTCAACCTGAAGAATATCGCGTTTTCCTCTCTAAGAAATGGTGTCTCAATTGTGCTTCAGGAGCCATTCTTGTTTAATGGAACAGTGGAGTACAATCTGAAGTTTGGTAGACCAGATGTCACAGATGATGAAATGAAACGAGTCGCAGAATATGTGGGCATCCACGGCGCTATTATGGAGCTAGAAGAGGGATACAAGACGGTTCTTAATGAAAGAGGCGCCAACCTCAGCTATGGTCAGAGACAGCTTGTCTGTTTAGCCAGAGCCATCATCGCGAACCCAAGAATACTTGTGTTTGACGAGGCTACCAGCAGCGTTGATCCATATACAGAGGCAAGAATCCAAGAAACCCTACGCAAAGAGATGATGAACAGGACAGTAATACTGGTGACGCACCGGGTCTCAACCGTCAGGGATATGGACAGAATAATTGTGCTAAACAATGGACGTATTGAGGCCGAAGGCAACCATGAGTGGCTCCTAGAAAACAGCAGCCTCTACAGGGAACTATGTGAGATGCAACTAGTCGCGATAGAGTAATTATACCAGTAGTAACCAGAGGGCGGGCACCACCAGAAGGAGCAACCCTGTGGTTACAAACCAAGCAGTATTCGCGAGATCAACATCAAGATCATAAAGAGTTGGTGGAACCAAAGCCGTGAAAGCAACAGGCATTGAAGCTAGTATCACTGATACCTTCAAAGGTAATCCACCATCAACCTGCCCCAAACCCAACGCTGAACCAAGCAGATAAACACTGCTCGGTACTAGAATGAATTTGATCAATGAGAGAACACCAGCCTCTTTGATGTACCCCCTCATCTTGCCAAACCTGAGAGCCATTCCAATTGATGAGAGAAGCAACAAGGTGCCAAGAGGTATCAAAACGCTATTCAGTGCAGAGTAGAAGCTTGGTCGCGCCACTCCAAGGAGATTTAGTCCAAGCCCTAACGCCATACTAGTCATGGCTACTGCTACGAAACGGTCTGTTAGCACTGTTTTGATTCGCTGGACCATTGTTTCTGTTCCCTGTGTTTGACTGCTCATGGATTTAGCGTATGGGAAACCGACGCCATAGTAGAGGAAAGTCTCAAAAAGCTTGTAGAAAGGCATCAAGGCAACACCTATCTCACCCAGCAAAATGTAGGTCACAAGCGAACCAATACTCCCAATGTTTGTAAAACTCCCACAGACCACCATTACACCTGTCTGTTTTCTATCAAGATTCATGAACCGCGCGGATATCAAAGCAAGTAACCCACCCAGTGTTACTGCCAAGGCTCCTAGGAATGGGAGTGCGATTATTCTGATGTCGCTGATGTTTAGCGCCCAGATGGCTCCGCCAAAAGCAACAGGGTTGACGTATAACAGGGCAGTTGCTTGGAGTCTTAGTCTGAGTTTGTTGATCTCTGCCTCTGTTTGGGCTATGCCGTGGGGACATACATTACGGTAGAGGTACCCGAATAGGAGCCCCGTGACTATCAATCCCAACGAGTATAAGATATCCCAGACCCCAGCCATACGGCATACTATTCTGCTCTATATTTAAACGTGGACACCATGCGCCCAAACTATTTACCTATAGAAACCCCAAAAGAGGAAGAGGAACCAGCGGTGCCCCAGATAAAAATCAATAAGCAAAGGATCAGTTGCAGTCTTGTATTGTTTGACTTGGATGGAACCCTCGTAGACAAAGATTTCAGGAACGTAGCGCTAGCCAAAGCACGGTATAGTGCCATAAAGAGAATATCAGGAGAACCCGCAGCACGGCGATGGGCAGAGCTATCAGGGGTAGAGCTTGATTCATTCGAAGTCGACGATAATGGGCCACTATCAAAGGCGCCAAGGAAAGAAGACCTGACGGTAGCAACTACCGCGATTTGGCTTGATGGCTTGAACTGGTTCCATGCAAAGGAAATAGCAACACAGGCGTATGCAGAGGCTGATGCTGTACAAAGTACCGAGTTTAAGGTTGAGTTGATCCCGGGCACCGAGGAATCACTAAAAGAAATGAGGAAAGCCGGCTGTAAACTCGGGATAGCGACCAATGGTAGCGGTAAAACCGCGAGAGAGTTGATGGAAGCTATCAATGTTGATGGTTTGTTTGATGTCTACGTGGGGGCAGATGAGGTAACGGAAGGAAAGCCTATGCCGGATATGATCATCGAGGCTTGCAGTAGGCTTGGCGTTGATCCCGGTGATTGTGTGTATGTGGGTGATGAGTTTGTTGATGCAGTGGCGTCTACAAGAGCTGGGTGTGTGGGGGTTGTGATTGTCTCAAGGGAGCCTGATGTCTCGGAGTATGAAGCATTTGTTGTTGACTCAGTTGCGGACATTGAGGTAGGTTAAACAGATCAATCTACATTAATTTATATGAATTGGAATATTTTTGTTCAAATATGGTAAAAACCGGTTGTTGTTTTGACGATAAACGCTAAATCTGATGCTGTTCCATGTGTGCTGATATCTTATGGTAAAGATTGAATGGAATGATGGACTGGCAACAGGTATCGAGTTAGTAGACAAGCAACACAAGATGCTACTTGAGAAACTCAACGATATATCAGAGGCAATAGAGAACCAGATGGGCGTAGACGTAATCATCAAGACACTGGACTTTATAGTGGATTACACTGACTTCCACTTCACAGACGAGGAAAAACACATGATAGAGCACGATTATCCACGCATCGAGTACCACAAGAAGATGCACAAAGAGTTCGTAGACACTCTCAACAAGATGATAACAGAGTTCAAGGAAGACGGAGCTACAGAGCGCCTAGCAGAATCAGTGAACATATACCTGTTTAACTGGTTGGTTACTCACATCAAGGGCGTTGACGGAGCTTATGGCAGATACCTGAAGGAACTCTAAGGTTCCTTGAATCTTCCCCTGTACTCCTCTTCAGGGTATTTTAACCGGTTTTTCTCCAGCTTATCCAGCACAGCCTCGGTTAGATCAATATCCAAGTCATGGCTAAGGAATAACAGGTAGATCAAAACGTCTGCGACCTCCTCCTTGATACGAGTCATCTTATGCTGGTCCTGTTTCACCGTCGCCGCTTGTTCTCGTTCATTCCATAGGAACAACTCCAAGAGCTCTGAGGCTTCGATGGTTATTGCTGTGGCAAGCTCTTTTGGTAAATGAAACTGCTCCCATTCACGCTCATGCCTGAACTCTAGCAGTCGGGGTAGGAGACTCTCAACCGAATCAGTCAAGACAATCACCTAGAGAGCTACGGTCTCGTAACCAGCCTCAAGATACTTGAGGAGACTCGGATGACCCTTCATCTCACCACAAATAGGCAACCCCTGCTCAACAGCTGAGTAATAGGCGCCCATCTTCTTACTGCAAGCCATGCAGACACAGTCGATTACTCCTAGTTCTTTGACTTTCTTGTAGAGGCTGTGAAACTGGGCCTCTGGGTCTGCTAGTGTTTTGACTAGCTTTGTGGCGCTTCCCTCTATGATTAGCTTGACATCGTGTCCCTTGGTGTGCATGTCCTCAGCGTAGAGTAACGCATGGACGAAACACATGGGTTCCCCGTTATATGCGAATATCGCGACTTTCATGGTAATTGATTGGGGTTTAGGGATTATAGCGTTTCTCAGACGCCGGTAGAGACATAGCTGAAGGTAGTGTCTCTCCACTTGTTGGGTAGCCTACTGAAGATCATACCAGCCGTAGCTAACAACAATATTGATGCCCCATAGATAACCTGCACCGCTAGTTGAGGTCTGAACTGCATCATCATAGACGCGATCTCGATAACCGTCAACGGCGGCACAACTATCACAGTAAACTTGAGTACTGTCTTGGCTCCGAAGAACATGGTATTGGTCCAGAGCCCAGTAAGATAAGCAGTCACGGCCACCACGAATAGGCTTGTACTTGCTGAGACAACTAGTCCCATTGGTATCATCTCAGGTTGTCCCTTGAGGATCCCGATCATGAACACATAGCCCACTGTGACGCCTGATGTTAGAATCAGGTATATAGCGAGTTTCGCTTTAACCACCATATCCACGCCTACGGGTTGGACATTAAGGTACTCGTTGTGCTCAAGATTCGTCAGGAAGCTGTAGGTCATTACTCCCATGAAGCCTACGAATCCGCTGAAGAAGATGACGTTGAAGCTAATTGGTATCCCGAAGCCTGCTTGGAACAGCCATGATACGAAATATATCGCTAATAGGTGTCCGCTGAATCCGGCTACTGCTGGGAATAAGCTTCCGCTTCTTCTAAGTTCAAGCCACTCCTTGGCGATCATGAACCGTAAGTCACCCATGAAGTCTAGTTTTTTCTCTGTGTCTAGGAATGACTCTGTGTATCGTTGCTGTCTTACCTCGAATCGTTCCTTCATCAACATGACGCCTGTTGTAGCTAGTATAGCTGATTCCGCTACGCCGATCCAGAGATAACCTGTATTGCGAGTCAACCAGTATCCCATTGGCGCTAACACGTACCCGATTGGAAGAATATTCAATGGATATGCGAGTAAAATCAGTCCTACCAATGCTAGGCTCATGAATAAAGTGGCTTTACTAGACTTGAGGCTCAACGCGCTTACCGCGAAGCTAAGCCCCATTCCCACCATGAAGGCGATAAACATAGTTACACCCAGCACAGCAACACCAGTATAGGTTACCCCAGCACTTGGAGCAGCCAGACCAACCCCCAGTACCAGTGGAATATAGCTGTAGAGTAGGTAATACAGTGAGTCTTTGAGATAGAAGACCGCCATCACCTGTTTGAAACTCACAGGGTAAAGCTGTGGTAACTGGAGTAGCATATTGACTTGTCCGAGCCTGCGTGTCATTACGTGTTCACCGATCCGTCCGAAGCCTCCTACGAATACTCCATAGATGACTGATGCTATGTGAATCATCAATAGAATCGTGGTTAAGTCTATGTTGCCCATGATGTAAGGTGTGATGAAGGCTCCAAAAGCCGTCAACAGGAAAATCATCAACGGGAACAAACCTGAGCCAAATCCACCCACAAGCGATTTGTGGAGACGCCACTCCTCCTTGATCATGGAGGTGAAGAGGTGCCAGCTAAGCTGTTGCAGCCTGATCCACCACCCGCAGGAAAATGTCTTCTAGGTCCTCGTCACCCACACGCAACTCATCAAGGGAACCAGTGCTAACAATATGCCCCTCATTGATGACGGCGACCCTGCTGCAAACCTTCTCAGCGATCTCCAAGATATGGGTGCACATGAATACGGTTCGACCCATAGCCACAAGGCTCATCAAGTACTCCCGTACCTTACGCTGATAAATCGGGTCAAGGTTAATGAAAGGCTCATCCACAAGCAACAACTCAGGCTCATGAATGAAAGCCGCAGCGAGCATAACCTTCTGACGCTGCCCCTTAGACAGGTCTCTACAGAGCACATCAGCCTTCTCCGTGATGTCAAAGAAATCCAGCCAATAATCAACACAGCTCATGTCTTCTACGCCTCTGATCTTGCATGTGAGTTCAAGGGTTTCCCGTGCCGTGAGGAATGTTGGAGGGGTCTCGGCTTCAGGTACGATCCCTACCATGCGTTTCACAGCCAAAGCGTCCCTATGGGACACGCCTAATGTGACGGCTTCACCACTATCAGGCGCCAGCTGCCCGGTGATTACCCTGAGTAGGGTCGTTTTGCCTGCGCCGTTGGGTCCGAATAACCCGAAAAAGTCTCCGGGTTCTACTTTGAAGTTGATGTCTTTTAGTACATGTGTTGCTCCGAAGCTTTTGTTGATGTTTTTAACCTCTATGACTGGCATGGTTTTCCCTACTATTGGCGTGCCTAGGAGTTTATAGTAAAAATGATTCTGATGCAGTGTTCCATATATTAGGTAGAGGTTGCCTGATAGAGGGGTTCCACGTATTTGCGCATGGACTCCATCTGCTGTCTAATATCAAGTGGGTCCATCAACCCCATCTCAGTAATCACCCCAGTGATTAACTCGGGAGGTATTATCTCGAAATACGGGTTCTTGATCTCAACATTATCCAAAGGCTCCGAGACCTCATCAGGCGTTTTAGCCTCTAACTCGATATTCTGCCCCAGATAGTTGAGTACGTTAAACTTACTGGTATCACAAATTACGTAGAAAGGTACTCCTTGGTCTCTTGCTGCGTATGCTAGGAGTTTGCTTCCCACCTTGTTTATGGCAGAGCCGTTATGCTGGACGCTATCAGCGCCAATAAGACAGATGTCGGCAGCTTTGACGTACATTCCAGCCGCGCCATCAACCATCAATATAACCTTGAATCCCTCCGAACCAAGTTCTTTGGCTAACCGTTTGCCTTCCATCATGGGTCGGCTCTCAGTGACTACCACATAATCGTAGCCAATCTGTCTGATGACATCAGCCACAGTGCCACTGTAACTATATGTGAAAACGCTGTCAGTGTCACCGCCTACCACTTTAAGATGCTCTGCGATCTTCTCTACGTTTTTCTCGCTACTGTTGATTATCTTGGTGCCAACCGCGCTAACCTTCACACGGTAATTTTTGAGGCTGGATACATTATCCAGTTCACTGAACAAGTAACCTATCTTGTTGGCTAGGGGTGCCATGCTTGGCCGCGTGGCTGCGAGTCTGATGCCTATGTCCCAGAGTCGTTCATGAAGCACATCAACATCGGTGGCTGATTCCCGTAGAGCTGCAGTCATCAATACGCCTATGGCAGCGTTACTTAGCCAGTCAGCGCCGTGAATGTTATCTTTTTCAATGTCTTGTATGAGTTTCTCCGGGTCGTAGCTTGGCATAAACAGAAAATGGATCACTATGTAAAAAGGTGGATGGTTAAGCCGCAGCAGCCGCAGGCTGTCCCGGCTTCGGATACCATGGCGCAGACGCTGGCACACTATAGATTCTTGCACTCATCTCACGGTCAACCATGAGTATGCCCCTGCCTTCACTGCCAACTATGCTTAGCTGTTGTACTGCTTCGCCTACGTTTGCCTCTTCCTCGACTTGCTCCTCAACGAACCATTGGAGCATCTGGTATGTGGCGTGGTCCTTTACGTTCATAGCTACGTCTACCATGTGGTTGATCCTACCTGTGATGCGCTCTTCATGAGCATAGGCTGCCTTGAATAGCTCTAGTGGGCTCTCCCAGCTGTCTGGTGGCGCATCAATGGCTTCTAGTTTTACGTGCCCACCGCGCTCCATGATGTAGTTATAGAATATGTCTGCGTGTATCTTCTCTTCACGAGCTTGAACCCGCATCCAAGTAGCCATACCCTTGTAGCCGTTTTCCTCTAGCCACGCCGCCATGGCGAGGTAGATGTAGCTGCTGTAGGTTTCTTCTTGTATCTGCTGGTTAAGCTCCTTTAGCATCTTATTGTCTAACAATTTTCTTCAATAAAATGTGATGGAACCGCACCTTTTAGACATATATCACAGACATGCGACAACGAGCGTGATCAACTCATCGTTACGCACCGGAGCACCATCATGCTCTTTCTTGTATTTCCATAACTCAGCCACACCCGTCCTGAGCCCTTCATCGGTGATGGGTCTGAACATGCTCCAGAGCTTTTTCTCAGCGATCTCCACAAACTCCTCAACACTCTGATAACGCTCCTCGCTGTACTCATGAAAATTTACCTCTCTGAACCCAGCATTGGTGAAGTATTCTGTGAACTCCTCGTTGCTAGGGTAGACATCAAGCTGATTCTGCTTGATCTCCGGGAAATAATGGAAAACAACCTTCTTGTGAAGCTGAGCATGCCCAATGGTCCTGATAACCACACACTTATCCTTCTTCAGCGTGCGACCACACTCGCCTGCTGTCCCCTGCTTGTCAACGATATGATGCCAAACCTGACTACTAAAAATACAATCAAGTACATCTGGGCGAAGGGGCAACCACTCACCTATCCCGTTGAACCAGTGAACCGATTTTGATTTCTCCCTTGCCTTGCCAAGCATATCAGGAACTGGGTCCATGCCTAGCATCATGCAGTCTGCCTCTGAGCCAACGCCCACAGTATAGAGCCCTGTGCCACAGCCGAGATCAAGCACAAGTGAATCATTGTTGAGCTTCGCTAGGCGTTTTGTTTCTCTGCCCCAGAGGTCTATTTTTTCGCTTCTACGACCTTTATCATATTCGTTAGCTATCTTACCAAATTCCTTGCCTGATTTCTTACTGTAATCGTAGCTCATACCAAGAAAACAGGTCCAATGAGATATAAAACAGGCTAGAATAAGAAGCGGAGTGGACGACAAAGTTTATTATAATATATCCTATATTCTGGAAGGCGAGAGCCGCCATAGCTCAGCTCGGTAGAGCGTCTGCCTGTTAAGCAGTTGGTCTTCGGTTCGAATCCGAATGGCGGCGCCACCTATATTATTTCAACCAAAGTAACCTGTAAACTGCTAATCGAACCTGTACTGATATCTATTGTTGACTTAACTTCAATATGCATCTTTTTTATCGAAACATCCGCCGGAACAAACTCAAACGAGAAATACGTTCCTAGTTTTACTTGGTAACTGTCGCTCCCTACTTTAGTGTTTTCTACCGGGTTCCAGACAAGTTCCCCCATCATCGAGTCAACTTCTTGTAAAAGCTGGACTTTTGCCGGAGTCTCAGTAACTAGCTGAACCCATTCACCAAAGTCCTCATTCTCTAATAGTAGTGTCGAATATATCTCATTCCGAATTTTTTCCTTAAAACTGTTTGAAGGACTCGCCATATAAATAGTAAATATTCTAATACCATCGTTTTCCCTGACTAATGCTTGTATATCCTCAAGCTCGTTGTTCACAGAGTTATACGCGGTCTCAAGGTCCGAGAAATCCTTTACAACATCCTCCCATGAATCCTCAAGAGACGCGATATCATTCTCAAGATCGTTAATATAATCCTCAATACTTGTCAGCTGATCCTCCAAATCGTTCATATCACTGTTGAGACCAATCTGACCGTTCTCAAGCGCCGAGACCCTGCTGCTTACATCTTCAACCACCTCGGTCAAAGCAAGTATCCCCTCAAGGTTCTCGTTTATCGCTGCGATGTTATCATTCACATCGAGTATACGCTGGTCTAGTGAGGTAATGTTGCCCTCAATGTCCTCTATCCTGTCCTCAACGGTCTTACTTCGTTCATTAACCATATCAGGGTAAAAGACAGCGTAACCCGAGCCCAAACCCAGACTGACACCGATAATAAGCCCAATAACCACCAATGCGAGGGGCTTCGATACTGGAAGACGTGACTGCATACAATGATAAGATAGGACCAAGAAAATAAGCTTTGAACCTATTTCTGCCCGGTGAAGTGGTTCCAGCCACCTTTTTTGATGGAAACCAGCTTATCTTGCCTTCTGTAGACTATCTCCTTGCTCTCTGTGACCACGCCGATATTCAACAACTCGCAGCCAACACTCTTCAAAGCAGCACGAACCTTAGAAGCCTTACCCGGTGGATAAGTGAACACAAGCTCATACTCTTCTCCGCCGTTAAACGCGAGGCTCACAGGATCAAGCCCCTTGCGTTCAGCGTACTTCAACGCCAAGGAGTGAACCGGGGGATCATCAACCACAAACCCAAATCCGGTGCTCCTACGAAGATCATAGAGGCTCACACTTAGCCCGTCACTGCTATCCATACAACCAGAGACAGCACCTGTTTTGGCTAAGGCGACCCCCTCGGATACCCGTGCTTTAGGCATGTAGACTGCGTCTAGCGCTGGTTGTTTCACATCTTTCTGGGGCTCGATCCCATTGATGAGGTAGGTGAAGCCGACGCTGGTTAAACCAAAGTAGCCGGTGGTTGCCAAGATGTGCCCGGGTTTCACGCCGTTGTTTCTGAGCATAATACGTTTCTCATCCATAATACCCAGCGCGGAACCCGATATTATGACATCACAAGCCTCATTGGTATCCCCACCCACCACGTGACAACCATACTCACGAGCCCCCTCCTCAAAACCCTTAGCCATCTCTACAACATCATCAACTGGGTAATCCGAGGGAATACCTATGTTCGGCATAAACGCGGTAGGTTGAACCCCCTTCGCCCCAAGGTCGCTTACGTTCATCACAACGGCTTTACGGGCAGCCTGAAAGGGCGTCATACCCTCTGGAATATCGGTTTTCCAGACAAGCATATCCGTGTTAACCACCAAGGCACGTCCATCACCAAGACTCAAAGCACTCGCGTCATCCCAGAAAGGAATAGGCATACCCGGCAAAGGCGTCAGATTCTTCATTATTCGCTGGATAAGGGCGCGTTCTCCCACATCACTAACCCTTGACAACTTGATCAACAAGGATTACTCGTCTAAGGTATAAAACATCGGGTGAATTACAAGCGGATAAACGTCATATAGTTGTGACTAAGCCTTAATGTTGTGATTAATTTTGTCTGATATGATGATGCCACTTGATGACATCAGGGTCTTAGACCTGACGCACGTATGGTTTGGACCATGGTGCACAATGATGCTAGCGGATATGGGCGCAGAGGTAATCAGAGTCGAGCCCCCATGGGGAGCAATCGACAGATTAGCAGAAGGAGCGCTCTTCGGTGGAGCCAGTTATACCTTCCATCACCTAAACCTCAACAAGAAAGATCTAACACTCAACCTCAAAGACCCAGAAGGATTAGAAATATTCAAGAAACTCGTAAAGAAAAGCGATGTAATAGTACAAAACTTCAGCCCGGGGACCATGGAACGCATGGGACTAGGATACGATGTGCTCAAGGAAATAAAACCAGACATCATCTACGCTGCCCTCAGCGGATTCGGGCAAACAGGACCATACACAGGGTGGAGAAGCTACGCTATGATAGCGGAAGCCATGAGCGGTCACACCATGCTTACAGGCGAGCGACATGATCCCGATGGACCTCCAATTGAGATGGCTCAAGCATATGGAGACCTTGGACCCGGAACCATGGCGGCTATGTCTATACTGATGGCCCTGAGGTACCGGGATAAGACGGGAAAAGGTCAGATGATCGATGTGGCTCAACTGGACTGCATGGTCGCATACAACACAGCAATAACAGGTTACCTGTTGTCAGGCATGAAGCCGCTTGAACTACGAGAAAAATTCCCACGTGGAAGAGGAGCAGGCGGGATATTCAAGACCAAAGACGAGAAATGGATCAGGATGACAGCCTTTGGTCCAAGAGCTCTTGACAGAATAGTAGAACATATGGGCGTAGAACATGAACAGATAACCAAGGAGCTGCTACAAGAGAAAACAGCCTCAATGACAAGAGACGAGGCAGTCAAGTACTATACCGACATGGGGCTCCCATGTGCACCAGTCTACCATGTGGACGAGACCGTAGCGGACCCACATGTTAACGCAAGGGACATGTTTATGGAAATGGAGCACCCCAAAGCAGGAAAAATCAAGCTCATCAAGTTCCCAGTAAAATTCTCAGAGACACCAGCCCAGATGAAAACCCCTGCCCCGTTACTAGGACAACACAATAAGCAGGTTCTCAGCGAGATACTGGGCTTCTCAGAGGAGAAGATCAAAGACTTGGTTAGCAAGGGAATAATCAGTTATCCTGAGTAACCCTCACCTTCTATGAGTAAATTTCCAACTTTTCCAAAAGTTTCACAGTTTTATACAACAATAGTCTCCGGGTAAACGTCATATACAGGAAACGGGAGCCTTTATGGAGTGATCAAGTTTTGAGCAAGATGAAGATGCCTCTTGACGACATAAGGGTCGTGGACATGACCCACGTTTGGTACGGACCATGGTGCACAATGATGCTAGCCTACATGGGAGCAGAAGTAATTCGAGTAGAACCCCCATGGGGCGCAATCGACAGACTTAGCAGAAGCGGAGTATACGGCGGAGTACCCTACACATTCCACCACCTCAACCTCAACAAAAAAGACGTAACCATCAACACAAAAGACCCAGAAGGCTTGGAGTTACTGAAGGAGCTAATCGGTAAAAGCGATGTACTAGTCCAGAACATGAGCGCTGGAGCCATGGAAAGAATGGGTCTCGGATACGATGTGCTCAAGGAAATAAAACCAGACATCATCTACGCTGCCCTCAGCGGATTCGGGCAAACAGGACCATACAAGGACCGAAAAAGCTACGCCATGATAGCAGAAGCCATGAGCAGCCACACAAGACTCACAGGCGACGGCGTAGACCCAGAAGGCCCACCAATCGAGATGGCGATGGCGTATGGAGACATTGGACCCGGAACCATGGCGGCTTTCGGAATCGTCTCAGCCCTAAGATACAGGGACCATACAGGCGAGGGACAAATGTTAGACCTTAGCCAGATCGAAATAATGACAAGCTTCAACCCTGGAGTCACTCTCTGGCAACTAGGACAGGTAACCCCAGCAGAGATGAGAAAACAGAGCCCCGGAGGCGGAATCGGCGGCTTGCTCAAGACAAGTGACGGCGAATATGTGCGGATTGGAGCATACAGCCCCAAGGCGGTTGATACGATCCGGACCATGTTCGATGATGATGAGTTCGATACTGAGAAACTCACAGAGTGGGTATCAAAGCACACACAGAAGGAAGTAGTAGACAAGTTCGTGGATGCACGACTACCAGTTGCACCTATCTATCATACAAAAGACACCTGCGCAGACCCACATCTAAACGAAAGAGGCATGTTCCAAGAGATCGAGCACCCCAAGGCGGGCAAATACAAGGCGATAACATTCCCCTTCAAGCTCAGCAAGACACAGCCAGAGATCCAGAGACCAGCACCACTCCTCGGACAGGACAACGAGTATGTCATAACCGATTTGTTGGGCAAGTCAAAGGAGTACTTTGAGGAGCTTAAGAAGAAGGGCGTTGTTGCCTGGACCTAGCCTCCTTTTTTTCCAAATTTCTTTTAAACGTGTATTCTGATACCGTCTGTGCAATGCCTCGGTAGCTCAGTGGTGGAGCGGCAGCCTCGTAAGCTGTAGGCCGCGGGTTCAAATCCCGCTCGAGGCTCCATTTATTCAAATAAATTAGGTCTGGTTTAGTGCTTGGTCTAGGTCCGCTATGATATCATCAACATCCTCTATACCTACACTCAGACGTACCAAACCGTCTGTTAGACCCGCCTTGAGGCGTTCCTCTTTGGGTATGATACTGTGGGTCATACTCGCAGGGTGACTAATCAAGGTCTCAACAGCTCCCAGACTTACCGCTAGGCTGCATAGTTTGACGCTGTTCATCATTTTACGCCCTGCTTCTAAACCACCCTTGAGCTCGAAACTCATCATTCCTCCGGGTCCATCCATCTGGCGTTTACCCAGCTCGTACTGTGGGAAGCTCTTCAAACCAGGGTAATTGACGTGATCAACCTTGGGATGCCCTTCTAGAAACTCGGCTACCTTGACACTATTCTCGTTGATTCTATCCCAGCGTACGTGAAGTGTCTTGATGCCTCTGAGGGTAAGCCATGCATCCCATGCACCCATGGTTGCACCCATGTTCTTGAAGACCGGGTCCATCCGTTTCATGAACTCGTTGCTGGCGATGACTGCTCCGCCTACCATGTCGCTGTGTCCGCTGAGGCTCTTGGTGAGACTGTGTACTACGACATCGATGCCGTGTTCGATGGGGCGCTGGTTGTATGGGCTCATGAACGTGTTATCAATCACAGTCACTATCCCATGCTTCTTGGCGATATCAGCTACTGCCTTCATGTCTGTGAGTTTAAGCAAGGGGTTGCTGGGTGACTCGATGTAGATGAGCTTGGTGTTTGGCTGGATGGCTTTCTCAAAGTTAGCTGGATCCCCTGAGTCAACTAGTGTATGCTCGACACCGTACTGCTTCAATATATCAGTGATGAGTTTATGGGTACCACCATAAAGGGTATCACCCGCAACAATGTGATCACCTTTCTTAGCTACAGCCATAACCGCAGCCGTGATAGCCCCCATTCCTGTTGCTGCCGCCCTCGCTGTCTCGCCTCCCTCAAGTTGAGCTAGGCTGTCTTCTAGGGCCTTGACTGTGGGGTTGCCGAGGCGTGTGTAGATGAATCCTTTTTCTTTGCCTTCGAATCTTGCTGCGCCTTGTTCGGCGGATTTGAATACGAATGTTGATGATGCATAGATGGGTGTAACCACAGAACCAGTGCTTGGGTCTGGGTGTTGTCCACCGTGTACTGCCTTAGTGGCGAATTTATCATATTTCATATGATTCTCTTCAGGCTAATCGGAACGATTATTCTTATACCATTAGATTGGCGCGGCTGTTATATCCATGAAACCCGTTACCTGTGTTATGAGCCTCAAACTTGTAAACGCGAAACTCTGGTTGGAGACCGGAGTCTATGAGGGTGGACTTGTAACAGAGAACGGGGCAGTATCCAAGATAGGCAAGGAATCCAGACTACCACCCGCAGAAAACATCATAGACGCAGGGGGAAAACTCGTGGTCCCCGGATTGGTAGACCTGCATGTTCACTTCAGGGAACCCGGGTACACCCAGAAAGAGGATTTTGCATCCGGTACAAGGGCTGCAGCGGCTGGAGGCGTAACGACTGTTCTTGATGAACCAAACAATAAACCGGTTACTGGGTCAGCTGAAGCATTACGGGTGAAACAGGAGCTGGTCAAGGACCATTCTTATGTCGATTACCTGTTCAACATGGCTGTCTACGCTGATAGACTCAGCGAGATAAGATCAGCTGCGAATATTGGGGTAAATGTTTTCGCGTTCTTTGATGAGCTTGGAGATAAACCAACCGGCATGAAAGATACCGGGGTTTTGTATGATGCGTTGATAAGGGTGGAGGCTGTGGATGGCTTGGCGTTGCTCAACTGCCGTGAATCCGACCAAGTAATCCACACCATCAAACAACTCAAAGATGCCGGGAAAAACACCCTCCAAGACTACAATAACAGCTTCCCCCACGTAGCGGAATCGGTTGGAGCAGCCAAACGAATACTATTGGCTCATAGTTTGGGTGTGAGGACGCATATGAGGGAGGTTTCTACAGCCGAGACCGTTGATGTGCTACGAAGCCTCAAACCATACATGACTGATATAACGGCTGAGGTTCGTCCAGATCATCTTTTCCTGATTCAGGAAAACACGGAGAAACTTGGACCCTATGGCCAGCAGTGGACACCCATCAGGACACGAAAAGACCAAACTGCTCTATGGGAGGCGCTCAACGAGGGAACCGTGAATATTATCGCCAGTGATCACGCGACACATATGGTTGAAGAGAAACGTCATGGATTAGGTAACATCTGGAACTCTCCACCCGGGTTACCCGCCATAGAGTCCATGCTACCATTGCTATTGAACGCGGTCCATGAGGAAAAAACAACACTAGATAGGATAATACAGGCTACATCGGTTAATCCGGCGAAGAGGCTTGGATTGTATCCAAGGAAAGGCTGTATTGATATCGGTTCAGACGCGGACCTAGTGATACTGGACCTTGAGGCTGAGAAGAAGATTACCGCTGATGAGATGTACGCAAAGTCAAAGTGGACCCCATATGAAGATTGGAAGACGATTGGGGCGCCTGTAACCACTATACTAAGAGGTGTCCCGGTTTATCATGAAGGAGAAATTGTATCCAAGCCTCTTGGACAGTATATCTCCAGCTAGCTCCGCTATATATTAAGGTCCATGTGAACCCAATTATTGGTGAAATAGTTGGCCAAATACATCCTTCTAAGCTCACTCACACCAGATGGACAAAAAACCCTCAAAAACAAGCCAGAACGCATCAAGGAAGTCAACAAAGAGATCGAAAAATACGGTGTAAAACTATTAGAACAATACGCGGTCCTTGGACCCTATGATTTCGTGAACATCGTAGAGGCGCCAAACAATGACGCTGTTTTCAAGATGAGTGTCGAGTTAGGCAGCCGTGGAACCATAAAGATTCTCAGCATGCCCTCGATAACGGTTGATGAGCTTATAGAGAGCTTGAAATAATCTCTCCTTATTTTTTACCAAAGTATTCCCGCTGGTAACTGTCCTCAGCCAATATTCCTAGACGCTCCATGGTTTGATGCATGGTACGCTGGTTAGCCTCACTCAACTCCTGTAAGGGTTTTCTTGGTTTACCTACGTCAGCACCTACGTGGTTCAGCGCCCATTTGAGGGGGACTGGGTTGGTCTCGCTGTACATCATCCTGATCAATGGAAGATACTTGTAGAGCATCTCACGCATACTTAACACGTCATCATAGTTCTCCCAAGGCTTGCTGATTACAGCTATCTCCCTTGGACACAGGCTACCTGTGACGTTGCTTGTTCCCTTGCCTCCGCTGCTCATCACCACAGGGATCAACGCATAAAACGCGCAGTCACAGCAGAGGACATTGAACTTGCCTCGTGTTAGCTCAACAGTCCTCATAACCCCATAGGGATTTGGTCCAGCCTCCTTGATAGCTACAAAGTTCCGGTGCTGGGCTAGCTTAGCTATAGTCTCGGGTTCAACATTAACTCCACAGCGTTCTGGGTTGTTATAGATGACAAAAGGCATGTCCACTGCATCACCAATGTCTTTGAAGTAGTGGTAGAGGGCGTTCTGACTGGGTTTGATGTATGGTGGCTGAACGATGAGCCCCGCGGTTGCCCCAGCCTCCTTAGCATAATTAGCGTTCTCAATGGACTGTTTTGTGGTCATGGCTGCGACACCAATCATCACTGGTATCTTGTCGTTTGCTTCATCGATTACTGTGTCAATGATCTTTTTGCGTTCTTCTTGATTCAGTAGGATGGCTTCGCCTGTGCTGCCCATTAGGAGTACGCCTGTGCTGTGGTTCTCGGCGTGGAATCCCACAAGTTTTCTGAGCATATCGTAGTTGACTGTATCATCGTCATTGAACGGGGTTACTAGGGCTGGCCAGCTCCCCTCAACATTATACTTCATACAAGAAACGGTGAATCAATCCCTGATAAGCTTGGTTATCAGTCCTAAGGTATGTATAGCAGACAGGGCGTCTATTTGCTATGAATCAGGATCGATACGAGCGAGTTATAACCGCAGCCAACAACGGCACCCCAGACAGGGTACCTTGGAGCGTCTGGGCACACTACCCAGCCATCCCTTGGCTGAAATACTATAGCTGGGAGCTAGCAAACAGAAACGGTGAACATCAGGCTAAAGCCCCCCTAGCCTTGCTACAGGCACTGGACTACAAGATGGACCTACTGAAAGTCACACCATTCTTCAGATCAATGGCGTATCAGTGGGGCAGCGAGTTCGAGTTCAAAAATAACGATGGCAAAGACACACAGAAAACCATATTTGTGAATGAGCCGGAGGACTGGGAAAAGCTCTGGGTACTGGATCCCAAGAAAGAGCTACGTGAAAACCTACGCTGCATACAAGTACTAGCAGACACACCTCATGGCACACCATTCATCTACAGCATCAGCAGCGCAGTCACACAGGCACTCCAAGGCGTATCAAACCCAGAGACATTCCACCAACACCTGAAAGAACACCCTGATGCGGTGATGAAGGGGCTTGAGACCATAAACGAGTCCAACAAGGAGTTCATGAAGGCAGCAGTAGACGCCGGATGTCACGGATTCTTCTATGGAATAGCTGGAAGAGGCGGTTACTGGAGCAGATTCACAAAACAACAACTAATAGACATCACCCTCAAGCTCGACAAGGACGCACTCAGCGTAGACTCAGAGCTACAGATGCTCCACATCTGCAACACCCTTGACGAGAACCCTGAGAAAAACGGCAAACTCATGACCAGTGGCTGGTTCAACGAGTACCCCGTCAACATACTCAACTGGTGGGACCACCACTTCGTGTCTGTTGGAGAGGCAAAGAAAGTCTATGGAGGCAAGAAATGTGTCGCTGGCGGCTTGGACCACAAGAAGACCCTCATGAGCACACCTGAAGCTATCATGGCTGAGGCGAAACAAGCCATCATGGACGCCGCTGATGGAGGAGGCTTCATCCTAGCAGGAGGCTGCACAGTAAGCCACGAAGCCCCCCTAGCCAACTATAACGCTGTGGGCAAAGTAGTCGAACTCTATGGACGCTACAAGAAGTAACCCTATATCCCCACAAATCCACCATATTTTATGGGGCTTAGAAAGATAGATGCGGTTCTTCTGAGAGTCAAAGACTTAGAGGAAACAGCAAACTTCTACACGAAGGTAATGGGGTTGAAAAGAGGCTGGACCGACAATGAACACCAGATGATTGGACTGCTCTTCACAGATAATGACACAGAGCTTGTGCTCCACTGTGACGAGACACTACCCGATCCCAATGTCAGTTATCAAGTAAAAGACGTATTGAGCTTCGTAGAAAAATACAGGGAGAAGGGATACAAGGTGCTAGTCGAGCCATTTGATATCAGGTGTGGAAAATGCGCCATACTAGAGGACCCAGAAGGACACAGCATCGAGGTAATGGACATAACCAAGTTCGGAGAACCTAGATTCGATGCTTAAGCTGAAATAATTAGCCAGCCTTCTTTCTGTTATGAATGTTTTAGATGATAAAGTGGCATCTGGGATTCGGGTCTTTGAGAGCTGGACCACGAGCCAGATGGCTTACAGTGGACAGCCGGGGCTTAGCGTGGCTGTTGTCAAGGATCAAGAAGTAGTATGGAGTAGGGGCTTCGGTTACGCTGATGTGGAGGCTGAGACTAAGGCGTCTCCCGAGACTATCTACAGGATCGCATCCATCACCAAGCTCTTCACCAGCACCGCAGTGATGCAGCTAAGAGATAAGGGTAAACTCAGCATCCATGATCCTATCACCGATTACCTCGACTGGTTCAAGGTTGGAGATCAGAAAGGCGAACCCATCACCATAGAGAACCTCATCACCCACACCAGTGGTTTACCTCGTGAGGCAGCTGGACCATACTGGACCACCATCGATTTCCCGACCAAAGAAGAGATAATGGAGAATCTTCCGACTCAGGAGCATCCTTTGAAGCCTTGGAGGAAATGGAAGTACAGTAATCTTGCATTAAGCCTAGCAGGATATATCGTAGAAGAGGCATCAGGGGTACCATACGAGGACTATGTGGAGGAGCATATCTTCAAACCCCTCGGCATGAAAGACACCTACATCAAAGACATACCAAAAGATCATCCAAGACTAGCCAAAGGCTACGGAAGGAGAATGCCTGATGGCACACGAGAACCCAGCAAATACACTAGCAGTAGAGGTATCAACCCAGCCGCCAACATGGCGACCACAGTACTAGACCTAGCACGGTTCGCCATGCTCCAGTTCAGAGAAGACGAGGATGATCCGGTGCTTACTGGGGAGACCTTAAGGGAGATGCACAGGGTTCACTGGTTGGCGCCTAATTGGGATGTAGGCTGGGGTCTCGGATTCAATATCCTGCGGCTCGATGGTAAGACGTATGTTGGTCACGGTGGCTCGGTGCCCGGTTACAGGACAAATCTCAGGATCAATCTTGAGGACAAGGTGGCTGTTGTTTTGTTTACTAACGCTGGTGATGGTGAGCCTGTGAAGTATACTGAGAAGGCGTTCAAGTGGATCGCACCCGGATTAGCGCCTAAGCCTGATGAAAAACCAGAGATGGATCTTGAGAAGTATACTGGCAAGTTTAGGAACAGATGGGGTGACGTAGAGGTACTGGTCTACAATGGTGAGCTTATCATGATCACTCCTCAGTTGCTGGACCCAATGATAGAATACACCACCCTAAAACACGTAGAAGGCGACAAGTTCCAGATGAAGGCATCGGGATATGGAAGCCACAACGAGTACGCTGTGTTTGAGTTTGAAAACGGGAAAATAAAACGCCTAAAGACAGGGGAAAACTACACTTATCCCATTGATGAATGGTAGCCTAGTCTGCGGGTCTAAGACAGGCAGGCAAGTTACCGTGGCTTCGGTGGTTTGCTACACACTCGCAGCAGATACCCTTTCTCTCACAGGTCTCTGAGGTACAGGCACATCCTTCTAGGTTTCTTGATTTATTAGTACAAACTGTCTCCATTGTTGGTCTCGGAAAAAAGTTGAACGGCTAAATAAAAACGGGGGCGTTGTGGTCTATTCTTTGACCACGATGGTTCCGCTGAGGTGGTTGAAGAGCCTTTGCTCCTTCTCAGGGTAAGCTATGACCCCTATGATTAGATCCAGTGGTAGCAGGAACGCCTTACCGAAGGCTTGGTACATGCTTGTACTGGTGTCTATCTGTTCACCGTAAAGGTCTGTTACCTTGATATTCATCACCTTCTTGCCGATACTCTGACCAGTCGTACCCTCAGTGTAGCTCCAGTATAGGAACAGGGCTACGCTGTTCAGGCTCAGGTTCAGGAAAGGCGTATGGAAGGGTATGAAGAGCCCCGGGAAGCTTAAGGCGCTCACCACGAATCCGATGATGATTCCGTCGATTATGTACGCCAGTATTCTTTCCCCTGTGCTTGCGAGCATTAGTTCGCTTACGTTTTGGGGTGCTCCGCACCTTGGGCAGTACTCTGCCTCATCTGATATCTCGTTTCCACATTTCTTACAGTACATTTCTTAGATCCTCCTGTTGCCGGGCTTTATTGCCCCAAAGTAGACTATCGCGACTCCTGCTGCTAGTAGCACCAAGCCGCCTACGAAGAGCCCTCTGCCGATGCTGCTGAGTATGGGTACCTTAGCACCCACACCTATCTCAACATCAACGTTTGCTGAGCCATCCGCGTTCATTATCACAAGCCAGAAGTTACCCGACTCAGGTGTCCATGTTAGGGTCTGTTCACCTGCGCCACTTACTTCTGTAACCCAGATGTCAAGGTCTGTAGGGGTGATGTTCAGTGTCTGACCTGCGTGGTACCTGTACTCTATGTAGGGGTATCTGTCCCTGAACTCTTCCATACGGAACTCGGTAACTTGGTCATATGCTGCGTTACCGAAGAGGTCGTATGCATCTGATGCATCGACGATGCCGATGAAGACTGGTTCACCGGTGTTGCTCTCAGCCTTGATCTTCAATGTGACAAAGTCTTCTAGGTCTGGCTCCCACATCCAGTGGGGTGGACCATCCATGTCATCCATATAGACATCAAGCTCCTTGCCTACAAGCAACTGTGTGCTTGTCTCAAGGTCTACGTTGTCTACGCCAATGTAGCCGCCGCCCTGGTCAAGCCACTCGGTTACACCCATGAGGGCGCCTCCTCCGAAGAGAAAGGGGATTGAGCCCATGATCAGTAGGCCGCCGATGATTATGGCGACTGCTTTCCAGCCGTTGCTGGCTCCGCCTTGGCTTTTCACGTATGTGATCTCGCCTTGTTTTCTTGGTGCGCCGCATGACTCACAGAATATTGCGTCCTTTGGCATTGGTGTACCGCATTTGCTGCAGTAGTCTATTTTCTCGTTTGAGTTTGAATCTTCCATTGTATGTTTCACAGGCGCATGAAACAGTTTTTGGTTTAAAAGCAGATTTCAGGATTATTACCTAATTGGATCAGAAACTATGAAGAATTATTTCATAAATCATTGAAGCAGAAATACGCCTTTTTTGAGGCTCTGTTGGCTTCGGTTTAAGTAGAAGGCTGTCCACTATGATTTTGAGTTTGTCTGAAGATTACATTGTTCGATGGTTCAACGACGAGAACGATATCGATCCATACATAAATGGCCTTAACAAGGCTCTCTACTCGGAGTATGATGAATCAGTTTTTGAGTGGAAATGGAAAAAGAATCCAAACAGGTATGGATTCACAAGCATTATTGTGGTTGAGCACAAGGTTGATGGCCCTGTGGCTTTCAACAGCTTCCTACCACTTGAGATCAGACGAGGAGAACAAGTTTTCAAGGCAATACAAGGTTGCGACGGCTTCGTAGACAAAGACCATAGAAGACGAGGCTTATTCCAACTAACCCTAAAATTTCTTGACCAAGAGAAGGAGAAACTTGACGCAGAGTTCTTGATAGGCTTCAACCTCGTTGCAGCGGCTGGTGCAGCCCGTAAGGCTGGCTCCGAGCTTGCCTACGATGTGAACAAGTGTTTTCTGAAGCCTGAGCAGGTCAAACCGTCCCGGAAAAGGGTGGAGTTAGAGCCCATTGATATTGATACTCTGCATCGATTGTACAGTGGCTGGGCATTAAAGTCACGGCTATTCAACGTGAACCGATCAAAGAAGTATCTCTACTGGAGGATGCAGGAGCACCCGTTTAAACAAATACAATCCTATAGAGTAACCTTCAACGGCGAGACAGCCGGATATATCGTCACAGACAAGGTAACCGAGGGCGAGAAAACAACACTCACCATCAATGACTACAACCCGGGGCTAATGAACAAACATCTCACAGGCATAACAGAACCCCTTATGGAGTTAAACCCGGACGCCACAGTATTGGAGATGGATACGATACAAGGAGGCGAAAGGCAGCGTTCCGCTCGTCGGCTTGGATTTGAGGTGGTTCCATGGTATCAGGTTATCATGAAGGCATTACGGGGTACAAGACAAGAAAGCGGCGTAGTCTACCGGGGAGATGTAAGGCTCGGCTATATACGCAACTGGCACATAGCTGAGAGCGACATATACTAGTTATCTTTGATATATTCAACACTCTTCAATAGGACTCCTCATTCTCTCAAAGTGGAACTGCGAGACTAGTATAAAGAGAGTGATCCAAGCATACGCTACACGGATGACGTGAAAGGATGGAAAGCCACCCAAAACAGTTGTTTCTATTGAGTTTTCGATCATTATGTTGACGCCCATAGTTTTTTCTCTGTTAGAATGATACCGAACATGAGCACCGCTAAGATGCTTAATCCGTAGATACCAAGACGGAAGTTGTATAATGGATCATAGAATGTCACTAGGTTTAGAGTGAAGTTACCATACCCATTGTTGATCGCGTGTACGAACGCCGCAACCCATACAGTTCCAGACGCAAAGGTAGCATGACTCAACAAGGTACCAACAATCGTTGCAAACACAATGAAAACCAGTAAACCTGCAAAGCCATAACCAGGGTAGGTCCACCCTGCCAAGACCACGGGTGCGTGCCAGAGCCCCCCAATAATCCCTAGAAGCCCCACACCATATCTCTTACCATATCTCTCCACGAGCAAGTCTTGTAGATAGATTCGCCAGCCATACTCCTCACCAAATACACCGGTGGTTAAGCCCAGAAAAGGGGAGAGAATGAGGGCGTTGAATGCACCGGTAATAAGGGTGGTAAGATCGGTGTTTGGGTTGTATCCAAGCCCTGTATATTGATCAAGGATGGCACCTATAGTGAGGAATAGGGCTAGGAAACCACCGTAGACAATATAATGACGTATGTTTCCGAGGCTGAGTTTTGCCTTTGCAAGGTCTGTTCTCCAGTTGGGTTTCAGGTTTAACGCGAAAAGTAGGATGGTGCCTGTGAGCCCAGTCAGGGCCGTCACTGATCCGATTATCGGTAAGATGATTGGTCTGGTAGTATGTAGACCGAGCACTGTGATAGCTATGAAGCTGATGAGTATCTCGGCTGTGAGTAGCAGATAATAATTGATGAACCAGATGGTTATGAACCTGTACAATCCCATGACGGATGCGGTAGATCGAGGCGTTAAAATTAAGGTGATGCGCCCCAAGGGGTGGAGGTTGTCAGAGGATATCGCTAAGAGAATTGGAGATGAGCTGCTTGGGAAGGTCTTGAAACAGATACAAGAAGGCAAGATACTGCAGCGTGAACCTGATATTGTGCCTGTTTTTATGGCGTTCAACGAGAAGGAGGTAGGAGCTTTATCCTTCGCCAATCTTGATGGCGAGTTGGATTATTTAGCCTTCAAATCAAAGGATGATAGAGCACATAAATGGTGTAAGGACCTCTTTGATGAAATCTGGGAAAATTCACCCAAGGGAGAAGTTAGAGTAAAGGTGGCTTAACCTAGCTTTGGCTCGACTAGGGCTACGGGTTTCCCACCCATGTAGTAGGCTCTCGGAGTAATGGGACTCATCCACACAGCCAACTGGTAAGGCTCCAAATCAGCTATCTCGCATAAACTGTGAGCATCATTGGGCCCTGTTAGGCTGATGGCTTCAACGATGTCACCGGTCTCGGCGTCAGTGTCTGATAAGTCTATGATGAGGTGGTTTATGCTAACACCTCCAATGATTGGACAAATCTTGCCTTGAACATTCACGATACCCTTCTTGCTTAGCTGCCGTAGATAGCCATCACTGTATCCGAGATGCATGGTGCCTACCTTCATACGCCTTGGAGCTACAAACGCACCCCCATAAGTCAACGGAGTACCCTCATCAACCCACTTCACATGCTCAAACCTTCCCTTCAAAGCAAGAGCTTGACGTAATTCGATACCAGTGCTTCGTGCCTCCGGCATCGGGTACCAGCCAAAAAGCATTACACCGGGACGTACAGCGTCTAGGCTGCTTTCTGGTCTGAGGAATATGCCGTGGCTGCTAGCTATACTCAGTGTCGATACCTGTACGCCTTTGGCTGTGAGTTCTTCTTTTACTTCTTTGAGGCGTTTAATCTGCTCAAAGTCCGTATCATCCTCAAGCAGTGTGCTGAATAGTCCCTTGATCTTGATGTGAGGCAACTGAGCCATATACTCGATAAGGCCGACAGCCTCATTCCATCTGACGCCTACGCGTCCAAGCCCGGTATCAATTTTCACCCAAACAGACACATCGATCCCAAGCTCTGATGCGGCTTTGCTGAGTTTCTCGGCTGTTTCCCTGTGATAGGATACTTGTGAGATGTGATTCTCGATTATCCACCGGTACTGATCGTCCGTGTAGACTGGGTCCATGTTTATGACTCCACAGTCTAGTCCTGCGTTTCGTATAGCCCGAGCCTCCCAGAGCTTCGCAACCAAGACACGTTTGACACCTTTACTCATCAGGTATGCTGTGACTGGTGCGATACCATGAGCGTAGGCGTTCTTCTTCAGGCAGGGAATTATCTCAGTTCCAGCTATCTTCCTTGCTTGTTCAAGGTTGAATCCTATGTGGTCTAGGTTGATCTCTATCCATGAGCTGTAACCTTGTGTCCGTTTCCGTATCTCTTCGGGAGTAGGCTGGTTTTGGAAGTACCTTGAGAAACTCATGATTATCAAAGGGTTATTGTGTTGAAGAAGTTTTTCAAGCCTGTTTATTCGTGTTTTAACTTGAATTCCGCGAAAAGTGTTTATTAAAAATGATTAAACAGAAACATCCATGAACAAGAGTGTCTGGCTTACTAAGAGCAACATAAATGGGGTGCAGCGATGAATCTATTGAAACGTGTAGCCCCTTGGTTTACTTTGCTTGCTTCCGTGTTTTTCTTTTACGGATATTATCTGTTGATGTTCACCGGGGACCTGTTAGAGTCCTTGATGTTCATGTTAGCTTTCCTATCTTTCATCTATGCATCAGTCATTATGGATGACGAGTGGGTGCTCAAGATAGGTGAAAACGAGTTCAGCAGCTAATGGGTGAATGGGGGTCACCCAGTCCAGCAAAAATAGAGTCCTAAACCAGTGAATCAGCCGTAAAACGGCTTATTTTTTATCCAATCATATACAAAAACGTATACGACGAAACCGGTTAGAGGGCTTTCATCCATTGGATCATATCGTATCTCTCGGTGAAGCCTGTTAACTCGTAGAGTCTGTTGGCTGGAGGCGTATTAGCTGCCTCACCTATGAACAACATTGAAGGATCATATTTCTGAAGGCGCCTGAATCCCTCACAAATCAAGGCACGACCAATACCCTTGTTCCGGTACTCGGCAAGAGTCCCCATAGGCTCCAATTCAGTCAAACCAGTAGGCGGATCAAGCCTGAAAGTACAGAACGAAACAATCTTACCATCCTCATCAACCACTACAAGGTCCAAGTCAGGATGATAGAAGGAAGCGGATGCGTTTTCCTCCAATATTTCTCGGTTGAACCATTCACCGTGTCCGAACACTTGTCTAATGCATAACGCAAGTTCATCAAAATCATCAGGAGTCACTGACCTTATCCTGAAGCCTTCAGGTAGCTTGAAATCTGGAATAGGAGAGTCCAAGTCACGAACCCGGAATATACCGGAAACCCGATCACGAGTAAAGCCATGTTCTTGCAATACTTTTTCTCTCTCTGTTTCTCCATCCATCTCAATGATTTTCAATGTGCCCTCCCAATTTGACCGGCTATAGTCTGTTAACCATGTCACCATCTCGGAGTAAAGCCCTATGTATCGTGGATGAACCATGACATAATAGAGAAGAAGCGAATCAGGCACAACGAGCCCTACAAGCGCCTCGTCGTAAAACCATAGATGTACGCCCGGGTCCATGCTGCGACTATTATTCTCGAAACGAGTAGGTAACCAGTTCTCTAATCCACCAGTCTCAGTGTAGAGGTCTCGTAAGAAAGTCAGGACACGAGAGTGGTCTAACTCGTTATTGTATGCACGAGATGATACATTCATGAGGTATCTGGTATATATCCAGAATATTCATTTTATGTTGATAAAATGCTGAAAAAACAGGTTCAAGCATTGATCTACATACTCAAATTTTTGTGGGGGGAAGGGGGTACCTATGAAAAAGGCTGGAAGCAGCTTATTTCAAGTAAAGAAGCCTCAGAACAGCCCAGATCGAGTCTTGATTAACGTAAAAAAGTGTATGAGTAACGGTTGTTTAATGACAAAAAACGTGTTGGTAAAAAAGGAGGCTTATCTTACGATAAGGACTGGACATGGAGCATTACGCGCAATCTTCTCGGCAATACTTCCAAGCAGCCAGCTGCTTACACCACCGCGACCAGTAGCGCCAACTACAACTAGGTCTGCCTTTTCCTTTACTAGCTCACCGATGATCGCCTGTGCAACATTTCCTTTCAGGAACCTTGTGCTTACTTTCACTGATGCCTCGTCAAAGGGCTTACGGGTCTTTTCCATGACATCTTCACCGTTCTTCTTGATGTTTTCCTCGCTGTCTTCCATAAACTGACCACCAAGGTCCATTGGACCTGGAGCGGTTGTTAGGTGAACGAAGGGATGTAGTACGTGAACTAGGACCACTTCTGATTTGTTGTTTTTTGCTATCTCTGCGGCTTTCTGGGCTGCATGTAGGCTGTGTTTTGAGCCGTCTGTGGCTAGTATCATTTTCTTTGGGAATCCTGTTTCTGACATTGTTTCTCAAATACCCAGATCAGCTAAAAGCAATTAAATTTAGCGTATACATTCAGTGAGAGATAACACATAAAGCCACAATAGTTTAAAAAACATCAAATTGTACTAAAAGTAAGAAGGCGTACACATGAAAGAAACCGACGAAACAGTAACAAGAACTTTCAGAGTAAACAAGGAATGGGACCGAGTATTACAAGAACAAGCCGACTGGCAAGGAATCAGCGTAAGCACGTTAATCGACCAAATAGTACGCCGATACGTCGTAGCTGAAAGATTCCGGTTTAACGCCCCAGTAGTATCAATAGAGAATAAAGCATTCCAAAAAATAATACAAGAACTAGACGAAGAAGAAATACAGAAAATAGCCACAGAAACAGGAATAATACTACCAGAAGAAGAACTGCTAAGAAGAGGACTTCCAAACACGTTTGACTCCTTCATCTGGATCATGAAAGAAGTATTCGGAAGATACGGCGGCTGGTTTAGCGTTGACCATTATAAGACTGAAACAGAGAACGTATTACACCTAAGACACTACTTAGGCATCAAATGGAGCACATACCTAGAACACTTCTTCACGGCTATGTTCACAAAAGACCTCGACATCATCACAAAAACAGAAACACGAGAAGAATCAGTAACCTTCTACATACCCAATAAACAAATCAAAGAAAAATAACGCCTATCTTTGAGCCACTACCACCATACTGAAGGTATCAGTGGTCAATGGACGCTGATCAAGCCCACCATAAGCCTCGACTACAATCCAACCAGCATCACTAAATTGCTCCCTTAACTCATGCAAAGAGTAAACCCGGTGATTTATCTCCATCCGGTTCAAGAAACGCAAGTTCTCACCCTCCTTCCGATAATAGCTCCAGTAGTTAACCATCCGACTAGTCTCAAGATCAAGCGTCCTATCCATAAGCACAACTAACCCATCATCATCAATGGAGAAATCCCTTGCCTGAAACCTCCTAACAAGACAATCCCTGTTCACAGTATGCATCAAAAAAAACCCAGAAGGCTTTGTAAGACTCCGGCACTGTCGCAGAATACTAAGGTCAGTTCCCTCGTCCCAGTACCCCATGGAAGTCCACATATTGATGACAACATCAAAACTCTCAAGATACTCAGACAGAACCTTCTCCACAGCCCTCATATCACCTACAAAGAAACGAGTCCTATCCAAAACCCCCTCACGTTCAGCGTAATCCTCTGCAAAGCCAATATAAGAAGGCGACAAATCAACCCCCACCACCTGATACCCTAGCTTTGCCAATGGAACCGAGACACGACCAATACCACACGCCAAGTCAAGAACAAGTCCCTCATCAGGCACATCATACTCGTTGAATAATCCAACAAGCCCATCGATCTCCTCTGGCGTCTTCTCAAAACGAGCCTCTATTGCCGCCCTAAAAAGCTCAGAATCCTCTACAAACAATTTCTCGGTCCAGTGCATAACACAACCAATACATCAAAAGAATAAGATAATAATAAACCATCAAGAAAAAACAACTCAAATAAAGCGTAATTATTGAACCAAAATTTAACAAACACCCTCTAAATACAAAAAAATGGACAAAAAAACTAATCAATAATTCCACCAAACGCAAAAAACCTAGCTCACGCTAGGTAATAATTGCTGTATGAAAATACGTTAGCAACCATGTACGGCTCCGATTTCTCCTATGAGAACAGAAAATCAACTTCTTAAGCTGGTGTTTTTGAGTTATTGGGGAATGTAGGCTGAATACCTCGGCCAAAGCCTTGGCACGTACACCCCATTTCCATCAAACCGGTCTTCTACCGGTACTCTCCAACCCGAAGGTACGGATGTCTCTTTTTAGGAGAGGCTTCGAGCTTAGATGCTTTCAGCTCTTATCCTACGCGGCGTAGCTACCCGGCGGTGCCCTATCGGACAACCGGTTCACCAGAGGCCACAGCGTGATGTTCCTCTCGTACTAATCACCCTTTCCCCTCAGACATCCAACACTCCCAGTAAATAAAATCCGACCTGTCTCGCGACGGTCTAAACCCAACTCACGATCCCTTTTAATAGGCGAGCAGCCTCACCCTTGGCCCCTTATGCAAGGCCAGGATAGGAAGAGTCGACATCGAGGTACCGAACCGCGAGGTCGATGCGAACTCTCGCCCGCGACAAGCCTGTTATCCCCGGGGTAACTTTTCTGACACTACCAACCCTCATCAATAAGGACCTGATAGCTCGTTAAGCCTGGCTTTCACCTTCGGAAATCCTATTGTTAGATATCCGATCAATCTAGCTTTTGCCTTTACACTCTACGAAGGGTTTCTGTCCCTCCTGAGCTAGACTTTGGGCCCCCTCGATTCCTTTTCAAGGGGGTGCCGCCCCAGCCGAACTGCCCATCTGCCGATGTCCCAGACACATGGTCTTGGTAAGAGAAGTAGTCACAAATGTGTGGTGTTCCATTGATGCCTCCTACGTACCCGGAGATACGTACTCATTGGCTCCCACATACGCTCTGCAAAGGCAACCGCTTCTCAACAACAGACTGCAGTAAAGCTCCACGGGGTCTTCTTGTTCCACTGGAAGTCGCTGGACTGTTCGTCCAGCAGGTGGGTTCACCGGGGTCTAAGCGGGGACAGTGGGGTCCTCGTGGATCCATTCATGCACGTCGTAACTTACACGACAAGGCATTTGGCTACCTTGAGAGAGTCAGAGTTACTCCCGTCGTTTAGCGGCCCTTAGCCCGGTTGAAATCAGGTTTCAGGTACCACCACTGGACAGGATTCAATAACCGTACACACCCTTACGGGCTTGCGGTTACCTATGTTTTTATTAAACAGCCGGAACCCCCATGTCACTGCGACCTGCCATGCCATCTTTCGAAAACACAGCAGGCATTCCTTATACCAAAGATACGGAACTAATTTGCCGAATTCCCTCGCTTAGATTGTCCCCGACACGCCTTGGGCTACTCACCCTGAGCACCTGTGTTGGTTCTGGGTACGAATACAGAAGATCCATCCAACATGAATTTTCACGGAGTCCAGGGTACAACTGAACCCTCCGTACGGAGGGCTATTCCTGGTTTCTTCTAGTTCTCACCATTACGGTACTCCCTAGAATTATACAGTTAAACAAAGCGACAACTCTGCTCAATCTTCCCCGAACTGTCATCTGTTGGCTTAAAGTTACCTTATGTACTTCTGTAGCATTGGAATATTAACCAATTCCCCTTTCGAGCAGTCATTTTAGCGCTGCACTTAGGATCGGCTAACTCCAGGCTGACGACGCATTGCCTGGAAACCCTTGCTCTTTCGGCGATCGGGATTCTCACCCGACTATGCTGTTACTACCACCGGGATCTGCAATCCCTGCACGGTCCACAAGAAGTCACCCCCTTGCTTCCGCCCATGCGGGACGCCTTCCTACCACAATTAATAATGCCTAAGGTATCGGCACCTGGCTTGAGACCCGTCCATCTTAGGGGCCCCAATCCTCGGCGGGTGATCTGTTACGATTTCTTTAAAGGTTAGCTGCTTCTAAGCTTACCTCCCCGCTGTTTTAGGATTACGACGCCCTTTGATTTATCACTTAGCCAGGATTGAGGGGCCTTAACCTTAGTCTGGGTTGTCCCCCTCCCGGAGACGTAGCTTAACCACGCCATCCCGTCTCCCAGGTTCAACGACGCATGCGTATTCGGAGTTTAAAAGGTTGGTGAACGGTTTCCCGTCCGTGCCACCCGATTAGTGCTCTACCCCGCAAGCAGTCTCCCCTGAGGCTATGCTGCGACATACTTCGGAAGGAACTAGCTATCACCAGGTTAGATTGGTCTATTGCCCCTTTTCCCAGGTCAGATAAATGAATTGCATATCAATACTATTGCGGGCCTCCATCAAGCTTTCGCCTGACTTCACCCTGCCCAGGAAAAGATCACCTGATTTCTAGTCTCATCCACGTGACTCCGGGCCATTTAAGACCCAGCGGCTCGCCTTACGGCTGCCCGCACTTTGGTTTCCCTAAGATTACGATAACGTCTTAGTCTTGCCACATAGATGAACTCCCCGGTCCGTGATTCGAAACGGAGCATAGAACGCTGGTCCACATCATCCTAATTGCACGTTACCATGCATTCGTTCTGATGCTTCGACCCTTTTGCGCCCTAACCGTCTGTAACTGTGTGATTTCAGGCACTTTTAACGCCCCTCTCGGGGGACTTTTCAACTTTCCGTCACCGTACTAATACTCTATCGGTCTTGAGTTGTATTTAGCCTTGGAAGTTAATGCCTCCCATATTCACACTGCATTCCCAAGCAGTGCTACTCTGGATCAAAGAACGTTCCTCTCAACTTGCGTCTACAGGACTATCACCTTCTACGGTGGAGCTTTCCAGAACACTTTGACTTCGTTGAGTAGGATCTATCTAAGCCCATACACCACATCTACAATGCGTTACCGCACGTATTCAGTTTAGGCTGTTTCCCTTTCGTTCGCCACTACTAAGGAAATCACTATTGTTTTCTCATCCTCCCCCTACTAAGATGTTTCAGTTCGGGGGGTTCCCGCTCCCATAAGGAGCACATGAGGAAGTCCTATTCGGGTATCTCCGGATCTGAGACTGCCTGCGTCTACCCGGAGCTTATCGCAGCTTGCCACGCCCTTCATCGGCACTCAAGCCTAGTCATCCATCACACAGCGTAGTAACCAGCAAAATCTTTTTTACTGTTCCCACAGCTGGAGTCGGAGCCTATACATGGCTTCATCGCCGATTCCTAGGATGTCCAATCCCAGGGCGGCTATGCCCTTCACCCCCAACTTTATCGTTGGGTGTTGCACGTTTTTTGATTTTGAGTTTTGGGTCGAGCATGACCTTCCTCGCACATTCCGTATTTGTCTTAGGAGGTGATCCGGCCGCAGGTTCCCCTACGGCCACCTTGTTACGACTTAACCCTCCTTACGAGGCCCAGGTTCGAAACGGCCAACATTCGACCATTCCTCACCCAAACCTCATTCGGGTGGTTCGACGGGCAGTGTGTGCAAGGAGCAGGGACGTATTCACCGCCAGATGATGACTGGCAGTTACTAGGCATTCCATGTTCATGAGGGCGGGTTGCAGCCCTCAATCCCAACTGAGGTATGGTTTAGGGATTGGCTCCCCCTTTCGGGGTGGCAGCCCTCTGTCCATACCATTGCAGCCCGCGTGTGGCCCGGAAGATTCGGGGCATACTGACCTGCCGTTGCCCGCCCCTTCCTCAGCCTTATCGGCTGCGGTCCCACAAGAGTGCTCAGCAATCCTTTAGATTCTGGTGGCAACATGTGGCACGGGTCTCGTTCGTTATCTCACTTAAGAGAACACCTCACGGCACGAACTGGCGACGGCCATGCACCTCCTCTCAGCTCGTCTGGCAAGATCTTCAATCTGGCCTTCACTCTGCTGTCGCTTCCGGTAAGGTTCCCGGCGTTGACTCCAATTAAACCGCAGGCTTCACGCCTGGTGGTGCTCCCCCGCCAATTCCTTTAAGTTTCAATCTTGCGATCGTACTTCCCAGGCGGCATGCTTAACGGCTTCCCTGCGGCACTGGGGTGGCTCGTGGCCAACCCAACACCTAGCATGCATCGTTTACGGCTGGGACTACCCGGGTATCTAATCCGGTTCGCTACCCCAGCTTTCGTCCCTGACCGTCAGACGTGTTCTAGTCAGCAGCCTTCGCCACTGGTGGTCCTCCGGGGATCAAAGGATTTCGCCCCTACCCCCAGAATACCGCTGACCTCTCCCACTCTCTAGCCAGGCAGTATTTCCCGCAGTCCAACGCTTGAGACGTTGGATTTAACGGGAAACTTACCCGGCCGGCTACGGACGCTTTAGGCCAAATAATCATCCCCACCACTCGAGGGGCTGGTGTTACCGCGGCGGCTGACACCAGTCTTGCCCCCCTCTTATTCCCGAGGCTTTTTAGACCAAGGAAAAGCCACCTTCTTCAGGTAGCACTCGAGGTAACCCCTTCGCACGTTAGTGCATTGAGGAGGTTTCGCGCCTGCTGCGCCCCGTAGGGCCTGGACCCTTGTCTCAGTGTCCATCTCCGGGCTACCACTCTCATGGCCCGTACCGGTCAAAGGTTTGGTGAGCCATTACCTCACCAACTGCCTGATCGGCCGCAGCCCCATCCTTAGGCGTAACTCAAACATGTATGAGATACTTTTAGACGTGATACCATTCCAGGACATCACATCTATCGCTTATTAGCCCCAATTTCTCGGGGTTATCGACGTCCTAAGGGTAGGTTAGCTACGTGTTACTGAGCAGTGTGCCACTTACAGACATAGTTCTGTTCGTTCGACTAGCATGGCTTAGTCCCACCTCGATAGCAGTGGGGTCCGACGGGATCAATCGGAATGTAATTTGATCGCAATCGTACTTTCTACTGTGTAGTTAATTTAGAATTAAGCGAGGAAATCTTCCTGCTCGACCCTTCTCAGACACGAAGACATTCCTGTCTTTATTCGCGTCTTCATACATTTACCCGCTACTGGAGCCCGATCCATCATCCACAGGCAAACGCCTTTGTCAGACCGGAGCCGCCGACTATGAGCGGATGCGATTGCTCGCACCACCCCTACCACATCGTATGAATAAAAACGTTACTCTTTTCGATACGAAAGGTATAATAAGGAATGAGAGCCGGTGCAACACCGAAAAAAATGCTTTATTGTCAAGGATATGTGAGACATTCTTTGACTCCGATAAACGAAAAACTATGTGTATTCAGAGCGCCTAAATCACTCTGGATCTTCAGAAACCTGCGGTTTCTCCATTTTTTTACGATTTAGCTTCTCAAGCTCCTCACGCAAAAACTGCTCATATTTTTCCTCAAAACTGCGTTGTGCACTAGGAGAACGATTTGTCAGCTTATCCCAAGCCGTTGCAGATATGCCGCTTATCTTGTCTATAGCCTCATCTGCAAGGAACTTACCAGCAGCGAACATGGACAGACCTAGTTTATTGATTAGAGTAAGTTGCCCCTCAAGCTCTTCTTGGAACTCATCTTTCTTGGCAAGTTCATCCAAACCATCTTCGGTGATAGTAAATTTTCCACCATCAAGTTCCTTGATAAGACCATCTCGCACAAGTCGTCCTAAAAGGGGATAAATCAACCCAGGGGACGGTGACCAGTCACCCTCACTTCTCTCGACGGATTCATCGATTATGTCCTTGCCTGTTAGCTCATTTTCGGATAATAGATATAGTACATAGTAGCGTGTGAATCCTCGTGGCACTTTTCCCGGTGACTGTGACATCTATTTGACCTCTATTCGCGTTACTATGAGATTTGAAGAATATAAGCATATCACTAGTGATATGAGGTATTTTGGTTTTTAGCTAGATGAAAAAAGACAGCATTTATCCAAATATCACGGGTAATTTTATACAAATTTACCACATTAATTAAATAACCCAATATAAAATGTCTATGTGATTTAAATTGTATAATATAGATTCAACCCCGGACGTAAGTCTGGGTGACGAGCTTACAGTTCTCGTATTAAAGGGAAAAGGTGATAGCATAATTAGCCGAATGAAAGACGGCAGAGTCATTTTGTTCAACCGTGAAAATGTCTTATTCAACGAACTGGAGCCAGGCATGACTGTTTTATCAAAGGTAAGTTTCATAGCACAAAACTATATTATCGTTGACCCCATCGCGCCACCTGAGAAAGGAGTGGAAGCAATTAAACTAGGGCTTCAAATGGTCACAGAAACAGAGAACTGGGAGAACGCAGTTATCGCAAACGCTTTGCTTTATGTGATAGATATTCTTGAAGAAGAAGTTTAATCCTTTCTTTCATAAAAAACAATAACTATAACTTGTTTCATTCTTTTACTGGGGTATAAAATAGCGTATTTGATCAGTGGTTTGTTCACTGTTTTCTCTGTTTTGATTCTGGTCTACTCAGCGAATAATCTATACTTGACATGGGCAACGCGAAAATATAGGGACCGTAGAGTAACTGAACTAACCTACTATCCTAAGGTGGCTGTTCAGCTTCCAGTCTATAATGAAAAAGAAGTAGTTTCAAGACTTATTGATGATGTTGTGAAACTTGATTATCCACATAATTCTCTTGAGATACAGGTACTCGATGATAGTAGCGATGAAACAAAGGAGATAATTGATGAAAAGACAACTGACAAGCAGTTCATTAAGGTGCTTCGAAGAGAGTCAAGAGAAGGTTTCAAAGCTGGAGCACTACAAAACGGGTTAAATCAAAGCGATGCAGAGTATTTTGCCATTTTTGATGCTGATTTTTTGCCGGAGTCAGATTTTTTGAGAAGAGTGATTTCCATAATGGAGTCTGATCCAGAGATTGGTTTAGTTCAGACAAGATGGGGACACATCAATAAAGGATTCAATAAGTTAACCAGAGCTATCGCCTTGGCATTGGACTGGCACCATTATATCGAGCAGGTAGGAAGGAACGCATCAAACCTGTTAATCAACTTCAATGGTAGCTGCGGAGTTATGAGACGAAAAGCAATAATTGATGCTGGAGGCTGGAAAGCAGACACCCTCTCTGAGGACCTTGACATCAGTTACAGGATACAGATGTTAGGATGGAAAGCAGCATACATACGTGATATTGTAGTCCCAGGTGAGATACCTCCCACAATAGAAGACTACAGGATTCAGCAGCGGCGATGGGCTAAAGGTAGCATACAGTGTAGCAAGAAGCTGTTCAAAGAAATTATTCAAAGCAATTTGAGCATAAAACAGAAGACCCAGTCGATTCTTCATCTAAACGGGTACTCTGTTTATCTCTGGACCATAATATTGATGATTCTATCAGTTCCAGCGCTATTATTGAATACAAAAACCATGCCTGATGCCCTTGGTGCAATCGGTTTAATTGGAACACTGAGTCATGTTGCTATCTTTTTTATCCTTATGAGGAAAAACAAGGTCCCTAAGATGGGATTCACAAGTGATTTCCTGTTTCTGTTCATATCCAGCCTAGGACTTAGCTTAGAATGCAGTCTCGCGGTAATACAAGGCTTGTTCAAACAGGGAGGAGAGTTCCAGCGAACATCCAAATATAACATAAAATCAGAGAAAAAAGGAAACCTGATTCAAAGCTCAAGTTTCAGTCTCCTATTACCGGAGATAATACTTACCGTATACGCTACAATAGGGCTAGCATTAGCACTAATGAGGGGAAACACCGGTATGCTAGTTTATTTCACTCTACATACTACAGGGTTCCTAACTGTGATACTGTTATCGGTTAAGCCAAATCTATTTTAATCCAAGGATAATCTGCACAAAGCTATCGATAAAGCCGAGAGCATCACAAGTGGTGAACTTGGAGTTACCATCAGCTCGCTCATAGAAAGTGATTGGTATCTCAGTAACATTCTGCTTCATTTTCAATGCCTTGTAGAGGCTTTCAAACTGAAAATCCCATTTATCACAGTGAACCTGTGGCATCACAGCTTCCCAAGCAGATCGTCTATAAACTCTGTAACCGCTGGTCCAGTCATAGATTCGTCTTCTGAGAAGCTTTCGTATGACAAGGTTTGTGAAATAGCTGAGAAAATCACGTGTAAAGTCTCTTCCTATGATCTTGCCTCCAGATATTAATCGGCTTCCAATTACAATATCATAATCATTGGACTTGGCGATAAGCTCGGGCAAGTAATCTGGGTCGTGACTTAGATCGCTATCAATAGAAACCAAAAGGGCTCCATTGGTGAGGTGAAACCCGTCCTTGTATGCGGTTCCGAGTCCGAGCTTTGTGGGGCGATGAAGAACCTTGATGTCATTATATTTTTTAGCGAGACTATCGGCGATTTCTCCGCTTCCGTCGGGGCTGTTATCATCAACTATGATTATCTCGTGAGAATAATCAGCTAGTGCCGTACGTATTTTCTCTATGTTAATCTCCAGTGTCTTTTTTTCGTTGTAAATAGGGGCAATAACGGAGACTAAGGGTTTCACTGTATTCTCACTATTTTTTATCGGAAATTGAGATAAGACTACAGTTCAGCGAATGCCGTTATCAGAGTTACAGATAGATAATACCAAGAGCACTAAGACTGAGAAAATCAGATCACTAGAACACAAGATTATCCTAAACAGCCACACCTATAGAATCTGGTGTAGAAAATCAACATAGGCATCATCCACATGGGCTTCTTCTATAGCGGAGGCGGAGAAAGAACAGTACTCAGCCAAGCAAAAGGACTAACCAAAAGAGGACACCAAGTCAAAGTCTATGCACCAATAATAAAACAAGACTGCTTCCCTGAACTAGCTAAAGAAGTTGAACTAATCCAACTATCAAACGGTATCACAGACAAACTCCCACTAAAAACAGCGACGAAAATGATAGACACAAGCCTCAGAACACCAAGCCGAGACTTTAAAGACAGAGACATACTCATTGCACATGGACAACCAAGCAACTGGATAGCCTACAACATATCGAGAAAAACAGGTATTCCATATGTTTCATATCTGCATCAAGCAAACAGGTTTCTACATCCAAGAGAGATCGATAAAAAAACAGGATGGAACACAGACCCCAGCTTATCTTTCCTAAGCCTACTGCATAAAAACCCGGGAATAATAAAACGACTTGATAACATCTCCATAACATCTGCTAGAATCATACTCACAAACTCAAACTGGATAAGAAGACAGATCCAAAATGCATACAATCAAAACAGCGTAGTATGCTACCCAGGAGTAGACCAAGAAAAATTCCAGCCAAAGAGAAGAAAAACAGAATCATATATTCTCACTACCAACAGACACATACCTCAGAAAAGAACCGACTACCTACTCCAATGTATAAAGAAAATTAAACAAACAATCCCAGACATTAAATGCAAGATCACAGGAGAACCCACACCTTATACTAAAGAACTGGAGAAACTCGTTAGAAAACTGGAGATACAGGAAAATACAGAGCTCACAGGCAAACTTACATCTAACCAGTTAATCTCAGCTTACCAAAACGCATACACCTACGCATACACATCACCAGAGGAAGATTTTGGACTAGGACCACTAGAGGCAGCTGCATGTGGAATCCCATCAATAGTATGGAACCACGCTGGACCACAGGAAACAGTAATCCACCAAAAAACAGGATACAGAATCAAACCATACAATCTAGATTTGATGGCAGACAAACACATAGAGTTACTAGAAGACCGTCGCCTCAGGGACAAGATGGGAAACAATGCGAGAAGACACATTGAAAGACGGTTCACATGGACTATTCACTGTGACCGCTTAGAAAAAGTGCTGGAAAAAGTACTAGAAAACAACTGATATTTGGTAGATTTGTAACCCAACACATCGCTTTACGGTAGTATTATTGTTTATTAAAGTTTAAAGAATGGTATTCATGGGAAACGCAATGAATAAACCCAAAAAAGTAACAACATACACAATCATAGCACTACTATTACTATCAACAATACTAACAGCACAGGCAGTAGCACCACCAATAGTACCAGGACACGAGACCTATCAAACAATAGAAGGCGTACTGGACACAGACGAATACATCCTCTACCCGTATGATGAAGTCAATGTTGACATCGGCTTCTCAAAATACGGAGAAATGATCGACGGAGACACAGAGACAGGACTAAGCTACAAGGGAATCGACGTATTCGCCAACCCAGAGGTCCCCAAAGACCTCTGGTGTAGCGGATGGATAATGGACATCCATTACACTGAAGGCGGATACCTCAGAAACACTTGGGCATACGCCCTCTTCTCAGACCGTACAGTAACAGGAGTCGAAGGAGACTGGCAACAGGAACAATTAACCAAGGATGCCAGCGACCCGGCGGACACAAATGGAGGTCGTAGGACAAACGGATGGGCGGAAACCGAGGACATCAAACAAATCTACGATGGACCAAGGGAAGCCATCTACCTACTCCAGACACGCATCTACAACAAAAACCCACTGGACGGTGGCACATCACTCGTGGAGTTAACCATCCAGCTAGTCTACAACAAGGTCATGAAACAGGTTACAGAGATCAAGGACGTAAAACGCATCGACAATAACAAGATGAAAGGCCCCTTCCAGATCGAGTTCAGCCAAAGAGCAGAATGGGACATCGGGGACTCATCCAGCAGCCGAAGCTACGCCGAGTTCTACAGTGACCTACCAACAGAATACTACAAGCACCCCTTCTACTACCCAGAGGGAGAACTACCTGCAACATATGACCTCTGCCAACTAATCGACGAGGAGGAGCAGCTAGTAGGCTATGCGGCATACTGGCCACAACTCATATCCAAGTGGGTTACAAACGCCGAGGAAGTACGCAGATACGGTGAAGACGTGGATGTACCATGCCTGCTATCAAGCATGGAGACCTATGAGCACACAGTAAAACTACCCACCAGCGCAGATGAGCTAGTAGACCCAAGTATCTACTACAATGATGTCACTGGGGAGATAGTGATACTCTTACCCAAGGAGCCAGTCGCCTACCCAAGGGGACTCGGAGAATGGGACAACGCACCATGGATATTCAAGAAAGACGGCACAGGCGACTTTGCAAAGATGCTCATGAACGACGGCGGCACACCCGGAGCATGGACATGGACCCCAATGCACCCACCATATGGAGCAGTAGTAATCGAACCTTTCCAGTGGGAGTGGGGAGACGAGTTCTGCATCGTATTCAAACGAGTGATGGAGGGACACACCCCCCAGTGTAGCACAGCCGCAGAATGCATGCAGCCAATCTACGAGGAAGGCGAAACCGTACAGACCCTAGGAATGTACAGTGAGCCAGACACACCATACGTCTTCGGAGAATGGGATTTTGACCTCGACTTTGACCACCCAGAAAACAGCACACATCAGTTCAGATGCGTAAGCGTCTACGGACTCACAGACAACCACAACGCCATGGACCCCAACCTCAACGAAGGAGTCTTCCGGATCGATAAGGAAGTACTCTACCAGCTTAACGAGGTATTCAACCCATGGGACCTCAAAGAAGCAGCCGAACTAGACTCATTCAGATGGGCCCAGAAAGGCGGCATCACAGACACCATAGTACTCACAAGCCACCTCTACGACAAATACGGCAACCCACGGGACTGCCTAGACGGAGAACATACAGTATGGTTCCCAGAGAAATGGGGCTACTATTGTAACTTCACCGAAAAAGTAATCCTCTATGGCTCAAGCGGCGCGACACTACTAACAAGACCAGACGACTATACCGTAAGCGAAGACACAATCATCATCACAGCAGACACAACAGGATACACCCACTACAAGGTACTATACTCGACCAAACTAAACGAGCTAAACGAGGAATGGCACAACGGTAGATGGGAGTGGACCATAATCGGCGAAAACAGCCACGCAAGTGACAGCCTTGGCTCAGCCATGCTAACATCATCGTGGAGCGACTGGAAGAACAAGGAAACATGGCTCACAGGACTCGATATAAAAAGCGAGGACATCGGACCAAGCATCCCATGGGTCATGAGAAAATTCACCGACACACAAAGCGAGATGCGTCTCAACTACCATTTCGACGAAGACACAGGCGACCACCGATCAGCCTTCAAGGATGACTGGTGCACACCAGACAACTGGGACAAAACCACCACAATACACCCATACGCCATAAGCAGCAGCGACCTCATCATAGTAGGAGGCCCTATCGCAAGCCTATCAGCCGAATACATGAACGACTTTACAGACGCCAAGATATTCACAGGTTACGGCGACGGATTCTACGCACAAGGATGCTGGGCTAGAACCACACAAGACCACTACCAAGGCGATGTACTCATGGACCTTGTGGACGACGAACTATGGTACAACAGCATAGACACCGAGGACGACATCGGACACGCCATAGTATCCACCTACAAGGACCTAAACGAGACCGTGGGCTTCACCGTCTACGGATACACAGCAGAAGACACCTACTACACATGCTACGCCCTACGAGGAGGACTATTGTCATGGCTACAAGAGATACAATGTGGAACCACAACGATAATCCTAGAGATCGACTACGAGGACCTGCACCCAGTAGGCTTCCACGTCAAGGAATGCTTGGGCACCATAACAGAGTGCACAGGATTCATGACCAACTTTAAGGACGTAGAATACGCGCAAAACAAGGCAGCCGCAGAGGCAGCAGTAATGGCAGAAGCAGCGGACCTAGGAATATGCTACAAGCTAGTAGACATCGAGTGGTGCGCACAGCTACACCCAGACCCATAAACACCCAATCCCCCTTTTTCTTTTAATACCAATACCACACAATATTATATAGATAAAATTGTCAGCCGAGGAATACATCAAATCAGCCGCAGAGACAGCCCGGACATTATGGGGAAAAGAAGCAGAAAAAGCCAGACCCCACATAGAAGCCACCGCCAAATCCACCCACAAGGTATCCACGACACTCTTGACACCAGAACAAGAGCCAGTCACACGGCTAAGCTACGGTGATACCCCATGAAGCCATACATGATGAGCCTCACAGAGGCAGCCAAAGCACTCAAAACAAAAGAAATCACGCCCATCGATTACACGGACTCGCTGCTGGAACGAATACAAAAAACAGAGCCACAGATACACGCATGGGTAACCATAGAACCAGAGAAAACACGAAGAGCAGCAGTAAAAGCTACAGAAACAAAGCCACATAGCATAATTCACGGAGTCCCCATAGGCGTCAAGGATATCTACAGCACAGCCGGAACACGCACAACAATGGGCTCACCAATATACAGAAACCATATACCAGACAAGGACGCAGCCATGGTACAGAAAATCAAGGAAAAAGGCGCAATAGTACTGGGAAAAACAGAGACTACAGAGTTCGCCCTACACGACCCAGCCCCCACCACAAACCCATGGAACACCCGCCACACCCCCGGAGGATCAAGCAGCGGGTCAGCCGCAGCAGTAGCCACAGGAATGTGCCCTGTGGCATTCGGCAGTCAAACAGGGGGATCAGTAATACGCCCAGCAAGCTACTGTGGCATAGTAGGCGTAAAGCCAACCTACGATCTTCTTAGCAGGGAAGGCGTCTATCCCCTAGCTTGGAGCTTAGACCACATAGGATACATGACACGCACAGTAGAAGACGCCCACTATATGCTCACAGCCCTCACAGACAAGGAAAAACAATGGAGCATACCTGAGAAGCCCCCTCGAATAGGAGTGCTAAGAGGATACTTCAAGGAAAACGCCCAAGAAACGGTCTGGGAAGGATACGAGGAAACCATCACCAAGCTCTGGGGAGAAGGAGCAGAGATGATCGAAGTTGATCTACCTGAAAGCTTCAAACTTGTACCTGATGTGCACAGGGTCATCATGGCTGTTGAGGTCGCGGCGGTCCACGAGGACCAGATCAGGACAAGAAAAGATGAATACGGTGAATATATCAGGGGATTCATAATGTCAGGGCTCCTAGTACCCGCAACAGCCTACCTCAGGGCACAACGACTACGGGGAACAATAATCGAGGACATGAAGAAACTCATAGACCAATACGACTGCGTAGTATGCCCATCCACGACAGACACCGCACCAGAGGGACTAGAATGGACAGGAAGCCCGGCATTCAACGCCCCATGGAGCCTCACAGGTTTCCCATCAATAACGATACCATCAGGACTAGCTCCCAACGGTTTACCACTGGGACTACAGCTAGTAGGAACACCTCTAAGCGAGTGGAAACTACTAGAGATAGCTGGCTGGTGTTTTGAAAAGATCGGGTTCGATACCCGGCCAAAAGACCCCTATACGCCTTAGAGGGTTTTTATCTTCTCACCGTTCATGGTGGCGATGACCTCTACAAGCTCCTGAACCCCGCTGCTTCTGATCTTGCGACCCATCACTTCCTCGATCTGGAATATACCCGCAGGGTTCTCCATAGTAACCTGTATCGAGACAGGCTTCTCCTTACCCCGCAATATCTCTACCTTCTTGATGGCTTGCGCCGAGATACTGTGAATATCGTTTTTACCCGAAAGATAGGGTACCCTGCTTCGTCCTTCAGCCATATCGGTGCCATCAGCGATGGTGACTGCACCTGCTTCGACACTTAGACATGGTACGGCATCATTTGAGCTGAATAATGCGTGGAGAACCTCGCATTTTATCCTGTAAGCTAGTTCGTGGTCGTCATGATAGACGCGGTTCAGTATACGGTCTAGTATACTCATTGAAAGGAACGTGCTACTCTGCTCGTGATCAATACGGTGAACAGCGTTACCCACATCATGCAGATAAGCGCCGAGAAGCACAACAAGTTGAGCATCATCGTAGCCACATACACCATGAACGACACTGCTGGGTTCAACACGAGTCGTTAATAACTTGAATATCTCAAGAGCGCTACCGGCGATAATCTTAGCGTGCACTGGTCCATGATCGTTGTATCCTAGCCGCTTGACAGCCATGATATTAGCCATACGCAGATAGCTCTGAACCTCAAGGTCCTCCTGTAACAGATTAAATGTCTCAGCTAGTAGCGGTGAGCCAAGGTGACTGTGAATCAGACGACTAGATACAATTACCATGCATTCAGTAAAGCAGACAGGCTTAAAGGTTCACCGCAGCCCGAGGCAACCGGATATCCCACGTGGTTCCAACACCAGATTCACTGGTGTAACTCATCTCGCCTCCATGGCTCTCAATAATACGCTTGGCCGTTGGAACCCCTAGACCCTTACCTTTCTTCTGACCAGACATAAAGGGAACAGTAATTATATCGGCGAGATCATCGGGGATACCTGATCCTGTATCAGCGATAATTATTGTTACCCAGTCATGCTCATCAAGTACCGTAACAGATAACTCTCCACCATCTGGCATAGCCTCAACTGCGTTCTGGAGAAGTTTTCTCAGCGCTAACGCGGTCTTCGCTGGGTCGATGTTTATGGGTTCAGCTTCTTTGTAGTCTTTCACTACCTTGATGTTCTCGGGTATCTCAATATCTGAGAAGGATAACTCAACAACCTTCACAGGGTCCACTTGAAGCCGTTGAAGAATATGCCCCTTATAGTATTCTCTGAAATTGTCTAGAATAGCTGTGGCTTGTTGAAGGCTTTGTTTAACCATAACGTAGAGTTGATCGTTCTCGGGGTTTCGCTGTATAAGATAGATAGCGTTCTGAATTGTCTGCAGTGGGCTTCTCAGGTCATGGGCTAGTTCCGAGGATATGTGCCCCATCTCTTCTATGACTCGTTGCTGTACCTGTTTATCCGTTGATGGCTGTGTTTCCCCGTTCTCGCTCAAGCCTATTTCACTCCTCATATTCATGTATATTGAAGCGGTTTATGGATTTCTATAGAGTATCTTTCGGTAGAAACTATTTAGGTGAAAAAGCCTCTTTGATGCAGTATGGTTAACGAGTATAGGTTCCAGCACCCGGAAACAAGGGAAGATTATGAGCAACTCTATGAGGTTATGAGACGTAGCTTCCCAGACGAAGATGTGGATATTATTGTGAGACGCTTAGTGGAGTACCACCCAGAGATGAGCAACACGGATTATTTCATGGTGAAACACGGTGATGAGGCGGTGGCTGGACTCGTATTGATACCACAGAAGTGGAGCATTGACGGGGAAGAACTGAATGTAGCCGAGATGGGCTGCGTGGGAACCGTGCCAGAACACAGGAGAAAAAGAATTCAATGGATACTCAACAAGGAGTTCGATGAATACGCGAAAAGCAAGGGTTATGATATGTGTGTTCTAGCGGGTATACCCTACTTCTACCGGCAGTTTGGGTACCAGTACGCAGTTGAACTAGACTACGAGACAGAGATAGAAGTCAATATACTACCAGAAGAAACAAGCTTAGTGTCCAGAGCGTTCAAAGAAGAGGATATTCCAGAGGCTCAGCGTCTATTAGAGCAAACTCAGAACAGGTATCTTGTTCATAGCATCAGAACTCCAGAGATATGGAAGATGCAGCAAGAAACAAGAACATATGGAGCGGAGCCTTTCAAATCAACTGCGATACTAGATGACCATAAGCTAGTAGCTTACTATAGATGGTGGGTAGAGGAAAAAGTATTCAACGTAAAGGAACTCGCCTTCAAGGCGGAATCATATGTTGATGATATTGCGGCGTGTATCAGACAAGAAGCCATGAAGCAAAAGGCAGAAAAGATTAAGACCAAGCTGAGCCACGAGGATGATTTCTCGAAATACCTCATTGAGCGTGGCGCTGAGAAAAACAAGCCTTACGGTTGGCAGATCAAATTGCTTGACCCACGGAGCTTCCTTGAGAAACTAGGACCAGTATTTGAGAAGAGACTTGCGGAATCAAAGTTTAAGGGTCTAACCAAGGAGCTTTGTATGAACTTCTGGAAATACAAGATAAAACTGGAGTTCAGGGAGGGAAAACTGGTCTCGGTTGAAACGGTCTCGGAGGCGAAACGAGTACTGGGTATGAACCCTTACGCGTCTATACAACTTTTCCTAGGTTACAGAAGCAGAGAGGACCTTGAGTATGCTTATCCTGATTTCTATATCAGAGGCGGAAACGAGGGTCTTATTGATGTCTTGTTCCCAAGGAAACCTGGGTACATCCACTACTGTTATTAAACTACCCTTTTAGCTTGGCAAATGTATTCAAGGGAGATAGAGATGAGCCGCTTTGATGAGTTGCCCCTAAGCCCAGAGGTATTGAAGGGCATACGTAAGATGAGGTTCACCCAGATGACGCCAATACAAATCGAGGCAATACCCTTGCTCTTGGAGGGGAGGGATATCATCGGGCAGGCTCAGACAGGAACAGGCAAAACCGCGGCTTTCAGCATACCCATGATTAACCAAATAGACGCAACGAATCCAGACACACAGGGACTCGTCATAGCGCCTACAAGGGAGCTAGCTTCGCAGATAGCGGTACATGTTAGGGGACTAGCCAAGTACACTGATGCACGAATACTGTGCTTCCATGGAGGAGGTAACATCTACAAGCAGGCGGACCTGATGAGACGCCCCGCTCATATCATAGTAGCGACACCGGGTAGATTATTGGATTTGATCTATCGTAGAAGAGCAGTAGATCTCAGCACGGTGAAATATGCAGTGGTGGATGAGGCGGATAAGATGCTTGAGCTTGGCTTCATCAGGGAGGTAAGGGATATTCTTAGTAAGCTTCCCTTCGTACGACAGACGAGCCTCTGGTCTGCGACAATCACTGAGGACTTGTTAGAGATCGCCACCCGGTATATGCGACACCCACGTAAGGTCATCGTCTCAAGCGATGAGATCGCTCAGGAGAACATTGAACAATACTTTTTAGATGTGACAGACGAGAACCGGGTTGACAGTCTATATAAGATATTGAATAATGTGGAAGTTGATAGAGGCTTCATATTCTGTAATACACGTGAAACAGTGGACCAGCTGGTTGAACTGATACAAGAAGAAGGCTACTTAGTGGAGGCGCTTCACGGTGGTTTCACTCAGACTCAGCGAGACCAAGCATACACCAAGCTACTGAAAAGACAAGTCAGGTTCCTAGTATCAACAGATGTAGCCTCCAGGGGGATCGATATCAAGGGAGTCACCCACATCATCAACTATGAGGTGCCTGAAGACCCAGAGGTCTACTATCATAGGATAGGAAGGACTGCAAGGATCGGTGAGGCGGGTAAGGCGATTACATTGGTCTCGGAGTCGGAGATGAAGTATTGGGAGAAGATCAGAGAGATGACGGGTACGACGCTTCTGGAGTACCGGGTTAGATAAACTGATTAGAGATATCCGTGTCTGTCTTGGTATGAATCTGCCACTTCACATTGTTGATGTCTTCGCTGAGGCAAAGTATGAGGGAAACCAGTTAGCGGTATTTATTGACGAGGAGGGGCTCTCCTCTGAGCTCATGCAGAAGCTAGCAAAAGAGATGCATTTTAGCGAGACTACTTTCATCACAGCACAGGACAAGAAAAACAGGGTATTCAAGGTAAGAATATTCACAGTAGAAAGCGAGCTACCATTCGCGGGACACCCTACACTGGGTACAGCGTATATCGCCCAGAAGGTGTTACTAGGGAAGAAGGTTGACAAGCTCACACTGGACCTGAAAGCAGGAATGATACCAGTCGAGTTCGAGTATGAGAACGACGAGCCAAGCGTACTCTGGATGAGACAGCTTCCTCCAGAGTTTGGAGATACTCATTCTGTAGAGGTTTTCGCTGAGCTATTGGGCTTGGAGCCAGAGGATTTTGATACTGATTACCCGATTCAGGAGGTCTCCACTGGGGTCTACTTCTACATGATACCCTTGAAGACAAGAGACGCCTTACTCAGGGTCAAGATCGACCACGATAAACTAGCCGAATACAGCAAGGACAAGAAAGCGAAATGGCCATTCATGTTCACAAGGGAAACAGATGACCCGGAGAACCATATCAAGGCAAGGATGATCACAAGATTCACAGAAGACCCGGCAACTGGAAGCGCAAACGGATGCTTCGCAGGATACTTGGTGAAACACAGGTACTTTGGTGAATCAAGCATTGATATAAGAGTCGAACAAGGAGCCGAGATACAGCGCCCATCAATACTCTACCTAAAATCATCAGAGAAACCTGATGGCATCGAGGTAAATGTAGGTGGAAAAGTCGCCTATGTAGCGGCTGGACACCTCGTCTAGGGAGTGTTATATCGGACATAGGAGATATGTGAAGGGATAATATTGAAGCTCAAGGAAAAGTTCCCACTAGCCGAGAAGCTAGTGTATTTTGATAACGCGGTCATGGGATGTGCCCCCCAGAGCACACTGGACCTAATGAAGAACTACATGGATGCATTGGTAGACCACATGGGCGGGAAACGCCAGTGGGCGTTCAACGTCGAGGAGGGAAAAGGCGCACTTGATAATGCACGTGAGTTATTCGCTAAAGTAATTGGCGCTGAGAAAGAGGAAGTTCATGGTGGTCCTAATGCCTCAACTGGTATGAACGTAGCCATGAGTATGCTACCTGTCAAGAAAGGCGACAATATAGTTTCTACAGACCTTGCGTTCCCAATGGGAGCAGCCTTAGTACAGAAGGCAGTCGAGAAAGGCGCAGAAGCAAGATGGCTACCAAGCAATAAGGGCGTGATTGAGGTTGAAGCTTTTGAGAAAGCGATAGATGATAACACGGCTATTGTCTATCTTGATCAGCCGAGCTGGTTTAATGGCTACATGTTTGATATTGACGCTATCGCTGATCTAGCTCACGACCATGGAGCGTATCTGGTGGTGGACGCCACTCAGAGTATAGGCGCGGTAGACTGGCAGATAGACAAGACGGGCGTAGACTTTACGGCAACTAGTACATTCAAGTGGCTTCTCGGGGGGATACCGGCGTGTAGCGCTGGTTTCATGTATATGAAGAAGGAGCATATCGACAAGTATGATCCAGCATATGTGAGCGGCTGCACCTACAAGTATGAACAAACAGGCGTAGAAGGACCATACATGGGTCACAAGTTCAACCTGAACCAAGGAATAGGCAAGTACGGTGTCTTCAGGAGCCCTGATCTCGCGTTCTTGGCGGCTGGAAACAGCATGAAAGTACTACTGGACCATGGCATGAAGGAGATCGAGAAACAGAACAAACGACTAGCAACCCACATTATTGACATGCTGTTGGAGCGTGGTTACGAGCTTCAGACACCTGTAGAGGAGAAGCGTAGAACCTATCTCAACGTGAAGGTGCCTGACATCAAGAAGACCGTGGAGAAGATGAACGCCGAGAATTACTGGTGCTGTGAACGAGTAGGTGGAATCAGGATTAGCCCCAACTTTTACTGTACCATTGATCAGGCTACAGACTTCGTTGAGCGTCTTGACGCGATAGTCAAGAGCCTCTAATCCCCTTTTTACGAGTTTTATTATACCAATATGTCCATGTATTATGTTATGGCAATGGATTACGAGGGAAGGCTCAGTAGACTCAGGGAGACGATGCGGGAGAAAGGCGTCGTCCTCATGTATCTACGCAGAGGAGCTAACCTATTTTATCTTACTGGAATTAAACGCAGGGGTCCAGAACTAACAGACAGCAACAGCTACGGCGACTATATTCATGGAGCATACATCAGCCTCACAGGCGGCATAACCATCATCGCCCCAAGAATGGGCGGAAGCAACTGGCAAAAAGAAGTCGAGGGCAAGCCATGGATCACAGAGGTAAAGATACTAGACGAGAGCCAGCGACCAAAAGAGGTTCTGAAACGTGTATTCGGAGAGTTTAACCTCAGAGGAAAAGGCGTAGCGATCGAGGAACGCGCATGGGCACACACGGTACTACTGTTCAGAGAAATACTACCATACAGTAAGCTGTTGAACGCCAATGAGATAATCGAGCCAATGCGGATGATCAAAGACCCTGACGAGATCGAGGTGATGAAGAAAGCCGGTGAGGTCACGGACAAGGTCTACAGTAAGGTAGTGGACAGCATTGAAAGAGGCATGACCGAGCATGATGTAGAGCACTTGATCAACGATGAGTTCAAGAAACAGGGAGCAGAGTACAACAGCTTCGTGACAAGCGCCAAGTTCAGATCACCAAAACATCCTTGGAATATTGGTGGAATAAACAGGGTTCTCGAAGATGGGGACATCATCAGCTTCGACTTCGGCTGTGTCTATGATGGGTACTGTAGCGACTTTGGTAGGATCATCAGTGTAGGTGACCCTGATCCTAAGGTTCGTGAGATTCATGACTTGGTCATGACAGCTCAGGCGGAGGCTATCCGTCAGATGAGTGCCGGTGAGCTCACCTGTGAGCAACTTGACAGCGTAGCTCGTGGTATTATTGAGCGTGCGGGTTATGGGGAGAACTTTGTGCACCGTCTTGGACATGGTATTGGTATTACGGTTCATGAGCCGCCTTACCTGTATATTCCTGATGATACCATGCTTCAGGAAGGTATGACCTTTACAGTGGAGCCGAGCATACTGTTATTTGGTTCATGGAGCGCAAGAGTCGAGGACGTGGTGATGGTAACCAAGAATGGCGGTGAGCCCTTTAGCAATTACCACAAGAACCTCACTATAATCTAACCACTTTTTTCCTTTTATTGAAGCGTTTTTTGTCATCTAAAACCCGTTACTCATACACTTTTTTACGTTAATCAAGACCTGATCTGGGCTGTTCTGGGGTTGGTTTTGTTGAAATAAGCTGCTTCCGGGTTTTTCTGGTAGTACCCCCTCCCCCCCCCCTCCATGCGTCTATGGGTAAGGTATAAAATGTGAGGTGTCTTGGATCATTTATGACAGAAGTAAGCGAAGTATACCTCTGTGAAATCTGTGGAAACAAGGTCAAGGTTCTTGAAAGTGGACCCGGTGAACTTGTTTGCTGCGGAGAACCAATGAAAAAAGTGGAGTAATCCACGCCTATTTTTTACCTGCTTACCCTTTATTGCTATTTCTTATGCCTCTAGTCAATATCTTCCGAGACATCTAGCCGACCCTGTTTGACGATTCGTCTACGTAAAAGCAACAATCCAACAAAGAAAGATAACCCAACTAGGCTCATCCCAGAGGTATCATCAAGCCTCGATCCATCAAACTCCTGCAACACAGAGAATAAGATAAACACAAAGAGCGACCCAAACACAAGACCATGCCTGTGAAGCGGTGTAGAACTGCCCCAGTTAAAACCTACAAGATGTCTGAAGAAACCAAATAGAAAAACTGTCCCGCCGACTGATACAAGAAGTGGACCTAGACTGAAGGCGAGTATGTTTGGTAGCACCCAGAAAAATACACCACAGAGGATAGCGCCGAGGAAACAGATCACCGCATAGTAACGTGGTGTCTTCATGGGCTTTATGCCATGTCTTGCCCAGTCTCTTGGTAGAAGCTTTGCTAAATACGCTAATAGAAGTGCAGTGAACACGAGAAAAAGATAGGGTGCTATTGGTGGCTTGAAACCTGTCATACATGGGAAGGCAAAATAGCCGAACACGGTATCAGAGAAGAAGAGAATGGGCACAATTTTTCTCCAGCGTCCATGCAGCCAAGGTTCATCTCGTAGACTAGGATATGCTAGTTCAACGATTAGAATTGGCACTGTAATACTAATCAGTGCATGGTAGAAGGTTAACTCAACAGCCCAGACCCAGTTGATGCCAAGCCACCGCCCATACTCGCCCAGAATACCAATGTCCTGCCAAGATGGATTCTGAAAGCTAGCAACCATCAAACCCTCCTCGAATACGCCATAAGAAGCCCCAAGAAGCAGCAATGAACCAATACCTTTACCCCATCTGATCTTCAGTTCTCGGGCTATCAACGCGCCTCCACCATATAGTAAGGTCATCACTGTGAACCCGAAGACCGTGAAGTATTCTTTTGGCGGAGATGAACCCGATAATAGCTCACCTATGGCTGGTGATAGTAGAAATAGTACCAGCGCTGGGGGTATTCTGGGTTTACCTTCAGACAACTTAGAAGATAGTTTGGGTTTTCCCAAGATAAGAGTGTCTACGCGACATGAGGTATATTGTTAATCCTAGGATCATGGAGATTACTGGATAACCCGGTATTCCTTCATCAGGTGGAGTCTCCTCCTGAACCGTAAATCCAATAGAAGCACTTGTTGAGCCACTGTGACCAAGATCACCCGCCCATTCCACTTGGATACTGTATTCACCAAGCTGTTCAGGAGTGTAGCTGAACTGGTATGAGCCATCAGCTAGGGTGATTGTTTGATGTGTCATGGAGCCATCGGGTTCGGTTATAGTGAGTTCTGCGTCAATGTTGTGTATCTCGGGTTGGACCTCAACCGAGATTGTTATGGATTCATCGAGAGTGGCTGTACTCTTGGATATTGAACAGGTTAAACTTGAGTCCAGTATCGCCCAGTTCCACCATTGTCCAACGAAGTATATCGTGGAATCGTCGCCAGCGTATATTGGGTGATGTGCTAGAAACCTAGGGGGATAATGCTCAGAGGTAAGATCAGTTATACCAGTGCCATCAACATTAATCCTGAAAACATCGTACCTGCCTTCCTCACCCATAGCGCTAACCAAGTGGATCAGCTCCTCGCCTGTGCTGCTCCACTGGACGATGCCCTGAGTCCAACCAGTACCTGTGATATTATGCTCGCCCTCACCATCAACACCGATAATGAAGAGTTCATAGTTACCATGATCCGTCGTATCATTCACCATTCTCTCAAATACAACCAATGAACCATCAGGGCTGAGACGTGGATCATAGTCACCAAAAGGCAGCACAGCATTACCCCAGACTCCTGCATTCGGTGGATCAGTAAGCTGATGCACATCCGATCCATCACTGTTCATCATCCATATCTGGCTGTCCCTTGTGAACACTATACGGTCTCCAACCCAGTCAAGGTCAGCATCATGCCCCCCAGAGTCATAGAGAAGCCTCTGATTATCGCCATCAGCGTCCATCTTGTAAATATCAAGAGAGGATTCTCGCCACGAGAGAAACACGAACTCGGAGCCATCAGGGCTCCAGTTAGGATAAAGGTCCCAGTTATCATTATCAGTTAACCGTGTGAGACCAGTCTCGTCGATATTCATAGTGTATATTTCTGAGTACTCGTAGCCGTCTCCATGGTACATGCATAAAGCAAACTTGGACCCATCTGGGCTCAAGTCGATGTTTGTGATCTCTAGTGGGCTTGAGTATACGAGATGGGTCTCCCCTGTATTGACATCAAGCTTGTAGATGCCATATTCTTCACTGTATGGAACATAGGTTCCGTTTACCATGGAGGTTAGAGCAAGTAAGAAAAAAACAAACGAGGAATACTTTGAGATAAGACATCAGTATGAAGTAGATTAACAGGTAAAAAAGGGTAAGTTTACCAAACTGCTGGAATCTTGTCTCCGGTCCGAGCGTTAAACAGACCCAGATCAGTCAAGACAATTCCCCAAGGGAAACAGGTGAGGAAAATAAAAGTCTGTGAGTCCACAGGATGAGGACCAAGCTCACCGGGCTCCAGTTTATCCGCTTCCTCGTTTATCTTATCTAACGCGACTACAACTTCGTCCAGTGGACGATCAGTCATGATGCCACCGATAGGCAGTGAAATCTCAGCCATAACCTTCCCATCATTAACCACCACGATACCGCCCTCGATCTCAGCGACACGGTTCACGGCAACCGCCATATCAGCGTCATTCGCACCGATAACCGAGATATTATGACTATCATGAAGCACACTGGTGGCTACAGCGCCTCTCTGATAACCTACTTTCCAGAACGATACACCCAATCCCTTGCCATGCCTGTTAACTATAGCAATCTTATTGATGTCTCTACTCAGATCACGTTGAACATAGCCATCCTTCACGGGTAGCGTCGTCGTAATTGGCGCAAGGTCTGCGCTGAAATAACGAGCAGGTAAGACCGCTGCATTAACAGTGTCTCTATTGTAGGGTGATTTGACTCTGAAGTCTTCTGCAGTCAAGGGTTTTGGTATCTTGATACTATGACGTACATAGGCTGGAGCCGGTGGAATACTGATATCAACGGTCAGTTTACCCTTCTCGGCTACCATCTCACCGCCTGTGAAGACCTTTTCTATTTTGATCTTCTCAAGATCAGAGACAAAAAGCATGTCGGCGTAGCGACCCGGAGCTACCAAACCAATATCATGCTCAAGTCTCCAGTGACGCGCATTATTGATAGTAGCAAGCTGATAAGTCGTCACAGGGTCTAAGCCCTCCTCCATGGCTATCTTCATCTCATAGTCAAGCAAACCAATCTTGCGAGTAAGCTCAGCAGGGCGATCATCAACACAGATACCCACCATCTGCCAATCGATACCAGCCTCAACCAATCCACGGATAGCGTCACGGCTATCACGTGCCTTAATCTCAAGGAAACACCCCCGCTCAAGGAGAGCCAGTGCTTGCTCACGGTTACCTGTAAAGTGAGTCGAGCTAATTCCAGTCGCCATGAAGGCGTCAGCCTCAGGCGGCTCAGGCGTAGCATGTCCCTCCAATAGCTTTCCCGCCTCCAAACCAGCCTCCATAACAGCCCAGAGTCGCTCCTCGTGACCAAATAGGTTGGTGAAGTCCATGATCTCACCGATACCAGTCACGTTCTCCCACTTGAGCGCCTCACGAGCCTCCATTCCACCTATGTATCCACCTGTACGCTCAAAGGGAGTAGGCGGAGTAGCAGAACTCAAAGCAACATAGATGCGTTGAGGTAGATCTTTTGCCTCGTCGAGGAAGTACTTGACACCGTCGAGACCCAGACAGTTAGCCATCTCGTGGCTGCCCTCAAACAAGGAAGTAGTTCCATAGGGTAAGGTTAGCTGGGCGTGTCGTCTTGGGCTGAGCCTTGATGATTCGATATGGTAGTGAGAGTCAACGAACCCTGGGGTTACAATCATATTCTCCGCGTCAATGACCTCGGTCTCTGGTCCAATGGTATCATCAATGTTGCCTATCTTTGCGATACGCGTCCCCTTGATGGCGATGTTCACGCCTTTTCTGATGCGTCCAGTGGCTACGTCTAGGAAATCCCCGTCAACGACTACTTTGTCTGCGCTGAGCTTACCCAGTGCCACATCAACCAGTAAATGCCTGTCTTTCATGAGTCTCGACTCGATTTTAAGGGATAATATTGTAGGATGTATTAAAGATCAGTCAAGACATGCGGGGTTATTTGTGGTCTTGATCATTGGTTTTATTATTCTCGTATACGTTATCAGGTTCTATTCTCGGTGAGACTATTGAGTGTTGAAACAGGTAGAGCTGGTTACTTTGATCAGATGATCAAACCCTTCTCCAACAAAGGTTTCACACTCTTGTTTTTGACAACGGTTTCGGCTTCCCTCGGGGACATGTTTATGGATGTTTCATCAGGGTGGCTTGTGCTTGAGTTAACGGACTCACCGTTATCACTGGGCTTGTTCTGGGCTGTTCGTTCCTCGCCGAACCTGTTATTCGGTTTGGTGGGTGGAGCAACCGCCGATAAGATAGACAGGAAAAAGCTTCTGATAATCTGCTACATGCTATATGCATGCTGTGGTTTGATCTTCGGTCTTCTAATCACAACGGGGATGATCCAACTATACCACGCCTTGGCACTCATATTCATAAGAGGCATAATACGCACATTCGAGAACCCCTCACGCCAATCATACATCGTTGATATTGTGGGACGAAAAAACGCCATGAACGGCATCTCTCTCAACGCCGTCGGAATGAGAGGAATAGGCATAGTGGGAGGCGCATTAGCTGGATTATTAATTGAGTTATTTGGAAAAGAGTGGCCATTCTTCGCGCTCTCAGCACTATTCATGGTCTCGATACTTTTAGTGGGATTAATCAAGGGCGTCGAGACCAAGCGGGTCGCACATGAGATAACTATCTGGAAAAACCTCAAGGAAGGAGTCCAGATCGTCAAGGAAAACAGGATCGTATTAGCGTTGATGCTGATGGCGGCTACATGCGAGATGTTCGGCTTCTCGTTCCCTGTGCTGGTCCCAGTGTTTGCACGAGACATACTCAAGGTAGGAGCCGTGGGAAACGGCATGATCAACGCAATAAGATCAGGAGGCGGACTTGTCGCTAGCCTAGGGCTTGCTAGCCTAGGAGACTTCAGACATAAGGGTAAACTCCTCCTTGGCATGTTCCTGATGTTTGGAGTTGGGTTAATCCTCTACGCGAATACCACAGTCTACCTCCTTGCATTGATATTCATGGGAATAGTGGGAATATCAGCAGCAGGACATGATGCCATGTCCCAGACACTACTACAGTTGAACGTCGAGGAAGAACAAAGAGGCAGAGCCATGGGGATCTGGCAGCTAAGCATCGGCTTCGGTGTAATTGGAAGCATGACGCTTGGAACTTTGGCTGAGATGTATGGTGCCGTGGTTGCGCAGAGTATCTTCGGTGGGATAATGGTGTTAATCGTTGGCTTGATGTATGTCTCTGTGCCTAGGCTCAAGGAACTATGAGAGCTTTATTAATGGGTCCAATAGATGCTTGAAGCATGAAGATCGAGACCCCAGAGGGATTCAGCCTATTCGGAGAACCATTATACAACCCAGTCAGCTACCCAGACCCAGAAAACAAACAACTCGTCAAATTCAAACAAGCCTACCAGGAGTGGGAAAAAGACCCGGAAGACCGAGAAAAACTCCTCTGGCTGGGCAGACAACACGCTTACATGGGGAAATACCGTGACGCTATACATATCTATACAGAGGCCCTGAAACAGTTCCCAGATGACCCAGAGTTTATCAGACACAGAGCCCACAGATACCTGAGCCTCAGAATGTTCGAGTACAGCATTAAGGACTCAGAGCGAGCAATAGACCTGATGAGGGAAAAACCCGACTTCATGGAACCCAGCGGCTTAGCTGGAGCAGAAGAAACAACCGAGTACACCTTCTACACCAACACGTATTATCATCTTGGACTCGGCTACATGCTCAATGGAGACTTGTTGAACGCAAGAAAGGCGTTTGATGACCTTCTGGATGTAGGAGTCAATGATGATCACGTTATCATGTTTTGTTACTGGAACTATCTAATTCTCAAGAGACTCGGCTACGATGACGAAGCAAAGGAAGTGCTGAGGCACATCAAGCCCGATATGAACTGTCCAGTCAGTGGAGGATACTATGAGTGTCTCAAGATGTTCAAAGGAGAACTTGAGCCAGAGGACATCATAGGTGACAAAGAAGACCAGTTAAGCCTAGTCACAACGGGATATGGTGTCGCCAACGAGTACAAGTTCAGGGGAGACTACGACAAGTATGTCGAACTCCTTGAACGGGTGGTTTCCACGAATGCTTGGAGCGGTTTCGGCTACATCGCGGCAGAAGTAGACCTCAAACGAATTAAAGGCTAAAAGCAGCGCCAGAAAAGGGGGTTAAACGGATTTTTTCCTAAGGATTGGGACTAAAACCGCTACCCCAACAGCTATAGAATAGAAGGAAAAACCGGGGATCATGCTTGAATCTGACTCAG
>Ga0190359_1000006_pt1 | contig 114559 bp, 90 predicted proteins | sample 48721823_MG_FD_161269 | JGI IMG/M metagenome (GOLD analysis project Ga0190359, IMG submission 161269) | Hydrothermal vent microbial mat bacterial communities from Southern Trench, Guaymas Basin, Mexico - 4872-18-2-3_MG | ecosystem: Environmental > Aquatic > Marine > Hydrothermal vents >...
TACTCTCTATTCCAGATACCACAGAGATCTGGTTTGAACAAATGAAAAACAATTGAATTCAAAGACGCCTCCTATTAAAATAAGAAAGGATCGTTATTCCAATAAATAGTAGGAGTCAACTATAAAGAATTATGACAAGGATTAAAGGGGATCTGTTTAGTCAGGAGAGCATGAATAGTCCGGATAAGTTTATGGATTACAGCCAACATGGCCATGCGGAAAGGTTTGCCTTCGGATCTTTTTTTAAGGAAATATTCTGTAAAAACGTGGTTTCTTTTTATCACAGAGAGAGCCATGATATAGAGAACTCTTCTAAGGCATTTATTCCCTCGTTTGGATATTCCCCCTCTGATTTTAGACTGGCCGGATTCGTAGACAGATGGATCAACCCCAGCATAGGCTATGAGTTTTTTATATGAGGAGAAATGTTTATTTTCTATTTCAGCAAGGAAGTGAGAAGCCGTGACATCGCTGATGCCGGTGATGGATTTGAGGATATTCATTTGAGTAGGGGCCTTTTGCTGACAGGATTGTATGAGGAGCTTAGCAGTTTTTTTCAGTTGGTCTTGGAGTGTGATAAGGAGGGTGATTTTGGTTTTGAGGATATTTTCGTAGATGGGAGAAGAGAGACCAATGGAGCACTCAGCAGCGGAGATGAGCATATGAGGGGAAGCGGAAGGCTTTCTTCCTTTTTTTGGGGAGAAAACTTTTTGGATCTGATGGGCAGTAGCGTTGAGGATGGCATCTTTAGAAGGGAAGGCCAATAGCAGATTGAGAGAGGAGGCAGTGAAGGGATTGATGAGAGGAAGGATTTCGGGAAAAAGGATGTTTAGAAGTCTTTTTATTTCATTTTTCAGTGCAGTGATATCGCTGGAGATTCTTTCGCGTTCTCTTGCCAGAGCTCTGAGTTGGAGAAGGGGGGATTTTTGTTGAGTGAGGGTGTGAGATTTATCTTTGAGGAACTCAGCGATAGTGGAGGAATCGCGTTTGTCGGTTTTAGTTTTTCTGAGGGAGAGCTTAGCGAAGTTGAAAATGAGGATGGGGTTGATGAGGGTACAGTTAAAGTTTTGGGCATGGAGAAAGGAGAGAAGATTGAGATGGTAAGAACTAGAGGACTCCATGCCGATAAGGAGGTTATCCCTATTGGGGCAATGAGAGGAAAAAGAGGAGATGAAGTTTTGGAATCCATCAGAAGACATTGGGAAAGACAAGGAGAAGAGGCTCTCTCCCTGGTGATTGAGCAGAGTGGCGTGGAAAGAAGATTTCGAGATATCCACACCACAAAAAAATCTAAACATTATGGCACCTCCAGGTGTATAATTTTATATGAGGCAGAGAGAGCCTCCCGATCCATCCTCCATAGTGACAAGGGTTCAGAGACCCAATCAACCGATGAGGATACAGGGAGGCAGGTAACAGACTCCTTTAAGGATTCTAGGACCCAGGTTTTATGCAGTTCTCCTGCCTCATTTTTATATCATACCAAGTATATAGGTCTTATTTTTAACTAAATTTTATGTAGGAGGTTTTTATGAAGAAATCATGTCTCAAAGCTTTTGTTTTTATCATTACGTTTATTTTTATCACAAACTTGGGTCTTTTAGCCAAAGTCGAGCCAGAACTCTTATCAGGCCTTAAGGCCCGGAGTATAGGTCCTTCCAGCATGAGCGGCCGAATCGGAGCTGTGGATTCAGTAGCGTCAAATCCTGATATCATTTATGTGGGTGCGGCCACAGGAGGACTATGGAAATCAACTGACGCTGGCTTCACTTGGGAACCTGTATTTGACGACCAACCTGTATCTTCTATAGGCGCTATAGCTATCAATCAATCCAACCCCAATATTGTATGGGTCGGCACAGGAGAAGCAGCCCCGCGAAACAGCTGCGGTGTGGGTCGGGGTGTGTATCTCAGCGCCGACGCAGGCAAAAACTGGAAATTCCTAGGACTTGAGAAAACAGAAAAAATCTCGAAAATACTTTTAGACCCCAATGATCCTGATACCGCTTATGTCGCAGCCCTGGGCACTACCTGGGGGGAAAATCCTGAACGGGGTGTATTTAAAACTATAGATGCAGGAAAAACCTGGGAAAAAGTCCTTTACGTCAATGAAAAAACAGGAGCAGCGGACATGGCGATGGCTCCTGATAATCCGAATAAAATAATAGCCGCTCTGTGGGAGCACAGACGTTGGCCCTGGTTTTTCAAATCAGGCGGGCCGGGAAGCGGCCTTTATTTGACCGTAAACGGAGGTAAGGACTGGAAAAAATTGACTGATAAAGACGGACTCCCCAAAGGGGAGCTGGGTAGGATAGGGATCGCTTTTTCAGCAAACAAGCCTCAAATAGTTTATGCCCTGGTCGAAGCAAAGGATAACGTCCTGCTGCGCTCAGAAGACGGGGGTTACAGCTGGCATATCATAAATAATAAGGAAGATGTGTCCAATCGTCCTTTCTATTATCAGCGGATCTGGGTCAATCCTGTGAATGAAAATATCATGTACATGCTTCATTCCAGAATGATGGTGAGTGAGGATGGAGGGAAGACTTTCACAAACCTCCCTTCATTCTCACAGGCCCACTCCGATTTCCATGCTCTATGGATCCATCCCGATGGGGAGAGGATGATTGCAGGAAACGACGGAGGAGTCGTGATCAGCATCAACCGCGGTAAAACATGGCGATTTGTGGAAAATCTTCCCATTGGCCAGTTTTACCATGTCAGTTTTGATATGGAAATTCCTTATAATCTCTATGGAGGCCTGCAGGATAACGGATCATGGATGGGGCAAGGATATGCACTTAAAGAAAGGGGCATATACAATTACTTATGGAAAACAGTCGGAGGAGGCGACGGATTTGATACCGAACCGGATCCAGAGAAAAAAGGCGGCGGATACGGTATGTCTCAAGGCGGAAACCTCTACTACTTTGACATATCTACCGGAACAAGCCGGGATATCGTTCCCACTGAATCTGATGTCAAGCATCGTTACAACTGGAATGCCGGGTTTGCTGTTGACCCATTTGATCCCAAAACCATATACCTCGGCAGCCAGTTTGTACACTGCAGCAAAGATAAAGGCCTAACCTGGGAAATCATAAGCCCTGACCTGACTTCCAACGACCCTGAAAAACAGAAACAAGCCGAAAGCGGAGGATTGACTCTGGATGTCACCAATGCTGAAAATCACACCACCATTATGTGCATTGCTCCCAGCCCGCTGCAAGAGGGTGTCATATGGGTGGGCACAGATGACGGAAACCTGCAGCTAACCCGGGACGGAGGAGAAACATGGCAGCTGGTATCAAAAGAACTCACCTCAGGAAAAAAAGGAATGGTTCCGCCCTGTACCTGGATCCCCCATGTAGAAGCCTCTAAATTTGATGCAGCTAGAGCCTATGCCGTGTTTGATGACCACAGAAGAGCCAACTGGACCCCGTACATCTTTGTCACGAACGACTTTGGTAAGACCTGGAAGAGTCTTTCCACTCCGGAAATCGATGGATTCTGTCATGTGGTAGAAGAAGATACGGTCAATGAGAATCTATTATTTTTAGGGACGGAGTTTGGATTGTTCATCACTTTTGATACAGGAAAAAGCTGGATCAAATGGACCCATGGACTTCCAACCGTGCCTGTCAGAGATCTGGCTGTTCATCCAAGGGAAAACGATCTGATTATTGCGACCCATGGACGTTCCTTATACATTCTTGACGACATATCCCCGCTTCGAGAGATCTCAGAACAAGTGATCGAGAAAAAACTCCATCTTTTTAAGGTCCCTGACGCCACACAGTTTCAAAGAGGCAGTCTCACGTCTTTTATGTGTCCTGGAGACACAACATTTATGGGAGAAAACAAAAGATTCGGCGCCTGCATCACATATTACCTCACCCCCAGTGAGAAAAAAGACCAAGAACCTCAAAAAACATCTGATCAAACCTTGACACAGAGAAGGAGGCCTGAAACAAGCGCCTCAAGAGTCAGCATCCTTATTGGAGATAAGGACGGAAACCAGGTAGCTGAAATGAAAGGAACTGAAGAAAAAGGCATAAACCGGGTGTACTGGAACTTTAGAGAAACCACAGCAGCAGACTCAGAAGAATCCGGCCGTTCACGATACAGGCGAGGCGGAATGGAAGTCCTTCCGGGAGAATATAAAGTAACAATAAAATACGGAGACCAAGAGGAAACCGATTCCTTTGAAATCAAAACAGATCCCCGCATCGACATTGACCTTGACGTGCTTAAACAAAATTACACAATGGGTAAAAAAGCCCAGAAACTGACCGAAACCATCACGCAAGCAACCACCCGCATTGAAGAAACTCAAAAGGCCTTGAAAGTCATTCAGCAGAACATTCAGTCTTCTGAAAACGAGAATAAAAAAGAGCTGCTGAAAGAGGCAGAAAACCTGGAGAAAAGACTTAAAGAGCTTTCAGAAATTCTTGATCCTACTCCTGCAAAACAAGGCATTTCTGACCTTTCATCCGGACTCAGAAGACAGGTCATGAGTGCGGTTTGGGGTATTATGGGAGCCGGATACCGGCCCATTACCCAGGCATCTCAAGTTAAATATGAAAAAGCTAAAACAAAGCTCGATGAATTCCTGGAAAACTTCAATCCTTTCTTTCAAGAAGATATCAAGAATTTCAAAAAGCTTCTCTCTGAGTCGGATTTTTCACTGTTAAAGACCTATGAATCCCTGAGGATAAAGGAAGAGAAAGAGGAATAAGCACAAGAAACCAAACAGCAAAGAACATTCCTGAAAAATACGCCCGAATCCAGGCTTCCCTTAATCTCAGAGGAAAACAGCTTCCCCGTTGGATGAGGCCAATAATTGCCTCTGGATTGATTATCATAAGTATAGGTGTCTCAAGCTTCGGCTTGATCAATCTGATTGCTATTATGTTATCGGCAGCTTTTATGAATGACCAGGCTAGGAGATGGCTGCGCAGGGAGGAAGGTCTTTCATGGTTTTCAATCCGGAAGCAGCATGGAGGACTTTTGGAATAGAGTTGATGGTCACAGCAGCCGCTCCGATATCTCCGTGGACACCACCTATGATTTTCTGATGAATGTCAGGTGTCCCTGTTATATATATCTCATCATACTCTTCATCAACAGCAGCATGGGCATTAAACTCCAATTTAATGACTTCTTTCCCCTTGATCCTTCCGGAAGCTGTACTGGACAATCCAATAACTTTTCCGGATCTGATTCTTCCTAATCCCGTGTCCACATCCCTTTCATCCAACACGGGGATGGGAGAAGCTTCCACAGCTTCATCCAGATCCCAGCCTAATCCCTCGGCTATCATATATATTGATTCCAGCAAGCCCACATGCCCGGTTATTTCTTTTCTCTCTATTTTTTCATGGAATTCCTTCTGGGTTAAACCGGTTCCCACTTTTTTCTGAAAAGGAATCCTTCGTTTTGAAGAATCCATCATTCGCACAACCCTGACCCGGCTGACTTCCAAACACGGCGCTGTTAAAACAAGAGGAAGCATATCCATGAGAAATCCAGGATTGATCCCAGTTCCGGTAACTGTTACCCCTTTTTCCTTTGCCAGTCTGTCAATTTGAGCCGCTTCCTCAGGTTCGCTGCGCCAGGGAAACGAAAGCTCCTCACAGGTAGAGATCACATTTAAACCTGCCTTTATACAGAGGATTATCTGAGAAGCCACATCCTTAAGGTATGAGGTAGTGGCAACCACAGCAGCCTGAGCCTTTTTATCTGACAAGACTTTTTCCGCATCTTTTTCTATTATTATGCCTATCTTTTTTTTATCAGGAAAAAGCTCGCCCAAATCCTTGCCCACTAGAGCAGGGGCGGTATCAACAGCCCCTCTTATCTCAAAACTTTTCTTGCTGTATACAGTATGGGCTATTTTTCTTCCCATAACACCGCAGCCATAGATTATAACACCGATCTTTTCCATATCTGTGTTCCCTCCATTATTCCTTTACTTATAACAAATCCTGAACACGATACTCTTTCCATTTCCGGGCTATTCTTTCAACAGCATCCAGAGATGCCTGTATCTCCTTTTCTTTATGAGACATGGAAATAGCTCCATATCCATGGAAAACATAGAATCCTTCCACTATCATAGCCAACTTAAAAGCTTTCTCCCTCAATTCCACATCACTCACTTCCGGATTCCAAACCTGCTCCGGAGAAGCCACCTTGTCAATGTTTGTGCGCAGAAACTGAACTCCGATAAGAGAACTGTTATCCGCAATGTCCTCCCCCTCCCCCGTGCATTTCACATTGAATCCATAAGCGGAAAAGATATCCTCAATGCTTCTCCTGACCTTGGCTCCGAGTCTGCCGATCCGAGGATATATATCAGACTCATGAGCCATTAAATGCTCGATGTAAGCGGCACCGGCCAGCATTGAGGCGGGATGACCGGAAAAAGTCCCTCCTTCGAATTTGACTCGATTCTCTTTTCCGGCATCAGGACTGCATAGAGACAAAATTGCCTCATCTCCTGCCACAGCACTGACCGGCATTCCTCCGCCAATGGCTTTCCCGAATAACGTTAATTCAGGTTTTATTCCATATAAACTCTGAACCGGACCCGCATGGAACCTGAAGCCTGATACGACTTCATCAAAGATCAAAACAGCACCGTATTCTTTGGTCAAGTCTCTGGCTCTCTGAAGATAGTCTTTGGAAGAAAATATAAAACCCCCTGCCCCTATAAAAGGTTCTATAATAAAACACGCAATCTGTTCTCCATACTTTTTAAACACACTTTCAAGGTCAGGTATATCATTAAAACGGGTAACTAATATCATGGAATCAGCCGAAGGCGGAAGACCCGCGGATTCTATCTGATTCAGCCCACTCTGATAAGAAGAAATCCCCTTTAATGCATACGGATTCGCCCCATGCCAGCCTCCTCCTACTTTCAATACTTTTTCTCTCTTTGTATATGCTCTGGCCATCATCACAGCATACATAGAAGCTAATGTACCGCTGGTCGTAAACCTGATTTTATCCGCTTTTGTTCTGTTCAGAATAAGCTCGGCCAGCCTTCCCTGAGCTTTTTCAGGGAAACCGGTCTCAAGTCCCTGGCCGTTATTAAAACAATCCTTTAATGTATCAACAACAATATCCGGATTGTGTCCCAGAATATTTGCAAAATGGCCCTGCCAGAAGTCAATATAAGCATTCCCGTCTTCATCCCAGATCTTCGATCCCTTGCATTTAACAGGATAAATTGGAAAGGGAGGAAAAAGCCTGAGATTATGACTTCCCCCTCTGATTTGATAACGGGAAGCCGATGAATAAATCAGTCCTGATTTCCTGTTCTTCGAGGAATATTCCTCTGTTAGTTTTTCCATAAATCTACTGCGCTTCATCGCTTCTTTCCTCACTCAGTTTAAAATATAATGCTAAAGACTTAAAGTCAGGCTTTTTCTCTCTTTTTGTTACCAGAACAGGATATATAAAACAATCGTAACCGCTATGACTCCCAATCCGAGCCACAGCACCGACGGTGTGGGTTTCATATCAAATTCCTTGCGAACCGGCATCACCTTGGGCTTCTTTAGCGGCTTTATTAGAGTCAGTACAGTCATAACAGCGATGATGACTATAAAAGTGATGGCCATTCGGTTGAGAAAAGCAATAGACCCGATAGTCAAACCCCAATTATTGAACAGCGGTACATTACCGAAGAATATCAAGAGAACGGCATAGACTATGGGATTTAAAATCAGAGCCCAGAGGCCGGCTGACTCAGGAGCCTTTTTGAAAATCAATCCAAATGCGAATGCAGCCAGAATACCCGGTGAAATAAAGCCCTGGAATTCCTGGATATAAGTAAAAATTCCCTGGAGACTGGGATGATCAAGGACTGGAGCAATCAGGCAGCCTATGACCACAAAAAGCATTGTCATGATCCTCCCTATGCCGATAACTGTCTTTTCCGATGCATCTTTTTTCCAGCGCCTTTTGAATAGATCCATAGTAAAAATAGTGGAAGCTGAATTCAGCATGGAGGCGAGAGAGCTGATCACAGCTCCGGCAATGGCAGCAAAAATAAAACCCCTCACTCCCGCCGGGATCAGATTTCTTATGAGCAGAGGATAAGCAGCATCTGTGGTGGCACCGGCCGCGGTCAGTTGATCAGTATATAACTGAAAAGCCATTATTCCGGGAAATATGATAATAAAAGGAATGATTAATTTAAGACCGGCCGCAAATATGACTCCAAGCTGGCCCTGCCTCAGGTTTTTTGCAGCAAGGGTTCTCTGGCATATGTATTGATTAAGACCCCAATAATAAAAATTAGGAATCCATAAACCGATAACCAGGGCAGTCCAGGGAAGTACTGAATGGTCTTTTGGAAGGATCATATGAAGCTTGTCTGCATTGGTTTCCAAAAAATTTCCAAGGCCTCCCACAGCATGAAGGCCGAGAAAAAGAGTAATTGCGCCTCCCACTATAAGGGCAGTCCCCTGAAAAAGGTCAGCCCAGGCTACAGCTTTAAGCCCTCCCCATGTTGTATAAAGTGCAGCAATCCCTCCAATCAGCCACACAGCATGGTTCATATTAAGACCAAAAATAGTATGAAGAGTCAAGCCGCCCGAATAGATGACCGCAGAAATTGTGACAAAAACATAAATCAGCATGGTGTAAAAGGCCATAAGTCCCCTTGCCGCTGAATTATAACGATATTCCAGATATTCAGGTATAGTAAAAATACCGCTTCTCAAAAATTTCGGAAGGAAGAACATCCCTACAAGAACAATGCAAATGGCAGCCATCCACTCATAACTGGCAACCGCCATTCCTGCAATCCCAGCACCCTGTCCGGACATTCCCACAAAATGTTCTGTGGATATATTAGCAGCTATCAGCGAAAGGCCTATGAAAGGCCAGAGCAGCCCGCGGCTTGCCAAAAAAAAATCCTCTCCGGTCTTTCTTTTCCGGCTCTTATAAAGACTGACTCCGACTGCCACGGCAAAAAAAATAAGGAATAAGCCAATATCCAAAAAAGTAAGCTTCATCTTGTCTCCACTTATCAGTAATTGTGTTTTCTGGACTATTCATACGTCGTCATTTTCTATTGATGATTGGCACTCATAATTGACTGCTTAATTTAATATCTTCTTTCTTAAAAAGCAAATTTTTTATTTCTTGATTAATCATTATTGAGAATGTATAGTGAGTTTTCACAGCTATTTATAAAAACCTTTAAATAACAGTCATCATAATGTAACAATTATGAAAACAGTCGTCATACTTTCCATGCCCCGGAGCGGTTCTTCCCTTCTTTCAGGAGTCCTCTTCCGCCTTGGAGTCTGGATGGGAAGAGAAGAAAACATGAAAATAGGCAAGCATCTGAACAAATTCGGATGTTATGAGAACCAAGATTTTATCGGATTTAATGAATACATGCTCTTTAAGTCCAAAAGGCTTTTGAACCAGGCACGGAGGCTTAACGACAGCGATGGCCTCGTAGAAAAGGCGGTCAGGGACCATGAAGAGCGGATCATAGAAATCATCCGAAAGAACGAAAGGGAACTCTGGGGCTTTAAAAATCCCACCATGATATATACCCTCCCTTATTTCCATCATCATCTCAAAAATCCCTATTACATCTGTTTAAAACGCGAGCCTAAAAGTATTGCAGATTCTCTAAAAAGAGCCGCGAAATTCAAAAACTGGCTTCCTGAAATAAGGCATGAATTCCTCTACTTCTCTCTAATCGAAAAGATCCAGATTATATTGCGCTTCATTAAAGTATTTTTAAAATCCGGCTTTATCTTCACACATGAATCCCTTTACGAAGAAATCGCAAAAGATGGTTACAAAAGAATAGACGATTTCCTAAAAGACAAAAGATACCTTGACCTTAAACTCATTGACCTTCTGGAAGACTCTGAGAAGACCATCTGGAAGATCACTGATTTCCTTGGCATAACCCCGTCCGAAAAGCAAATAAAGGACGCTTTGAGTTTCATAAGGCCTGACTTAATAAAATCCTGAAAAAGGATTGCCGTAATAATGATGGATGAAATTTTTTATGAAATGTTCGAACAGATGCCCAGACAGGGCCCTGGAAAGGCGGAATACACAAAAAGGGCGCTCTCTTGCTGCGATATCCCTGATTATCCTCAAATCCTTGATATCGGATGCGGTACAGGGGCTCAAACCCTTTCTCTTGCTGAAAACACAAACGGCCTCATCACGGCTGTAGACAATTATGGTCCTTTTCTTAGAGAATTGAGAAAAAAAGCAAAAAGATCAGGGGTTCATAAAAAAATCCAGACTCTCCAGAGCGATATGAACCGACTTTCTTTGAAACAAAAATTTGATCTCATCTGGTGTGAAGGCGCCATTTATATTATAGGTTTTAACAAGGGACTGAGAGAATTTAAAAAACTTTTAAAACCCGGAGGTTTCATGGCCGTCACAGAAGTGGCATGGATAAAGGCAAATCCACCCAGGGAAGCTGTTGTATATTGGGAAAAAGAATATCCGGCGATCACTGATACTTCCGGTAATATCAATTTCATCCGGGAAGCAGGATATGAGTTGGTCCATCATTTCATCATGCCCCAGGATGCCTGGGATGAATTCTACTCGGCCTTAAAAGACATCGCCACCCAGATGCAAGAGAAATACAAAGACAACAAGGAAGCGCAAAAAATCATTGACTATGCTGTCAAAGAGATTGAGGCCTATAAAAAGTTCGGTGCATTTTACGGCTATGTTTTTTTTATCATGAAAAACTAACACCCCGAACAGATGAAATTCAATCCTCTGGATTCTGTTGATATGAGAGAATATCCCCGGGCTGACAATCCAGAGCTTTACAAATGGCATCCAGTGTTGAAAACCGGATAGCCCGGGCATGCCCCTGCTTGAGAATGGATAGATTTTGAACTGTTATCCTGACTTTTTCCGAGAGTTCAGTTAAGGTCATTTTTCTTTTAACCAGCATAAGGTCCAAGTTTATTTGAATAGACATCGTGCACCGCTTATATAGTAAGATTTTTTTCTTTCTGGAGCTCTAATCCTGACTCAAACACTTTGGCAATGACCAGGATCCCTAAACCTATCAACAGCAGTTTGAACAATCCATCCCAGATCAAATCAATAAAATAGCCAGAACTGAAGCCAGTCCCACAACCACAAAGATCCAGATAGTATCAACCATGAGAGAAAAAACCCTGACATACGAAGATTGATTCTCTTTCTTGTTTCCTTTCATTCATCACTCCTTTATTTTTTTTCATAATATAAGTGATGATTTATCGTTTGTCAAGTATTTTTTATTGTTTATCGTTAATTTTATAATGATTATCAATATCTACCGATAGAAAATAACGCTCGATTTTTTAGGGATTAATCAGTAGAGGAAAATCCTTTTTCGACTCTACCTATCTGTTCTTAACGTATTTGTCGAACCACTCAAACATCTCAGCCAAAACATGGAAGACAGATTCTTCCGCTCTGTAGCCATGGCTCTCATGAGGCAGCATCACCAGCCGAACCGTGGCTCCATGGCCTTTCAGCGCATGGAACAGGCGCTGCGACTGGATGGGAAATGTTCCGGAATTGTTGTCTTTTTCACCATGAATAAGAAGAATAGGCTCATTGATTTTATCCGCATGCATAAACGGGGATATTTTGAAGTATATCTCAGGTGCCTCCCACAGGGTCCTCCGTTCGCTCTGAAACCCGAAAGGCGTCAAAGTCCGGTTATAGGCTCCGCTCCGGGCAATCCCAGCAGCAAAAAGGTCACAATGGGCCAGGAAATTCGCTGTCATAAAGGCTCCATAGCTGTGTCCCCCAACTCCTACCCGTTCAGGATCAATAATACCCTCTGCATCCAGATAATCAATGGCTGCCTTGGCACCGCTTACGATCTGCTCAATGAACGTATCATTCATCGTCTCCGGATCCCCTACAATGGGAAGCTGGGCTCCATCCAGAACAGCATAACCCTGTGTCACAAAGAAAAGCTGTGAGGTGCCCCTGAAAAAAGTAAACCGGTTTGGAGAGCTTCTTACCTGGCCTGCCACACTTGGGTCGCTGTATTCCAATGGATACGCCCAAAACACAAGGGGAAGGCGCTGGCCTTCTTTATAATCAGGAGGCAGGTAAAGGGTCCCGCTGAGGTCCACTCCGTCGTCTCTCTTGTATTTGACAAGCTTCTTGATCATTCCGGTCATCTGAGGAGCCGGGTCCTTGTAATCAGTCAAAGCCTGCCTCTTGCCGTTTTTCAGATCGAGAACAAAATAATTGGGAGGTTCAGTCTTGGACTGAAAGTTCGTGATGATCCGATCTCTGGATTTCCCTGTAAAATCAACAAATGATTCATAGCAGTCCTCCCCTGATTGGAATATCCGCTCTGTTTGCATTGTCTTGAGGTTCATCTTATCCAGGAAGGGACGTTCCCCCTGGGGATTAGCTCCCTGCCCGCTCAGATAAATCCAGTCCTTGTCCTGGAGAACTACCCACTCTCCATTTGGAGTTATGGTATACACAGGACGGCCCGGGTCATTATAGCGATCATGGATGCTGAGGTCGATGATCTTTTTGGGTTCCATGGAAGGATCATCCGCATTGATCAAATAAGTGGTCTGCCAGCGGCGCTTCCAGTCATATTCAGTGAGAAAAGCCATACCCGGGCTCTCAAGCCATGTGATGCCTGAATAACGGTGCTTGACCTTTATGACTTCCTGAGGCTCCTCTTTAAAGGGAAAGGACTGTGTCATTATTATGTCCCGGTGAGGGACCTCTTTATCCGGATCTCCTTCATCAAGAGCTTCCACCCAGATAAGGCTGGCAGGTTGAAGGGCGCGCCATTCAACAGACCGGATCCCTTTAGGCACGCCCCGCATAGGAACGTCATCCGCCAGAGGGACCTCGGCCAGCATATGGGCCAGATTTCCATCCATATCCCAAATTTCTATATTATGAGTGAAATAATAGTAAGGAACACTGTAGGAATAAGGCTTCTTGATCCTCTGAACCAGAAGCAGAGTGCCGTCAGGCGAAGGTTCCGCATAAACATAAACTGCCGGTCCTCCGAGCTCTTCAGCCTCTCCGGTAGTCACATCGATCTTCATTATTTGAGAAGTGGCATAATAAGTAAAAAGCTCCTCGTCATAGGGTGTTTCAAGAAGGTCCTGATAGGTCCATACTTTGGCAAATTTTCCGGAGACTTCCTGAATATGAGGACCTGCGGGGACTGAAGGTTCCTCAGGAGGCTCGCCTCTGTCTTCGGGAACCATGTAAGCCAGAACATGCTTGTTGTCCGGGAGCCAGCTAAAACCTGAACCAAGAACAGCGTTTATGGTCGGACCTGTGAGCTTTTTCACTGTACCGGTTTTTGCTTTCACAGCCCAAAGCTCCACTCCATCGTCCAGATAGTGTGTGAAGGCAAACCAGGTGCCGTCATTTGACCATCGGGGAAAACCGAACCGGGCATCTTCAGGGAGCTCTACAGCAATGACCTCGCCTTTATCAATGGTCTTTATGGTCAAGGATGTCATAAAATACGTCTGCTGCCTCGAGTTATTCAGAGGTGTGATCCGTGTCCCAGCCAATCGAAGCAATGGCTGTGCCATGTAAGCAAGGGACGGCATGGATTCATAGGTATAGAAAAGCACTCTTTTTCCATCAGGGCTTAGAGAAGCCTGAGGCGGCGGGGGGGCTTTCAGGATATCAATCACTTCCTGAGGGGGCCTCTTATAAGGCTCCTGCCCCAGCAAAACCAGGCTGCTCATAAAAACAAAAATAAAGAAAACCACACATGTTTTCCTTTTACCATTCATTGTTTTCCCTCCGGCATTGGTATCATATGAAAATCAAATATGACTTATCATAGTATAAAAAAAACATAAATCAAATCTTTTTTATTCTTAAAAAATCAGGGCTTGACATCTTTTCCTTAATGAAGATGAGACCATAAAAAAATGGCAAGGGCCACAGCGTAATGTCATCACGAGGAGCAAAGCGACGTGGTAATCTCATACCCGGTCGAAAGCATACGCTATGAGTGAGGTCGTTTGACCGTTAATACTACTTCTCTTCCAATTGTTTAATCCACTGCTCTATTTTATTTCTTCTTTCCGCAGGTATTCTGTTTTGATAAAGGTCCAGGTATTTCGAAAAATACTGCAACGCCTTTTTATTTTCCCCTCTGTTCATATGACTGTAACCAAGATTGTAAAGAGGAAGCCCGTATTCAGGATCAATGAAAAGTGATTGTTCCCATGCCTTAATAGCTTTATCCATATCCCCAGCCTGTTTATAGGCAGCACCCAGTCCATTATAAGCCACCGCATTTTCAGGATTGATTTCAACCGCTTTTTTGTAATTCTCTATGGCTTTTTGTAATTCCTGTTCATTTTTTGTATTAAGATAAATGGAGAGATAAGCATTTCCCCTGTTATCGTAGGTCGCAGCAAAATTACTATCTATGGAAGCAGCTTTATCTAAGGCTTCTAGAGCTTTCCTGTAATCTCCTTTTCTGGTATAAGCAATTCCAAGAAAATTCCACAATTCAGGGTCTGTGTCCTTCTGAGGGATATCAATGCCATTAAAAACAGAAATAACTTTATCGCCTTGACCGGCCTCAGTTAAAAAATTGAGATAAGCTGAAAAAACCTCATGACTTGCAGGATTGTTCTTTATCCCCTCTTCAATGACCAAAAGCGCCCCGCTAAAATTCCCTTCCTCTTTATACAAAACCGCCAAATTTGAATAAGCTAAACCAATATCCTTTCTTTCTGTGATTACTTCCTGAAGCATTCTAATGGCTTTTTGTTTTTCCCCTTTCAGATAGATCTGTTTCGCCACTATTGATTTATCGTAAAGAGGCAGAAGACTTTTAATATCCTCATCCGGTCCGAATTCCTTCTCCCCTTCACCGGATGAACCTGAAACATATCCGAGGCTTTTCAGCTTGCGAAGGGCTTCTTTATTTAGAGGGCTTTGGTCATCCTCTTTTGCCTCAGCAGAATACTTCTCCCTTATATCATCCAGTTTTTTTCTGTATCTGTCTAATTCTTTTTCCTGGGCCAGATTTTTCTTTTCGTCAAAATCTTCCTTCAAATCGTAAACCTCGGGAATGGGAGACTCTATATATTTTTCTCCGTTATCAATGAATCCCCGAAGCGGCGCCCACTCTCTGTTGTATATTTTTTCGTAATAAGGATAGAGCGATTCAAAATAGATAGGGCCGTGTTCAAGCTTTTTTCCTTTTATAGCAGGAAGAAGCGAAACTCCGGTTAGGACATCAGGCTTTTTGAGATTCAATACATCGCATATGGTTGGAAAGATATCTATATGCCCAACATAATCCGGGACATTTCCAGGCTCTATTCCAGGAAAATATAAAATAAGAGGAATCCGTATAGTCGTATTATAGGCAAAATATCCGTGCGTTAATTCTCCGTGCTGCCACAGACCTTCGCCATGATCTCCGGTTAAAACAATCAAGGTATCCTCATATAAATTTTCTGATTCTAGATAATCGAAAATTTTCCCCATTTCAGCGTCTACATAGGCAACCTCCCCGCTGTACAGGTCATTCTTGAATCGATCTTTAAAAGGCTGCGGAGGCTCATAAGGCACATGAGGGTCATACACATGCACCCACATAAACCAGGGAGAGGATTGTCTCTTGGCCCACATAAGCGCTCTGTCAACCACTTCTTCAGCTCTTCTTTCCACATAATATTTATCACCCCGATCGAGTTGGCTCCCATACTCATCATCATAAGTGCTGAATCCCTGGTCAAGCCCAAATGTTGAATCCAGAGGATAGGCTCCCACAAAAGCACCCGTGGAGTAACCAATGTCTTTTAAAAATTCAGCCAGAGTCAAATATTTTTCATGTACGGTAAAACTGGAATTGTCATGGACACCGTGATACAGAGGCGTTCTGCCCAAAAGGATATTTGTGTGGGAAGGAAGGGTCGTTGGTGTGTGAGCAAAGGCATAATCAAACAAAATCCCTCTTTTAGCCAGAGAGTCAATATGCGGAGTCTCGAGATGTTCCCTGCTGTAACAGCTCAATCTATCTGTTCTGAGTGTGTCAATGGTGATAAGAAGGACATTCCATCCTTTTCCTTTGCTTTTTGCTCCAGCAGGATGAGCCATACAGAAAAAAACCAGTATAAAGACCGCAAAAAAAGATACTCTCACTATTCTTTTTTTCATTTTATTTATCTAACCTTGACTTGTTCATCACTCAGGCTAATATCTATATTACACACCTTTTTGTGTGAGTCAAATGGTATTGAATCACTTTTATTGACTTTGCATATATATTCCACCATTATATTAAGGATACATCCGTTTTAATGGAAGATAAAGAATAATCAACATTGCTTAGCCTGTAGATTTGGTATGATCCGAAACTATCTTAAAATGGCTTCCCGGCGGTTGGCAGGAGGCTGGAGTTATTCACTGGTGAACATTTTCGGCCTTGCAGCCGGACTAGCCACATGTTTTTTGATTTTCTTTTATATTCATTTTGAATCAACTTATGATCATTTCATTCCGGATTCAAAAGACAAATACCGCATAGCCATGGAGATAAGAGGTGAAGAATCCTCATGGAAAATAGCCTCCGTATCAGCTCCCATTGCCGTTGCTCTAAAGAATCAGTTCCCTCAGGTCGAACAAATTGTGAGATTTACCTCAGAGTCCAACAAACAGGTCACCTATCAAGACCGTGTATTCCAAGAGGATCGGATTCTTTATAGCGATCCAGAATTCATTTCTTTTTTCAATCTTAAATTGATTGAAGGAAATCCAGAAACCGCTCTTTCTCGTCCCGGCTCGCTGCTGATCACCAAGGCCATGGCTAAAAAATATTTTGGAGATGAAAATCCATTAGACAAGCGCCTGATGATTGATGATACCTATTACAGTGTGACCGGAGTTATTCCGGATGCACCGACCAATTCCCATATTTCCTACCGGTTCATCGTCTCTTTTCACAGATTTGAACAAAATCAAGAATTCACCAAATCGAATTTGACAAAACGCGCATTTTATACCTATGTGAAGCTGGCTGAAGGAAGTGATCCACAATCATTTGAAAAGCAGATTCAATCGCTTGAAAGCCCCCTCAAATCCCCTGGATGGGAAACCCATTATTTTCTTCAAAAGATAACTGATATTCATTTTCATTCCAACTTGGATAGAGAACTCAAGCCGCCGGGTGATTCCACAAATTTGCTGATCCTGTCTATTATCGGGAGTTTTGTCTTTTTTATCGCTTGTTTTAACTTCATCAACTTGTCTACAGCCCGGTCCATCAAACGGGCTGTAGAGGTGGGGATCCGCAAGGTTTTGGGCGCAACCAGGTCGCAGCTTGTTTTTCAGTTTACGTCGGAGTCGGTCCTGCTCGTCTTCATGGCTCTTGTTGCCGCCATCGGCATCACCATCCTTTTCATTCCCACATACAAAAATCTGGTGAATCTCCCCCTCCAGACCCAGGATATGATGAAACCGGTCTATTTTATTTTCCTGGCGGGACTAACTTTAATTGCTGGTCTGGGCGCAGGCGCCTACCCTGCTTTTTTTATGTCCCGATTTGAGCCTGAAAAGGTGATAAGGGGAAATCGTCCATCAGGTGCAGGAAGTCTAACACTCCGAAAAGCCCTGATCACCCTTCAGTTTGCTATCGCCTCTCTGCTTATTATCTGTGCCTTGCTGGTGAATAAGCAGATTTCCTATATGAAAAACCAGCAGAATTTCGGATTTGAAACCGAGAACCGCATCGTGCTCCGCATAGGGGGCCGCAAGACTCCTCTATCAGGAGAACGAGTGCTGGCTCTTAAAAATGAATTTACTCAGCACACCTCCATCAAGCAGGTCTCTGCTTCTACATCTGTCCCTGGCCGCAGCATGTATCATGAGTCCCTGCGGAAGCAAAATGAAGATTGGAGCCACAAACGGGAACTCAACTTTCTGGGAATGGATTCCAATTTTCTCTCCCAGTATCAAATCGAACTGGCCGCTGGCCGGATGCTGAATGAGAACATATCCTCTGATTTGTCCGATGCCCTTCTTATCAATGAGACCGCAGTAAAAAGTCTGGGATGGGCTTCGCCAGAAGAAGCCTTAAACAAACAGCTGGTTGTTGGGGGCAGCCCAAACCCCCAGCTCATAATCGGAGTGGTTAAGGACTTCCATTTTCAGGGGCTTCAGCATCCTATCGAACCCTTGATCCTCCGGTATTTTTTAGCCAGTGACCTGTATTCTGCCTATCTCACTCTCACCGTGGAAACTCAAGACATAAAGGAAACCATGGGTTTTGTACAAAACAAGTGGACTGAACTTTTTCCTGAATATCCATTTGAATGTTTTTTCCTGGATGAGGATTTTAAAAGATTTTATCAGAAAGAAGAGCGGCTCAGTCAGATGATCAGCGTCCTGACTTATCTGGGTATTTTTATCTCCTGTCTGGGTCTGTGGGGACTTTCTTCATTAAGCACCAAACAGAGGATCAAAGAGATCGGCATACGTAAAATATTAGGGGCCTCAGTCTCTGGGATTATCCTTATGTTGTCCAAAGAGTTTACCAAGTGGGTGGTGGCTGCGAACATCATTGCCTGGCCTATCGGTTATTTTCTGATGCGGAGCTGGCTGCAGAATTTTGCCTCCCGGGCTAAGGTGACTCCGGATATCTTTCTTCTATCAGCTCTTGCGGCTTTGGCTGTGGCCTGGATCACGGTAAGCCTTCAAACCCGAAAAGCAGCTCAATCCAATCCTGCAGAATCCCTGCGTTATGAATAAAACAGGAAAAAGAACAAACTCTATGTCACCTCTGAAGACGAAGAGGGATTCCAACGGGTCAGGCGCTGCAGCGTGAGTTGGCAGATAAAATAATCTAGTGTTCACCGCCAAGGATCATCTTTTTTCTGTGTTCCAGCCGCAGGAGGCTGAGGCACAGGCCGGGCTTTTTCTTGAAAGCGCGCCAGCCAGACCATCATTTCCCCCTTTCCCCGGTGAGCCCAGGAATAATAAGGGATAGCAGTGAAATTTTGTTTCCGGCTTAGAATCTCTCCTTTAGGGCCTTTATAAAGACCCTGGGCCTCAGCTTCTATTACAGAAATTCCGTCAAAGAAGTCAGGTTTGTAGGCTGAACGGAGCTCCATATCATCAGGTAAAACAAGATTGCTGACCTGTCCGCTGTTATCCTTCCATTCCGCACAGAAAACAATAGGGCCTCTTTGAAAGCTGACTTTTCCTGTATTCTTCCCAACCTTTTCATGGCTTAACACTCTTCTTACAGGCATGGGAAAGTGGATCTCTATCTGATCTCCATTCTTCCAGACTCTTTCTATAATGGCGTACCCTTTGTCTGTTTTAATCGCCCTTTCTTCTCCGTTTAATTTGAGAGAGACTCTTTCTTCGTTTTCCTTATAAAAGTGGTACAGGTCACCGGGTACTGGTTTGTTCTGTGCCCAACCCGGAATCCTTATCCCCACGGAAAATTTATCCTCCTTCTCAGGAAAAACAGTGATCGTCACATCCCCTTCCCATGGATAACGGGTCTCCTGCTCTACTCTAATGGTTTGATCTTTCATCTCCACACAGGCTTCACAGGAAGTAAAGAGATTGACATAGATTCTATCTCTGTCTGCAGCAAACACATATCCCGGGACAGAAGGCATAAATCTTGATATATTACTGGGACAGCAGGCACAGGAAAACCAGGGACTTCTCTCATGTTGACCGAAAGATTCTAAAACATTCTGATAAAAGAAAAGGTCACCCGCAAGAGAAACGCCTGAAATGAGCCCGTTATAAAGCACTCTCTCCAGCACATCTATATATTTTCCCTCCCCATGAAGGAGAAACATCCGGAAGTTCCAGAGCGCATTTCCTATGGATGCACAGGTCTCGGAATAGGCTGTGGCGTTAGGCAGTTGATAGGCCTTTCCAAAGGCTTCGCCGGCTCCGGTAGCCCCGATTCCTCCAGTAATGTAAAGTTTTTTATACACCACATCTTCCCAGATACGGTCAATCGCCTCTATGTACTCAACATTCCCGGTCAAAGAAGCCACATCAGCCATCCCGGAATACATATAAACAGCCCTCACCGCATGGCCCACTGCCTCTTTCTGTTCCACCACAGGTTTGTGATCCTGAGAATATCTTCCATAGAGTTCCCGGTGTTCGCTGTGCCCGCGTTCATCCAGAAAGAATTTGGCTAAATCAAGATATTTTTCATCCCCGGTTACCCTGTACAGCTTGACCAGGCCTATCTCTATCTCCTGGTGTCCCGGAGCTCCTCTTTTTTTATCAGGGCCAAACACTTCAGCCACTAAATCTGCGTTTTTCAAAGCGATATCCAGCAGCGTCCTTTTTCCTGTAGCTCTAAAATGAGCCACAGCTGCTTCATAGAGATGCCCAGCATTGTAAAGCTCGTGCCCCAGATAAAGATTGGACCACCGGTCTCCTTCGCACCAGCGTACAGGTGTTTCAGAATTAATGGTTCTTGCCGTATAAAGATAACCGTCTTCTTCCTGTGCTCTGCCGATTATGGATATCAAATCATCCAAATATTTTTCAAGTTCAGGATCAGGATGCACCTGAAGGGAATAAGAGGCACCCTCCATTACCTTATACACATCCGAATCGTCAAAGGGATATACGGTCTGGAATCCCCCGCTCTTTATTCCAGCGGCTATTCTAAAGTTGTCAATGCGTCCGGTTTCTTCGCACTGCCTAAAAGCATACGGAATAGTCACACGGCGGTTGGTCTCAATTCTGGAAGACCAGAACTCATCATTGATGTGAACCTGAGTGAAAGGAACCGGCTTTATGGAATAATCTCCGGTTTCTCTGCTTTGGCAGGAACTGTTTATGAAAACGAATCCTGCAAAGGTTAAAATCATTAACATAGAGACATGCTTTTTCATTAGGCTGCTCCTTTAAATTTCCATCATTTTCCATGCGGCTTTTTGATTTTACCATATATTAAAAATCAATCCACCTGGATGATGAACAAGTCGAGGTTGCAGCAGATGCGAGGCGCAGGGTATGAAGCTGTGCTCCTTCACCGCAAATACCCCGCAACAATGCAGATGCTGTGAGATCGGCTCGCCTGCAGGGTAAAATAACAATCATTGCCATTTTTTTATGAATAGGTCAGGTCCATAAAGATTTGGTGAACATTTTACTTGTTTTTTATTCCTCTCTAAAACAAACTCAATGGCAATCAATACGTTTCAAAATCCCAATGAAGTCAAGCCTTCACAGTTTGATGGTGCTGTTTGAAAAAAAATACTCTGGAGTTAACGCTCCCGGCAAAATCTGCGGCCATGCTTAAGGTCAAATAAATTATCCCTGCTTCTTATCTCAGATTTTTCTGGTATAATATTGGCCTTTAAAGTTAAAATCATGACTCCAATCAATATAGCGGCAATGATTCTTATCGGAATCTTCACCGGAATACTAACAGGATTGACAGGTTCCTCAGGCGTTATGGTGGTGGTCCCTCTGCTCAACATGCTGCTGAATTATCCGATCCATGACTGTATAGGAACGAGCTTAATGGTGGACGTCATAGCTCCTGCAGCCATAGCCTATTCCTATTATAAACACGGTAATATTGCTTTAAAATCAGGACTGTGGATAGCTGTCGGTTCTGTTCTGGGGGCTCAACTGGGTGCAAGGTTTTCAGACAGCATCCCGGAGTTGGGATTGGCAAGGATCTTTGGGGTCTATATGATTGTCTTAGGGATCGTAATATGGAAGAAAGGGATAAACAGAGAAATCATAGCTGTAAAATTCAATAAAGTCCTGAAATTTAAAACCCCGGCGCAGAAAACCATCACCTCTCTGTGCTTGGGATTCGTTGTGGGCATTTTAACCGGACTTCTTGGCGCAGGAGGAGGAGGCTTTATATTGATGCTTCTTATTTTCGTCCTTAATTTTCCTCTCCATCTGGCCATCGGAACATCTGTTCTTATTATGGCCATAACCGCTAGCTCCGGAACCGTTGGTTTTGCGCTTCATGGAAACATCAAACCCATTGCCGGAATCATCATCGGAATAAGCGCTGTGTTCGGAGGGACCTTAATGGCACGATTCGTTAATCATATTGAAGAAAAGACACTGGCTAAAGCCATAAGCATTACGTTCATGCTGCTGGGAGCTGTCATGATCATCATCCGCTTCATTGAAACACACAAAATCGTTCCTTAGATGATTTTATCTCTCTCCACTCAATATCTTTTTATTCTGCTGGCTGAGGCTGCGTCTCCTTCAGGGATATTTTTTTATGTTCTCTCACAATCAAGAAGCCCAGAACGATCCAGACTAACGCCATGATGATATTAAATTTAGCAAAAGTTTCGACCACGATAAATTGGGCCCAGAGGAAAACAATCAAGCTGTGAGTGACATCACCGGCCCGGTGAAAAAAGGTGTCTGTAGCTGCTTTGGCCTTATACTTTTCCTCCCTTGAAGTAATAAGAAAGAGAGCGTGCCGCGTGGTGTTCATCAATGAGTAATCTGTCCCGTTCTCTGCAGCTTTGATCCACTTGACAATGAGCAGGGAGGCTCCCATACTGATAAAAAAATACCCTCCCAGGGCAATAAAGGGAAGAATGAACACAGCTGTTCTGATTCCAAACCACTTGAATATACGGGACACCAAAAACAGCTGGATAAACATGGCCAAAAGGTTCATGATAATATAAAAATCCGAATAAAAACTTCCAATGATCTGCTCAACCGAAAGCCCTCCTGCAGTTCCTGCCTGAACAGACTCAAGGGCCCTGTTTTTTATCACGCGGTCCAGTATGTACCCTCCATTGGTGTTGATAAGATTCAGCAGAAGGACAAAAAGGGCAATATAAAGGAGATAGCGCTTTTTAAAAACCAGCTTAAATCCCCCCCCTTTTTTCAAAGGTTTTTCTTTATCCGCAGATATTTCTTTCAAAGGGGTATCCGTCCCTGTTTCCACTTTACCCATGATTTCCCTTTTATGGATCACATAGGTAAGGACAATGCAAATACCCAGCACAGCTGCGGATACCAGAAGAAGCTGATACATTCCCATCCAGTTCTGGATGCGCTTAAAAATATAAGAGCCTGAGAAGGCACCAAAAGTGGCTCCAAAAGCAATGATGGGAAAAAGACGCTTCCCGGCGCCTTCTGTATAGATATCATTGGCAAAACCCCAGAACTGGGCTATGACCACAACATTAAAAATGCTGGCCCATATGAAAAAGATGATACTGATCGTGCTGAAAGGAATTCCAAAAAGATTCAACACCGAAAATATAATTAGGTTTGATATAAAAAACAGAGTGACCCAGGCAATGAGCTTCTGGCGTGGGACTCTTGATGAAATATAACTGAATGCCTTGATGACAAAGATGAGCAGGATCGAAATAACACCGTAAAGATAGCTTTTTGTCTCAGGTCCCCACTCGGTAAGGATGGATGAATCCCTCACAATTTTTATGATGTAATACGCCCCCAGGATCAAATAAATATTCAAGGTCAGCAGTAAAGCTGTACCTGCTTCCCCGGGGCGGATATCCGTAAATAATTTAAAAAATTTATGAATAAATCCAGAATCAAATTCCTTGTTTCCCCTTTTATCCATGGAATCCTCCAAACATAGCGGTGAAGTTTTGCTCTTTAGATTTTTTCTTATAAGGAATAAAATGTCAATAAATTATTGAATTTCTCTTTTCCCGCTTCTTTAAGGTTCAGTCTCTTTTTCGGCTTATATCGGCATCATACTGGATGATTTCCCTTATATATTCTTGTCCGGGAGGAACATCCATTAAAAGACAAAAATAATCCCACACAGCCCCGATAGGCATGGTCTTGAGCTCTTCGAGAAGTGCCAGCCGGGAAAAATAATCACCTTTATTTTCCACTTCCAAAAGCCTTTCTCTGGGCTCGAGAAGAGCTGACAGAACTGCCTTTAAAACAGCCCGGCCTCCGATGACCCATGCTCCAACGCGGTTCAAGCTGGCATCGAAAAAATCAAGAGCGATATGCACCCTGTCCAGATAACCGCCCCGAACCACTTCTTCAAAAAGGTTTCGCGTGCTGTCATCTAAAACAGCGACATGATCACTATCCCATCTGACACCGCGGCTGACATGAAGCAGAAGTCCATCTGAAAACTGAAACACCGCCGAAATCTTATCTCCGATGTTCTCTGTAGGATGAAAATGCCCTGTATCAAGGCATATCATCTTGTTCTTTGTTAAAGCATATCCCAGATAAAACTCATGAGACCCGACCACATAGGATTCGCTTCCGATTCCGAAAAGCTTGCTTTCCAGAGAGTCTTTAAGTTCTTTTTCCGGATACCCCTCTCTGAATATTTCATCCAGGGAATCTTTGAGCAGGTCTCTGTGCCCTTTTCTATCCACAGGAATATCCTTGGACCCGTCCGGAATCCATATATTATGGACACAGGCATTTTTAAGTTCCCGGCCCATAAAGGCTCCGATCCGCCGGCATCTTTTTACATGTTCTATCCAGAAGAGACGTATGTTTTTATCCTTACTGCTCAGAGTAAAACCGGCATCAGCCAGAGGATGAGAGAAACATGAGCAGTTAAAGTCCAGTTTAAGCCCTTTATCTTTGGCCCAGTGAACCCATCCCCCAAAATGTCCGGGTTCTATCTTATCCCTGTCTATGAATGTGTCCCCGAATTCCCCATAGATGGCATGAAGGTTCAATCTGTGACTTCCGGGTAACAGAGAATAGACTTTTTCCAAATCTTGACGGAGCTCTTTCACTGTTCTTGCCCTTCCCGGATAACTTCCTGTGACCTGAATGCCCCCTCCTGTAAGGTGGGAACCGGGTTTTTCAAAACCGGCCACATCATCTCCCTGCCAGCAGTGAATCGAAAGGGAAACATCCTTTAATTTTTCAACAGCCTCTTCTGCATCCGAACCAATATCCCTGTACTTTTCCACGGCTTCATTATAGGCTTTTTCTATTTTTTGAAACTTCATATCCATCTCCTATCGATTATAATCAAGACCCTCTATCTCTTTACGGCTCTCCCTGCATACTCTTTTAAAACGGTTATAATGCCTCTCCCATTCCTCACTCTCCGCCGGGTCATAAATCCGAAGGTCAAAAGAGGCTGAAATCATATTCCGCACATTCTCTATAGAATCCACCTTGTCAACGGACAGAGTCTGTATCATTATGTTGCCCACAGCCGTAGCTTCAGCAGGACCGGCAACAACCGGAAGTCCCAGTGCGTCAGCCGTATACTGGCAGAGGACCCTGTTGCGGGAACCGCCCCCAATGATGTGGACTTTGCTGATACGCCTGCTGCAGAGAGAACAAAGCTCATCAAAAACACACTTGTATTTGAATGCGAGGCTTTCCAGAACACACCTCACGAACTCAGAAATAGTCTCCGGACAGGGCTGTCCGGTTTTCTGACAGAATTCCCTTATGGCTTCTGTCATATCCGCCGGCTTTAAAAACAAATGACAGTCAGGATCAATAAGAGACCGGAAAGGTTTCGCCGAACTCACTGTTCGCATTAATTCACCGTATTCAATATTACTGCGCCCCCTCCATTTTTTTCTGCATTCCTGAAGCAGCCATAATCCTGTAATGTTTTTGGATAATCTGAACTTATGTCCAATCCCTCCTTCATTTGTGAAATTCAGTATAAAACTTTCCTCATTGATAAGGGGAGAGTCTAATTCAATGCCCATTATGGACCAGGTGCCTGAGCTTATAAAAGCCCATTCCTTTCCCTGGGCCGGCACAGCAGCCACGGCCGAGGCTGTATCGTGTGTGGCTGTGAGCACTACAGGAACAGACGCTATTCCTGTCTGCTCTGCCACAGATTTTTTCAGCAGGCCGATAGTCTGTCCAGCCGTTTCTACATCCTGCATCAGGGATACAGGCACATCCAGAATCTTAAAAAGCCTCTCCTCCCACTCGTCTTTGCAGGGATTGAAAAGCTGTGACGTGGTGGCATAGGAAAACTCAGTGACCATCTCCCCTGTGAGAAAATAATTAAAGATATCCGGCATAAAGAGAAGATTCTTGCCTCTCGTTATGAATTCAGGGTTTTGAGTCCTGAGAGCGTAAAGCTGAAACAATGAATTGAACTGAAGAAACTGGATCCCGGTGAGATCATAGACCTCTCTTGGGGGAATTTTTCCCAAGAATTCTATCATGGCTTTCTTATTGCGCGTGTCCCTGTAGGCAAAAGGAAGTGAAATAAGATGGTCTTCTTTATCGAACAGGCCAAAATCCACTCCCCATGTATCAATTCCAATACTGCAGACAGAGCTTTTGCTGGCATTGGCGCCTTTGCTTATGCCCTTTTTTATCTCTTGGAAAAGATAGTGAACATCCCAATAAACATGGCCTCCTTTGGAAATCATCCTGTTATTAAATCGATAGACCTCCTGGACCTGGATTTCATTTTTTTTCAGTGTACCCAGAAGGGCTCTTCCGCTTTCAGCTCCTATGTCAAAAGCAAGAAAAGAATTATGACTCATCCCCTTTCTCCGGTTTCTCCCATTTGTATCCCGAACCATCAGACAGCACGAAAGGAAAGGCAGATATTCGAAGCCGGGCGCATCCCATGGGAATCAATGTAACAGTCTCCACAGGCTGATCCGTTTGTGCGGGACTCTGCTGGATTTCGCCTGCCAATCCTAAATCATCGAGCTGCCATTCCGGTATTTTCCTGACCTTGAGCTTGATTTCTATAGGGGCTGAATCCGCTTTAAAAGGCTGGTCATCTTCGGGCCAAGGCTGATCCACAACCTCTACGCCCTGGGCGGGCACACCGCCTTTTAAAAGTATCCCGTAGTTCCAGTCCGAAGTTGGATAAATCTCCCAGGCCGGCCATCTGTCTGTCCCTCCATGGCGGACATATTTCTCACCGATTTTAAGCGAATAGGTCAGAGGACCCCGGTTTATGGACACACAATTTAGATTCTTGGTCCAATGGGTGATGCTCACATTCATAATCAATTTAAGGTTCACTTTATCTCCGTTCCGCCACTTTCGGCTGATGCACAAAAAGGAGCCCGGAGTTATACTCACATTTCGGGCTTTTCCGTTTATCTCAAGTTCAGCCTCCCGGCACCATCCCGGAATTCTTAAATAAAGAGGAAATCCCACTTTTTCCGGGGTTGAAATCACGAACTCTATGTTCTCATCAAATGGATAATACGTTGTTTCTGAAACTGTTACTTTAGTCCCCTCTCCCACTTCAGCCGTGACCTCTGAAGGAGCATATATCACAGCACCCAGCCCGTTATCATGGGTAGCGGCCCAGAGATGCTCTGTGAAATAGGGCCAACCGTGACCTGAATTGTGCTGACAGCAGCGGTGCCTGTGCGGATTCATCCAAAGCATAGGCCCTCCGTTCTGAAGACCGGGCGACTTGCTTTGGCTGTCTGAGAGAACCATGTTAGGAGCTGTCAAATAACGGAGCGCTTTTAAATCAGCGGTCATGGATGCCGGATATGAATTGAATGCCACATCCTCACAGCGGTCTGCCCATCGGGTATCCCCAGATATCATAAGAAGGGTCTCTTCTGAAAGCATCATCTCTACCATGCCGCAGGTCTCTACGGCCTGTCTGGGACCTGAATACCCCTCTCTGCAGTTTTCATCTCCTCCGAACATTCCACCCGGAACCTGTCCGTAGAGATCTTTGACTTTCTGCCAGTTTCTTTCAGCGGCATTGAGGTGCTCCTCATCCTTAGAGACCTGATAAAATGTTGCCGGTTCTCCGAATCCCTGGGAAATGTTTACGTTATGCCAGCTGATGACATCCTTTTCCCATCCGGCGGTATTTCGATGGACTTTTCGGGCAAAATCAACAAGCCATTTCTCCCCTGTACGGTTGTACAGCCAGATCACACTGAACAGCATATCCCCTGCCCTCATTCTGGGCCAGTAACCCTTCAGAAAATCCTCATCAGATATTCCGGACAGGTATTTAAAATAATCTGTCATTAATGAAATAACCTGTTTGTCTTTACTGCCTGTGTATTCGTAGTAATCCTGAAGGCAGAACAGCATGATCATATTGGGCCACAAATCCGTTCGCCCTTTGAGTTTTGTAGCTGCTCCTCCGCTTCTAAAAGCCGGTCCAAACCAACCGTCCGGCTGCCGGCTTCTTAGAGCTCCCTCGATCCATACAAGTGACTCCTTGATCATTCTCTCATCACCGAGAAGATAACCACAGTTGCTGAATCCTTTAAGCCAGTAGGGTTCTTCTTCCCATCCCCTTTCACCTTTTCCGTCAGGATTGAGCCATGCGTTGTTTTCTTTTTTAAGGAACTCGCTTATTTCGTCAAGGTGTCCATGGAATCCATCCGCCTGGAGTTGAAGCTGCCGCAGCAGCCATCCTTTGGGCTTGACCAGGCCCACGGGCAGTTTGATAAAAGGCGTTCGAAGTAAAGGCTCCCGGTTGCTTATATAGTGATCATTTTTAACATCAACAGGAGGGATTCTGACCGCTGAGATCTGTTCCCCCTTTTTACAGAGGGCAGCCGTGAAAATAAGCAGCATGGAAACAATACCAAATGCATATCTCGTTTTTTTCATATCCTCTCCCCGGTTCATTTATTATGGAAATTCCAGATACCTTTTATATCATCAAATCCATTGAAAGACAAAATATTTCATTGTTACGGAACTGCCGAGAAAAACGAAGAAGGATGTCGTAAAAAAATCTGAAGGAAGCACAAGCCGCACCTAAATTTCATTTCAGCTTGCCTGAAAGATAAAAATCATTGATAATAAAATCGATCCGGATTCAATGAAGCTGCTTATCACCATTATCACCATCACTATCATTGCCCTTATAGGCTCCCGTCTTACCTTTCTCAACCGAAAGCTTCCTCTCGGTTTTAGAAACATCATATTCACCGGTACGGAGTACATATTCATTGGGGTATTTTTAGGCAAAATGGGGCTTAATATGATTGATCCGGAAATCCTGACCAGTTTAGAGCCTTTCCTTTTTTTTGGTCTTTCATGGATCGGATTTTTATTCGGGCTCCAGTTTGACTTTAAAAGCCTCAGGAATCTCCCAAGACTCTTTTTCTCCATCTCAGCCATCCAAGCCTTCTTAACTTTTCTCGCTGTGACACCGGTGATTTTTTTCTCACTCAAGACATTTTCCACTCTTCCGGAGAGGACTGTTCTGATCCTTTCTTTCGCTCTGGGCAGTGCTTCTGTGTGTACAGCTCAATCCGCCCTTGCGATTGTAAGCAACAACTATAGATTCAAAAACCGAAAATTGTTCTCTCTCCTCCACTATATTGCAGGTATAGACGGTATTTTTGCCCTGGCTCTTTTCGCGTTGACTTTTTTTATCTTTCCGCTGTCAGGGAACATAAAATTCAATTTAATGCATTCTTTAAAGTGGCTTCTTCTGGCTGTAACCATAGGAATAATCACAGCCCTTATATTTATCATCTTGAGTAGAGTCAAATTCTCTCAGCAGGAATTCATCGTTTTCATTCTAGGCACTGTGTTATTTGGGGGGGGGCTGGCCATGAAAACCAACAATTCACCTCTTCTCATCGGTTTCATATGCGGATTGATAACAGCCAATTTATGCCGGCACCGGCTGAGAGCACTTGAAATGATGGCCTATTCCGAAAGATCTATCTATATCATTATGCTGGTGATCATAGGAGCCGGATGGAAACTTGATTCCAACTTCATTCTCATCATCACTGGATTTTACTTTTTATCCAGGCTTCTGGCAAAGTTGGCAGGCGTATTTGCAGCCACACGATCCTTCAAATCCGACTTTCATGTCCCGTGGAATACCGGGCTGGGTCTTTTATCAGAAGGGGGGTTTGCCATAGCCATAATTATCAGCTTCTCGCTTTTCTATCCATCTTTATCGGATTATATGGTCACGGTGGTCATTATATCCATGATCTTAAACGAGTTCATAAGCCCAAAGCTCATTCTTTCCCTGCTTGAAGATCCTAACCCCATTGATTTCCGAGAACAGCCGGATATAACCAAAAAAAACAAATGACAAACAGAATATTAGGACTCATTCTCATCATAACTACTGTGATTCTGCTTATTCACTTTGATCTGGGCGATTCCCAGAAAAAGTGCCCTGCTCTTATTCTGGGACTTATCCTTTTGGCTGCCTACTGCTTTGGCTCTCTTTTAGAGAAAACCGGCCTCCCCCGGATTGTAGGGTATATTCTGGCGGGATTGTTTATGGGTCCTTTTTTCCTGAATTTGTACTCGCTTCAAGAAGTTTACAGCCTTGCCTTTATCAACAAATTAGCCCTTGCTTTTATTGCCTTCTGTGCGGGAGGAGAACTTCGAACATCCAATTTACGAAAAGTGCTTAAATCCATTGTTTACTATGTATCCGGAGTGACAACAGTAGTCTTTATCGGAACGACCCTTATTGTGTTTTTGCTGTCCGGCGCAATGCCTTTCATGAACGATTTCAGCTTGATCTTAAGGCTTGCTGTCTCAGCTATTTTCGGCACCATTGCTGTGGCCCGCTCGCCTTCTTCGGCTATTGCCATTATCAGTGAGACAAAAGCCAAAGGGCGTTACACGGATATTGTTCTCAGCGTATCCGTGGCAATGGATGTCTTTATCATCATGCTGTTTGCCGTGGTTATTTCTTTAGTTCAACTCTTTATTGTGGGCAAAGGCGGATTGAATTTTGTTTTGATATTCTCCCTCCTTTTTCAAATCACAGTTGCTTTTCTGCTCGGCTTTTTACTGGGAAAACTCATTGTTTTTCTCATAGAAAAAATTCATGTGGAATTTCCAGTGGTCATCATTGCTATGGGATTTATTGTGATCGAATTTTCACACCTTCTGGGAGATTATCTGCACCGCGTCTTTGACATGAATCTGGAACTGGAACCGCTTCTCATCTGTATGGCAGCCGGCTTTACTGTGCAGAACTTTTCAAAACACGGAGATAACTTTCTTGAAAGAATGGACCGGATCTCTCTTCCTATCTATATTGCTTTTTTTGCCATGACCGGCGCTTCAATAAATTTGAATGTTCTCCGCACCGGGTGGTTTCTGGGATTGGCTGTTTTCTCAGTCCGCCTTGTCTCAATCTATGTCGGCTCTTTTATAAGCGGCAAACTTGCAAAAAACAAGCCAAAAATATATAAAAATGTGTGGCTGGGCTTTATAACTCAAGCTGGAGTCAGTTTAGGGCTGCTCACTGAAGTCACCCGGCGGTTTCCTGAGATCGGCCCTTCTGTCCAGACCATATTGGTGGCAGCCATTATTATGAACCAGATCATAGGCCCCATCGCCTTTAAATACGGCTTAAAAAAAGTAGGTGAGACCCATGTCAAAAGGAGCCCTTAATGCGTATCTCCCAATTTTTGGATAAAGACTGTATAAAAATCCCTCTTCTCAAAGAAAAAAAATATGAGGTCATAGAGGAACTCTTGGACCTGATAACCGATAAATACCCTGAAATTGACAGACAAGAGATCCTTCAAAATCTCATTGACCGGGAAAAGCTCGAGAGCACTGCCATCGGAAACCATGTGGCGATTCCTCATGCCCGATCTAATAAAATCCAGAAAGTGTACTTTGCTTTTGGAATCACAGAAAAAAGCGAGAGCTTTGATGCACTGGATGGGAAGCCTGTCTACCTGGTGTTTCTCCTTCTCTGCCCTGAAAAAAAGATCAGCACCCAGCTCACTTTTCTGGCCAGGCTCTCCCGTATCTTACATGATAAAAAACTCATAAAAAAGTTAATGAAATGCAAAAACAGCCAAAATGTGATAGATATCTTCACAGAGTATGAAAACATTCATTTCAGTTGAGCAAGGGAACTTTAAAATGAAGCTTATCATCATTTTCCTTAATAAAATTGAATACCTGGATGACCTTCTTTCTGCTTTTCTGGAAATCGGAGTTCCCGGAGCCACGATTCTCGACTCTGTAGGAATGGGCCATATTGTCAGTCATGATATACCTATTTTTGCCGGACTGAGGGACTTTTTCTCCGGAAGCAGCCCTACAAATAAAACCATACTGATGGTCATAAAAAAAGACATGATCACAAAAATAGATGAAGTACTGAAAGATGTCACCGGCTATCATAAAGAAACAGGTATCGCCAAGATGATATCCGTTCCTATTGACGGCCTCTTCGGATTTGAGAAATAAACCCAACTGATCCTTCTATTTAATATGACTGGTATGAGGGCCTATTTCCCATCCTATGCGTTTCTCAATAATAGCTCTCCTTTCGAATCTCTTATCACCTATCTCCATCACGACGAGGTATTCCCCCGGATCCTGGAGTTCTCCGCGAGCCCATCTCCCCATCCCGGCCCTCTGTTCATCTGAAGGCATTGACCTCATATCCCACTCTACCTTGTTTATCCCGGGTTTCGAACTTCCCTCAAGATTACACAACAGATTCCCTGTAAGGTCAGTGATTTTGATGTCGACTTTGTGAGCTGCTTGATTTTTCAGATAATAATAAAGAGTCATCACATCCGGTTCGTTAGGTGTGGAATGATGCCGGTCTCCGTAAAGCTGGTAAGCTCCCCATGACCTAGTCACCCTCTGCACAGCAGGCTCCACAGAAAAAAGATGGGCCTCTTTTTGCAGGATATCTTGGTTGAGCTCCTGAAGAGGGGATATATCAGCAATAAAGATCCCCCTTCCATAAGTCCCTGCCACCAGATCGTTTTCTCTGGGATGAACAAGCAAATCTGTAACCGCAATGGTGGGCAAATTATTCCTCATATAGACCCATTTCTTTCCGCGGTCTATGCTCACATAGATCCCCTTGTCATTACCCACAAAAAGGAGATCCGGATTTTTTCTGTCTTCAAACACCACATTTACGGGTTTATCCGGTAAGTTGTTCGAGATATCGGTCCAGGAACGGCCGAAATCATCTGTTCTGTATAAAAAACTTCTAAAATCATCTCTTCTGAATCCTGTTTTTGAAACATAAGCTCTTCCCGCCTTATGGTGAGATGCAAAAACACGGCTTACCCAGTAGTTCTCCGGAGCCCCGATACCGACAAGGTTCTGAGTCAGATCATTCCAGTCAGCGCCGCTGTTTTGAGTCACCCACACCTTCCCGTCGTCTGTACCCACCCAAATCAATCCGGGTGTTGCCGGTGATTCGGATATGGTGGTTATGGTGCAGTACTGAATATGCCCCTTTCCTGCAATTTTCACAGCGTCATTTGTGGTCAGGTCAGGACTTATCTCCTGCCAGTTCTCGCCCCTGTGCATGGAGCGCAAAAGCATCTGGGTTCCTGCGTATATCACATCGCTGTTATGGGGGGAAATTTCAAGAGGGGGACACCAGTTAAACCTGTAGGGAGGTTTCCCATCTTCTCTTCTTGGCTCGATATCAGTCCTTATTCCCAGTTTCTGGTCTATTCTCTGGTGCCCTCCGAACTGGATGTCGTTATAGACCCAGCGGCTGTCTTCCGGAGATACCGCATTGTACATCCCGTCCCCGAGCCCCAGTGGAATCATATCTTCAAGGCTCACTTCCCCTGACCAACTGCTGATCGGGATTTTCCAGGAATCATGACACTGCAGCCCCCCGTAAACATTGTAGGGATCTTCCATATCAACACATATATCATAATACTGGGCCATAGGAAGATTATCATAGAAGTCACAGGTCCTGCCGCCGTCATAGGATACGAACACCCCTCCGTCACTTCCCATCATCAAACGTTCGGAATTCTCAGGATCTATCCACAAAGTCCGCACATCACCAAACGCAGAAGAAAATGTCTTTCTCGGAGGCCAGTTAATATCATGCCATGTTCTGCCGCCGTCATCAGAACTGGCAAGGCAAATGGTTGTCACATAGATTTTCTGGTCGTTATTCGGATCCACCCTTATCTGATTGAATGAATAAGCAGCCTTGCCCCCCACATTATCCTTTATGGAATTCATTTTTTCCCAGCTTTCCCCGGCATCTTCGCTTCTGTAGACCTCTCCCCCGATTTCTCTCTCCCCGGGTTCAATGCCTCTTTCTCTGTCCCTTCGGGCTTCTTCCTCTGTGGGAGGACGCGTATTTATGTTCTCCACCACAGCATAGATGATATCAGGATTGCTTCTGTAAATGTCAAGCCCTATCCTCCCGATTTTACCTTTCGGAAGACCTTTGGAAAGTTTTTTCCAGGATTTTCCCGCATCTTCTGTCTTGTATATTCCGCTTTCCTCGCCTCCTGCTTCAAAATGCCAGGGAAACCTATCCTTTTGATAAGCCGCAGCATACAGAACATCCGGGTTTTCCCTGTTTATAGCCAGGTCGATCACGCCCACTCTTTCATTTATGTAAAGGACTTTCTCCCAGGTCTCTCCTCCGTCTTCTGTTTTATAAACACCCCTTTCCTTATTCGGAGAAAACAGGTGGCCCATTGCAGCGATGTAGACAATATCAGGATCCTTAGGATGAATCACTACCCTTCCTATATGATGAGTCTCTTCGAGCCCCATGTGCTCCCAGGTTTCTCCTCCATCCTCCGACTTATAAACGCCGTCTCCCCAATAGGAACTTCTTGCAGTAGCATGTTCTCCGGTTCCAACCCATACTATCTGAGGTTCTGACGGAGCCAAGGCAATATCCCCTATGGAAAAGATATCCTGGTCATCAAAAATAGGCTTAAAAGTCGTGCCGTTATTGGTCGTTTTCCAGAGCCCTCCATTTCTTCCCGCAACATAAAAAGTGTACAGATGTTCTTTCTCAGGCGACTCAGGAACCGCAAAATCAGTGATCCAGGCTCCGCTTCGGAAAGGTCCGATATTCCGGTACTGGAAACACTTGAGAAGCTCCTGATTGAAAGGATCCTGGGGCGTTTCCCAAGCATGAAGCGATGAAATCAAACCAAACAAAAAGATCATAACAAAACTAAATATTTTCTTATCAGACACTTTTCCTCCTCATCTATATGGAATCATAATTCATATTTTTCATTATTATCCTGACCTATTCATAAAAAAATAGCGATGCATTTATTATTCATTTTGTTCCTGCGATATGCAAGATTATTTCAAGAATGACGATAGTATCTCTTTTCCTGGTTAGGTATTTCATTTTAATCGTCCTTTTTTTACCATTTTAAAATTCCTTTCTGCGGTCTGAACAAGGTACGGTCTGTGCCCCTTACCTGTTGTTGCGAAAAATATGATTTTGTTTTAAACTTTTACTAACAATACCTTTCCTGTTGCTTCTATGGTAAAAGAAGGAACACCGCCATTTTTTTATGAATGGTTCAGGCTTTTTATATTGAGGAGTGACCCATGAAAAAAAAGAATGTCACAGCACCTTTTTCTGTTTTTGTTTTATCATGCTTATTGATTTTTTCAGCATGTAAAGGAAAACCGGAAAACAAGGCTAAAGAAGCTTTGGAGAAAGGAAAAACCAAAATGACGATTGAAAAAAAAGACTTCGGCAGTCTCCCGGACGGCCAAAAAATCGATCTGTATATACTCAAAAACCCTGAAGGAATGAAAGCTGCTCTCACGAACTATGGGGCTATTCTGGTCTCTCTTGAAGTCCCTGATAAAAACGGTGAGTTTGCTGATATCACTCTGGGTTATGATGATTTAAAAGGATATCTGGAAGAGACCCCTTACTTCGGAGCCACAGTAGGCCGTTATGCCAACCGTATAAAAGGGGCGGCATTCACTCTTAACGGGAAAGAATACTATTTGGCGAAAAACAACAACAACAATCATCTCCATGGAGGAATCAAAGGATTTGATAAAAGAGTCTGGAATGCGGAGACCTTTGAAAAAGACGACTCAGCCGGCATCACCTTCCGTTATTTAAGTCCTGACGGCGAGGAAGGATATCCTGGAAACCTCTCCTGTGCCGTGACCTATACCCTGACTCAAAACAATGAACTCCGGATAGATTATGAAGCTGAAACAGACCAAGCTACTCCTGTCAACCTGACTCATCACAGTTATTTTAATCTCAAGGGGCAGGGAAACGGCGACATCCTTGGCCATGAGCTCTTTATAAACGCTGATAAATACACTCCTGTTGACGGGGAACTTATACCTACGGGTGAGATCCTTCCTGTCAAGGGCACCCCTATGGATTTCACATCACCTACAGCTATTGGAAGGCGCATAGGTCAGGTCCCCGGGGGATATGACCACAATTTTGTTCTTAACGGCGGGCAAGTCACTCTGAGACTGGCTGCCAGGGTCTTTGAACCAGAAAGCGGACGGGTCATTGAAATCTATACCACAGAACCTGGAATCCAGTTCTATTCAGGTAATTTCCTTGACGGAACCATCAAAGGAAAGTCAGGAAAAATCTATGAGCAGCACTATGGGTTCTGCCTTGAGCCCCAGCATTTTCCGGATTCTCCCAATCATCCGGAATTCCCGTCAACCATTCTCAAACCAGGAGACAAATATTCCACAACCACTGTTTTCCGATTCCCCATAGAGAGGGAATCCAGCGGAGCCGGACGCTGAATATGTCTGATCCACGGAGGGGGGAGTTACGCAAGCGCCGAGAAAAATGAACACCACCCTTTTTTTATGAATAGTTCAGGATAAAAAACTGAACTTAAAGATTATCTGAGGATGAATCCTTTTTTCAGAGGATCTTCAGGGTCAAAATAGAACCTGCTTGTCCCTGTGATAGAGGCGCTTCCCGTGACTTTAGGAATGACCGCCTTATAAGGGCCGAACGTTGTCACTTCCTTCACACTCACCTTAAACTCTGTCCCAATGAGGCTTTCTATAACCAGGGTCTCTCCCTTTTTGAGTTCCCCTCTTGAATAATGAAGCGCAGCTCTGGCACTCACTCCGGTACCTGTAGGTGACCTGTCCACTTCTCCGTCTGCAAACACACACACGTTCCGGCTGTGATTGCAAGGCTTTTCAGGAGGACCTGTGATAATGGTCCCGTAAAGAAACCCGAGTTCTTCTTCCAGAGGATGTGAGATATCCACGGAATTTTGAACCGCTTTCTTTATGGACCGGCCCAGATGAATCAAGCGGGCATAGTGTTCCGGCTTCAAAGAGACATTCAACTCATCAGCCTTACAAAAAGCATAAAAAGCTCCTCCGAAGGCAATATCATAATGAATCCCTCCGATATCCGGGATCTGTATCTTCTGTTCTTTTAAATAAACAAAAGAAGGGACATTTAAAAAAGAAACTTGTGTCACTCTCCCCTCTTCTCTATAAGCCACGGCCTTTACCAAGCCAGCGGGCGTATCCATTTTGATTTCAGGATTTTTTCCTTCTTTTTTGACCATCCCTGTATCTAGGATTATTTTAGCCAGAGCAATGACAGCATGGCCGCACATGGTGGAGTATCCTTCATTGTGAAGAAAAAACACACCGAAATCCCCTTCTTCACTCACGGGTTCCGTGAGAACAGCCCCGTACATATCTGCATGTCCACGCGGTTCCCACATCAATCCGGTCCGTATGAAGTCAAAGTTATTACGAAAAAACTGGCGCTTTTTGAGAATGGTATCACCAGGGATAGGAGGCAGTCCCTTTGTGATAAGTCTTAACGGTTCACCTGCGGTATGGGCATCCAGAGTTTCAATGGCTCCCCAGCCCGCAGGAGGCCTCCATTCAGTATTCATGTGTTCCTGTCTCTATTAAAAAACGACTTCCCTTCCTATTCCCTTTTCCACTGCTCTTTTGTAAATAAACCCAGATACCATAAGGTCAAAAAGAGCCATGCCCACTGACTTAAAAACTGTTGTTTCTTCCCCCCCGGGAGTTATTGAGACCTTCCCGGATATGATTTTACCCAGGGTGACAATCTGATCTTTCCGGATCCAACCCTTTTCCAGGGGCACTTTAACATCTCCAGACTCAACAAGGGCATACTCCGTATCCACAGCCATTGTCCGGACATGGGTATAGAGGGCTTTTGGAAACTCTCTCATATCCGGTTTATAAGAACCTATACCTACAACATGCTTTCCTAAAAAAAGCTTCGCTTCATCAGGGAGCACAGGCTCCGAAGATGTGGTTGCTGTGATTAAGACATCTGAATCGGCCAATAATTCTTCAGAGCTTTTCGCCTCTATAACAGTCTGGTCCTTAAGGGCCTCTGATAATTTTTTACACAATTGATACGCTTTTTCAGAAAATTTGTCATACACATAAACCGTTTCGAACTGCCTTTGAGTGCATGCGGTAACGGCCTGATGAAATCCCTGAACGCCGGCTCCCACAATGCCTAGAGTTTTGACCTTTTTTGAAGTCATGTGGCGGATTCCCGCACCTCCGACAGCTCCGGTTCTTAAAGCGGTTAAAGCAGAACCGTTAAGCACTGCCAGCGGCTTTCCAGTCTCCCCGTCATTGAGAACCATCACTCCAAAAAGAACCGGCATATTCTTTCTTTCATTTTCAGGAAACAGTGAAACCAGCTTTGTGCCCATGCTTTTCTTCGTGAAACAAGGCATTAACAAAAGGCTGTTCTTGCCGTATTCTACACACATCCTGTCAGGCATATGAAAGTTTTTATCTTCATACACCAGCACCGCTTTTTCCACACAATCCACTGTGTCTTCCCGGGACACAGCTCTCAATAAGTCTTTCTGGTTAAGAATCAGCATGTCACATATTATCCTTTATTTCTTTCCTTTTTTCTTTTTGGGAAAAATCTTGTCAATTACCTCTTTTGAAGGAGGTTTTGTGAAAAAAGATATCCCTATCAAAGTGATAAGCACCACAGCCAGCCCTGGATAAATAATGGGTATTCCGAAGGGATCACCATTCGGGTCTCCCACTGGAACCATTATGGAAGGCCATATATTTCCGGCAAATTTCAAGAACAATACCAATACAGTCCCGCTTATGATAGAGACCAGACCAGCGGTCTTTGTGACTCTTTTCGAAACCAGAGCACCAAGAAGAGCAGGAGTTATGGCTACTCCATATATCGTATAGGCAAAATACGCACTCTCCAGAACCGACTGCATCTTCCATGCTATCAGGAAAGCAACGACCCCAACAATAATGATCAAGATTTTCTGCAGAACCACAAGGCGCTTCCCGTCTTTTTCCTTATCCTCCGAATTATCCTCTTTTTTAATAAACCGGGTATAAATATCATGGATCATGGTGGTCGTCGGTGATAACAGGTAGTTCATTCCCGTAGAAATCACGACCGCAGTAGCCGCACCCAGGAGCAGCACACCCACCGGAAGAGGAATCATCTGCTTGGCAGCCTGAATAATGACCGCGGCATGGTCCATAGCTCCTGACTGCAGGTCAGTCCAAAAATAGGACGCCGCAAAAACAGCCATAATCACAACCACGGATTCTATGAACATAGTGCCGATCACCCATATTCCGGTCGCTTTCCGGGCCTCCTGGGGGGTTTTCGCGCTGTAAAATTTCTGGTACATACTCTGAACTCCCAATAAAAGAAGCATTCCCGAGAGCCCTATAGCCGGAATTTTTAGATAAGGTATTCCGCCGAATTGTTCACTGAATACCTGAAAATGAGAAGCAGGGAGGACTGCTTTTATCTTATGCCAGCCTCCTGCAGCAATCAATACAAGGGGTGTTGAAAGAACAGTGGAAACCAGTATCACAATTCCATTAGGAAGGTCTGTGTTTGCAACAGCGACCATCCCTCCTATGGTCGTAAACAAGATCACAAATACCGCTGCCATGAACATTCCCTGGTCCACAGCAATCGCTCCGTCAGATATGGCATTGAGTATGTATCCACCGGCTTTGAACTGATAACTCACAATAATGGTGAAGCTGATGATAATAGCTATGGCACCAAAAATTCTGGCCACCGGTCCATATCTTAATTCCAGTATATCTCCCACAGTGTACTGGCCGAAAGTACGGATTTTAGCAGCCAGAAAATAAATGATAATGATTCCGATCCAGGCACCTGCAGGCTGCCATAAGGCACTCCAGCCTGCTTTAGCGGCAAATTCTGCACCGGCAATAAATGTGCCTGAACCTATCCATGTGCAGATCAGAGTGAAAACCATCTTGGTCATGGGAATGGACCTTCCTGCAACCATCATATCGTCCTTGTCCTTGACTTTTCTAGACTTCCAAAAATTCATAACAGTCAAGGCAATTAAATAAATCAGAATGACAATGATGTAAAAGTTCATTCTCTGCTCCTTTTATTATTCTCTAAAATTCGCTTTATACCAGCCTGACCTATTTATAAAAAAATGACGGTTCATTTATTATTCATTTTTTTCCAGCAATATGCAATATTATTTTAACATGCCCTATTTATAAAAAAACGGCGGTGTTCATTTTTATAAAAAATACATTAAATAATTTACTTTATTGAATGATTCCACTAAAATATATTTCCAGTTAATACTAACCTGGATTATTCACAAGTCGAGGTTGCTGCAGATGCGAGGCACAGGGTGCGAAGCTGTGGTCCTTCAGCGCGAGTACCCTGTAACAAAGCAGATGCAGTGAGATCGGCTTGCCTGAAAGGTAAAAAAATGGCGATTAAAATGAAAGTAAAAACAAACAAAAATATTTCAGTTGTCATTTTTTTTAAAAGTATGCAGTTCCTTGATACCAAAACAAAAAAATGCTCATCGCCGTTTTTTTATGAATAGGTCAGGTTAAAAAATGACTTTCACCAGAGGAGAAAAGAATGAAAACCAAGTATTTCATCGAAGGGCATAAAGCCAAAACAGATTATTCCTATGAAGACACTCTCATTCTGGATGACGAAAATTCCTATCCCTCTGAAGAGGATGCCATAAAAAAAGCCAAAGAATATTTCGAAAAAGATGGGAATCTTCAGCTCATCGTCATATATGAAGGCTTCAAGATGAGTCCCAAACATGGGACCAAATTCTTGTTCAAGGATAAAGAGGGAAATCTGGAAATCGTGGATTCCTGGTGGAAACAAGACTCCTGCTATTAAAATCCTCTGCCGAACATACCCCAAAACACATCGCCCAATTCCCAGTATTTATGCATGGCCGCACGGGCAAAATCATTGGTATATTTTGTTAAATATTCTTTCATCTCCTCCACATTTTTCTCTGAGCCACCGCCTTCATAAAATTCCTTGACTCTGCTTTCAATCATTGGAAGGTCTGTAAAGGCTTTCTCCTCAAATTCAGAGACAGCTTCTTCAATGGACTCTCTAGAATCGCCCCACCTCACCTGGGCCAGACGGTTGGCTCTTCTGAAAGCCCAGCAGGCAGAATCTCTCCTGAATCTATGCTGAGCACAAATCTCAAAACTCTGGGGAAGCTCTTTGACGCCTGCAAATATAGGGATTCTGGGGCTTTGTCCCGGATTGTCAAATGAAAACCAGGCAATCCCTCCCACTTCGTCAGGAAGCCAATCCCGGCACTGGATCACTTCAGAATAGGAACACCCGGAAATCGCAATGGTTCTGGCAGGCTCGACTATCCCCGGCTTGATAGTATTGAGCAGGGTGATCAGATCCCAGGACAGCCAGGGATTGACAACCGGGCTTAATATCATCTCCTCGCTTCTTCTTTTTTTTACCATCAGATTTCTGGTCTTATCCAGTTCCGTCCCTTTATAGGTCTGTCTGTAAAAAGCCATCACATCCCTGACTGACAGCTTTTTTTCAGGCTTTACTGAGAAGGGCAGCTCCTCTAAATCCAGACTGAGATCAAGGGAGGGTGCTACTGTACTTAAAACAAAATACTCCCTGGTTGAAAAGGGCTTCCTTCCGCTGTACGCCTCCCAGAATTTGAAGGGCTTTCCGCTCTCTGGGTCCCACCAGCCCATCTCCTGTGCCACTGTATAAACATTATCAGATGCCATAAAGCGGTCTGGATCTTCCAGGTCAATCTCGCTTATTCTGGGAATATTTGCCGAGATCCCCACATGGTCATCAGGGATGCGCACAGCAGCCCACACAGCTCCTATCTCAAGAGGCCCTGCTCCGAAAATTTCAAAATGCCAGACCTCTTTCGGATCAGCAAACGTCAGGCATTCTCCCCTGTCGCAGTATCCGTATTTTTTAACAAGTTCACCGACGAGTTTGATAGCCTCCCTGGCAGTAGTACACCGCTGCAAAGCAATACGCTGCAGTTCTTCTATATAAAACATCCCTTCATTATTTCTCAGCTCCCTCCGTCCTCCGATAGTGGTCTCCCCTATAGCAAGCTGTTTCTCATTCATACACGGGTAAGCTGTATTTAAAAAAGCGTAGGTCTTTTTTACCTGAGGGATCTCTCCCTGCTCTATCACTCCTCTTTTATCCCACGGTGTTTCCGTATGCAGCAGTCCATGATAGACTTTTGTTTTCGCACTCTCCGGATAAGATCCGCCCGGCTCGATTCTGACCCATGTCCTGTAATTCCCGTCACATGAATGCGCGGTTATGACTGACCCGTCAGTGGTAGCCTGGCGCCCCACCATTATGCTGGTGCATCCCTGAAAATCAGAAATATATCCTTGTTTTTCATCCTTTCCTTGAAATGAAAAAACAAAAACAGCACATAGAAAAGCTGCGACTGAAAAACAGGTCACCCATTTAGTCTGTCTTTTCCTTAAAAAACTCATCCTAAAGACCTCCTTTGGAATCATTCAATTAACCTGGATGATGAACAAGTCGAGGTTGCTGTGTCATTGCGAGGAACAAAGTGATGAAGCAATCTCATTATGAAAAGAAGCATATTGAGATCACCACGCCGCTGCGCTCCTCGTGATGACAAGGTAGCATAAGCTATATCTGAATTTAACATCAGCTCGCCTCTATGGTAAAAAAATAGCGATTAAAATGAAAGTAAAAACTAACAAAAACATTAACTATTCATCTTCCAGGTCCATTGTATTTACGCATAAAGGAAGTATGGGATATGGAATAGATAATAAGAGCCGCCCATATAAGCGCAAAACTTACCATATGGTCTAAGGTGAACGCCTCCTTAAAGACAAACACTCCCAGAAAAAATTGGAACGTCGGAGATAAATACTGAAGAAATCCAACGGTCTTGAGCTCAATCTTTTTCACTCCGTAATTGAAACAGAGAAGAGGGAGTGATGTCACTATTCCCGTACAGAGAAGAAGCATAAATAGTGGAAACGAAACCTTCCCTATAACACCCATATTTTTAATATTCATGAGGATGATAAAGACAAATGCCAAAGGAAAAAGAAGAATCATTTCAGCTGTCAATCCGGCGATTGAATCAGCATTGACTTTTTTCTTGAAAAATCCATAAAATCCGAAAGTCAGGGCAAGGGAAAGAGATATCCAGGGAATATTTCCAATATCCACTGCTCTGTATAAAACTCCGATAAAAGCGAGAAATACGGATATCTTCTGCCAGAAATTGAGTTTTTCTTTAAGAAACAAAACTCCGAGTAAAACACTTACCAGAGGATTGATGAAATAACCGAGACTGGCCTCCACCACATGACCTGAATTAACAGCCCATATATAAACAAACCAGTTCATACCCAAGATCAGGGAAGTGAGTGATAGAGTAGTCCTGGTCTTTTTTGAGGAAAAAATCTTCTTGATTTCAAGCCACCGTTCTTGAAAAAAAACCAAGATAAAAAGAAAAGCAAATGACCATACAATCCTGTGGGCAATTATCTTTTGTGCCGGAATCTGATCCAGCAGCCTCCAGAAGAGAGGCAGAAGACCCCACGATACATAGGCCGCTGCCACAGCCCAGATGCCCGCAGCTTTTTCATTGGATCCGGTTTTCATTTCAAAAAAACAGCAACTGTGCTCATGAAACTTAAAATACTAAAAGATGGATTGAGGTATCCTATCAAAATACAATCCGATAAGCCAGGCCTTTTTCAATATCAAGCTCAATCGTCCCTTTTATCTGCCTGACAAGGTCCTGAACGATCTGTACTCCCAGTGTCTCTGATTCAAATATTTCTTTACTTGACTTCACGCCTAATCCGTCATCCCCTATCACAATAGTGAACTTTCCTTCCGGACTTTTCTTCATATGGATATATATCTCACCTTTTTCTCCAGTTGGAAAAGCATATTTCAGAGAATTTGTCACCAATTCATTTGTGATCAATCCCAAAGGAATGGCTCTATTTATTTCAAGATAAATATTCTCTATGTTTATATTAAACTTGATTTCCTTTTTTTCTCCTTCATAAAAATATGCGAGATGCTTGATCAATTTCTCTATATAACTGCCGAAATCAATCCTTGAAAAACTTTTTGATTGGTAGAGCTTCTCATGGATAAAAGCCATGGATTTTATCTGATTTTGACTTTGATTGAAGATTCCCAGGACCTTTTTATCCTTGATTTTCCTGCTCTGAAGCCTGAGTAAACTGGATACAATCTGCATATTATTTTTAACCCTGTGATGAATTTCTTTAAGCAGCGCTTCCTTTTCTTTAAGAGATTTCTCCAATTCCTTATTTGCTTTGCTCAAACTGAGCGTGCGCTCTTCCACTTTTCTTTCCAGTTCTTCCTGTGACCTTTTCAGCCTCTCTTCAGCCTTTTTCCGTTCCTCAATATGCCAGCTCAGCTCTATGTTGACATCTTGAAGACGGATGTTTCTTTTCCTTATATCCAGAGTCCTTAATCTATATCCAAAAAATACCAAAACTATAATAGATAATGCTGTTGCCCCACAAAACCACCATGTCTTCCAAAAAGGAGGAATTATGGTCAAAGCGATGGCTGTTCCTTTATCATTCCATACTCCATCCGGATTGGCTGCTTTTACCCTGAAAATATATTTACCTGGAGAAAGCTGCGTAAATGTTACAGAGTTTTGATTCCCTATATAATTCCAGCCTTCATCAAAATTTTCCATTTTATAAGCAAAACTGTTTCCCTCAGGGGACATGAAATGCAGAGCGGCAAACTTAAAAGTAATGATTTTTTCTTTATAAGAAACTTTGATGCTGTCAGTCTCGGTCATTGATTTTGAAAGTATCAGATTCCCATTCACTTTCTCACCTATAGAGACAGAACGATGAGATATTTGGAAATCGGTAAAAATCACCGGAGGAACATTTGGATCTGATTCAATGTTTTCAGGATAAAACGCATTAAAACCATTTATTCCTCCGAAAAAAAACTCACCTCTTTTGCTTTTATAAAAGGAACCTGAATTAAACTCATTACTCTGCAGTCCGTCATGGACATCAAAATTCCGAAAGATTTCCTTCTCTGGATCGAACCTGGATAATCCCCTGTTCGTGCTTAACCAGAGAAAACCGGATCTATCTTCTAGAATACCATAAACAACATTGTCGGGCAGTCCATCTTCTTTTCTGTAGCACACAAAATTTCCGCTTTTGTCATCGAATTTATTAATGCCTCCTCCATAAGTGCCTGCCCAGATCGTCCCGTTTCTATCTTCATAAACGCAAAGGATCCTGTCATTGCTTATACTGGTCGGGTCTTTTCTGTTGTTTCTATATCGTGTGAAATCTCCCGTATCCGGGTCATACTTATTCAATCCCGAACTCGTACCGAACCAGAAATAGCCCTCACTATCCTCAAGAACAGCTATCACTCCAGCCCCGCTCAAACTGTTTGCGTTCCCAGGATCAGGAATATAATGAATAAATTTACTGCCTTCTGTTATAAATTTATCCAGACCGCCTCCCTGAGTTCCGATCCAGATACAGCCTGAGCTGTCTTTATAAATTTCCCTGATATAATCATTCGCAAGGCTGCTCGGATTGCTATCATCATGAGTGAAATGTAAAAATCTTTCACCCGCCTTATCAAAGCGATTTAAACCGTCATATGTTCCAATCCAAAGGTAACCTTCATCATCCTCGCATATAGCACGGACATTATTGTTGCTGAGACTGTTTGGATTTCCGGGCTCATGCATGTAATTTTTAATCTCTTCTGACTCTCTGTTAAACCGATAAAGGCCTGTTCCGTAAGTACCGACCCAGAGAATGCCTTCATCATCTTCATAGATAGAAAAAACATTATTAGCCAAAACATTTAGAACGCCTGGAGTACTTAATTTATAATGGATAAACCTTCTTCCCTTTGGATCAAACCTGTTAAAACCAGCGCCAAATGTCCCTAACCATAAAAGACCTGTCCTGTCTTTATAAACGGTCTGAATAAAATCACTGCTAAGGCTTCCATATTTTCCCTCATTACTATTCCAATGAGTGAAATTTTGCTTATTCACATCGAAACGGTTCAATCCTCCTCCAAAAGTAGCAATCCATAAATCACCGCTGTTATCCTCGCATATAGATCTAATCCTGTTATTTGACAAAGAGTCAGGATGACCTCTGTCATGTTTGTAGACCACAAATTTTTCTGAGCTCCGGTCGTACCTATTCAGGCCCTCTTCCGTCCCTATCCAAAGGATTCCGTTTTTATCTTCATAAAGACAGTGAATTATGTTATGGGATAAACCATAATGATCTGTAGGACTGTGAAAATACTTTTTAATAATCTTACCCTCTCTGTCAAAAAGGTTAAGCCCGTTTTCTGTTCCGACCCAGAGGTCCCCTCGGCTGTCCTCAAGAACAGCATTCACTATAGGATTGCTCAGATTTTCCTGAGAATCCGGTATATTCCCGTAGCAAATGAATTTTTCGTCTTTTAGATCAAAGCGATTCAATCCGTTAATAGTTCCGATCCATAAATATCCCTGACTGTCTTCGGATATACACTGAACATGATCGCTGCTGATAGTGTGTGGATTGGCTTCTTCATGCATATAGGCAATAAATCTCTCATTACTTCGATCATATCTATTCAATCCGCCGTTGAAAGTCCCCACCCAGAGTATTCCCCGGCTGTCTTCAAAAAGAGACAGAATATAGCTGTCTGAAATCCAATGGGGATTATGAGGGTCGTTGTCGAACAAGATAAATTCATGCCCATCATATCTATTTAGTCCTTCTTCTGTTCCAAACCACATAAAACCATGTTTATCCTGGAGAACACATATTCCTGAGTTTTGAGCCAGACCATCACTTATAGAAATATTATCGAACCGTAAATGAATTTTATTCGCGAAAAGGGCAGAAAAACAAAAAGAAAAAAGCGCTATAAAAAAACTAATGCCCCTTTTTTTTACAAGGCTCATTTGATTACCAATGAAAATTTTCAATATTTTACAAGATAAATCCATAAACTTCAATCGCTTCAATAGTTCAAATAATTTCTTTAACCATTAATTCAAATTTCTTATTCGGGTGGATGCCCTCTATTGGCAAGGCCATATTGCCTTCAACTCCTTATTTCCATATAATTATTCTGTTTTCGCCCAATTCCCAATGAAAAAACACAGATTCTTAAAACTGATTGTCCTGTACACTTTGTTGTCTCTTGCTTCCCTCTATTTTCTTGTTCCTGGTTTTAGCTCTCAATTAGCCCTTTACACTCATGCAGACAACTATATTGCCGTAGGCATTCTCATGCACAATATAAAAGCTATTTCAAGCCTTGAGTTTTCAAACCTCTATCATTTTCCTATTTTTTATCCTTACTCTTATACGCTGACCGCCGGAGTGAACTTCTTCAGCCAGAGCCTTCTGTTAACACCGTTTTATCTGTGCGGCATAAAAAACATATACACTCTCTATAACCTGATGCTTCTCTTTTCTTTGATTCTTGGAGGATTCGCTGTCTATTACATAACAAGGTACTTCATTAAAACCGAGTCCCTGTCCCTCACAGCAGGGGCGTTGTATATATTCCTTCCCATGAAACAAATCAACTATCCCCATCCTGCTATGCTGTTTTTTCCCCTTTCCATCTTTGCTGTGTTTTTTCTCTTCAGATACATGCAAAAATATCAATGGACAGATGCCTTTTTCTTCTATGTTTTTCTCTTTCTGCAGGCTCTTTCTTCTCTCTCTTTGTTTTTTCTTACGGCTCTTTTCTGTGTGGTATTATTTTTAATATCTCTGGTCATCAAACGAAAGATACCTTTAAAAAATATTGCTCAATTGAGTATAGGATTGATCCTCCTGGCTGTATTCATACTGGCTGTGTTTTATCCCTACATCTCAAACCCCCTAAACATCTCCTACCAACAGCAAAACCTCAGGAAAGCAGTCCTTATATCTTCTCTGGATTTCTACTCGTCCTGGTTCCCACTGACCTTTAAATTTCTCAGAGGCCGCCCTTCTCCATTGTATTTGGGAATCATAGCCTCGTTTCTTATCTTTTATTTCTTTTATTCAAAAACAGAAAAAAAATATTTCCAATCAGCAAACTATGCTCTTCTGGCCCTTCTTGTGCTTCCTGTTTTCTTTGTGTTCTGGAGAGCGATTTCTCTGGAAAATCTGTATAAAATGCTGGACACTTTTGTTATTTGTGTGATCCTTTTGTTTGTTCTCAACGCTCTCTTAATATGGAAGCACACTTCTATGAATGAGAAAATCCTCCTTGGGGGTATGCTTTTTACTTTTATAAGTTATTTTAAAGCTCTGTTCAGATTTATTCCCTTTAAGTACAACTTTCTCAGCCTTATCGCTTCTTTGGTCCCTCAGATAAACCGCTTAAAAGGAGAGTGGAAATTAAGGTATTATTTTATTTTTCTTTGGATCCTGCTTGCTTTTCTGGGATACAAAGCTCTTGTTAAAAGCATGAAAGACAAAAAAAGAAAAACCATTCTTATCGCTCTTATCGGGGTGCTCGTTCTCTTTGAAAATTTCCCTCCCCCTGTGAGGACTGGTCCGCTGCTCGAACACAATGCTTCTGTTAAAAATCTTTACAGCAAGGTCACAGACTTTCCAGACTATTACGGTGTGCTGGAGCTCCCTCATTATAAAGGCGGATGGAATGACTTAAAGATCTACTCCCTCATGACCCTTTTTCACAACAAACACATCTATAACGGTTACTACGGTGTGGGTGTTTATGATCCGCTTGATATATTTAAACGTGGATACTTCCACCCTGCGGAGAACATCCCCAGGGATATCGCAGACGAAAAAATCATCCATTACCTGAGAGATAATGGAGTCAAAATCATCATCTTCCACAAATCCATGCTGGTCATAGGACATATATCAGGTAAGGATATGACTGAAAAAACACAGCGCGTTAATAGAATCTGGAGCGATGTCATATCCGGTTTTAAAAAGGCAGGTCAAATGGGTCTTCTCAGCAAAGTAGAGGTACTTCCTGAGGGCATCGTGGGAGTCATTGCTGAAAAACAAAAGGGAAAATCATTCCTTTACCAGCTCCCTTATTATTCACTTAAATCAAAAAAATACATCCGGCTGGATCTTGAAAAAACAAATCATAAAGCGGTTCATATATCGGTCAGACTCAACGGAAAATCCCTGTATGAAGACCGTATTGAACAAGGAGAAAAACAGCTCGCAATCGCGGTGCCGGATAAAAAGACATTAAAAGCCAGAGGGAACCAACTGGAAATAAAAAGCACTGAGGAAATAATTATTCACAAATTTTTTCTAGTAAAGCATCAACACAATACTGATCCCTGATGAAACGATACCGGTTTTTAAAGCTGTTTCTTGTCTTTGCTCTCTTTTCTCTGCTTTCCATTTATTTTCTTGTCCCCGGTTTTTTATCGAAAATAATCCTTCCCTATTATCCTGATACCTATATAGCAGCAGGAATCCTCATGCACAATATGAACACAATATCCGCTTTCGACTTTTCAGACCTTTATCATTTTCCGATCTATTATCCTTATTCATTTACCTTAACAGCAGGAGTGAATTTTTTCGGACAAAGCTTCCTTCTCCTCCCTTTTTATTTGATAGGCCTCAAAAACATTTATTTTCTTTATAACCTGATGATCGTTATCTCATTAATAATAGGCGGTTTTTCAATCTATTATCTGACCAAGGATTTTATTCAAAACGAATGTCTATCCATTACGGCAGGAGCTGTCTATATCCTCCATCCCATAAAGCAAATCAATTATCCTCACCCGGCTATGCTGTTTTTCCCTTTATCGATTCTAACAGTTCACTTTCTATTAAGATACATAAGAGAATCAAGAAGGACAGATGCTCTTTTCTTCTATACCTTTCTCTTTCTGCAGGCTTTCTTCTCTCTTTCTCTCTTTTTTCTCACTTCTCTTTTTTGTGTCATCTTATTTTTGATATCTCTAGCTATCAAACGGAAACTACCTTTGAAAACCATTGTTGAACTGAGCATAGGATTTATCCTTTTAGCTGTATTCATACTGGTTGTATTTTATCCCTACATCTCTAATCCTTTGGACATCAGATACCAGGAGCATTCATTAAAAAGAAGAGTGCTAATACCGTCAATTAATTTTTATTCATCCTGGTTTCCTCTGACCTTTAAATTCCTTAGAGGCCGTCCATATCCTCTGCACCTTGGTATCATGGCTTCATTCCTGATATTTTTTTATTTCTTCTCCAAAGCAAAAACAAAGGCCGTGAAAACCGCTAACTATATTCTGTTAGTGCTGCTGGTCCTGCCTTTTCTTCTTAAATTCTGGCGTGTTATTCCCTTGGAATATCTCTATAAAGCACTGGATGTTTCTATGATCTCTTTAATAGCTGTATTTGCGGTCAACACCGTTTTTATCTGGAAAAAAATCTTGATCCACGAAAAGGTGGTTTTAGGGCTCCTCATATTTGTTTTTCTCAGTTATTTCGGGGCTATTCACAGATATATCCCTTTTAAATACAATTTTCTAAATGTGATCTCAGCCTTATTGCCCCAGATAAACCGTCTTCGAGGTGTGTGGAGGCTTCAGTACTATTTTGTTTTCCTCTGGATCCTGCTTGCCTTTCTGGGGTTCAAAGCCTTTGTTCAAAACAGAAGGTCAATAAAAAAGAGAACACTCATCATAGGAGTCATCTCTGCTGTTATTCTTTTTGAAAACTTTCCAACCCCTCTAAGAACAGGACCCTTTTTAGTATACGATCATTCTGTAAAAAACCTCTATAATAGAATAGAGGCCTATCCTGATTATTTTGGTGTGCTGGAGCTCCCCTATCACAAAGGGGGATGGCAAGATTTCAAAATCTACTCCCTCCTGACTCACTTTCATAACAAGCACATCTACAACGGACATTACGGTGTGGGGGTTTATGATACCCTAGATATATTCAAGAACGGGTATTTTTATCCTGCGGAGAACATCCCAAGGGATATCGCAGACGAAAAAATCATCCATTACCTGAGAGATAATGGAGTCAAAATCATCATCTTCCACAAATCCATGCTGGTCATAGGACATATATCAGGTAAGGATATGACTGAAAAAACACAGCGCGTTAATAGAATCTGGAGCGATGTCATATCCGGTTTTAAAAAGGCAGGTCAAATGGGTCTTCTCAGCAAAGTAGAGGTACTTCCTGAGGGCATCGTGGGAGTCATTGCTGAAAAACAAAAGGGAAAATCATTCCTTTACCAGCTCCCTTATTATTCACTTAAATCAAAAAAATACATCCGGCTGGATCTTGAAAAAACAAATCATAAAGCGGTTCATATATCGGTCAGACTCAACGGAAAATCCCTGTATGAAGACCGTATTGAACAAGGAGAAAAACAGCTCGCAATCGCGGTGCCGGATAAAAAGACATTAAAAGCCAGAGGGAACCAACTGGAAATAAAAAGCACTGAGGAAATAATTATTCACAAATTTTCTCTTTCAGCTTCATCCTTATAAAGATATGTCATCAATAATCCATAAAATTATGGTTGAATGAAAAAGAGCCATATTCTATGATGACATAAAGGGAGTTTAATCCATATCTGAATTTTAGGAGGATAAAATGAAAAAATACAGAAGGCTTTTTATTATTCTCTTTGCTGCCGCTTCACTTTTTCCCCTGTATACACAGGCACAGAGAGAAACACCTCCCCTTGAAATTACAAAAGTCACAGAAAGTATTTATGAGGTTACAGGGGGCAGCGGTGCTAACACCGGGTTTTTTATCGGAGAAAATCAAGTCGTTGTCATTGACGCAAAAATGACCAGGGAATCAGCTGTTCAAATGATAGGAGAGATCAAAAAGCTCACTCCAAATCCTGTCAAATATGTAATCCTCACTCACAGCGATGGAGACCATGTAAACGGTCTTTCAGGCTTTCCCAAAGGAATTGACATCATAGCTCACAGCAATACCCTTCAACATATGGATAAAGCATTTGAAGATCAAGAATTGAGAGAACATCTGCCAAACATCACATTCAGCAATGAGCTGGACCTCTACATCGGAGAAGAGAATATAAGACTCATTTACTTTTACCCGGCCCATACAGACGGCGATATTGTTGTTTTTTTCCCAGAACAGAAAGTTGCGTTTCTCGGAGACCTTATTTTCCTGGACAGGGATCCCCTGATACACAAACACAAAAACGGAAATTCCTTCGGACTGGTCAAGACATTAAAAGGAATTCTGGAACTGGAAGCAGATACCTTTATCCACGGACACGGCGAAATAGCCCATAAAAAGGAAATCCAGAGCCTCGTAGACTCCCTTGAGAAAAAACAGGAAAGAATAAAGAATCTGATACAACAAGGAAAATCTTTAGAAGAAGTGAAAAAGGAATTCGGGATAGAAGAAAGCCAGAGTCGGTGGCCCAGCATCGTTGAAATTATATACGAGGAGATTAAAAAGCTTTAAATGCAACGTGATTTTTTTTGCAGTCAATATCTTTTTGAGCCTTCTGGCTGCATGGGGAATTCCCATACAATCCGACTCCGGCCTTGAAAAAGGAAATATTATAGGCAGAGTCATATGCCAGAACTCCCCTTTTCAAAGTTATGCGCTCTATCTTCCACAGGAATATACTCCGGAAAATCATGGCCGATCCTTTATGCTTTTGATCCATCTGCCAGGGGAAAAGTCCCTGTAGAGCGATTTAAAGAAGCTGCAGAAAAATTCAATTACATCATAGCCGGTTCTCATAACTCACGAAATGGTCCATGGGAAGATGTTTTCAGCGCCATGCACGCCCTGTGGGATGACACGAACTCACGCCTCAGTATAGATAAAAAAAGCGTGTATACCACCGGTTTTTCAGGCGGAGCCCGGGCTGCCGCTGCTTTTTCCAAGGTAATAAACCACCCGGTGGCTGGTATCCCACACAGAATTCATTTTTTCGAGGGAACTCATAACTGGCCTCCTTCTGATGTGTTTGCCTCTGCACTGGAGTGGATGGAAATCATGAGGATGAAGAAGAATGTGATTCCAAAAGACCAGAATAAAATAGCCTGCTCTCCCTTTATCAGCAGCCTCAAAGACATCTCTGAAATAAAAGAAAGTTTAACGCGCCTTGAACAAAGTGAGGCCTATAAACAATTTCTTCAAAATGGAACAAAACGCAATCAAAGAGAATCAAATATCATTCGCACATGTAGAAAAATTCTCGACAACATAGAAAAATCCCCAGAAGACTATAAAGATTTAGAAAAGCTGTTCGCTCAAATGAGTCTCTATTTTCTTTTGAATGAATATCAGAAACAAGACAGTCTGGAGGATAAAAGCATGGCCATACGCCTCCTTAACTCGATCGGTTCAAGAGCGGCCCAAACAGGAAATCAACATTTAAAAAACAACCACCCTATCAAGGCCGTGATTTTGTATGAGATAGCTGTTAAGGCAAGCGAAGAAAATAAGGACATGCATAAGTATATTTTGTTTGACTTGGCTCAGGCTTATGCCTTAAACAAGGATGAAAAATCAGCTCTGAGATATCTAGACACTGCAGTAGAAAACGGATTCAGCGACCTGCCGGCTGTCCAAAAAAACCCTTATTTTGAAGGGATGAGAGAATCCCCGCTATACAAAGATATCATAGTAAAAATAAAAAAAAAGGCCTGTTCATGACTCTTTGAGCGGCTTGAAGCTTTCACAATCCGGATGATATAATTGTTTTTTGTTGACCTCAAAGCCTTCCTATATATAATATGCTCAAAAGAAAACAACCATGATAAAAAAAATAGGATTTGATAAAGACAAATATTTGGCCGAACAAAGCGAACATATCATCAAAAGAGCTGAGAATTCCGGAGGGAAACTCTATCTGGAATTTGGGGGAAAACTCGTGTTTGACTATCACGCTGCCCGGGTTCTTCCCGGATTTGATCCGAACGCCAAAATCCGTCTCCTTCAAAAACTCAAAAACAAAGCAGATATTATTCTGTGCGTGAATTCCAGGGATATCGAACAGAAAAAAATCAGGGCTGATTTTGGGATAACCTATGATGTGGACACTTTAAGGCTGATCGATGACCTCCGCAGCTGGGGATTGGATGTGCTGGCTGTGGTTATAACCAGATTTAACAACCAGCCTGTTGTCCAGCAGTTTCGCAACAGGCTTGAACGCCGTGACATAAAAACATACACACACCATTCAATACCTGGATATCCTTCTGATATTGATATCATTACGAGTGATAAAGGATATGGAGCCAATCCCTATATTGAGACCTCAAAACCCATTGTCGTAGTCACGGCACCTGGTCCGGGCAGCGGGAAAATGGCGATATGCCTGTCCCAGCTTTATCATGATTACAAAAAAGCTATTCGATCCTCTTATGCTAAATTTGAAACATTCCCCATCTGGAATTTAGACATCAAACACCCAGTGAACATAGCCTATGAAGCGGCCACAGCGGACATCGGCGATTTCAATATGATTGACTCTTTCCATCTCAAAGCCTACGGAAAAAAAGCTGTCAGCTACAACCGGGATGTGGAGGCTTTCCCGGTGCTCAAAAGAATTTTAAAACACATTACAGGGGCCAATTCAGTGTATATGTCGCCCACAGACATGGGAGTGAACAGAGCAGGATTTGCCATTACTGACGATGCTGTGGTCAGAGAGGCGGCCAAACAGGAAATCATAAGAAGAAATTTCCGGTATCAATGCGAATATGCAATGGGATTTATTGAAAAAGACACGGTGACCAGAATTGAATCTCTCATGAAGGAAGCCGGAGTGAAGTCTGAGGACAGAAAGGTTGTCAAACCTGCCAAGGAAGCCGCTGAGGAAGCCAGAATCAAACAAAAAGGAAGCGACGGTATTTTCTGCGGAGCTGCTATAGAGCTGAACGATGGGACAATCATTAGAGGATATAACTCACCCTTAATGCATGCCTCATCAAGCATGATACTGAATGCTATAAAGAAATGTGCGGGAATCCCAGACCAGGTTCACCTGCTGACTAACCATGTAATGGATTCCATAGGCAGCTTGAAAGGAAAAATCCTCAATATAAAAAGCCCTAACCTGGACCTAGCGGAAACACTTATTGCCCTCAGTGTAAGCTCCACAGTGAACTCTGCTGCCGCACTTGCCGTGGAACAGCTCAGCAAGCTCAACAATACAGAAATGCACATCACTCATATCCCCACACCCGGCGATGAAGCCGGTTTGAAAAGACTCGGAATAAATGTGACGAGCGAGCCAAACTTTCCCAGTAAAAATCTTTTTATTACTTGATTTACCTGACCTCTTCAATCATTTACAGAAGTGGGTGGGGCTTTGACAAACAGACCCTTCCATCCGTATACCCTAGCATACTCATGTCCCCCTATAACGAGAGAGAGGACAGCTATTGTCCGCTGAAATCCCATAATATCTTCATAACCCGTGTGATCCGCAAAAAAGAGAGCAACACATAAGACGAGAAAAACAGCCCCTAAAATCTTTTGTCCAATCCCTTTCCAAGCCCAGGCCGTTCTTTCTGAAATCTCAAGCCCTATCCAGATAGAAAACCATCCCAGGGCAGCACCGGCTAAGACATCAACCGGCCAGTGCACTCCGACCACTATGCGGGCAGCCGCTATTACAGAGGCCAATCCAATAAGCAGCAGCCGAAGCCAGTTCCTTTTTACTGTCAGAGAAAAAACTCCCGCTAAACTGAATATCATGGAAGCATGTCCTGAGGGAAAAGAATTATATCCCCAGTCCGGACCTATTAAATGGAAGCTCTCGGAAGAAAGAACCCGCGGAGGCCGGGGAATTCGGGAAATATGCTTTACCGCCTGTCCGAATAATGTTAAGAGAACCGCAGCGACCAAGACAGTCCAAATCAGCCGCGGCTTCCGGTAAATCAGCGGAAAGAGAATAACGAATACCACCAATCCATCTGAAAGAAAAGTGAGAAAAGCCCAGAACATATCCCCTGTTATTTGGGATGTCTGGTTGATGAGAAAAAACAGATCTTTATTTAATCCCGTTACTAAGACCACTCCTGCCAGTATAAGAAACACACAGGGAGGAAGCCACACCCATATAGAGCGGGCAGTTAGGTATTTGGAAACCCGGGATTCAGTAGGCATTTAATCGGAAAAAATACTTATCTGAAAATATTCACAAAGCATTTCCCAGATAAAAAGGCCATATGATCAAAGCTAAAACAGCCTTCCAGAAGGTCAGATCAGCAAGTCCTATGGTAAACAGCCAGCCTATAAACCAGAGAGGGCCTATCAAACTGGCTTTTCCACTCATATTTCCTCGTTTTTCTTTGTCTCCTTCTTTCATATTAAACTCCTTGTTTTTTTTTGTAAATCACGTATCTCCTGCCACATCCATAATAATCAATTCATAGATTAATTCAAGAATGACTTACATACTGCCGCAGCCTCCTGGTTCCTATGACACAAAGCCCGAATCCTGCCCAGAATAAGGCTAATATCCTTCTGAAAATGGTTACAGACATACCTAAATCAGCACTGAATCCCATCAAGACAAAAAGGCCTACATACGCAGCTTCATAAGTCCCCAATGAAGCAGGAACATTGGGAATAAAAAAAACAACTGTCCCAAGCGTCACAATGAGGAAACATGATATAAAGTCCACTTTTTCTCCACTTAAAAAAAACATGGTCAAATAGATTTCAAAAACCCAGTATATATGGAGAAACAAGTAATATATGAAAATTCTTAAAAATTCTTTTTTGTTTTTATTATAAAAACCAGAAATATAGTCATCGGTTTCTCTGATTTTCTCTCTTTTTTCCTCAAAAAAAGACAGCTTGATCCTTACTCTCTGCAAACTTTGAACAAACCATGTTATAAGTCCCTTTCTCTGCTTTAAAAAAACAAAAAGAATAAGAAGAACAGCGAATAGAATCCCTATTATCGAAATATATTTAAATCCTTCAGGAATTGAAATCCGAAAGACAGCCATCAATACTCCTATGACCGTCAACAGCAGTGCCGTTATAATCTCTACTGTTTTTTCGACAATGACAGAAGCAAGCACTTTGGTTTTATTCAGGCTTGATACAGACATGGTCCGGAATGCTGCTCCTCCAATATAAGTGGCTGGAGTTAAATAACTCACTGCGTGTCCTGCCATCCGGGCAGCGAAAAAGTTTGAGAAAGAATAAGAGTCCCCATAGCACTGACATACCCTTCTCCAAATATAAGTCCGAATCACCCAGTAGATTAATCTCAGGACAAAAAGTATGCCCAGGCTCTTCCAGGTCAGTTTACTGATGTTTTCTAAGATATTCATGGGGCCGACCTTAATAATAAGAAAAACAAACAGGCCGACACCAATAACAAAAGCGGATTTAAAAATAATTTTTCTGCTTTTCATTCAAATCAATGGTTGAAGGAATGATGTCATCTGCAGTATCACGAAAAAAATGTTAATTTGAACATTTAAGGAAGGCTGTTTGTGTAAAACGCATTAACCAGAACTAAATTCTCCCTCACTTAATCCATATCCTCTCAAACCTGTATACTTAAGACTGATTTTTTTATGAAAGATTATTATCATATGAAAATTATGCCGTCAACACAAATTATCGACCAACGCGCTTGGAATAATAAGGAAATTATTTTTCCTTTTGTGCACATTTTTGTTGACATAACATAAAAAAAGAAAAATAATTCTGAATCCTATGACTGATAAATCAAACTCAACTTATCCTTTGATAAAATTAGGGATTTCCATCTTCTTAGGGCTTTTTCTCTCTCTTCCCATCTTTTGCCAGATTAGTGACTCTCAAGAGGAAGAGGAAATTCCTGCTTTAAAGATCACAGAACCCATCCTTTTAGACGGCAAGCTCGAAGAGAATATATGGAAGAACGCTCCTGAAGCCAACAGCCTTCTTTATGTACATCCTGACAGAGCTAATGCCTCCGAGGTCAAAACATCCGTTAAAATCCTCTACGATACTTCACATATTTATATCGGATTTTCATGCTTTGATTCAAATCCAAATTTTTTAAGAGGTGAGATGACCATAAAAGATGCTGACTTAAGAACCGATGACTCGGTCTATGTTCTTATTGAGACTGTGAGTGATAAGAAATACTATTATTTTTTCGGTACCAATTTAATGGGAGCACTGTTGGACGCAAAAATCTCTAAAACCGGCACAGAGATAGATACCGGTTGGGATGGTTCCTGGAATTCAGCAGCAGCTTTAGAAGATAACAGGTGGTGTGTAGAGATTTCTGTCAATTTGGCTGATTTAGGATATAAAGAGGACACTGACATAAATTTGGGAATCAGTTTGTCCCGGGTGGTTCCCCGTTTGGATACCGTGCTCTGGTCCGGTCCGCTCGATCCCATTTTCAATCTGGATGAACCCCATCTCATAAAAAGCTTACTTCTTCTTGCAAAATGGAAAGCTTTCAGCTTCAATCCCTATATTCTTCCGGGATTTACATCCGGAGAAAAGACAGGATTGAAGGAAGCGGGATTCGATGTTTCTTATTCTCCAAATAAAAATCTTCTAGGCTCAGTAACCTTAAATCCTGACTTTGCCACTGTAGAACCGATTGACGAAAAGGTTAACCTCACCATGTTCGAACTTAAACTGACTGATAAAAGACCTTTCTTTTTTAAAGATATAAAATCATTCGACAAAAACTTTAGTTTGTTTTATCCGCTTCGGATTGGAGACCTTTACGGCGGATTGAAATTTCAAGGAAAGACTGGAACGCTGGAGCTTTCAGGAATCAGCACACAAACAAAAAAAGACGAAGAAGTCCAGAGCGCCAACTTTTCTTTTCTTCAAATAACTGCAGGACTAATAAAATCATTCCGTATTTCTCTCACTGCTTCTAATAAGATTCTGGAGAAACAAAGCAATGGGGCGGCGGCTGTAAGCATGGAATGGAAACCAGCTCAAACAACCACTCTTGCAGGCCAGTTCTCTTTAAGCTACGGGGACTTCTCAAAAGACAGGTCTGCCTCTTTTTTAAGACTTCATTTTGACCTTTCCTCCTTTTATTTCCATCTGGATCTTAAAAGGATTGAAAAGAATTATTGGGAAAATGCAAACCAGGTCGGATATATTGTAGATGATGATAGACAGGAAATAGAAGCCTCCTTAGGGAAGTCATTTCCCCTTACTCCTTTAGGAATCAGCTCCGTTGATTATGACTCTCACTATGATATTTACTGGAACACTGAAGGCCTTCTCAAAAGCTGGCAAATCGATCAAACACTATCCTTTCCTTTTCACACGTTCTGGAAGTTTTCCGTCCTTCAGTCCTGGGATTATAAATTCAATTTTCTTTTCCCCGAAGGGATTGTCGAACACGGGGACAGAATCCAACTTCAGGAATGGGATGCTTACTACCTCTCGCTGGGCACCCTTCCGTATTTTGATCCGAACTATGTTTTTAACCTTTTAAATCCAACTACAGGGGGCATATATAAAATATACACCGGGGAAAGAGAATACAAAAACAGATTCACTAAATTGAGTTCCAGCTATTATAAAGCAAAGGGAGACTCATTCTCCCTTTCTATTGGATGGGGGAAGTTTTTTTCTCATGGTTTTACTTACTATGAAGCCTTTAAGGACTTTATTGTCTCGAATAATTTCTACATGGTAATCAGGGCGAACTGGATCAAATACAGATTTGATGTTCCTCCCGCATACATGAGCACAAGGATATACATTCTGGAAGGAACCTATAACATAGACAGCCGTAGGAATCTTCGAATCTATTTCCAGCACAACACGACTCTTCATAAATTTAATCTCTATGTGAATTATAACTGGAAAATCACCCGATCCGGCGGAGTGCTGAATCTTGTTTATCAGAGAGGTCTTGCCGGCATCGGAGAGGAAGGATCCAATGACCAGGCAATTTACACAAAATTTTCCTATTCCTTCTGATCTTTATTAACCACCAAGGCAGCTTCCCTTTACTGCATAAGGCTTGAAAATCAACTGGCATAATAATCACATTCTGATCGATATCAAAAGATGGACGCTGCCAACAACAAGAGATTGACAGGATAAAACATTATAATATAATGAAAACAGGAGGAATTTCATGATAAAAAAAATCTTTGGATGTCTGATGGCTGTACTGCTAGCCTCAGGCTTCTCCTTAACTCAGGAGCCTGTTGCTCGTAACATTGAAATTCCAGTCAGAGTGTTTGACGGAAAGCAATTTGTAGATAATCTCAATATAGATGACTTTGAAATATATGAAAACAGCATCCGCCAAGACATAAATGCTTTGTATCTGACGGAAAAAGCTCATGTCATAAGACAAGAGTCAAAACAGCCGGTCAAACCCGATTTGAGCCGTCATTTCTGCTTTCTTTTTCAGATAACCGATTTTAATCCCAGATTAAGTGAAGGGATGGCTTATTTTTTCAACAACATCTTCCAATCAGGCGACAGCGTCATGCTCATTACGCCATTAAAACAGTATTCCCTTTCCGCCAAAGCTCTGGAAATAAAATCCCGCGAGGACCTCGTTAAAGATATTATCCAGGTCATCCGGAGGGATACTCTTTCCGGCTCCGCAGAATACAATTCCGCAATCGTTGACCTCAGGCGGATTGTCAGTTCCATATCCTCTGCTTCCGGCGGGCAGCAGACCATGTATCAGACAAGTATTGATACCACCATTTCAGACAGTCAAGTTTCTCCCTTGGAGCAGCTGCTCCCTAATTACCGGGAAACATTAGAAAAATTGGAAAATATGAGAATAGTCAATGAAGAAAGTTTCCTGGCTTTTGCATCCCATTTCAAATCTCTTCCCGGTCAAAAGATCGCATTCCTTTTCTACCAGAGAGAATTCCGTCCGGAACTGGATTCTACTACCATGAACCGTCTGGTCAGCAACTACCAAGGTAACCAATCATTATTAAACCAGATTCAAGACCTCTTCCAGGTATACTACCGCGATGTGGACATGAATGTGGACCGCATGAAGCAAGTCTTTGCCGACTCTTCTGTGATGATGAACCTTTTGTTCTTCAATAAAACACCCGAGCAAATACCGGGAGTTTATATGAGAGAGCAGTCTGAAGACCTGTATCAAATTTTCTCTGAACTGGCACAATCCACAGGAGGCATTGTGAACAGCGCCCAAAATCCGGCTACAGCACTTAAAATGGTTTCTGACACTGCCGATAAATGCTACCTTCTGTATTATAACTCTCCTTTATCTGATATTCAAAGCAGATTCAAGAACATTAAAGTCGTTGTCAAAGGTGCCAAATACAGGATTCTCCACAGACAGGGCTATTTCCAGCTTGAAATAAGATAAGACACCTTAATCAAAAAAGAAAAAATCAGGCTTCCCAAATCACTTCAAATCCTCTATCTCTTCCTGTTCATACTGTTCCTGCTTTAATGTCAGATCCAGGTTGGCCATGAAACCTTTATGCTTTTGAGCTTCCGGATCCTTGGTGAGCTCAATATGTCTTTCCCTGGATTTTCTCAACTGCTGAACAGCTCTTTCCAGAGCCAGGCCAATGGAAGTATTCTTTTCTATCTCTCCCAGTTCAAATCTGGGGGGCATCCCATTTTCAGCCACGTCTTCTGCCAAATGGGCCAGCTGTTTCATCTGTGTCATTGAAAAATCCATGATCTGCCATGCTTTTGCTGCCTCTTTCTGAAAAACCCAGGAATCCCTTATGTGCTGGAGCATCTGGGTGTATTTTCCAGCCACAGCCTTTTGAAGCTTGTTCACAAATTCCCCCGGAAGTTCATTCTCTCCCCCTGGCAGTCCTTCAGCCTCTTCTGGAGAAAGTTTATCCAGAATCTTCTGGAACTTAGCAGCATGCATGCCTGATTCCCATGCCTCTCTTCGCAGAACTCTTTTGATATGGGGATCATCCATTTTATCCGCTTCCCGGTTGTAGTGAGGAATCAGCTTTTTCTCATAGGCCACATAAGATTTAAATATGGCAGCCCGGTTTGTCGGGTCATGAGGATACGCAGCTGGTGTCATATCCGGCTCTCCTCCCTTCTGAGCGATGATCATTCCCAGCCAATGCATGTGCCACATCTCTTCCCTGGTCCTTGATAGAAGCTTAGCACCTAAAGCCGTATCCTCCCCTTCCAGATAACTGTGGATAAGGTAGCGTACCACTGCGGCATGTTCATCCCGCAGGTCCCTATTCAACATTGTGATTAATTCTTTATTTTTCAATTCTTTCCCTCCCCGTTATTTATTTTTCTCGCATTTTTCATATTAATTCCACGTGTTTTAAAGGTCAAGATATAGTTCGATTCGCTTATTTCTTCTTCTTTTTATTGACTGGGTCTTTTCAAAAAAGTATTATTCCCAAATGCTCGTTGGTTTTTAAATAAATTCTCTTTATAAATGTCCATAAAACCATAATACGAAAAAGAAAGGTCATGATAGAATGCTTAAGAACACAAGAAAACCGGTCCTCTTTTTATCTATTCTGCCTGTAATCACTTTGGTTTTTCTCTTTTCCTCCTGTGATCATTCCCAGGACAAAGACATCACGGCACTTCAGGAATTAAATAAAAATATTACCCAACTTCCGAGTGTCTCTCCATTGCAATACAAGGATGAGGTCTTTCGCAAGTTTGATAGTTATTTTGAAAACGCCCAAATCATAGGTCTCGGCGAAGACTCTCATGGAGTCAAAGAATTCTTCGAGCTAAAGCAGCGGATCTTCAAATACCTCGTAGAAAATCATAACTGCAGAGCTCTTGGTTTTGAATACGGATTTCGGTTTCAAAGATCTTTAGAGATTGAGAACTATATTACTTCAAGGAAGGGAGACTTGGATTCCATCCTTTCCGGTCTGCACTGGATCCATCGAAATAAGGAATTCAGAGGATTGATCGAATGGATGCGGGAATACAACTCAAGCCTTCAAAAGGAAGATATGATTCATTTCATAGGAATAGACAGCCAAATCGATATCTGGTATCTCGACGAACTCAGCCAGCACTTTTTTCAATATGACAAAGATTTATATGAATTTGTTTCTGAAATTCTGGATACGTTGTCCAAATGGGGAAAGATAGATCACCAAAAATTAAAACAAGAAGAATTCCAGCAAATAGAAAATTTACTGATTTCATTAAAAGACAAGACCCTGGTGTTTTTCTCTAACCATTCCAATTCAGGGGAAGATAAGATGGAGAGAGACCTTTTACTGCACAACATCGAATCTCATATTCTCTCCCATGAAAACCGTTACTGGATGTATAAGAATAAATCCTTAAGAGACAGTCATATGGCTAAACATGTCTTATGGCTTAAAGAAATCGTTGGGAACGAAGCCAAAGTAGCTGTCTGGGCCCATAACGCCCATGTGGCCAATGATCCCCACTATGCAAGAGACGGAAGCCCTGCTATGGGAAGATATCTCAGAGAAAAGCTGGGAGATAAATATCTGGTCATCGGAACGGGATTTACAGAAGGCCAGTTTGTTGCCGTCACAGAGGATTATTTTGGTGAAGACACCAATCCCATTATATGGAAATTAAATATCTTTTCCCCTGAAAACTCTGTAAACTATCTTTTCTGTCAGGCTGATTATAAGAATTTTATCCTCGACATCAAAGGAATATCAAGAACAGGAAATTTATATACGTATATAAATAAAGAAAGGCCTTTTTTTGGAGTGGGAGATTTTTACAGCGCCACTTATCCGGAAATACATTTTGCAGAGGACAGGATCATTAATTTAGCCACAGCTTACGACATGATATTTTACTTCTCTGACACTCGACCCATAACCCTAATTAAAAAAGAGCCGTAGCTGACTCATTCCATTTAATTTCATATTCATACGAAGAAACTTGAGAATACGGAGCATTCGATAAACAATCAAAGCTGCTTGTTTGTCCAGGATCCAAATCATTAGAATCGATATAAGTGAAGGCCGTATCAAGGACGTTCTCCCCAGAATCTTTGATTGTGAATGTAATCTTTACATTTAATGCTTTTTCATCCCCATCATTTTTTATTTCTCCAAGAAATTCAGCATTTCCAGAAGTATCTTGCTGCATAGTGATTTCTCCTACAATGAGACAGTGGGCTTCTTTGTTAAAGATATTGCAGCTGCCACTGAGTATTATGAGACAAATCAATACTAGAGCTGTTTTTTTCATTTTTCCTCTTTTTCTATAACTGTTTGAATGTTTTCATGCTGTTTATGTTATTCCTTATCTTTTTTTATTTCAATTTCTTTTTTCAGAAGTCCCGCTTTTCATGATTTTGATATTAAACAACTCATAAATTTCTCGTTGATGATATACGGATCCGATTTTTATGAAAGACAACAATAAAGAGAACAAAAATCTGGTTTTTATTTTTCTTTTTATATTTTTTTTATCGTCTTCAGGGATATTCAGCCTGCTGATTTTCTGATATTCTCTCTTTTCTGTGGATCACTTGTTGACTTGACCCAAGTCTCATATGTATGATGGGTGGTAAAGTTACTTAGTGGATGTGAATTTGATTAAATCAAGTAAAAATAAACACCAACAGAAAAACGAATATCCCATCATTACAATAAAAAGCTGCACGGCGCGGACAAGGCGTGTCATTCAGCTTCGCTCCGGAGGCTAATCATGTTTAAAACCCACGTCAGAATGGCTTTTCGTCATCTGCGAAAGCAGTCCGTTTATTCCTTGCTCCACGTCCTCGGTCTGTCCGTCGCCATGGCCTGCTTCATAGGCGGCCGGGAATTAGCGGCAAGCTCTCCCGCGCGACCTAACTCATCCTCGTTCCAATGGAAAATATCTTCTCCGGCGGAGCAGGGACTTGATTCGGGGAAGTTGGCTGAACTGGTCGACCTGATACGTGAGGGACAACGCTATCCCCGGATTCAAAGCCTCCTGGTTGTCCGCCATGGCTGTTTGGTCGTAGAGGAGTATTTCAACAATTGGAATAGAGAGCGCCTTCATATCCTGCAGTCTGTGACCAAGAGCTTTACTTCCGCCTTGATCGGAATAGCCATTGCCCGAGGAGATATTAAGGGTGTGGACGAGAAAATCATCGATTTTTTTCCCGACATGAAAGATATTGCTCACATGGATGAACGCAAAGCCTCCATACGCTTGAAAGATCTCCTGACCATGAGGAGCGGAGTCGATTATCATGAAAATGGGCAGGATTCCCCTCATCATCGATTGAACCGGACACCCACGGGCTGGGACAAATTCTATCTGGATCGTCCTATGGCCGGCGAACCGGGAAAGAATTTCAACTATGACAGCGGCGGAGTGATTCTGCTTTCCGCAATCTTGAAAAGCCGCACCGGAATGCACGCAGATGTATACGCGGAACAAACTCTCTTTAAATCTCTAGGAATTGAAAAGAAATTCTGGGTTAAAAATCAGGAAGGACACCCCCATACAGGCGGCGGCCTGGCTCTCAGAACACGGGATATGGCGCGTTTCGGATTACTCTATCTGAATAAAGGAAAGTGGGAAGGGGAACAGGTTGTGCCGGAAGACTGGATTCGAGAATCCTTTGAAATGCACGTCGATTTTGGAAACACAGGTCAGGATATCGTGGGATACGGATATCTCTGGTGGATTCAAAGGCCGGATCCGCAGGGAGACGGACAACAATATATCTATGCAGCCAGGGGAGCAAAGGGTCAATATATCTTTATCGTGCCTGAACATGACATGGTCGTGGCGGTCAACGCGGACACACAGTCGGAAGAACAAAAGAGAAGAATTTTTGAGTTCCTATACGGATATATACTGCCGGCGGTCCATGTTAAACCACAACCTCAAAGAGAGAACATAGCGAGAAAGCCGGTCCATGACCACGGTCAGGAATACGAAGCCGTGATCCAGGCCTTCCCCGCAGAACGGATGTCTCGTGAAGTCTTCATCGATCAAACGCATGGGCAGCAGGTTGTATCCGTCCCCGCCGCAAGAACCGCAATAAAACGATGACCGCGGTAAATTCAGAAGTTCACACTGCCGAACGATCAGAATCATCGGATGCCCAGGCTCGACCTCGGCCCGTTTCACTTCGACAGAAGCGATTGATATTCCTGTCCTTAAATGGGTCATAACTCAATCGCAATAACTCAAAGATATCTTCACTTGACAGAAACATTGAAAAGAAAATCAGTTGACCTCTTATCAGCAGACCAAGCAAAAAGCTACTAAAATGAGTGAATTTTGTGACATATTTGCATGTGTTAAACTCTATACTGGCTGATACAATGAGAGAAGAAAGAGGAAAAAGACATCTTCCCCAAAATATCACAACTCCCCTATTTATAAGAAGTTAGAGAAAGCACGCCCGGAGGGATTTGAACCCCCGACCTTTGGATTCGAAGTCCACCGCTCTATCCGCTGAGCTACGGGCGCACGTTGTTCCTGACTATTTTATCCTTAGGAAACAAGAAAATGCAAGCCTTCTTCCCCCGGCAGGGATTCCGAACCAAAAATGTTCATTATCGGACAATTGATGTTCGGAATGATACAGATTTCCTGATTCAATCCCCCGAAAAAGCAATGAATGCCCATAACCCAAAACATGGCACACTTCTTGCTTGTTATTTTTCGAAAAGATGAATAATAATATTTCAAATCAAAAACTAATTCATCATGCCTTGCTTTAATAAATCAATTATTCAAATCAATCAAAAGAAGGAACTTATAATATGATTATCAATAACAGCAAATATGATCCGAAAATATTTTGGAAACACAACTGTTTCATCATTAAAATAATAACCAGGTTCTCTTTAATATTATCATGCTGTTTTCTTGTTTTTGCTCATTCATATGCGGATTCAAACAAAATTTTCCCATTCAATCTAACTTCCCCCGGCGAAACAAACCCCCAAAAACAAAGGGAGACCAGAGATTATTTGGTAACCAAAGCCGCTTCTGAGATAAAAATAGATGGCAGCTTGGATGAAAACGCATGGAAGAATGCGGTTGTCATCAAGCTTCCCTATGAATGGCTTCCCGGTGACAACATTCCCGCACCAGTGGATACCGATTGTCTGGTAACTTATGACAATCATTACTTCTATGTAGCTGTGCGCTGCTATGACCCGGATCCTTCAAAAATTCGGGCCCATCTTATGGACCGCGATTCCATGGACACGTTTATCCAGGATGACCACATCAGTTTTATGATCGACACGTTCAATGACGAACGACGGGGCTTTCAGTTCCGCGCCAATCCGCTGGGAGTCCAAGCTGATGCTAACTTCAGTGAATCAGAGGGATATGAAGATTTTTCCTGGGATGCTATTTGGGCCTCAGCAGGCAAAATCACAGATTGGGGATGGGCCGTTGAGATAGCGATCCCATTCAACCAGCTCCGTTTCCCAAAGACCTCAGAAGTCCAGACATGGGGATTCAGCATTGAGCGGTCCTACCCAAGAAGTGTCCGCCACCGCATGACATCCCACCCCAGAGAAAGAGACATCACCTGTATCATCTGCCAGTTCAATAAGATAACAGGAATGCAGGGAATATCCCCGGGAGCCAACATCGAACTTGACCCGACCCTGACCACAATCCGGACAGACAAAAGAGACGATTTTCCTGCAAATCCTGAAAGCCCTATGGGAAACGGGGACATCGATCCTAATCCGGGGATCACAGCCAGGTGGGGCATTACCCCTAATTTGATGCTCAACGCCGCTGTCAATCCTGATTTTTCACAAATAGAAGCGGATATCAGAGAACTCGAAGTCAACACGCGGTTTGCCATCCGGTATCCGGAAAAAAGGCCCTTTTTTCTGGAGGGAGCTGATTTTTTCCTGACTCCCATTGAGGCTGTTTTTACGCGGACTGTAGCTGACCCTATGGGGGGACTCAAACTGACCGGTAAAATCGGGAAAAATGCCTTCGGTGTTTTTGGAACCTTTGATAGAGTCAATAATCTCCTTTTTCCCTCTAACCAAGGCTCTTCATCTGCTTCCATCGATCAGGAGGTAGCCAGCGGGGTTTTTCGATTCCGCAGGGATGTAGGACAGACATCTCATATCGGAGTTCTTTACACTGGCCGCGTTTCTGATGACTACTACAATCATGTGGCGGGATTTGATGGATTTTTCCGGCTTTCCCAGACCAAAAGCATCAGCTTTCAGTACCTTCATTCCGAAACCGACTACTCAGAACAAACCTCAAACATATTCAGCCAAAAAAAAGCTCCTTTATCCGGAGATGCCATCACAGCTGAATTCCAAAGTATTGGAAGAAACTGGCTGTACTTTTTTAACTATAATGACCTTAATCCAAATTTTCGGGCCGATTACGGATATGTCCCCAGAGTGGACCTAAGAGGCGGGTCCGGATTTCTTGGCTACAGATTTTGGGGAAAAGGCAGAGACTGGTTTACGAACATACTATTGAGTATGCGGGGAAATGTCATCTATAATCATGAGGGAGATATGACGGACAGGGAAATTGGCATTCAGACACAGTACAATGGCCCCTTACAGTCCACCGTGCTCTTGCAGTATAAAAACACAAGGCAGCTCTATTTATCTGAATATTATGACCTGAACCAGGCAGTAATTGTCACTGAAATAAAGCCGTTTGGAGGAGTGCGCTTAAACATGACCGCTCTGTACGGGGACTCAATAGATTACAATAATGCCCGGCAGGCAATGGGACTGAATCTTCTTCCTTTTGTTGAATTCAGCTTAGGTCAACATGTCAATCTAAATCTCCAGCATACATTCCAGCGGCTCACCTGTGATCAGAATAAGATTTTTACAGCCAATCTGTCACAAATAAAATTCGTATACAACTTCAGTGTTCGCACATTTTTACGGGCGATTGTTCAATATCTTGATGTGACTCGAAATCCTGAACTTTATGTTTTTCCGGTCTCTCCTAAAACTCAGACCGTATTCACACAGTTTCTCTTTTCTTATAAACTCAACCCCCAGACTGTTGTTTTTATCGGCTATTCGGACAATTATCTGGGGATGACAAGCCTTGATATAACCCAGACAGACCGAACATTTTTTGTTAAAATCGGATATGCCTGGACCCATTAAAAAAAAGGAGCCCTTGGCATGATTAAAAACCTCATCAAGGTCGCATTCAGAAATTTCTGGAAAGATAAATCCTCTTCTTTAATAAATGTCATGCTTTAATTCCCTCAGGCATAGGCCCCGCCATGAAAACAGATTTTCCAGAAATCGAAGACATGACCAGAGTGTTAAAAATGCGGATTTGACTTTTTAGGTGCATTAGAGCCCATTGGCTTTGACCGCCAGCCCAATTATGTGAGCTTTTCTGTCCACACCTATGTGCTTTTAAAAGAAGGTGTTTCGCCGGAGGTCATTGAACAAAAAATGCCGGCTCTTGTGGAACAATACGCAGCCGGTCAAATACAAGCTGAAACAGGAATATCTTTTGAAGATTACACTCGGGCGGGGAATGGTTACAATTATTTTCTCCAGCCTATCCAAGATATCCATCTCAAATCACACCTATCTAGTGAGATAAAACCCAACGGAAACATCCTGTATGTCTACATCATGATCGCTATTGCGGTTTTTGTCATCATCATCGCCTGCATAGGGCTTTTCGGCCTGTCTGTATATATGGCAGAACAGAGGACCAAAGAGATCGGCATCCGCAAAGCTCTTGGCTCTACGTCCTCTCAAATCGTGAAGCGTCAACAAATAATTGACTCAAACGGTTCTTTATGTGTACTATAATCGATAAGTCCGTCTAGAGCCAAAACATTTGATAACATAAAAGCAGCCGTTTTTTAAAAGAGAAAGGAAAATCATGCGAAGACTCATTATTCTTTTTGTTGTCGGAGTGTGCGTTTTATCCCTGGCCGCCCAGAAAAAGCGGCCCATCCGGGATGACGTAGGTTTCTGTTGGAACACGGAAAGCATGCGCAAGCTTGTGAATTATCTTGAAAGTCAGGAAAACAGGTCTTTTGAAGACCAGAAGCTTGTGGCTGCCATATCTCCTCATGATGATTATCTCTATGCCGGAAGAATCTACTACCCTCTTTTCAAAATCCTTAAGACTAAAGAAGTGGTCATCTTCGGCGTCACCCACGGCACGGTCCGCAGCGAGATCCCCGGCCTCCAGAATATCCTGATCCTGGACGGCTTCGAATACTGGCCCGGCCTGAAGAAGCCTATCTCTGTATCCGGTCTGAGGGAATATATCAAAGAGCGGCTCGACCAAGCGTTTTTTATCACAGATAACAGGGCCCATGAGATCGAACACTCCATCGAAGCTCTTCTTCCCTTCCTTCAGTATTTTAACCCTGAGGTCAAGATCACTCCCATCATGGTCACTCCCATGCCTTTTGCCCGAATGGATGAGGTCTCAGAAAAGCTGGCCAAAGTGATCGCGGATTATATGAACGAAAAAGACCTTGAAGCTGGAAAGGATATTTTTTTTCTCATTTCCTCTGACGGAAACCATTATGGAGAAGACTTCAACAATTCGCCTTTCGGAGAAGGGGAAAAAGCCTGGAAAAAAGCCTTAGAGTTTGACCAGCGCCTTATAAGGACCTATCTCACCGGGACTGTAGACAGCCGCAAAATCAAAGGATTGACCAAAGAACTCTGGGGAGAAACTTATCTGGATTACCGGAATACCTACTGGTGCGGGAAATACTCTATTCCTTTCGGCCTCCTCGCCACAGAAAAAATTCTGGCATATTCCCTGAAAAAAAAGATAAACGGCACACTCTTTCGCTTTTCCGACACTTACAGCGAAGGCGTACTGCCTCTCAAAAAATCAGGAATGGGGACAACAGCTCCTTTCTCGCTCCGCCACTGGGTCAGTTTTTTCTCTATCGGATATTATTTAGAGTAAAACAATCTCACCTCTCACCAATAGTGATGTTCCCGTCAGATGTGCGGATACGGATTTTCCCTTTCCCTCCGTTTATCTCACCGGACTTAGAATGACGTTCATCTTCAAAATTCTCTATATTTTCCAGCTCAATACGTATCCGTCCATCATCAGAATAAGTGTAAAAAGAAGTTGAAAATCCTCTTTCAAGATTGACCCGAACCGGACCGTCGTCCGTTTTTATGTCGGCATTTAAGGTGTCTGATGCCAGAAGGTTAAGATCAATATCCCCATCATCAGCCCTTATATACAGTTTTTCTGCCGCTGTCTGATCCATAATCACATCACCATCATCCGAAGTGATGTCAAAAGAGCCGCTGGAATTTTTTACTTGAATATCCCCGTCTTCCATATCCAGCCTGCATTCAGGAACCTCACATGCTGAAAGACGTATATCCCCGTCATCAACGGAAATGGATAATTCTCCCTTGAATTCCTCTATTTCAGTGGTCCCATCCTCCCCCCAGATCCTTGTCCTGCCTGCATCAATATCTTTGAGTAACAAATCACCATCATCCAGCCTGCATTCGATTTCCTCTCTCCATCCTTCGATGTTCACATCTCCATCATCCCCTTTTAAATCCAACCGAATATAATTCGGAGCCTTGATCTCGTAAATATATTCATATCTTCTCACATTGATGTAACCTATAGTAAAACCGTATCTTCTTTTTTCAGTCACGTATACGGAACTCCCTCTCTGGCTGAATTCGACATCAAAATCATGCTCCTGCCCGATTCCTACCCTGTCAATTTCAGCCCTGTAATTCACTTCCACATCGATCCTGTCCTCATTCCATGGAATGATTGTCACATCACCGTCTCCGTACGTAAGATGAAGCACATCTCCTTGTTTGACATCAAAGGTTTGATGAAAATGCTTGTTGACTTCCTTTGCCGGTGCAGACCCTATGAATAAAGTCAGAATAACGAGAAACAAAACAAACAGTATGAACTTTTTCATGTCAACCTCCTAATAAACTTATCCTTTAATAGATTAAACGAAAACACTGGATAAAAAGTTCCTTTTTTTGAAAAAATAAGATTTCGTAATGACTCTTCTGTTTAAAAGAAGACCTTGATCCCTAAATTAGCTGACAATCCCCCTAAATCCAGCTCAAGTGTTTCCCCCTCTTCCCATTGAGTGGTCAGAGGATGCTCTACCTCCCGTTTTGCAATGATGTATCTTCCTGAAGCATAAAAAGCCACTCTGTTTGTGATGTAAAAATCCATGCCTCCGGAAACATTAAACCCAAGCTTATTGACATTTGTTTTTTCGAATTCAATCTCTGCGATATCTATATCATGCGTCCAATCCCAGTAAAAAGTCTCTTCGTAGATAATATCATAAAGCAAATCCATCTTGCCTGAAATATAGCTGATACCGGCCCCAACAAACGGCCGGAGGCTTCCAGAAGTAACAGGATGAAAATTGACCATAAGGCTAAAGACTGTTTCCTTAAAAAACGGATTGGCTTCTGCCTCGTCAGATGCAATATCATTCCATAAATATATATTCGGAAGGCTGAATCCGTAGGTTCCGTCCAGCGATTTGGAGAATATGTTCAAACTGGCCGCAATCTCCAGGCTTTCCACAATATAAAATCCTGCTCCGGCACTGAATCCAAGAGCATCTGCATTTTCGACATAATCACTTATGGCCATATCTTCCCCCCAAAGCGTATCCATGTATTCGTAATTATATCCTGCTTGGATAAATGATAACGAACCTCCCACATCAATGCTGGCTATATTCTTCCTGGGTGTCCATTTAGACGTATAGGTCCTTTGGCCTGAATTTTTTGATCCTGTAAATCCCGGAAGAACCAGAAAAACAATGAACAAGCACATAGAAAATATTTTTAAAATGGTTCTCGTTCTCATCACATCTCCTTTTAAAGCTTATTCTTTCTTTTCTTCGGGTTCTTCAGAAGGTTCTTCTTTCTCTTCTTCCTTTTCTTTTTGTGACTCACTTTCCGGCTCTTCTTCAGGTTCTGCTTTTTCCTGGGGAGCTTCTTCCTTTTTCTCTTCTTCTTTTTGTTCGATCCTTTTTTCTTCCTTTTTTTCAGCGGGCTTTTCTTTAACAGGTTTGGGTTTGCCGCTTGCAATAAAAGAAAGCACAAAAATAATAAATCCCACGATACTCACCACTCCGGCCACAGCAATCACTGGAGAGAACAGGTGGCCTACAACAGCGGTCTGTATCCAAGCTGTCTTTTCCAGAACCAGTTCATGAAGCCCGGCCGACCAATCTTTAGAGAATGAATATGGAGAAAGCCCGATCCCCGCAAAGGCCAATTGCTTGGTAAAGAGCGCTGTAAACAAGGAGATAAGCCCTCCTGCCAGGAATGACAAGCCGCTCCATCTGAAAAAGCCTGCTGTTGAAGTTGCCGCAATAACCGAACCCAGCAAAATGATCAAGGCCGGTAAAAGAAACATCCCGTAGGAAAGCAGTTTAACAATCCGCGTAACGCTCAGCGGCACAAACCGCATCCCCGAAAAAATTTCTATCTCGTCCGATATGTCATCGGTTAATTCGTCAAGGTAATCCTGTATAACCTGATCTGACACCTCTACACCGGGTGTGCATGGGGGGAACTCGAACAGGTCATAATCTCTTTCAATCACCGTGTACCAGCGTTCAATATCCACTTCATCACAGGGAGGAAGCTGTTCCATGACCTGAGTGATATAATCCTTAAAATCTTCACTTTGGAGCGCATTTTTTAAAGGACGAAGGTCAATGACAATAGACCCCGCTTTTCTTTTCCCTCTTAATACGTCCCCTATCTCTTCCAGAGAACCTGACAGTTCGTTCTCAAGCCAGCTTTCAAGTCCCATATTCCTCATCAATTCACGGGGAGAGATGTCAACCTCCGAAGCAGCCTTGAACCAGGCTCTCGTATCCTCATCACTGATCAATTCTTCGTCCTGGGCCTCTATAAACACTTCCTCAACAAGCGAAGGTACTTCTTCGATTATCTCCTGGGGAAGGTCAGAAACAAACTCAGGAGACACAGCAGACCGGGTGAGCCCTACAGCCCATATGACAGCAAAAAGTATGGGAAGTCCTATAAACAAAACAATAAAAAGTCCCAAAATTTTTCTTAATGCTTTCATTTTAAATCCCCTTTTTTCTTCATATTTATTAACTCATCACAATCTGATACGGTGGGTGTATCTTAATAAGCTTATATCATAAGAAAATCACCCGGTCAAAGAAAATCTATCACATATCCTTTAATGTGCTTGCTCCATAAAACAGGGAATTAAAAAAGTATTTAAAGGATCCGTGAGACTGAGCTCTGTACTGAGCGGGAAACCCAATTAAGATAACCCTTCCTTTTCCAAACGGAACATCCGCCAGGGCGCTATGGCCGGTCAAATGCTCCTCTCCGCTGATCCAGCCGCTCAAAAGGGCCTCCGGAGCATACTTCACAACGCTTCTTCCCTCAAATATCTTAAAAACCGGGCTTCTTCTAAAAAAAACAACCGCATCTCTTCCGTAACCATAAGTTATGGGATGGTCACGATCATTGATAACAGCGAGCAAAGAACCGGGGATGAAAAATTCATCCCGCCTGAGCCCTGAAGCACGGTCCTCTACGCCAATGTGCAGGCGTTTAATCCCGAATTCGGAAGAAGAATTCAGAGTCACAAGCGTTCCCCCGCTTTGAATGAAATCTTCCATGTTTTTTACTCCGATCTCCCCTATTCCTCCGGCATATTCAGGAGGAAAAGATTCTTCCGGCACTCCCTGGAAAATGGCCCTGTCGCTGAGATCCGGAAAAATAATGACATCGAAATCTTCCGCAAGATTCCCCGCCCTTATGTCCTTGTCAAAAAGGCTTTTATATTGAAATTCAAACTGCTCAAGAACAAACCGGGTCCACCCTTCATCCATGGAAGCTGTCCAGCTTTTATAAAGGCCGATTCTCGGTTTCCGGAAGACATAGGCTTTTATTCCGGGTTCCTCTTCTATGCCTCTGAAACGGATAAGAAGATTTTTTGAAACCGCTTTCAGGTCATCCTCTGTACGGTCAGAACACCTTATGAGCATGGTTCCTTCAGGATAGAGCATCCCTTCAGAAGAAAATTCCTCAGCAGCCCAAAAAATGGTATATCCTTTATCCAAAAGCCTGTTAGCTGCCACGATATCATCATTTGATTCATGACCCCATACGTAAAAGAGCGCCCCTTTCTTAAGTTCTATCACCGGAGCAGGCTTTGTTATCCCTTTTACCAGCCGCGTCTCTGCCTCAAACGGCTCATCCACTTTTACTGCTTCGACTCCCATCAGAAAAGGAAGGGTGTGGCCCACCACATCATAAGGTGTTTTGAGAGGGCCGCCCTGAAACTCTCTTATTTCCGGATAGACTTGAGGTTCGAGCAGGGTTTTCGCAAATCCTCCGAACGGCTGCGCCATATACACGATAAAGGTCCCTTCAGGGTATTCGAATCCTCCGGCTGTGAAAGGTTTTTTAGCTCGGTGTATCTCCACTCCGCCTGTCTTTAAAATGTCAAGCATTTTCAATGCAGTGGAAAGGTCACGCTGTTTTTCCGGAATGATATAAGAATATGGAGGCTCGGTCTGTTCCACTGCTTTTCTAAAAATCAGGTAAAAGTTCCTTACCCAGTTTTCCCTGAGACGGGCCGCATTTGTCAGTGCGGCCCTAACAGCAGAATAGTCATAATCCACAATATCCCTTAAGGTCCATTTCCCGCCTTTCCAGGGAAGGGGCATGCTTACGGATTCCTGTTTGACCTGAGGGCTCAGTCTTTCCCACGGAACGTCGATGGGGGTTGCAATCTTGACACTGGCCGCCTCAGTGAGAATACGGATTCCTCCGTGATAATGGTGATAGGCTCTTGCCGGAGTCCATGCATCAAATCCCATACTGTGCATGACCCCACCTTTTCCCTCTGATGTAAGTTCCGTAGCCATGAATGTTCCCATCATAGCCACTTCCTGCCTGAGCATGGGATCGATATTCGGCTCATAAGGATCCACATACGGAGGAACAAACAATCTCGGACCCGTGCTCCCCATCTGATGCATATCCACAATCACATGAGGATGCCATGCGTTGTGGACTTTTATGGTTAATTTTGTTTCTTTCTGTGTGAACATAAACCAGTCGCGATTATTATCGTGACCAACATATTTATTGTAAAGCCAGGGCATCCGCCCTCCCTCATATTTGGTGCCGAGATACTTTTTATACCAGTCAACCACCATTTGAATCCCGTCAGGATTATGCATGGGAGTTAAAATCAATATGACATTATCCAGGATCTCTTTGGTCGTTTTGTCTCTCTTTGCAGCCATATCATAAGCCAGCTCCATGGACATCTGACAGGCTGCTATTTCAGTGGCATGAATAGAACAATTCACCATGACCACTGCTTTTCCCTCTGAAATAAGTTTTTCCGCTTCCCCGGATTTCAGCTTTCTCGGATCTGCAAGTTTCTGCTGGATCTGCCTATATTTTTCAAGATGCTTATGATTGTCCTCCGAAGTGATCACAGCCACGATAAAGGGATTTCCCATCGAGGTCTTGCCCACTTCTTCCACCTCAATCAGGGGGCTTTGCTCTCCGAGAATCATGAAATAATCAATAATCTGATTCATATCCGCCAGTTTCCTGTCTGCTCCGACTTTAAATCCCAAAAAATCCTGCGGTGACCGGATCTCAGCCGCTGCGCTCTGAAACAAAAACAAAACAATAATCAAGCCCAGAAATGCTTTTATTTTTCTCAATGATTCCTCCTTTGATTTCATTGATATATTTTTTGTGTGATATTCACTTTCCTCTGTACGGGACTCCTTTGGTTATCCACTCGGGCCCTTCCACTCCTTTGAGATAGTGGTCAAAATACTCTTTGATTCTCATAAACCAGTCCAGCTTGTTGGGATACTTTTGAGGATGATGGGGCTCTCCCCGGTACTGAAGAAACACACAGTCTTTTTCAAGCCTTCTCATAGCAAGATAAAGTTCTATCCCCTGATACCAGGGAACAGCCGTGTCTTCATCCCCGAAGATGATGAGAAGAGGCGTATTGATTCGATCGGCAAAAAACAGAGGAGAATTCTCAATATACAGATCCCGTCTCTCCCAAAGGCTTGCGCCTATGCGGCTCTGTGTCTTTTCATACTGAAAAAGGCGTGCCATGCCTGACCCCCAGCGTATGCCTCCGTAAGAAGACGTCATATTAGAGACCGGAGCTCCGGCAACAGCACACTTGAAAATATCGGTCTGGGTGATCACAAAAGCTGTCTGATAACCGCTCCATGAATGGCCGTGAAGGCCCACAGCATCCGGATCTGCAACACCCATGTCTATTATTTTTTGGATCCCGGGCACAAGACACTTTGTGGCTGAGAACCCGGGAGTCCCGATATCAAATCTCACATCAGGCAGAAACAGAGCATACCCGTTGCTGGCATAATAAGGAAAGCACGGCCTGTGATTGATGACCACCTGATTGAACTCATAAAGTCTTTGAGAAAAAAACCGGTAAAAATAGACAATGACCGGATATCTCTTTCCCGGCTCATAATTTCCCGGTTTGATAAGGACTCCCTGAAGAGGAGTCCCGTCGTCACTTTCCCATTCCACTAATTCCGCGCTCCCCCATGCAAAATCCTTTATTTGAGGATTCACATCGGATATCTTTTCCGGAGAACTTAAGCTGAGTCCGCTGACCCAGAGGTCAGGAAATTCAGTGTAACTTTCCCTTGTATAGAGAAGGGTATCTGCCTCCTTGGCCTTAGCTATAAAATTAAACTTTTTCTTTTCTTCAAGAAGCTTTTCAACACCTGTTTTATTGAGCTGCGCCTTGTAAAAACCCCAATTTTTTTTATGATTATGATAAGAGGAAAGAAGGAGGCGTTCTCTCAGGCTAAAAAATTCCTTTTCAGGATCAAGCCGGATGATGCGGAAAGTATAGTCGTTTTGACGGCCGAAACCTCCGGTTATATTCTCAGGCAGGCCCTCAACAGCGGGAAATTTCCAGATATCATATTTATCATAGATCAATACAGCTTCATCTCCCTCCAGCCAGCCTGCCGCTCCATATCCGGGCACTTTACTCGGATAATCATGGTCTTCATTGTAAAAAGGGATTCCGATATTCCCGGTAAGGTTCCGGCTTTCCCTTGAGGAGGTGTCGAAAATATACCAGTTCCTGTCTTTGTAATAGACCACGAAACGGCCTTCTGGAGAAAGGGAAACCCTGTCCTCCAAGCGGGATACAATGAGCGTACGGCTTCCGTCCTTGAGGTTTATGAGATAGAGGTCATTCATCTGTCCATACCATGTAATCATTTTTCTATAAGGAGCGTCCAGGAATCCCAGGGCATAATTCTCATTCTCATTTGTGAGGACCCTGGGCATATCCCTGTCAGCAAGCTGTATATACCCGCCTGTATCCGTATGATAAACAGCAAGATAAGTCTGCTCCTTTATCCGGGGCCACATATTTTTCTGGTGAGGATTGATCAAAGGGTCATCCCAGTGCCATACATCCACTCCTCTTTTTTCAAGAATAGCGCTCACATCATAAATGTCTTCCTGCTCTGGGTCTTCTTTCTCTTTCTCCTCTCTGACACGGCTGGCTTCGGCTATCTCTTTTGGAAGGAATCCGAAATAAAGACGGCGGCTGTCTTTACTCCAGGACAAATCATTCCTTTCAGGCAAAACCCATCCTTCAGGAGCTTTATCCGAAGAAAGGACCTGCATTAAATTTTTCTCAATCCCATCCCATATATAAAGACACACTTTACCCGTTTTTCCCTCTGAATCTCCTGAAGCTGAAAACGCAAGTCTGCTTCCCTTCTCAGTCCAGGTGAGTGCGGAAAATTTCTTTCCGTCTTCCCTGATGATATCCTCGTGGCCTTCCAGGCTAGAGGCAAGGTCAATGACGCCCAGGCTGTTGTCTTTTCCTTCCGGCTTTAAGGTCGTGTAGGCCAGAAACCGGGAAGATTTATCAAAACAATAACCGGACACATAAGGAATGTGAATCTCCTTTCTTGAGTTGAGGTTCATGAGGACCAGATCAGTACCCGTCTCCTTGCTTCCCTCTTTTTTCCCCTCTTTCTTTTCCTTTTTTTCTTTCTCTTCCTTTTTATAAAGATGATAAGCCACCCATGAGGAATCTTCAGAAAACGCAAAGGATTTGACATTCTCAACTTTCGAAACACTTCCTGTTTCCAGTTCCAAAAGAGCCATCCCGTTTTTCGGTTTCTCTTTTTCTTCTGCGAGAATCCTTAAAGCTTCCGGTTTTAAAACCACTCCAACCCATGAGGAATCTTTCGTAAAAACAGGCTTTGTGCCTCTTTCTAGCACATAGGCCTTTCCGTTTTTTAAATCTTTGATCACAGCTTCTCCGTCGCCTCTATCCGGTACCGCTGAATAGGCTGCCCAGAGACCGTTGTTTGAAAGAACCGCATCATGGATCTCCTTAAACTTCATGATGTCCTGAAACGTCATGGGTTTTTTTATCTCAAAAGAACCCAGCGGCTTTGTCCCGATTAAAATTATGACCAGGAAAATTCCCAAAAAAATTGAATATGATCTTTTTTGAGACATGTCAAAATCCTCCTATTTTTTTTCTGACTGCTTTGGATTATCTCCATCCTCTTGCTGTTCGAACTGAGTGGGGTCCCATCCAAAATCAATATATTCCCATTCGATAGCCTCTCCTTGAATATGGACGAGAACAAAGCCCTCTTCCATCCCGTCACGGGGCCCTTCCCACCAGTTCGCGCATACAGCCCCGGCCGTTATAAAGCGTATGCCTCCGATAGAGACATCTTCAATTATATGGAGGTGGCCTTGAAGCACAAGCTTCAGATTATGCTCTTTGAAAAGCTCCAGAACTTCATGCGCATCATTGACGACCAGGCTGTTTATTTCATCCCCCACAGGATTGCCGCTGAACAGAGGGTATGCGGTAACCAAAGGAATATGAGTGCTTATGACGATAGGAGTCTCTTGAGCAACGGACTGAAGGTCCTGTGCAATCCACTCCATCTGCTCTTCACCGACCAGACCCGCATAAGAGGAATCCGGAGGCAAGCCGATTGAATCCAGAACCATGAAATGCCAGCCCTTGTGGTCAAAAGAATAATAGAGTTCACCAATCCGTTGTTGGTACATTTTCTTCCCGAATTCAGGGTGTGACGGATCCGCACCGCTTCTTTTGCTGACCCCGAAATTCTCATGATTTCCTATGGTGTTGTAAACCGGCATTTCAAAATTTCCGGAAATATTCTTATACATATCATAGAGCATACAAGCCCTTTCATACGGCTGCGCCATGGCATCCATCACTAAATCGCCTCCGGTCAGCACGAAATCAGGCTTTAACTCATTGACCGCATTGACAGCCTGCAGAAATCCTTTATCAGCATGCAGTTCCGGCTGCACATGAATATCAGTCAAATAAGCAAAAGTAAATCGTTCTTCCTTGCCTTGACAGGAAGTAAAGATAAAAAGACAAAAAATGAACAGACTGAAAAATATGATAACCTTGGTCTGTTTTAAGCTTTGCATGAAATCTCCTTTTTAATTCGTTAATACTGCTTTAATTCGTTAATACTGCCGGCCCATCAAAGAAAAACCCGCTCAGTCTGAAAACGCGGTATTTAGGATCTGAAGGTAGTCTTTGACTTTTGCTTTGCGCGGATTCGACGGATTGGAATTATTTTGATAGGACTTCTCCGCTATGAGTGGAAATTGACTTTCTTCTATCCCAATGTCCTTAAACCGTGGAATATTCAATCTGGAGGACAGGTTCCTCACCTCTTTTATCAACCGTTCCGCAGCTTCTCTCCTGCTCCTGCCATTAATACCGATAAAACCGGCGATATCAGCATATGAACTCTCTGCTTCCGGAAGATTAAACTCCATCACATAGGGAAGAAATATAGAATTAGCGACCCCGTGAGGGATGTCATACAAAGCCCCCACTGCTTCAGCAATACAGTGGACCGCCCCCACATCACTGTTCCCGAACGCCGCTCCGGCCAGCATACTTCCCTTCATCAAATTTTCCCTGGCTTCCTTATCCCCTTTTATGTCTTTGTAGGCTCTTTCCAGGTGATGAAAGATCAGCCTGACCGCCTCTTTGGCAAAAAGGTCTGTTATGAAAGTGGAGGGCTTTACAGAAAAGGCCTCAACGGCGTGGACCAGAGCGTCCATTCCAGTGGAAGCAATAAGGCTTTGGGGAAGAGTTATAAGTAAATCCGGGTCAACGACTGCCGCGGATGGAAACGTGTGAGGCCCTTTAATGGACATCTTAAAATTTCTTTCCGTATGGGTTATTACGGAACTCCATGTGACTTCGCTTCCGGTCCCGCAAGTAGTAGGAACAGCCAAAACAGGAATCGGGGGAAACACATACCTGTGTTTTCCTTCGTAGTCTTCAATAGAGCCTTTATTCGTCACAAGAAGAGCCACGGCTTTTGCGGCATCCAATGAACTCCCGCCTCCCAGACCGATGATGAGGTCAGGTCTCATCTTTCTCGCAATGCTGCCGGCTCTGTTAACTGTCGTATGCCGGGGATTGGGTTCTATAGCATCAAATACGGTTATGCTTTTAAACTGGGAAACAATGGCTTTGTCAATTCCAGCCTCTCTTATTCCTTTATCTGTAACCAGAAACACTCGGGATGCTTTCAGTTCCTCCTCAACAATCTTTCCGAGCTTTGAGATAGACCCAGCGCCAAAAACAATTTTCGTAGGCAGATAAAAGCGGACCATTAATCTCCAGCTTTCCTGAAATCCGCTTTGTCCTCATTGGCAAGGTCTAACACAGCCATGAATATCATCTGTGCAAGGTCCTCCATGATTTCAGGAGTTATGGTATCTATGTTGTCTTTAGTCACATGGTAATAGGAGCGTGTTCCAAAGGCACTAAAAGACAGCGAAGGCACCCCTGCCCATAAAAAGCGAGCTGCATCGAGTCTGGGGCGGCCGAGGTTCGCAAAAGAACTGGGAAAAACCAACCTGTGGGTGTATTTGTCATTCGCTTTCTTAAAATAGCTCCATAGTTCAGGAAAGTCCTCTGCGCACAAGGCACTCAATTTATCCCCTGCTCCGACTCCGTCCATGTTTATCAGACAAACCGTCTTTTCCAGGGGAAAGACAGGATTTTCAACATAAAATTTTGACCCGACAACACCCTGCTCTTCAGCGCCAAAGCACATAAACAGAACAGAACGCCTGGGCTGAACAGGACTTTTTGCCATGGCTTCGGCAATCCCCATGATCACAGCTACCGCAGAGGCATTGTCATTGGCCCCCGGTATGATCTCGTAACAGCGTCCCAGGTGGTCGAGATGACCTCCGATAATGATTATCTCATCTTTGAGCACAGGGTCAGAGCCTTTGATCATGCCCAGGACATTATAGGCGATTCCGTCAGGATGATGCTCTGTCGTGTTTTTTATGGTAAAGACCTTTCCGGTATCAAAGGACTGCGGTTTTAATTCTTTATTGATCCGGGCTACCAAATCTGCATGTTTTTTCCCGGTGCCTGCAAAAACATCATTTACAACCGTCTCTCCCACATGAGAGTAAATGAAGTTTTCATCATAAGCATTGTTCGGATTTGTTATGTGGTAGTTGTACAGCATGCCCCTTGCGCCATGAGCTACGGCATTTTTTAACTTATACTGGTGAAACGAATAGGGACGCCATTTATTAAAGATTTCAGGACCAGCATCCGGAGACACCGGAGCTTCCCTTTCCATAAGAACGATTTTCCCTTTGACATCCATTCCTTTGTATTCATCAAAATCCAGTTCAGGAGCGGTTATTCCGTATCCCACATAAACCACCTCAGCTGTGACTTCACCGGAACCGGATGTAGAGCCGGGGATAAATTCTTCTTCATACGTGTAGTATTTTTGAACTGTTTCTCCGTCAACCGGAATGTTCATAGAGACATAACAGTCTTTGAATACAAGTGTATAAGGATTCGGAAAAGCCTGGAGATAAGTATTTTCATCTCCGGCCGGGAGAAGCCCCCATTTTTTGAAATGGGAAATGACCCATTGAGCACTCTGATTATAACCGTCGGTTCCTGTGAGCCGGCCCCAGTACTTATCAGACGACAGCTCTTTTACATAATCAAACAATGTCTGGCTGTGAATGGAATGCATCACCTGAAGCAGTTTTTGCTCCTGGGTCAGCTCCATCCGCTGCCGCTGAGCCGAAAGAAAAGATGCAGATAATAGAAACACACACAAAACAGACACAAAAATCTTTTTATTCATTAATACCTCCTAAATTTATTTTATGTTTTTTTATATCCTTACGGCCAGTCCTCCTCTCAGCATAAATCCATTCCAGATACCCGCATCAAAAAGCAGATAGACATTCCTTGTTATTTCTCCTTTAAGTCCCAAATTCAACTGGATAAAAGGAAAAAATCCGGGCAGAGTGAACTCCTCATCATCATCTTCTATTTCCTCAACGATCTCCCCTAGGGTTTTGGTCTCGCTTTCAGAATAGGATTCATGTATCTGGTTCTGGATATTGAGTTCACCTGAATAGGAATAGCTGAGCTCAGCGTTTTCCAACGCCGCTGCTGTGGCCGCGCCAAAACCAAACGTAAAATACGGACGGATCCTAGAGGAAGGGAACAGATCCCAGCGGAAGCTCAAATGAAAGGAAAGAGGCTTGATAAGAAATTCCGCACTTCCCCCGGCCTCAAAAAAAGCATCCGGATTAAGGTCCATTTGTGCAGATATATCCGTTAGCGCCACCCTCATGGTCGTTTTCTCCACGGAAAGGCCTAAACTGAAAGAGCCGTCGTGCCCGCCTGGGTACCAACGCAATTCAAATCCATAGTTGTCACCGCTCGAATCAAAAGAAACATTCTGTTCATAACTTTCCTCTTCTAAATAAGGATAGTCACCCTGGATATCCGAAAGAAAATCATCCTTTAAAGCCGACTCCAGGCCGTCTTCCAGCATGCCCTCAATAAGCCCGCGAAGTACATTCATGCTCCAACCTGAATAGTGAAAACCGAATTCTATTTTTCCCTGGGCAGAAACTGATGACACCAATAAAAATATAAAGGAAATAATAAAAATGACCTTTAATGATCCTTTAGCTTTCTTCATGAATCCCTCCGTCCTTGTTTCATCCACCTGGATTATTCACAAGTCGAGGTTGCTGCAGATGCGAGGCACAGGGTGCGAAGCTGTGGTCCTTCACCGCGAGTACCCTGTAACAAAGCAGATGCAGTAAGATCGGCTTGCCTATCTTGCCTATATGGTAAAAAAATGGCGATTAAAATGAAAGTAAAAACAAATAAAAATATTTCAGTTGTCATTTTTTTTAAAAGTATGCAGTTCCTTGATATCAAAACAAAAAATTGCTCATCGCCATTTTTTTATGAATAATTCAGGTGCATGTAAGTATACATAATTATGATTAAAATTTTAATGTGAAATACATTGAAATTCAGTTTTTAAATTATATTGCTTATTCTGTAAGATTCTGGTATTTTGATTATTTCAATATATGAAGAAGGAGGAGTCAATGATAAAACAAGTGCTTATACTTTCATTTGCCCTTTTTTCATTTCTTTTTTTCAGCACTACACCTTATGCAGAGGAAAATATAGTCAATGTCATCATAAAGACAACCAAAGGAGAAATGACCGTTGAGCTTTACAAAGACAAAGCCCCGGTGACGGTCGAAAATTTTCTCTCTTATGTGGACAGCCAGTTTTATGACGGCACGATCTTCCACCGCGTCATCAAAGACTTTATGATCCAGGGGGGAGGGCTTACTCCCGACTTTGTAGAGAAAGAAGCTAACAGCCCCATAAAAAACGAAGCGGATAACGGTCTTAAAAACGACAAATACACCATTGCCATGGCCAGGACCATGGATCCTCACAGTGCCACCTGCCAGTTCTTCATCAATCATACTGATAATGACTTCCTGAACTTCACCGCAAAAACAGAGGACGGCTGGGGATACTGTGTGTTCGGAAAAGTCACGGGAGGCATGGATGTTGTGGAGGCCATTGCCAATACAAAGACAATGACCGCCCACGGAATGCGTGACGTTCCCAGAGAAACCATTGAAATCATCTCCATACGGAGAAAATGAACAAAGACATCATTGACTGGGTCTTCTCTTTTTTCCATTTAATTCTTCTCATCGGAGTCATTATATATGCTGTTGTTTCCCTGTTCATGGGAAACACAGTGAGATTCGGAGTCATCATGGCCTGCCTTGCGGCCTATTACTTCCTGGTTCTTCATAAAAACGTAATGAAAGAAATCAGGAAAAACAAAAAAAAAGGAGGAACTGGTGAAAACAAGAAATAAACTGATTGTACTGCTAGCCGCGGCTGTATTGCTTTCCTCTGCGGCTGCACGGGATATTGATAAAAATATATCCAAAGGGCTTGAATTCATAAACCCTGAGGATGCCTATGCCTATGTCAAAATACTGTCATCTCCCAAATATGAAGGCCGCCATACCGGGCACCCGGGATATAAAGCAGCTGCTGAATGGGCAGCGGGAAAATTCAGGAACTGGAAGCTCAATCCGATCCTTGATAACGGTTATCTCCAACCCTTTGAATCCCCTTACACTGTGGTAGACCAGGCTGAGATGACCTTTTTCCCCGGCGATGAAAAGGAAGGGATTGAAATCAAAGTGGAAAAAGACTTCTTACCTCTCCTCTCCACTGACAGCGGAAGCCATACCGCCGGAGTTGCTTTTGCAGGCTGGGGTATTTCCGCTCCGGATCTGGGATATGATGACTATGCCGGACTAGATGTAAAGGGGAAATTCGTTCTCTGTTTCAGAGGCACTCCTGATAGAAACGACAAACGCTTTCAAGAACACGATGAGCACCGACACCGGATGAAGACAGCCAAAGACATGGGCGCACTGGGCCTCTTTTATATCTATCCCGAACCTATAGCCAATCCAAACATGGACTGGATCAAAGACTTCACTCCCGCTGTTATCAGTGAAAAAACAGCGGATAGGATATTCGAAGAAAAAGGCATTCACTGCCTGGAGCTGAAAAAAGACCTCCTGACCTATAAAAAACCCCTCTCCTTCCCTCTCTCCTCCAAAATCGCTTACACCGTCACTTCCCGCCATTTCCCGGAAGGCATGGGTTATAATATCGCGGGATATGTGGAAGGTTCAGACCCGCAGCTCAAAAAGCACTGTCTGGTCATAGGAGGTCATTTTGACCACTGTGGAAAACACCTGGGGCTGCTCTTTGCGGGCGCGGATGATAACGCCAGCGGGAGCGCTGTGGTCATGGAAATCGCGGAAGCCTTCTCAAAACTCAAAACAAAACCAAAAAGGTCGGTCGTATTTGTTCTTTTCGGCGGAGAAGAAAAAGGACTTCAAGGGTCTTCTTTCTTTGCAGACCATATCCCCCCGGTATTTGAAAAAGCGGATGGTATGTTCAATTTTGATATGGTGGGTGAAGGAGACGGCACCGGCTGCTCAATGAGCCCTGAACCTGAACTCCTGCAGAAAGTCTTTGAAAAAGCTGATGAATCTGTGAATGTATTGAGAAACGTTCGTTTTTTGAGAGGAGTGGGCGTCAGAGGCTCTGACTATGCCCCGTTTTATCAAAAAGGCATACCCAGCGTTTCTTTCGCGTCCAACGGCCCTCACATCGGATACCACCAGACCGGAGACACTATTTACAGGATCAATCCTGACATAATGGCAGATATCGCCAAACTCGCGTTTATCGCCGGATATATGTGGGCCGACCGCTAAGATACTCTTAAAGTTCAAGCCTTCAAAACCATGAATGTGATCCTGATTATTCACGAGTCGAGATGGCTGCAGATGCGAGGCGCAGGGTATAAAGCTGTGGTCCTTCACTGCGAATGCCCTGCAACAATGCAGATGCTGTGAGACCGGCTCGCCTAAAAGGTAAAATATGGTTGCATTGAATTTAAATCATTACATGAACTAACGGAAAAAGCATGTTCTTAATTAAGTGACGGTTTTAAGATAGTCGGCCAGTATGAATGTGGTTGGAAACGCAACCATATTTTATGAATGACCAGGATTACTCGCCGCGCTTAAACAGGCGGTAAGTGGGATAAGCGAACTCCACATCAGGCTCTTCATTGAACTTTTTTAAGAGGAATTGACAGATATTATCCTGGCTCGACCTTCTTTTCCTGGCATCCGTCATATAGCGGAGTGTCAGCTCCACACCAAAATCAACAATATTGGTCCATACCATTGGAGTCAGCTTCCCATAATGAATCAAGTATTTTCTTGACATTTGGGATATCTTCTCTCTTATTGAATCATTAATGTCAATGTCATCTTTTTCAACCGCTTCATATATGATTTGCTTGGCTTTTTCCCAATCGCTTTCAAAAGTAACGATTATTTTGATTTCGTTCCATATGTACTCAAATCCACGGGTGTAATTATAGATAGACTCGGTAAAGATCTTGCTGTTGGGACAGTGAACTACCCGGCCTGTACTCTGGTCAGAACCTACCCAGTTTCCGATCTCCAGAAGAGAAGTATAAAAAAGACGGATGTCAATAACATCCCCCTTGACGTCTCCAATTTGAACCCTGTCTCCGGTATCATAAGGCCTTCTTATAAGAAGCAGAAGCCAGCCGGCAATGGCTGTTATAGGCTGGTGTAAAGCTAAAGTCAATCCTGCCCCTCCGATCCCAACCAGTGTGGCGATGGACGTCTGCTCTTTCAGCCAGATTAAAATGATGTTGATTATAGCGAGAACAGATATGATATAAACCACTGCTTTTCTGGCACTGTAGCGCTTTTTTAAATCAGTTATGGTTCTATTAACAATCCTGTTTATAAGAATCGCAAGAATATAAGCAACAAAAATAGTGAGAAGAGAAAACAGAACTTTCTGCACATTCGGGGAGCTGAGGTATTCGATCATTTGCCTTTTTTCCTTATACCATACTGCCAGCAGTAATGACAATCTATTTGTAATCAAAAGTGTACAAACGGTGTTGAGAATCGATACGAATATCATTTGAAAACATCATTCGTATATTTTGATGATGCGGAAAGAGAAAAAGACTCCAGAAAAAAAGCGGCATGAAAAAATTTAAAGATGTACTGATAAACAGCCGGAATTTAAACCGAAAAGCAGTTAATTACTGGTGCTTTATACTGCACATCGACAGAAAAAAGACAAAAACTTTTAAAATGAAATGTATCTGGGCTCCAACCAGATAATATTTATCACTGTTTTTTTTATTTTTTCGAATAAAGCACCTTTCCGCCCACAAGAGTATAAAGGACCTCAGCGTCAAGGATCTCCTCTTCAGGAACAGTCATGATGTCTTTGGACAGCACCGTGATATCTGCCAGCTTGCCCGGAGACAAAGAGCCCAGAATATCTTCCTGAAAGCAAGCATAAGCGCCGTTTATGGTGTAAGAGCGCAGGGCTTCTTCCCTGGTCATCTTCTGTTCCGGATAAAAAAGCTCTCCGTTAGACATCTTTCTTGTCACAGCTGCATAAAAACAGGGAATGGGATCCACATCTTCGACCGGCGCATCCGTTCCATTGCATATCAAAGTTCCTGTTTCCATGAGCTTTCTCCATACATAAGCACCCTGTTCAGCCCTTTCCTCTCCCAGCCGTTTATAAACCCAGGGGCCGTCTGATGTGCAGTGGACAGCCTGCATGGAAGCGATCACACCCAGTTTGCCGAAACGGGGGATGTCTTGGGGGTTGAGATGCTGGGCGTGTTCCACTCTCCATCTCAGGTCTATTTTATCCGGATGGGCTTTAAAAGCCTCCTCATAGATATCCAACACCTCTCTATTGGCCCTGTCGCCGATGGCGTGGATGCAGAGCTGAAAGCCATTTTCAATGGCGATCCGGGCGGTCTCTTGAATGACTTCCACCGGAGTCGTGTTCAATCCCGTGCTGGAGGGAAGGTCCTTATAAGGTTCAAGAAACCAGGCCCCATGGGACCCCAAAGCTCCATCCATAAACCTCTTTATCGCCCGAACAGTCAGATGATGATCTCCCGCGCCTAGAAGTCTGTATTCGGAAAGATTTTCTTTGGTGAGTCTCTCGTTTCCTTCACTGATCATGACATTAAGACGGACCCCGAGCTTTCCCTGATCAGCAAATTCCTTAAACAGGTCTATAGTGCTGAAGGATGAGCTGGCATCATAAAGGCTGGTGATGCCCTTTGACAGGCATTCCTTATCCGCCATCTCCACGACCTTTCTCCGCTCTTCTTCCTCCTGCTCAGGAGTTCTGTTCTTAAGTGATGTGGAATAGGCCCTTCTCACCAGTCCTTGAGCGGTCTCTCTGAAAACGCCTATAGGATTCCCTTCCGGATCCCTGACGATCTCTCCTCCTTCAGGCGCTGTGGTTTCTTTTGTGACGCCGCCCAGCTCCATGGCTTTGGCATTGACCAAACAGGAGTGCCCGCTGGCATGGGTCAGCATCACCGGATTATCAGGGCTGACTCTGCTTAGATCATCATGATAAGGAAGCCCATCTACATTGGGTTGGGGCACATCATCCCATTTTTCCTGATGCCACCCTCTGCCCAGAATCCACTCTCCCGGCTCTTTATCTTTGACTGCCTCTTCAACCATGGAGACGATTTCCTGCCAGTTCTTCACATGCATCAGATTGAGAGAGAGAGCAGCCTGCCCAATGCCTGTAAAATGAAGGTGGCTGTCTATAAAACCAGGGACAGCCAGCTTTCCCTCAAGGTCTATGACTTCAGTGCTGTCTCCGATGTAGGATTCGATTTCCTCATTATCACACAAAGCCATAACTTTCCCATCCCTGACTGCCAGGGCCGTGACTTCCGGCTGAGTGTCATCCAAGGTCACGATCTTCCCGTTTCTCAGGACCAAATCAGCTGTTTCTGTTTGCGGCGAACAAGAGAAAAAAGAACCAGCCGCAAAAACCACTAAAAGAAATACCATAATTCTTGAATAAAGCTTTTTAAACATAATCACACTCCTTCCCCATAAGCATTCTTCATCCATTCAGTTTAAGATAAAAAGATGAGAGTTTAAAGTTTTTTTTCATTCAACCTGGATTATTCATCTTCACATTAAACGCTGATTCTGTTAAAATTCATTTTCATCAGCATGAACATTTTACTTAAAACCTCTGCCTTATGAAGCGCCCATGAAAAAGAACAAAAAAACAATCAAAAGAGACAGCAATCTCAGAGAAAAAAAGCGCGTAGATACTGTACAAAGGGTGAGTTATAGGACGAATTCATCTATAAGGGGTGAAGGATTCTCCCAGAATTTAAGCGAAAACGGGTGCTGCCTTTTCCTTAATGAAGAAGTCCCTATAGGTTCTCTCATAGAAATCACATTTGACAGACTCGGCAGTAACTCAAATGGCGTGAGAGTGATCGGAAGGGTCATCTGGCAGAAAGATTTTCTTTCCGGTATAAAATTTCTTCCTGACATCAAAGTATAAAATGACTTCTCTGTGTGTTTTAAAAGATGGCGGATAAAAACAAAAAAAGAAAGCCACCAAACATTTCACGGCTGTTTCCTCTGATAATAGGCCTTATATCCCTATCCTTTTCATTCCTGGTCTTTCAGGCCTGCCAAAAACAAACAGGCAAACAGGCTGAATCTTTTCAAATCATTGAAGCGACTATAGAAGACATCCACTCAGCCTATCTCTCCGGAGATCTCACCTGTCAGGAACTGGTAAAGGCCTATCTCGACCGAATCGAAAAATACGACAAGGCAAAAAAGTTGAACTCCATTATTATGGTCAATCCCAACGCCCTCAAAAGAGCTGCAGAGCTCGACGAGGAACTGCAGAAAACAAAAAAGCTCCGCCCCCTTCATGGAATTCCAGTGATCGTGAAAGATAACTTTGAAACCTATGACCTCCAGACCACGGCTGGTTCAGAGGCCTTAAAAGGGTTTATTCCCCCCGATGATGCCTATCAGGTCAAAGCGCTGCGCAGAGCCGGGGCCGTGATCCTCGCCAAATCAAATATGGCCGAATGGGCCTTCAGCCCCTATGAGACAGTGAGTTCGATCTCAGGAATAACCAGGAATCCCTATGACCTGAAGCGCACTCCGGCCGGCTCCAGCGGAGGGACCGCAGCTGCCGTGGCCGCTAATTTCGGTACGGTAGGGCTTGGAACGGATACGGGAAACTCCATTAGAGGCCCATCGGCACACTGCTGCCTTGTGGGAATCCGTTCCACAATGGGTCTGACCAGCAGGGACGGCATCATCCCTCTTTATAAAAGAAATGATATCGGCGGCCCCATGACCCGGACTGTGGAAGATGCGGCCAGGATTTTAGATGAAATATCAGGATACGATCCGGAAGACCCCATAACGGAGAGATGCCGGGGAAAAATCCCGGACACATACACTGATTTTCTGGATAAAGACGGGCTTAAAGGGGCCCGCATTGGTGTTTTTAGAGTCCTGGCTGACCGGGCCTCTTCAGACCCTCAAGTCAAAGCAGTGTTTGAACAAGCTCTCCAGGATATGAAGGAACAGAAAGCTGAGATCATTGACCCTTTTGTCATCCCTGACTTTGGAGATCTCACGAAAAATCTGTGGTGTGATACGTTCCACCACGATATCAATCAATATCTTGCATCACTGGGAGACAAAGCACCAGTAAAGAGCCTGACCGAAATATTTAATTCCAAAAAATCCATAAGGTCTTCCAGAGAAAGGATCGACAAGGCACTGGAATTACCGCTGAGGCAAGAACCAGCCTGCAAGGATGTCTATCATGAGCCCCAGAATATAAAATACCGGGAAGCCATACTCAAGGCAATGGATGATCAAAATGTGGATGTGATTGTCTATCCCACATGGGGTAATCCACCCAGAAAACTAGGTGATATGAGAAGCCCGGTCGGCGATAACAGCCGGGTGATCGCGCCCCAAACCGGACTTCCTGCCTTAACTATACCCATGGGCTTTACTCACAAAAAACTTCCGGCAGGACTCCAGATAGTCGGGAAACTGTTCGGAGAGCCTGAACTCATAAAAATCGCTTACTCCTATGAACAGGCCACAAAGCACCGCCGGCCTCCATCCGGATTTCCGGAAATAAAAAAATAATTAACCTGGAAACAGAACATGAAAAAAAAGCCGTTTAATTTCAGAGCCTTCACAACCCTTGCCATCCTCTGGACCCTTATCATAGATGCTGTATCCGGCCTTGTCCTATACACGGTTCCTTCAGGGAGGATCGCTGACTGGACCAACTGGACATTCGCAGGATTCGCCAAAAGCGAATGGGAGACCATCCACACTGTTTTCAGTTATATCTTCCTTCTCTTCATCTCCCTGCACCTCTACAATAATTGGCACTCCATCCTGCATTACATAAAAAGAAAATTCAAACAATACACCAAGGCGAGAATAGAGTTATATTTATCTCTTCTGGTTGTCATCATCCTGCTTGGAGGGACCATTGCCAGCATCCCCCCTTTCAGCTCTGTTATGGATTTAGGGTCTTTGATCAAAGACGCCTGGCCGGAGAATAAAGACGAGCCTTTTCTTGCACGGGCTGAAAAACTGCCGTTTGACCGTTTTGTGCAGGAATTGGGACTGGAGCCTGAAAAAGCTGCTGCATTTTTGGAAACAAAAGGAATAAACATCAAGGACCCGGGCCAATCCCTCAAAAAAAACGCTGACAGGAACAAGATATCTCCTTCCCGGATTTACACTTTATTAAAAGAGATCATTCCTCCTGAAAAGCACATCACCGTGCCCATACTCCTCCATAAATAAACAGCATCCCCCCATCCTGGATGACGAACAAGTCGAGGTTGAAGAGAGCTTTCTGAAATTCAGGTGTGGACGTGGCGACATTGAAGATTTAGCCTTCTGAGTGCTGTGTTGGAGGGAACTCGGCAAAGCCGAGCTGTGAGCATGTCTGACCCACGGACGGGGGGAGTTGCGCAGCAGCCGAGAACACAGTACAAAGAATGGCGTTAAAAATCTTTAGCGAGCACAAGCCATATCTGAATTTCACACAGGTTATTTGACTTCATATGAAAAATGAATTATCTTTTTTCCTTGATACAGCATGAGAGATTTATAGGAACGATCCAAAATAAATGAAAAGCAGCATTCATATAAGAATCAAAAAAAGCAGGCCCGGAAAAAACCCGGCGCTTTTTCTGTTCTATGTTTTTTTTCTTTTCATCACCTATTTTTTACTTGTTTTCCTTCCAAAAGGGCAGGGCAGAACGCAGCAAAAGCAGGCTCCACTTGTCGAAGAGAATCCTTCACCTGCTGCTGAAACAGCCCCTCACCTGGTGGAACATAAAATCAGCATAAAAAAAGGCCAGTCCTTATCAGACATACTCAAGGAGTATGATTTCAGTCCCCAGGAGATCCTTCGTTTAAGGGAAGAAGTGGAACCAGTTTATGATATGGCTAAGATAAAAGCCGGAAACGAGGTCCGTCTTTACTGTGAAGAAAACGGAGCTTTTCAATGTATGGAATACGACATTGATACAAAAAAATATCTTAAAATACAAAAAAAAGCTGACTCCTATGAGGCAGAGATCCTATCTCTCCCCATAAAAACAAAAATAAAATTAGTGTGGGGCGTTATCAACGACAATCTGATCCAGGCTGTAAATGAAGCCGGGGAAAAGGATTCCCTTGCTATTGCCATTGCCGATATATTTGCCTGGGACATAGACTTTTATGCAGATATCAGAAAGAGCGACTCTTTTGAGCTGGTTTTTGAAAAAAAATATCTGGACGGCAACTTCATAGGTTACGGAAACATCCTTACCGCTCAATTCATAAATCAGGGGAACACCTTCCAGGCCTTTCGCTTTACATATCCGGATTCCAGGGAATGGGATTATTTTGACCCTGAAGGCAAGTCCCTGCGAAAAGAATTCCTCAAATCACCCATAAACGGCGCAAGAATCACATCCCGGTTCAGCCTCAGCCGGCTCCACCCGGTTTGGAAAGTGTACAGGCCTCACTACGGAGTTGACTATGGAGCTCCTGTGGGAACTCCTGTTCAGGCCACAGCTGACGGCACTGTGACTTTTGTGGGCAGAAACGGCGCTGCAGGCAGGATGGTAAGGATCCGCCATAAAAATTCCTATGAAACCATGTACCTTCATCTCCGGAACTATGCCAGCGGAATAAGAAAAGGAGCGAAAGTAACCAGCGGGCAGACAGTAGGATATGTGGGCTCCTCCGGAGCCTCTACCGGTCCTCACCTGGACTACAGAATCAGATACCACGGAAATTATGTCAATCCTCTCGCGCACAAATTCAAACCCGTGGCTCCGCTGAGAGAGGAATATCGAAATGAATTCAATGCACTGGTCTGGGGTTTTCAGTTAGCTCTGGCCGGACCTCTTTACATCTTCCCCGGATCTGCCGGCTCCCCCTTAAAACCGTCTCCTGCGACGTCAAACAGGTAAGTGCGGGATTAAAGATTTCTTTTCCGGTCCCTACTTCCTTTTTCTTCCTGAACTTCGCGAACTTGAACTCCGGGTTCGTGTGCCTGAGCTTCTGGTTCGAGAGACCGAACTCCGACCGCGGGAACCCGAACTTCTGACCCGGGATACAGAACCTGACCTGATGCTTCTCACCCTGGAAGATCTAATACTGCTTGTTCTTGAGGACTTCCCCTGGCTGGTCACTCCTTTAAGGCCTGATACAGAACTTCTGTCGATATAACGGATCCTCCGTCCCGAGACATTTGAACTGCTTTTATTGGGATCTCTGAGCTGATCCCTTGTCACAATACTTTTCCCTCCGCTGTACCGGTTGGGATAATAGTGATAATAGGCTCCATAGTAAGGATAGTACCAACCATAGTAAAAATTATAGAAACCGTAATACCAGAAAGGATTCCACCAGCCAAAGCCTGTCCAGCCCCAATAAGGATAACCATAATAGTATCCGTAATCCCAGTCGTAGTAAGAAGGATAATAATCATAATACGTAACCGTTCTTACTCTGGGACCCGGCATCCTGTATTTTTCCCCTATGACTACACATCCCGAGATCAGTATGATCAGCGGGATAATGATAATAAGTTTTTTCATTTTTTTACTCCTCGCATATATAAAGAGCAAATTACATGCCAAATTATAACAGAGAAGCCCTGAAAATGCATCATTAAAAAATGTCCTCTTTTCAGTTCACCTGTATTAAAAGTAAACAGTCCAGGCCACATCTGAATTTCACATCGGCTTGCCTGAAAGGCAAAAATACGTTCACCCCTATTTTTTATGAAGAGTTCAGACAGTTGAACTTTTACCGCAAAATAAATAAAATACTAACCTGGATGATTCACAATCGATGAATCAAATGAAAGGCAGAAAAAATGAGCGGATACAGGAATCCCATACCCACAGTGGACATCATCATTGAGATGAAGCAAAAAAATAATAAGAAAGCCATCATTCTCATCAAGCGAAAAAATCCGCCGTATGGCTGGGCTATTCCCGGAGGATTCGTTGATTACGGAGAATCCCTTGAAGAGGCAGCCGTCCGCGAAGCAAAAGAAGAAACATCTCTAGATGTAACCCTTAAATTCCAGATGCACACGTATTCGGACCCTAAAAGAGATCCCAGAAAACATACGGTATCAACTGTTTTTATCGCTGAAGCTCAGGGAACACCAAAGGCGCGTGACGATGCCGAGGAAATCGGAATCTTCACAGAAGAAGAGATCGACTTCCCTCTTGCCTTTGACCACAAACAGATATTATCCGATTATTTCAAACAAAAGAAGAAATTTTTATGAAAGACAAACGAGATAAAAAACCCAGAGACATAAAATTGATAGAGGTTACGACCGTTCAGGGCCCTGTAGAGGCTGAGGTGATAAAAAGCTTTCTTGAAAGCTGTGGAATTACTGCTTTTCTCAAGGGGCTTGTGGTTCAATCCGTACATGCTTTCTCTGCGGACGGACTGGGAAAAATCAGGATAATGGTCGATGAAAAGGATTACCAAAAAGCCAAATCCCTCCTCAAAGAAAAAAACCCCTGATTTCCTCATCCAATTTTTTTCCTTTTTTCCCTTGACATTACCCTTTTTCTATCATATATTTTAGAAAAACGGGACAAAACGGGACAAATTGGGAAACTATTTAATAGGAAGTTACACAGCGCGCTTTGACAAAAGCGGAAGAATCAAGATTCCTGCAAAATTTCAGGAAGCCATCCTGGAAAAATACGGGAAAGAAGTGTTCATTACCTCCTTGACCGATCAATCTGTTCAAATTTACCCTCTCCCCAGATGGCAGAAACTGACAGGGCTTACTGATGAAGGCCTTCATCAGTTAAAACCCAAGGTCAGAAGTTTCATGCTCAGGGTCAACGTCAAAGGATCTTACTATGAAATAGATTCTAAGGGGAGAGTCCTCATCAGTCAAGCTCTAAAAGAGAAAGCAAACCTCGGAAACGAAGTCGAAGTAGTGGGGCTTAATGATCATCTGGAAATCTGGAACAAGGAAATCCTGGAACAAATCATTGAACAAAACCCGTTAACAGATGAAGACTTTGACCAAATATCAGAACTGAAACCTAAGGAAGATAAATGATGAGCCAGCAAGCTCATATCCCTGTTCTTCTTGAAGAAGTCCTCTCTCTTCTGGATACGCAAAGGGAAGGAGTTTACCTGGACTGCACTATCGGACTGGGAGGACATTCAAGCGAGATCCTGAGGCGCAGCAAAAACGCCCAGGTAATAGGGTTTGATATAGACGAAAAAGCTCTCATGAAAACCAAAGAGAATCTCAAACCGTTCGCGGACAGAGTCACCCTGTACCACTCGGACTTCAGATATATTCCTGAATTGAAAATAGACTTCTCATCCATCAGGGGAATCTTGCTGGACCTGGGCCTTTCATCTTTCCAGCTTGATGATGCGCAAAGAGGTTTCAGCTATCAGAAAAAAGGGCCCCTGGACATGCGCATGGACCTCCGCAACAAAACCACAGCAGCGAAAATCATAAACAAAAGTTCTGAGAACAAACTGGCCCAGATATTCCGGGAATACGGAGAGCTGAGGCAGGCTAAAATCCTGGCCAAGGAAATCTATTCCAGAAGGAAAAAAGAGGAAATCAATACGACCAGCCAGCTTCTTAAAATAACAGAGGAGATATGCCGGTGGAGGCCTCAAAAAGGTAAAACTCATCCGGCAGCCAGGGTTTTTCAGGCGCTGCGCATTGAAGTCAATCAGGAACTCAAAGACCTTGATGCTTTTCTGGAAAAAATAGTCAAACTGACCCCAAAAAATACCCGGACCGCTGTCATTTCATTTCATTCTCTGGAAGACAGGATCATCAAACAGACAATGAAAAAACTGGCATCATCCAAACAGGAACGCCCTTTTATAACCATATTGACCAAAAAACCCGTTACTCCCGCTAAAAAGGAAATCGAGGCAAATTTCAGGGCAAGGTCTGCAAAACTGAGGGTTTCAAGAAACATATGATGGTAAAGAAAAAATTTAAAAAGAACACGATCATCAGCGCTGTCCTCTTTGCGTTCATGACCATACTCATTTTGACCTTCTATATCTGGCGCCAGGCGGAATCGGTAAAAATGGGCTATACAATAAGAGACCTGGAGGCAAAAGTCACCAGACTTCAAAAAGAAGTGGAAACCCTGGAAGCAGAAAAGACAGCCCTTCTTTCACTTGAAAAAGTAGAAAAAACAGCGAAACAAAAACTGGGTCTTAAGGAACCTGAAGAAAAACAATTGATATATGAGGATTTCAAAGATTCGGGCAATTGATTCAAATGAGTGCAGATATTTCTAAAAAAACAAAAAGAAGAACCATATGTATGGTCTTTCTTTTTGTCCTCTGGACGGCAGCCATAGGTTTCCGGCTGGTTCAGCTGCAGGTCATACAGCACAGTGAATTAAAAAACCAGGTGGAGAGACAAAATCAAAATCAGGACGACATTATTCCCCAGAGAGGGACTATTTTTGACCGGAACGGAAACAAACTGGCCTGCAGTGTGCCCAGAGCATTTGTTTTTTATTCAACAGTCGAAGACGAGCCATTAGACATACAATACAGCCGGATAAACAAACTGAGAAGGATCCTGGGCATTTCCGCGAAAAAAACCAGAAGCATAAAATCACAGATAAAAGACAATGACCCTTTTATCCCTATAAAACATAAAATCGAACCGGAAGAGGAAAGCATCTTAAAGGAAATGAATCTGAAAGGTGTACATATGCGGGAAGAGAGCAAGCGTTTTTATCCAAACGGAGATCTCGCTTCCCATGTTATCGGCAGAGTCGATTTCTCCGAAAACGGAATAAACGGAGCTGAACTTCAGTATAACTCCCTTTTAAGAGGGAAAAAGGGAATCATGCTGAATTATAAAGATGCGCGAAGAAAGGAATACAGCTTTCGTATCCTCAAGCAAACCGAGCCGGGAAAAGACCTCATCCTCAGCATTGATGAGACCATTCAGTATATTGCTGCGGTAAATCTCGAAAACGCTGTTAAGGAAGCTCAAGCTTCCTGGGGAGTAATCATTGTTTCCCACCCTGCCTCAGGAGAAATACTGGCCATGTCCAGCTTTCCCGAGAGCGACCTCAACAAACCTTTGACTGACCTTCGCTCTCTCTTCTCAAATAAAGCCATCCATCATGTTTTCGACCCAGGCTCCACATTCAAAATCGTCACTTTTTCTGCAGCGATCGACTCAAACAAAATCCCCTATTCGGAAACTTTCGACTGCAGCAAGGGTTATATCAGGGTCGCTAACAAGACCTTTCACGACCATCACAGGTATGACATACTTTCATTCCCTGAAGTCATCATACATTCTTCAAATGTCGGAACCATACAGATAGGTCAGCTCGTAGGAGAAAAACTCCTCTATGAGAGGATCAAAGACTTTGGATTCGGGGAAAAAACCGGAATAGAGCTTCCTGCAGAACAAAGAGGGATTCTCCATCCCATAGATCAGTGGAGCCGCTTATCACTGGCTTCGCTTTCCATAGGATATGAAGTCTCCGTAACCGCTTTACAGCTTCTCAACGCCGGGAATATTATTGCCAACAATGGTGTTCAGATTCCTTTTACCATTATAAAAAAAGGAAGCCATCCCGAATTAAACGAACCTGGGCAGGCTGCGGCACCCAAAAGGGTTCTATCAGAAAAAACCGCCCTGCAAATAAAAGAAATGCTGAAAAGAGTCGTGACAGAGGGCACCGGGAGAACAGCCCAGGTAAACGGGTATGAGGCGGCTGGAAAGACAGGGACAGCGCAGAAAATCAACCCTGAAACAGGCGGCTATACTTCCAGCGCTCATACTTCGGTTTTTTTGGGATTCATTCCCGCGGATCACCCGGTCCTGTCGATCATTGTTGTGATCGATGACCCAAAAGGCTCCTATTACGGGAGCGAGGTTGCCGCACCGGTTTTTAGAGAAACGGCTTTAAAAGCGCTCCGGTATATGGGGGTACCCCCGGAAGCCGGGCCCGCAAGGCCGATCATTGCGGCCCAGAGAACAGATACGGGAAAAACATGACAATAAAAGAGCTCACTAGAAATATTCCGGGTTTGCGCATAAGCGGAAACCTTGAAGAACGCATCACCGGAATCTCCTATTCTTCGCAAAAAATAAAGCCCGGATTTTTATTTGCCGCACTCACAGGAGAAAAACAGGATGGTTATGATTTTATTCCCGATGCCCTTGAAAAAGGCGCTGTGGCTGTTTTGTCGGTGAGAAAAAAGCCCGAAGGATTTTTAAAGACCTGGATCCGATCAGATGATGCAAGGCTCGCCCTTGCTTTGATTTCAACAGAGTTCTTTAACCATCCGTCACGAAAAATACAGGTCATCGGAATAACCGGCACCAAGGGAAAGACAACTGTCACCTATCTCCTGGAAAAAATTCTAGAAAAGGGTGGATATTCCCCGGGGGTCATAGGAAGCATCTCTTACAGGGGGCCTGGATTTGATACACCCGCTGTAAGAACCACTCCGGAAGCTCCTGACACAAATGCTCTGATGCACAAAATGCTGGAGCAGGGCGCCACCCACTGTGTCATGGAAGTCTCTTCACATTCCATAGAAATGAAAAGGATAAACGGGATTGATTTTGATGTCACTGCTTTCACAAATCTCAGCGGCGAGCATATAGACTATCACAAATCTATTGAAAACTACTATAACGCCAAGAAAAAGCTGTTTTTAACGGCAGATAAAAGCAAACCTGTGGTCAATTCAGATTCCATCTGGGGCCGGAAGCTCATTTCAGAATTATCAAAAAAGGTTTTGAGCTTTGGCTTGAACAAAAGAGCTGATATCCATCCCGGCAAATACAGATTCAGCTCCAAAGGCATAACGGCCAGCATCACAACTCCTTCCGGAAGGATGGAGATCGTCTCTCCTCTTCTCGGAAAACCAAACCTTTACAATATTCTCACAGCTGCTTCTTGTGCCCTGGCCTTAGAAATCCCCCTTAACGCTGTTGAAAAAGGAATCGCCGCTCTGAAATACGTGCCAGGACGATTTGAAAAAATACCCAATACCCTGGGGCTCCATCTTTTTGTGGACTATGCGCATACGGATGACGCCCTGAAAAACCTTCTTGAAACCATAAAGGAGATCGCTTCACAGAGAATATTCCTTGTTTTTGGAGCCGGGGGAGACAGGGATAAATCAAAAAGGCCCAGGATGGGGGAAAAAGCAGGGAAAACAGCGGACTGGACCATTATTACTTCAGACAATCCCAGGTCTGAAGACCCCATGGATATCATTTCAAGCATTGAAAAAGGGATCCGAAAAACAGGAAAAAACAAATACGAAATCATCCCGGACAGAAGAGAGGCCATAGAAAAAGCCGTTTCCATGGCAAAAAAGGGAGATTATGTCCTCATTGCAGGAAAGGGGCATGAAAAAACCCAGACCATAAAAGACAGGGTCATCCCTTTTGATGATGTCAAAGTCGCCGAAGCTGCGGCAAAAAAAAGAGAGGATGATTAAAATGGCTGAAGTTCGATTGAGTCAGCTCGCTGAGAAGATGAACGGAAAAATCGAGCAGGGAGACCCTTCCTCTAAATTCAGAGACTTCAGCATAGATTCCAGGGATATCAAAAAAGGGAGCCTGTTTTTTGCGCTTCAGGGCCAAAGAGACGGACATGACTATATCCCAGACGCTGTGAAAAACGGAGCCAAGGGAGCTGTGATCTCCAAAGACATCTCTTATATGGAGAACAACACAGCTTATATAAAAGTCGACCATACTTTAAAGGCCCTTCAAAGACTCGCACACGAGGTTCTGCTGGAGCACGAAGTAAAAGTGATCGGAATCACGGGAAGCACAGGGAAAACCACTACCAAAGAATTCACAGCAGAGTTTCTCAAAAAAAAATACAACACCTTGAAATCCCGTGGAAACTTTAACAATCATATAGGCCTCCCTCTCTCCCTTCTCAGCCTTAACAAAGGCCATAAGGCGGCTGTCCTGGAGTACGGGATGAGCCACAAGGGAGAGATTCTGACACTGACCCGTATCGCACGGCCGGATATCGCTGTTATCTGTAATGTTTATCCCGTGCATATGGAATTTTTCGAAAACATACATCAAATAGCGGATGCAAAAAAAGAAATTCTGGACGGCATGAATCCGGAAGGAACAGCTGTTCTCAACGGAGACCAGCCTCTCATACTGAACATGATGAAATCGCTTCGAAAAAAGCCGGTTCTGTTCGGTTTTACGGATAAATGTGACGTTAAAGCCTGTAATATTCATGTCCATTCATTAGAAAAAATGTCCTTTGATTTCTTCTGTATGGGCCGCCAGGCCAGAACATTCATACCGTTTTCAAACAGGGGATATCTCTATAACTTCCTGGCAGCCGCAAGTACGGCTTCGCTTATGTCTGTTCCCTTTGACCATATCATGGAAACAGGGAAAGAACTGAAGCCATCCCTTAACAGAGGAGAGATCCTCTACATGGATGATAATATCAAAGTGATAAACGACTCGTATAATTCCAATCCGGCTGCCCTTGAGGAAGCACTCAAAAGCCTCTCCGTTCAAAAAGGAGGAAGAAAAATCGCTGTGCTCGGAGATATGCTGGAACTTGGGGAAAGGCAAAGAGATTTCCACAGTGATGCGGGAAAATCAGCCGCCCAAAAAAGAATCAACATGCTCATAACCGTGGGCCCTCTGGCAAAGCACATGGCCGAAGGCGCCCTGGATTCAGGAATGGCTCCCCATAATATCCTTTCATTCAGTGATTCTGAAGAAGCGGCCAGGGAAATCCCATCCCTGTTAAAAGAGAACGACATTGTCCTGATCAAAGGATCAAGAGGAGTGGAAACTGAGAAAATAGTCAGGGCCTTAAAAAAGGGAGGGAAATAAAGTGCTTTATATGCTCCTTGTTCCGCTGAAAAAATTCTTTATATTTTTCAATGTATTCCGCTATATCACGGTAAGGACAGCCCTCGCCGGAATCACCGCGCTTCTCTTTACAATGGTTCTTGGACCGTGGCTGATAAGATTTTTAAGGAAACACCAGTTCGGCGAAGCTATAAGGGAGGAAGGGCCGAAAACACATATCACAAAAAAAGGGAAGCCTACCATGGGAGGCATTCTGATCATTGGAGCCACAGCGGTTTCCACCCTTTTATGGTGTGATTTAAGCAACCTGTATATTTGGCTGGCCATGGCAACCATGCTTCTCTTCGGCGCTCTCGGCTTACTGGACGATTACCTTCAAATCAGAAAAAACCGGCCCAAAGGGCTGCTGGCAAAATACAAATTCATCCTCCAGATAGTCTTTGCCGCTGTTATTGCAGCGGTGCTCTTCTACATGGGCCTTCGGGGAGACTTTAACCTGCATCTGACCGTCCCCTTTTTCAAGAAATGGACTCCTTATTTAGGAATGCTGTATATCCCGTGGATCATGCTCATAATGGTCAGCTCATCCAATGCCGTGAATTTCGCTGACGGGCTTGACGGACTTGCCATAGGATTGACTCTGATCAGTGCGTCCTCTTTCACGGCTCTCTCTTATATAGCCGGGCATGCGCTCTGGTCCCAGTATTTAAACATTGTTCCTGTAACCCAAGCTGCAGAGCTCACTGTGCTTCTCGGATCCCTGTCCGGTGCCTGCCTCGGATTCCTGTGGTACAACTGCCACCCAGCTGAAATCTTTATGGGAGACGTCGGCTCCCTTTCTCTGGGAGCGACTCTGGGTGTCGTGGCCATAATGATCAAGCAGGAGTTCCTGCTTTTTATGGTGGCCGGTGTATTCGTGGTGGAGGCTCTTTCCGTAGTGATACAGGTAGGCTACTTCAAACTCACTGGAGGAAAAAGAGTTTTCAAGATGGCTCCCCTGCACCATCATTTTGAACTGATGGGATGGTCGGAACAAAAAATAGTCGTCAGGTTCTGGATTGTGGGAATCATATTCGCACTTTTCAGCCTGACCACACTGAAAATCAGGTAAAAATGGAACTGGAAAACAAGAAAGTCCTGGTCGTCGGCTTTGGAAAAACAGGAAAAGCCGTATGTGACTTTCTTATAAGCCTGAATAGGGATATAAAAATAAAAATAAGCGAATCAAAAAAAGAACAGGCCGTGAATGAAGAAGCTGTTCTCTATCAGAAAAGAGGCATACCGTTTGAAACAGGAGGCCATACACTCCAGTGGTTCCTGGATGCGGATCTGATCATTCCAAGCCCGGGAGTCCCCCCGATACCGCCGCTCAAAGAAGCTGAACGCAGAGGAATAAAAATAATTTCCGAGATAGAGCTCGCCTTCTCTTATCTCAAAGGGAAAATAATCGGCATAACCGGCTCGAACGGAAAATCCACTGTAACCTCGCTTGTCCACAGTATCCTCAAAGATGGGGGATTCAAATCCAATCTGGCCGGAAACATAGGGACTCCTTTGATCAGCTTTGCGGAAAAAAGTTCGGAAGACGATATCTATGTGACCGAATTATCAAGTTTTCAGCTCGAATATGTCGAAACATTTGCTCCCGATGTATCCGTGATCCTTAATATAACTCCTGACCACCTAGACTGGCACGGCAGCTTTTCATCCTACCTTCTGGCCAAAACAAAACTTCTCAAAAACCAGAAAAAAGACCAAACAGCCATACTGAACAGGGATGACCCTCAAGTCTGGGCTTCAAGAAAGCAGGGGCCTGAAAATATCCATGCTTTCAGCATGAAAACTAAAATCCGTAAAGGATGCTTCCTCCAAAAGCAATGGATCATTCTAAAAAACAAAGAAGCACAAAAAGCCATGAACATAAAGGATATTCCCCTCAAAGGGATCCACAATCAGGAGAATATCATGGCTTCCATCCTGGCAGGTCATGTGTTTGGTATCCCTCTGGATAAAATGAGAAAAACCATAATAAGTTTCAAAGGACTGGAACACCGGCTGGAAAAAGTCATGACTCTCAAAGGAGTGGATTTCTACAACGATTCAAAAGCCACCAATGTTGACGCGACCTTAAAGTCTATCATGAGTTTTGATAAAAAGATCACTTTGATTTTGGGAGGAAGAGATAAGGGAGGTGATTTCAGCCGCCTGAAAAAAGAGATCAAAAAAAGGGTCAAGAAAATCATCGTGATCGGAGAAGCAGGGGAAACCATCATAAAAGCACTCGGAAAATATGCGGAAACGGAAAAGGCGGTATCCTTAAAACAAGCCGTGGAAAGGGCTTTTGATCTTTCAAAGTCTGGAGAAGCGGTGCTCCTGGCACCGGCATGCACCAGTTTTGATATGTTTGACAACTTTGAGCACAGGGGAAAGGTTTTTAAAGATGAGGTAAAAAACCTTTCTCAAAAGATAAAAAGAGCAGGTACATAAATGGAAGCATTCAGGCGTTTTGGTTTTGACAAGCCGCTGTTCATCGCCACTATTATTCTTGTGGCTTTCGGTCTTATAATGGTATTCAGCTCGTCCGCAGTGCAGTCCAATGAAAGATACGGCCAGCCTTTCACCTTTCTCATCAATCAGGCCATGGCAGCGGCAGCAGGCTTTATTCTGATTCTCATCATCATCTCAATGAAATCGGCATTTTATCAAAACACTTTATTCATATACGGGCTGCTGATCCTGACTTTAGCCCTTCTTGTGCTCTGCTTCGTGATGCCGGAGGTCAATAACACAAACCGCTCTATCCATATCTTGAGCTTCAGATTCCAACCTTCATCCCTTGCAAAGCTGAGTATCATATTGTTTCTAGCTTCCTATCTCAGCCGGAAAAAAGAAAAACTCCACCAAACGAGCACCTTGGTCGTTCCGGCTGCCGTTCTCTTTATCTTGATTCTCCTGATCATCAAGGAACCTGATTACAGCACCTCGCTCTTTATCTTCATTATCGGCTCAATAATGCTTTTTATAGGGGGGATACGATTGGACAAGCTCTTCCTTATCGGACTGGCGTCCGTGCTTGTTTTCGCGTTTTATCTCTTCCAGGCAAACTACAGAATAGACAGATGGAACTCCTATATCTCTCCTTCGAATGACCTCCTTGGCAGCGGCTTTCATGCATACCAGTCCAAGCTCGCTGTGGGCTCGGGCGGCATCGTCGGAGTCAGTATAGCGCAGAGCACTCAAAAACTTTTCTTTCTTCCCTGTGCTCACACGGATTACATCTACGCAATCATAGGAGAAGAGCTGGGTCTGATTGGAACCGTGAGCGTGCTCCTTCTTTACGGAATCATTCTATGGAGAGGCTTGCTTATATCCAGAAGAGCGCCAAATCAATTCTGCAGCCTTCTGGCATCAGGGCTCACTATCGCTATTTTTTCTCAAGCCATGCTGAACATCAGCATTGTGCTCGGGCTTCTCCCTGCCACAGGCCTTACTCTTCCTTTTTTAAGCTACGGCAGGTCTTCCCTGCTGTATATGATGGCCAGTATCGGGATCCTTCTTCATATTTCACAAAGGAAACAGGCATATAAGAGGAAATGATGGAACAAAGAGTCATAATATCCGGCGGAGGAACAGCCGGCCATCTCTATCCTGCTTTAGTGCTGGGGAAAAAGCTGCAGGAGCAGGGCATAAAAATCACTTTTGTCGGAAGCACCCGGAAGCTCGAACAATCCATAATGAAGCACTATGATGCGGATTTCATCCCGTTGAAAATAGAAGGAATCAAGGGAAAGGGATTTCTGGTCATAAAATCAGTCCTCATACTCCCCTATTCTCTTATCAAATCGCTGCTTATCATCATAGACATAAAGCCTGCGCTTGTTATTGGCATGGGTGGATACAGTTCAGGCCCTATAGTCCTCATCTCATCTCTCATAGGGATCCCTTCCCTGATAATGGAACAAAATCTCCATCCCGGATTGACCAACCGGATCCTTACTCCTTTTGCACAAAAAGCTGTGGTGGCCTTCAAAAAATCCCTTCCGGCATTTAAAGGCAAAGGAGAATTTCTTGGAAATCCGGTAAGGGAAGAATTCTATTCGCTGAAGCCGAAACAAAGAGAAGAACGCCTTACAATCCTTGTTTTCGGAGGGAGCCAGGGTTCTCATTTCCTGAACAATAAAATAACCATGAGCCTCCCCCTCCTGAAAGCCAGAAAAGACGCGCTCAAGATCTTTCATCAAACAGGAGAAAACGACCTGAACTGGGTCAAAGAAAGTTACGAACAAAACGGCTTTGAGAGCACGGAAGTATCGGCCTTTTTCTTTAACATTTACGAATATTTCCAGAAGTCGGATTTGATTGTGTGCCGGTCGGGAGCCACCACCATAGCAGAACTTATTGCATCTCAAAAGCCTTCCATTCTGGTCCCCTTTTCCCTTTCTACAGAAAACCATCAGCTTTTGAATGCCAGGGAACTGGAAAGAATCAAGGGAGCGGAAATCATTCTTGAAAAGGATTTTACTCCGGAAAATTTTTCATCTAAAATCACTTATTTTATTGAAAATAAAGACACACTCAACCAGATGGAGAAAAAACTGAAACAATTAAAAAGAGAAAACCCTGCGGAAAAAATCACAGCGCTTTGTCTGGGGCTTATGAGAAAAAAGAAGAGGAGAACATAAATTGATCAAGCGGACAAACAGAAAACTCAAACATATCCATATGGTCGGAATCGGAGGGACCGGCATGAACGGGATTGCTGAAATCCTTCTGAACCTCGGATACGTCGTGTCAGGTTCAGATCTGATCCCCCAGGAATCAACCAAACGGCTTGCTTCTCTAGGAGCTGATATCAACATAGGCCACAAAGCCGGTCTTGTGCAGGCAGCAGATGTAGTAGTCATTTCCTCCGCCATAAAACCGGATAATATAGAAGTCATTGAGGCAAAAAAACTGAAAATTCCCGTTATCCCGAGAGCAGAGATGCTGGCAGAACTGATGCGGCTGAAAAACAGCATTGCCGTGACCGGTTCTCACGGCAAAACCTCTACTACTTCCATGATCGCCCATGTCCTTGAAAAAGGAGATTTCGATCCCACTATTATTGTAGGAGGCCGTTTGAATACGGTCGGCGCCCATGCCAAACTGGGCGAGGGAGAATTTATTGTCGCCGAAGCTGACGAAAGCGACCGCTCTTTTCTTTACCTGTCTCCGTACATTGCCGTGCTGACGAACCTTGACGAAGAACATCTTGACCAGTACAAGACCGTTGAAGAAATAAAAAAGACCTTTATAAATTTTGCAAATAAGGTTCCTTTTTACTGTCCGGTCATATTGTGCCTCGATGATGCCAACCTTCAGAGCCTGATTCCCGGCCTTGAGAGAAACATCATCACCTACGGATTCTCTGCCCAGGCAGACATCTATGCCACAGACCAGGAATTTAAAAATTTCTCTTCCACATCGACCCTGTATCATAAAAATGAAAAGATAGGGAGGCTTAAACTGAACGTTCCCGGAGCGCACAATATTTGCAATGCCATGGCTGCCGTCGCTGTGGGGCTCAATCTGGATATCCCCGTTCCTGCAATCCTTGAAGGTCTAGAAAGCTACACCGGGATCGGCAGGCGTTTTGAACTTAAAAAGAAAATCAAAGACATAATTGTCATAGAAGACTACGCTCATCACCCTACTGAGATCATAAAAACCCTGGAAGCTGCTAAGCGGGGATGGATGCGAAGGAACCTGGCTGTTTTTCAACCCCACCGGTATTCCCGTCTCTCCATGCTGATGAACGAATTCGCTACCTCGTTCAATCAGGCGGACATCCTCATTATCACTGAAGTGTATCCGGCTGGGGAAAACCCGATTCCGGGTATTTCCGGGGAAAAACTTTTTGAGGAAATACAAAAGTTCGGACATAAAAGTGTTTATTTTGAACCTGACATGAATAAAATTCCCAGCCTGGTTGCAGAGCTGTCACAGCCCAAGGACATGATACTGGTTCTTGGGGCAGGCAGTATCTCCGGAACCATCCCGGGCATTATAGAAAAACTGAGAGGCAAAAAAGAGAATGGCCGTTAACCTGAATCCTTCCATAAAGCATAAGCTGAATCCCTTTATCTCCCAGCCCTATTTTCGCAGAGACGCAGAACAAACAAGATCACATAGGATCAAAAGAAAAATAAAACTTGGGCCAAAACATATCATTATCAGCTTTCTGCTCATCGGAGGCCTGTTTTTTCTTGTCCAGAAGGCCTATCTGTTTCTCATCACATGGGATAGGCTGGAAGTGGACAGGATTGAAATCCGCTGCGCAAAGCCCGGACTCAAAAATTCCATCCAGGGCATCTTCCAGGGGAAAAAACTGGGAAATCTCCTTCTTCTTGACATCGGCGGGATGCAGGAAATCATCAAATCATATACCTGGGTCAGGGATGTCCATATGAAAAAAATATTTCCTTCTACTGTGTATATAGAAATAACGGAAAGAGTGCCCATAGCCATCATAAAGAAAGACCGCTTCTATCTCATAGACAGAGACGGCGTCCTGCTCGAGGAAGTTCAACTGGCAGAAAACAGCGGACTTCCTCTTATCGCTGACAGCAGCGGATTCGAGAAAGACTTTGAGGATAAATTTGAGCTGGCACTGAACTGCCTTGAAAACCTCACCCCGGAACAAAAACGCATGATAAAGACGATCGACATGTCAAAATACAGATGCGTCTCGGTCAAGCTGAACCAAAACTCTCCGTGGCTTATTTTAGGTGAGAGCGATTTCTCAAACAAGATCCGGGAATACATGGATAAAAGACTTTATTTTGCCAAATTCGGAGAGCTGCAGAGTATAAATATGAGGTTTAAGGACCGTTTTATACTCACACCGGAAAAAAATTTATCAAATAAACAAATATCCTTGCCGGAAAAGGAGGGAAGCTGATGCCTAAAAACGGATATATAGTGGGAATCGACATCGGGACAAAAAAAACAACAGCCCTTATAGGAGAAGTAACAGAAGAGAAAAAAATCGAAATCATAGGTATCGGAACCGCGGATTCCAGGGGGCTGAGAAAGGGAGTGGTGGTGAACCTTGACGCCACTGTGGAGGCCATAAAAAAGGCACAGGAAGAAGCGGAACTTATGGCCGGATTTGAAATCGATTCCGGATATGTAGGCATTTCCGGAGCTCACATAAAGAGCTTTAACAGCAGGGGCGTGATTGCCGTATCAGGGAAAAACAGAGAAATAACCAGAGAGGATATAAGACGCGTTATCGAACAATCCAAAGCTGTCTCCATCCCCCCCGACAGAGAGATTATTCACATCATTCCTCAGGAATATGTGGTCGATGAACAGGACGGGATCAAATATCCGCTCGGGATGAGCGGTATCAAACTGGAGGTCAATGTCCACATAGTCACTGGCGCCATAACTTCCGTTCAAAATCTTAAGACATGCATATCCCGGACCGGTATCGGGATCGAGCAGATCGTACTCAATCAGATCGCCACCAGCCAATCCGTTCTCACGCATGATGAGATGGAGCTGGGCGTGGGGCTGATCGATATCGGAGGCGGGACCACGGAAATAGCCATCTTTGAGAGAGGAAGCCTCTGGTACACTTCCGTTATTCCTATCGGAGGGGATAACTTCACGAACGATATAGCTGTCGGTCTGCGCACGCCTATTCCGGAAGCGGAAAAAATCAAGAAAAAATTCGGCTGTGTGTCCAGTCCTCTGGTCGATGAACAGGACACCATTGAGGTTCCGTCCGTGGGACGCGGGAAAAAAGCAAGAGTGCTTTCAAGACAGCTTCTCGCTGAAATCATACAGCCGAGGGCAGAAGAAATATTCCGTCTGGTCGATAATGACATCAAAAGAATGGGATATGAGAAATCATTGAACTCGGGCATTGTCCTTACCGGCGGGACATCGCTTCTTGACGGCCTCGAAGAAATCGCTGAAGGAGTCTTTGACCTTCCTGTAAGACAGGGAGACCCCGGAGGAGCGGGAGGACTGGTCGATCGAGTCAACACTCCTGATTACTCCACGGCCGTGGGTCTTCTTTTATACGGATTCAACAAATGGAAGGAAAAAGGCTTCCCAAAAGATAAAAAGAAAGGCTTCTGGGTCAAACTCAAAGATTGGCTCAAGGAAGCATAGGAGGTAAAAAATGAGTGAGGAACAAAAAACAAAACTAAAATTTCATCTGGTCGATGAAAGCCCTGGAGCAAAAATCAGGGTCATTGGAATCGGCGGCGGAGGCGGAAACGCCGTAAACCGCATGATCGAATCACAAATTGACGGAGTGGAATTTATTGCCGTCAATACCGACCTGCAGGCATTGAGCAGCAACAAAGCCGGAACCAAACTCCAGATAGGAAGCAAGCTCACAAAAGGGCTGGGTTCCGGAGGAAGACCTGATGTCGGGCGGGAAGCTGCCATGGAGGATACCGAGAAATTGATCGAGCTCCTGGAAGGGGCGGATATGGTATTTCTGACCACGGGCCTGGGCGGAGGAACCGGAACCGGGGCCACACCGGTTCTGGCGAATCTCGCATCTGAAATGGATGTCCTGGCTATCGCCATTGTCACCCTTCCCTTTAACTTTGAAGGAAAAATCCGCGCAGACCAGGCGAACGACGGACTGGAAGAGCTGAGGTCAGCTGTGGATACGGTGATCTCAATCCCCAATGAGAGACTTCTGGAAACCGTGAACCTGGATACTTCCATGCATGAAGCTTTTAAAATGGCCGATGATATCCTGCGTCAGGCTGTCCAGGGTATCTCTGATCTCATCACAAGACCCGGCCTGATCAATCTCGATTTCGCTGATGTCAAGTCCATCATGAAAGGAATGGGGATGGCCTTTATGGGAACCGGCATTGCATCAGGGGAAAACCGGGCGCTTGACGCGGCTCAAAAAGCCATCTCATCTCCTCTTCTTGTGGACACATCCATATCCGGGGCCCAGGGTGTGCTCATCAATATAACCGGAGGAAAGGATATCCGGCTGCATGAAGTATCCAAGGCCTCTGAATTGATCCACCAAAAAGCCCACCCGGATGCCAACATCATTTTTGGAACGGTCATAGACAGCTCCATGAAGGAGACCGTTAAGGTCACAGTGATCGCGACCGGATTTGACTCAAAAACAGACCAGGATTACCTCAAACCACAGGAATTGATCTCTCATCCTTCTGAGGATACTCCGCCTCCGTTTGAAGTCCATCAAGAAACACCCCCGTATGTGTTTAGGCCCAGGGGAAACCGGGTCATAGACGAAAATCCGCAAACAAACTGGGAAAAAAGATGGGACTCATATGACACTCCGTCCTTCATAAGAAAAAACAAAGAGAGATCCGCAGGAAAATCCTCCTATGATATCAGCTGATCTTGTTGTTTCCGGATGCGAACAGCTCCTTACATGCAGGGGGACTGCGCCTAAAAGGAAAAAAGACCTCCTGGAACTGGGCGTGATCGAAAAAGGGTGCATTGCCTCAAAAAACGGAAAGATCGTTTTTGTAGGCCGAGAAGATGAATTAAGGAGCCAGGTCACTGAAACATCCGGATGCCTTAAGATAGACGGCAGAGGGTTGACCTGCCTTCCGGGTCTTGTCGATTCCCACACTCACCTTCCCTTTGCCGGGAGCCGGGAACAAGAATTCCTCCTGCGGCTCCAAGGCCACACCTATCTTGAACTGGCCGAAAAAGGTATGGGCATACAGAGCTCAGTGGAAAAAACAAGGAAGGCTTCGAAAAAGGAGATCGTATCTCTTTGTCATAAAAGACTCAACACTATGCTCCTTCACGGCACAACGACCGTTGAAGCAAAAAGCGGATACGGGCTCAACCTTAAGGATGAGATAAAACAGCTCGAAGCGTTAAAACAAGCTGACCGGTCGCATCCCGTGGACATCATTCCCACATTCATGGGTGCCCACGAAGTGCCAAAGGAGTATAAGAACAAAAAGCATGAGTATATAAAACTCCTCACTCAAGAAATCATACCGGCCGTCAGAGAAAAAAACCTGGCAGAATTTTTCGATATTTTCTGCGAACAAGGCGTTTACTCCGTTGACGAGTCAAGGGCCTTGATCCGGGCCGGGAAAAAAGCAGGTTTTAAAATCAAAATTCATGCTGACGAATTTGCATCTCAGGGAGGCGCCCAACTGGCTGCTGAAGAAAAAGCTGTGTCCGCCGAACATCTCATTGCCATCAATGAGGACGGCATTCAAAGGATTTCTAACAGCTCTACAGCAGCCGTTCTGCTTCCTGGTGTCCCGTTCTTCCTTATGCAGAACAAACGGGCGCCTGCCCGGAGACTCATTCAGTCAGGAGCGGCCGTGGCTCTGGCTACAGATTTCAACCCGGGAAGCTCCATGACCGAATCGCTCTTTTTTATCATGCAGCTGGGGGTCTACACCATGGGTATGAGCATCGAAGAATCCATAAACGCCGTGACCCTCAATGCGGCCTATGCGGTCGACCGCCATAATGAGATAGGAAGCCTGGAGACCGGCAAAAAAATGGACCTCATTCTGTGCGATGCCCCCAATTACCCCTTCCTTGTGTACCATTTCGGCATCAACCCCGTAAAACACGTCATCAAAAACGGAAAATGGGTGGTAAAGGAGGGGCTCCTCTATGGATAGGGGGACGTCCCATTAGGTACCACCCTAGTATAGAACCACCCATTTAGGTACGCGGCTTACTATCGGAATGTAATTTTCCCTTATCCTTCCTCGTCAGAACCAAATCTATATAGGGACTTACGTTTGCAGACTTGCAGGGCGGTATTAAATGGAAATATTTCAGAAGGAAACAATCTAAAATATTTTTTTTATACCCAGCGGATTCATTAATATAGGGTGGTACCTAATGGAGCGTCCCCAATAACAAGAGGTTTTACCATTATCTTTCTGAAATAAACGTGATTCCCCTTACCCCAGCTTTCTCCGGGATGGACCTGGACTCCGATGAATCCCTCATCCGGGACCCTGTATCTTCCGTCTTTCATCTCATCCTTAAATTCAACCACTTCTTTTCCATTCAGGCTCACTTTGATGATAGGAGGCTGGCCTTTTATGCTCACAAGAATCTGATTGTAGTCGTCTTTTTTCCACAGCTCTTTCACCCCAGGATTATGGAGCAAAAAATCGCCTCCCAGGGGGCAGTAAACAGCCCCTACTTCCCCGTCAGGTCTGTAATCTATGGTTATCTGATACGAAAGAACACTGGGCTGGACGCGTAAAAAAAGGCCTGAATCCACAGGATAATCAGCCTTGACTTCCGCATAAAGAATAAAATTTTTATACTTCTCTTGCGTGACAAGAAGTCCGCCTTTTCCTTCCGGATACTGGGTCCCCACCAGGACTCCGTCCTCAACGGTCCACTGGCCGCAGTCTCCGCTGTATTCCGTCAGCTTGCGCCATCCGTCAAGGTTCTTATTATTGAATAGGACGATGAAGCCCTGTTCCTCAAAATCAGAGCCTTTTTCCTGCCGTCCTGAGACTGCACTGGCAGTAAGGACCGTCAAAATAAACAGCAAGCTTAAACTCAAAAGTAAGGATCTTTTTTTCATTGTCCTCTCATCTCCTCAATCAAGAGTTCGGCTTCAGCCGCAGCCAGCTTCCCGAGCCGAACACACACTTTTGAGCTGGTTCCGGGGGGCCTGATGTCCTGGCATTTCAGAGGAGCCTGAGACTGCCACCGCTTCCAGTATTTATCAACCGCAACGCTGCACAGTCTTTTGGCCTCGCTTCTTTCTTCCTGAATCGTTCCCGAAGCAAATCCCAGACCCATGACGCCCCCTGTCAGCAGCCCGCACAAATCCCTTTTCCCTATTCCGCCCCCGAAACCAGAGGCAGCCCAAACAGAGTCTTCAGGGAGGTCGAGATGCCTCAAAGAAACCATCAATATGGACTCGGCACAGGAATATCCTTTCCCGAAATAGTTCATAAATTCCTTGGCCATGGAAGATCTCTCCACCGTCTTTGACTCTTCTTCACTGAGCTCCAGGGCTAATTCTTTTTTCTGGACAAAAGGAGTGTACAGACCAGTCCTGCTTCCGAAACAGGCTGCTGCCAGGATTCCTGAGGCAGAGAACATAAAATCCCTTCGATCGAAGCGGTTTTTCTTCTCTAATTCCATTCTTCCCTCCACTAAGGAGAACTTAATCCCATCCATTATACACAAGCCCCCCCAGAATATCGAC